>Ga0224528_1001997_pt1 | contig 12317 bp, 9 predicted proteins | sample CBST25metaG_2_FD_179888 | JGI IMG/M metagenome (GOLD analysis project Ga0224528, IMG submission 179888) | Peat soil microbial communities from Stordalen Mire, Sweden - C.B.S.T25 | ecosystem: Environmental > Terrestrial > Soil > Wetlands > Peat | place: Sweden: Norrbotten County, Stordalen Mire...
TCGTGCCAGAGAAAGGTGACAGGCTCATGAGCCACTTCGGCAATCACGTTGTACGTATCGTGGTCGCAGTTGGAGCCGGGAAACACCAATACCCCAAATTTCATGCTTCTAGGGTATCAGTTTTCGTTTGCGGGGGACGACAGGTTGCCGGTCCCGCCGGTCACCACGGTTATCTAAAAGCTCAACTCCTTCGATGTGTTGCAACAACAAATCCGGCGGTTGCGATCGAAAGAACAATCGCAACCGCCGGATTCGTTGTTGCTTAAGTGGCCGTCAATAGGCCAGTCGCAACTCCAATCCCTTTCCCTCGTCGGACACCACCGCCGTGATGCGATGGTGATCAGCATCGAAGCCGGTTGGAATCGGACCGAGGCTGGCGCCATTCGCGCGAACGTTCGCACCCGAAGCCGGTTTGCTTGCTCCGTACACCTCGACGGAGAGCTGCTTCCACCAGGGCGCGAAGCTTCCCTGGCGCGGTTCGACGGTCACTTTGAGGCCCTGCGCAGTCCGACTACACGTGAAGGCGACGCGGAGGAATTCGCCTTTTTCGAAGGCATAGCTGACGCCATCGTCCAGGTAAAGGCTGCCGAAGCATTCCTTGCCTTCGGCTGTCGGCGGATAGACGCGCAGGGTCAACGGGCCATTGGGCTTTTCTTCCGTGCTCTGGACCAGCGGCTGCTCGGGCACGATGGAGCCGGAGCGAACGAACACCGGCAGGGTTTGAAGGCTGGGGTGGACGTGCACCTCCGGCTGGGCGATCGTCGTGAGGTCGACGGCTGTTCTGCCCGTCGTGCCCTCCACGCGCGCCCCCGTCCAGTAGTCGTACCAGCCGACCGGCGGCAGGGCCACGGTGTAGTCGTCCAACTCATCGGGATAAGGACTCTGCGCCACCAACAAATCGGGGCCCAGCAGAAAGGCGTTGCCGCTGCCCAGGTCCAGCGCCTGGCCGTCCCCGTCCCCGTTGCCGTTGGGAAACTCAAGGAAGAGCGGACGCATGATGGGCAACCCGGTGCGGCTCATCTCCTCGGCCGTGGTGTAGAGATAAGGCAGCAGACGGTAGCGCTCTTCGATGTAGCGCCGGCGCAGGTTTACGTCTTCGGGCGTGCCGTTCTCCCAAGGCTCCTGCGGGTTGGTGCCGACGGCCGTGTGGTCGCGGTCGATGGGATGAAAAGCAGCCAGCTCCAGCCAGCGCGTCAGCAATTCCGGCTGCGGCGAACCGGCAAAGCCGCCCACGTCGGCGCCGCTCATGGCGAATCCGCTCAGGCCCAGGTTGATCAGTTGCGGCGTCGTCTGGCGCAGATGGTTCCAGGTGCTTGAGTTGTCGCCCGTCCAGGTGGCCGCATAGCGCTGCCCGCCTGCATAGCTGGCGCGGGTCATCACGAATGGCCGCGTGGTGGGGGCGATCTTCTTCAGGCCATCGAACGTTGCCCGGCTGTTCTCCATTCCGAAGACGTTATGAATCTCCAGGTGATTAGCTACGCGTGGTGCGAATCCCGGCTCGTCGATGCGGTGCTGTACGTCGTCGGGCATGGTTTTAGAAGGAACCTCGAAGATGGCTGGCTCGTTCATGTCGTTCCAGAACCCGGCCACGCCCTTGCCTACGAAGTCCGCGTACAGCGTTCCCCACCACTCCCGCGTCGACTTCTGTGTAAAGTCGGGGAAGACTGCCTTGCCAGGCCACACCATGCCCACATAGGTCGAGCCGTCGGGTTTCTTCACAAAATGGTCCCCGGCTTTGCCCTCATCGTAGGGCTTGTAACCGCTGTTGGGCGCATCGGCAATATGCAGATCGGTGATCACCACGGTGTGCAGATGCTCGGCTTTGAGGTCCTTGATCATCTGGTCGAAGTGCGGAAAGCGCTGCGGGTCGACGGTGAAGGGCCGGTTCTTGAGCTGGTAATCAATGTCCAGCCAGATTACGTCGGCCGGAATGCGCTCACTGCGCAATCGGCTGGCAATCCTCCGCACTTCGGACTCGGGGTAATAGCTGTAGCGCGACTGCTGAAAGCCCAGCGACCAGAGCGGCGGCAGCGGCGTTTTGCCCGTCAGCCAGGCCCAGGTCTCCACCACTTTTTTCGGTTCCGGTCCGTAGAGGATGTAGTAGTCGAGAGGGCCGCCCTCTGATCCGAACGAGTAGCCGTCTCGGTACTCCTTGTTGAAATCGAAGCCGGCCCGCCATGTATTGTCCAGGAAAATGCCTGCCGCAACGCCGTTTCGGAAAGTCATGAAGTAGGGGATCGACTTGTAAATCGGGTCAGTGGACTCCTGCCAGCCAAAGGCGTCGGTATTCCAGTCGACAAAAGACTGGTTGCGGCGGTCCAGTGGGCCCGGCTTGTCGCCCAGACCAAAGTAGTGCTCGTCGGCGGGCGAGGCGTGATAAACCCGGAAGGCTTTGCCGTGAAACTCGATGGGCCGGCCCGGCAAGTCCTGGCTGATTACATGTCCCGCGAGGTCGGTGACCGTGATCTCCAGCGGGTCTTTTTTGACGCGGACGCGGAGCTTGGCGGTCGCGAAGCCAACGGTTTCGGTGTCGCTTTCAGGCGCGACCGCGACGCTGGCCGTTCGCGCCGAGGGCAGAACCGCCCAGGAGGCGTCTTCCGGCAGTTGGCCTTCGGCGCCCACGCGCACGCGCAGCACATCGTCGCGCAGCGCGGTAATCTCGATCACTGCCGTGCCCGAGCGGATCTCAATTCCATTGGGAGTTGGCCGGGAAGCGGTGACCCGGTCCAGACGGACGAAACCCGATTTCTGCTGGGTTTCGGCGGTCGTATTCGCTTGTGACGTTGCGGCGAGAAACAGTATTCCAAGTACAGCAAGGGTAAAGCGTCCTGCTCTGAACAATCAGCACCTCATGGGAGCTACTTTTGTTGACCATCGAAAGGATAAAGCCCCGCGCACTGCAATGGGAAACCCTCTGACCGCCGTTCGAAGCCGGAAATAGCAACTTTGGCTGCAGGCTCCTATGGGCGGGCGGAGCCATGGATCGCGCCAAACCGGGCGTACGCAGCCGGGCGGAAACCGACGCCGGGGACCTGGCCCGGGAATCTGCGGCGACCTGCGGCCGGGCTCTCGTGGGAACGCCAGAAGTGAACCAAATCGGACCCGCCCCAGTGGTATACTCACAACGTCAGGCGCGTGCCCGCGCCGCTATTTCTCACTACCACTGAGGTCCTCATGTCCGGCCACTCAAAATGGGCCACGATCAAGCACAAGAAGGGCGCGCTCGATGCCAAGCGCGGCAAGATATTCACCCGTCTGCTCAGGGAAATTGCAGTCGCCGCAAAGGGCGGCGGCAACCCTGACAGCAATGCCCGGCTCCGCACCGCAGTTCTGGCTGCCAAAGCGGAAAACATGCCGCAGGAAAACATCAAGCGCGCCATCCAGCGTGGTACCGGCGAACTGGAAGGCGTGAACTACGAAGAAATCACCTTCGAGGGATACGGCCCCGGCGGCGTCGCCATCATTGTGGAAGTCACCACCGACAACCGCAATCGCTCGGTGAGCGAAATTCGTCACGCCTTCTCAAAGAACGGCGGCAACCTGGGCGAGAACGGCTCGGTTCGCTTCATGTTCCACAAGAAGGGCATCATCGCCATCGAAAAATCCGCAGCTACGGAAGAGCAGTTGACGGAGCTGGTGCTCGAGCATGGCGGCGAGGACCTGAACGACGAAGGCGAGACCTGGGAGATCATTACCGATCCGGCCGATCATGAGGCTGTTGCTGCGGCTGTCAAGGCTGCCGGCATTCCCACGGTGATGAGCGAAGTGACCATGGTGGCTTCTACCTACACCAAGCTGGAAGGCAAAGAAGCTGCCCAGATGGTTCGGCTGCTCGAAGCGTTGGAGGATTTCGACGATACGCAGAACGTGTATTCGAACTTCGACATGGACGCAGAGCAAATGGAACAGATCGCCAGCTAACGCAGCACCGGCAAGTCTTACAAAAAAGGCCGCCCGGCTGTGGCGGCTTTTTTATGGAGACGCAAGAATTTCTCGTTCAGGGAAGGAAAGACCGTTGATCCGAACTGCAAGGCTCTTTGCATTGATCTTGTTGGCGGGGACCGTGCTTGCCGCGGCCGAAACGCCGAGCGGCGCAGCCCCCGGTCCGCAGGCGGCTGCGGATAATCCCGTGGCCCAGGTTCGCCAGGCCAAAAGCTGGGAATATGGCCCGTTCGTCAACTGGGGCACCGGCGTCGGCGATCGCTCGGACTACAAGTTCTTCTGGGGTGGCTTTCAGGCGGGCAAGCCTCTGAGCCCCGTCGTACACGCCGGCATCCTCAGCGGCCAGTTTGAGTTCAGCAGCAATATCATGCCCTTGTGGCAGGCATATACGCCTGCGCCACACAATGCGGATTACACCTGCATCGACCCGGCGACCAAGCAGTCCTATACTTGCAGCCTGGCGGTCGGCGGCGGCACTTTTCGCGGCGTCAGCCTCACGCCGGTCATTCTTCGCTGGAACGTGCTGACCCACTCGCGGCGCATCCAGCCGTGGTTTCAGGGAGCGGGCGGGCTGGTCTATACCACCCACAAATTTCCACCGAACATTCTGAACACGCAGACGGTTGCCGGCCAGATTACTTATACCGACGGCGGAACTTCGGTGTGGAACTTCTCGCCTCAGGGCGGCTTTGGTGTTCATTACTTTATCCATGACAAGCGTTCCATTGACTTGGGCGTCAACGCGGTGCACATCTCCTCGGCTTCGCTGGGCGATCGTAACCCGGGCGTGAACGCCAGCATCCAGGTACAGGTGGGCTATACCTTCTGGAAATGACCTTCGCCGTTGAGGTGAAGGTGATCAAACGCCCGATGGCGAGTCCTTGCCGCAGGGGATTCAGCAGTCCGGTTCCCCCGCTGGCAGTTTCTGCCAGCCAAAGGCGAAGGAGATCATGAGCGGGCCGCTTGTCGAGTGTGTTCCCAATTTCTCAGAGGGCACGGATGCCCGGCGGGTCGAGGCCATTGTGGCCGCGATGCGTATCAAGGGAGTGCACCTGCTGGACTGGTCCATGGACGCTGACCACAATCGCTCCGTGGTGACCGTGGCCGGAGAGCCCTCGGCAGTGGTCGAATCCGCGGTGCGCGGCGTGGGCAAGGCGGTGGAGTTGATCGATCTGACCCGCCAGCAGGGAGCGCATCCTCGCATCGGCGCAGCGGACGTGATTCCATTCGTGCCCATCTCCGGCATCAAGCTTGAACAATGCGTTCTTCTCGCTCGCCAGACGGGGCTGGAAATCTGGCGCCGCTATGGCGTTCCGGTTTTCTTTTACGAGGCGGCAGCCGCACGCCCCGACCGCGCCAATCTCGATGAGGTGCGCAGTGGCCAGTTCGAGGGGCTGCGCGATGCGGTCCGCAAAGACTCTGCCCGCCGTCCGGATCTCGGCGGTCCGGGCCTGCATCCCACCGCCGGAGCCTGCGCCGTTGGAGCGCGCAAATTCCTGGTGGCCTACAACATCTATTTCGATTCTGCCGATGTAGCCATGGTGCGGGCCATCGCGCGCGAAATTCGAGGCGCTTCCGGAGGACTCAAAGGCGTGAAGGCCATGGGTGTTCTGGCCCACGGACGCGCGCAGTTGGCCATGAATATTACAGACTTTACGGCGACGCCCGTCTCCCAGGTCTATCGCGCGGTCTCGGCTTTGGCCCTGCGCCACAAGGCCGCGCCCGTCGAGGGAGAGGTCATTGGGTTGATTCCCGAAGCGGCCTGCGAGCGCGAAAGCGATTGGATGCGTCAATTGATTGAGTTCGACCCGCAAACCAAGATTCTGGAGCATCGTCTCGCGGCTCCCTTGACTTGGCCGGGCGAGGTCTGACGGCCGGGACCAGTTGGATGCCCGGAGCGTAAAATAAGAATGCAACAAGAACGGCGTTGTGCGGCCTCGCGAGCGGCGATTGACCCGGGTTTTCAAGCCGGCGCTCACGCATCGGCTGAACCAGTGTCAAAGCTGTGGAGGATGGATTTGTTGAAAGCGTTTTTCAGAGTTTCAATTCCGGCTGTTTTGCTTGCTGCCGCAGCCTCTATGCAGGCAGCGCAATTGTCCACCGATGCCCGCACTTCCGTTCCGCATGAAGTGCAGCAGTTGGTGGTGATCGATTACCACGCGATGGAGAATTCCAGCGCAGCCATGGACCTGCGCGAACGCGTCATGCCGCCTGAACTGAAGCGCTTTGAAGAGGCGCTGCACAAGTCCGGCCTCAATGAAAACCACGACGTGGAGCAGTTGGCTTTTGCGTTGTTTCGGCCCAAAGCCGGGGGCGAGCAACTGGATACCGTGGGCATCGCCCAGGGCCAGTTCTCCGTGCCGGACATCATCGCCAACTTCCGCAAGGAAAAGTTGAGGGCCACACTCGTTCGCACGAACAAGGTTTATCCGCTCGCCAAGACTGGTATGGTAGTTTGCTTTGTCGATCCGTCGACCATGGTCTTCGGCGATTCGGAGGCCGTCAACAAGGCTCTCGATGCCCGCGACGGCATTGCGCCCAACCTGCTCTCCAACGGCCCCATGATGGACGCCATGAGGACGGTGGACTATGAGCCCCTGTGGAGCATCCTCGACCAGAAGGGCACTCAGACCATGATGAAGCAGGTGCTGGGCGAGGCCGGTTCGGTCACCGACTTTGAGACGGTGCGCAAGCGTCTGGAGTCTTCGTGGTATTCGATGGATTTCCAGCACGGCGTCAAGTTCGACCTCACCATCTCCACCGGCGACAGCTTTGCAGCTGCAACCGTCTCGTCGCTCATGACGGCTGCCTTGATGGTGCGCAAGATGAGCGGCAGTGAGGCGGAGAAGCAGGCGTTGAGCGCTACCGCCATCTCTTCGAATTCCGGCCGCCTGTCGATTCATTTCGCCACTTCCGATGGGCAATTCGCCAGCCTGTTGCAATCGCCGCTCTTCCGAAGCATGGTTCGCTGAAGAGGTTTTTTAGTTGAAGGCGACCGTGAGACTCGTGCAACAGCCCGGAGCGTTTGCTTTGCGTGATTCAGCGGCCAGCCGTGAACGCGGGGTGGAATTCCGCCTTGCCGCCAGGGAGCAGAACGATCTGCAGCCGGCCCTCCTGCTGCTCCTCAAGCGTAGGTCCGGCGATCTGCGCCACACGGCCATCGCTAGCCGTGTACTGCACCTTCAGCGGCCCGCTACCGCGCAGTTGGATGCGGTAGTGGAACTCGGCGCCCGCGGCTAACGTGTTGTCCCCGAAACTGGCGCTCGGGTAGTCGACCTCCAGTAACTGAATCGCCCCTCCGGTCCGATTCTCGACCGTGGTCTCAATGTGATAGGAATGGCACCCTGTGGCCGCCATCAGTGTCGGCAGCAGAGTTGCAGCCAAAACCCTTGCGCACGTCTTCATTGTGGGCCGCCGCTTTCACGGGATGCTTCTTGCGCCGCAACCTTCTTTTCCACCCGGTCCAGGCGCTTCAGCAACTCCGGCAATCTCTGGAAGATGGTCACCGCCCGCAGCCAGACGCGGTTGTCGAAGCCGGGCGACCCGGAGATCATCTTGCCGGCTGCAATATCGTGCGACACGCCGGTCTGCGCGGTCAGGATCACACCGTCGCCCAACGTGCAGTGACCGGCCACTCCCGCCTGGCCTGCGAGAATTGCGTTGTTGCCCACCACCGACGATCCAGCCAGCCCCGCCTGGGCGCAGACCAGCGTGTTCTCGCCCACCCGCGACCCGTGGCCCACCTGCACCAGGTTGTCCACCTTGGTGCCGTCGCCAATCTCCGTTGCTCCCACCGTGGCGCGGTCAATGCACGCATTGGCCTGCACGTCCACGCGGTTGCCCAGACGCGTCGGGCCCGACTGCGGGATCTTCTCCCAATGCCCCGCTTCGTTCTTGGCAAACCCGAACCCATCCGACCCGATAATCGCACCATTCTCGAGCGTCACATGGTCGCCCAGCACGCAGTATTCGCGTACGACGGCATGAGCGTGGGCAAACAGGTGGCTGCCCGCCGTGACACCGGGATAGAGCACCACATGGGGTAGCAGGGTAGCGTGGTCTCCCAGCCGAACCTGCGGGCCGACGACCACATAGGCCCCGATGTGCGCCCCTTCGCCGATGACGGCCGTCGGGTCGATGACCGCCGTGGGATGAATCCCCGGGGCGTAGGCCGGTGGCTGATAGAACATTCCCAGCGTGCGGGAAAACGCCAGGTAAGGATTTTTGATCCGGATCGTCGCCGTCTCAATTTCCGCGAATTCCGGTTCGACCAGCACAGCGGCCGCGTTGGTCTTCCGCGCCAAGCCCCCGTAACGGGGATTTGCCACGAAGGTCACCTCCGTCGGTCCAGCCTCTTCAATCCCTTTGACACCAGTGATTTCCAGCTCCGCGTTGCCGCGCAACTCCGCGCCCAGCCTGCTTGCCAACTCGCCTAGTTTCATCGATGCGATTGTACCGGAACGGAAGAGACGGAGGCGGGGCGCACCACGGAAATACTGTCGAATGAATACGCTTGCGCGCTACCCCTCCGCATCCGGCTCTTGTGGAAACAATTCGGACTGACTGGCTTTCCCCGGCGCCCCTGTCCGCTTACGCCCAAACCCAATCAGGCTGACCACTTCCAGACTCTGGATGGCTTGTCGCGGCACATAAACCCGCTGCGTATTCGAGCGCGTATCGGGAGGTGTCAGCATCAGCCCCGCACCTGTTACGAGCGAGAGATCGTTTGCCGCCAGACCCTCCAACTCCTCGCCGTCGGTCAAAGTCATCCGCAGCCACAGCCCGACGGTCCTTGGCCGAATGGCAAAGCGCTTGTGCAGGAGGCGTTCCGGATCGACTTGGTCGGCCGCGGGCCCGGGCAGGTCGCGCACAAAACACACCCACTTCACCTGTTCCCAGCCCACGCGTACTACCTTGCCGGTCTGGTCCAGGATCTCAAGTTCCGCCGCATCCTGGCCGAGGCCGGCCTCGACGTAGCCCGCACACCAATCGCGCGAGAACTTGCGTACGATCACCGGTTTGCGTGCAGAAGCCATCGCTCTGCATTGTCGCACGGTCAAGGGGTTGCACGGGCAGGTCTTCGGTTCGCGTAGCGAGAGCCGAGTGCGTGCGAGCCGAGGTACCTTGGCGAGCTTCTCTTGCTCTCTTGCATAGGTCGAGAATTCCTCGTCCGTACGCTGAAGGGGGCGAGTAAGATAGGGAGGGCAAAAAGCTGCAAAACCAGTGCGCCTGGGCCTAGCCAACAGAGCCTGCTTGTGTTAAGGTACTGCTTTGCAATCTTTGCCGAACTGCGCTGTAAGCGCAACAACATGAGCTACTTGGCTTGGGGAACAACTCCCGGAAGCAGGAAACGGAATGCCCGATTACATCTATCTCCTGGAAAACCGCTTGTCGGTCGACCAGCAGAACGCCCTGCGCCAATTGCGCGAGGCAGCCCGCGAAGCCGCCACTATCCTATTTTTGACAGGGGATGCGGTACGCGACCTGACCAGCGGCAATGCCGTCCGCGAACTTGAAGTGGCGGTGCATGGAAATGCCCTCAAACTGAAGAAAATAATTGAAAAACTTGGTGGAACAGTTTGGGGCGAAGACGAAGAGTCCCGCTCCCTCTACCTATGTTTTCCCGGCACGGTTCGCGTGGATGTGGTGAGCACCCACCGCGCGGAATATGCCAAACCGGGCAAGCCGATTTTTCATGCCGCCTCCATTCAGGAAGATCTGCACCGCCGAGACTTTACCGTCAACGCGATGGCGATCTCCCTCAACGAGGGGTCGTTTGGCTTGCTCATGGACCCTCTAAATGGGGCCGCGGACATCGAGTCCCGGACCTTGCGCCTGGTTTCGAACTACGGGTTTCTCGAAGAGCCGTCACTGCTGATTCGCGCCACTCGCTATCAAACCCGGCTGGGATGGGAACTGGACCCCAAGACGCGTACCCGCTATGACAATGCGCGGGAAGAAGGCGTCATCGAGCATCTTTCTGCCCATGCCCGTAGCCAGGAATTGGAGCAGATTGGCCACGAGGAAGACGGGCTCAAAGTCCTGAAGGCGCTCGAAGCTGAGGGATGGATGAAATTCCTGTTCCCTGCCTGGACCGCTTCCAAGGCGGACGAGGAGAAGCTCAAGGCTCTGCACGAACTGGCTGTGGAACTGCTTCTCCAGGGGGTTCATGCGGACATGTCGGCAGCGCAGATGCGGTTACTTACCGCCCGGCTGGCGGCCAAGGATCTGGCTGCTCTCAAGAAGACAATGTTGCGCCCTGGGTTTGTCGAAGAGTGGGACAGTCTGGACACTTTGGCTGCTGGATTTGCGAAGGTGTTGCTGGCGAAGGAAAACTCGATTCCTTCGGCGGCCTTCAAGCTCTTTACGAGCTATGACCCGGAAGCTATTCTGTGGCTTGCGTTTACGACCAAAGATGCGGCGGTAAAGGAACGCTTCAACTTGTTCCTCAAAGTCTGGCCGGAAGCTCGTCAGCGCATTCCCCATGCCCTGATGCAGGAGATGCGCATTACCCCCGACCTGCCCGATTATCGCGCGATCGTGGAGTCGGTGTTCCTGGAACTGATCGACGGCAGACTTGCCGCCGTTGAAGAAGCGCGCGCCTTCCTTGAACCTCATTCGCCTCCTGCACCCCCACCGCAGGTGACCATCAAGCGCCCGCGTGCCAAGCGGGGAGAGGCGAAGATCAAAGAGGCCTCTTACGATGACGACGAGGACGGCGAGGACAATGACGACGAGGATGAGGATCTGGACGACATCGGGGGAGATGACGAGGACGCCGATCTGGGCATCGCCATTCCCAAGTCCGATTTGCGTGCTGATGCGGCCGACGAGGTCGATGCTGGCAGCGACGAGGACGATGATGAGGATGACGAGCCAACTCCGCCTCCAGTAAAGCGAGCAGGGAAGGCGTCACCCCCACCCAAGGCTGCCGCCCGGCCCGCGCCCGTCGCGGTCCGGGTCGAAAAGGCAGGGACCGCGTTCAAGTCCGAACCAGCCGGGAAGCCGGAAGCGGTTCACCCACTCAAGGTTGGGGCCAAACCGGAGCCCAAGCCAGCGTCAGCGGGAAAGGTGGTGCATGGGTCAAAACCCGCGGCCCTGGTCGCCAAGTCGGCAGTTGCGGCCAAGGAAAAGTCGGCGCCGGCCAAGTTGGCGACGGTTGCAGCGAAAAAGTCGGCGCCAGAAGCCAGGCACACGGTCAAAGAGGCTGCGGCGAAAGTTATCGCAAAAGCGCCGGCCAAAGCTGCTGGTAAGCCCGCAGGCAAAGTCCCGGTCAAGCCGCCCGTGAAGATCGCATCCAAAGCAGCAGCGTCCAAATCTGCGACCACAAAGAAAAAGTCAGCTCCTGCTCCGAGTTCCAAACCGGTGAACAAGGCCAAACCGGCACTCAAGAAGCCCGCGGCGAAGCCGGCCAAGAAGCACTAGAGGGCTGTGCGTTCGATCAACCCCAGCAAACGCTGCCTGGAAACATCCGGGGCGCGGTTTGCGGTCCCTGCTGCAAGCAGGCACGATTTTCTCACATGTTGGGTCCGGCTTTGATCGCAGGTTTGATGTGCGCTCTCACATGCCGGAGATCGATTGTTCGGCGCATCCCCCGCGCCAGCACTGGCTTTGCGCTCCCCCAAAAAATCTATGGTTCAGGCTGATACTTCCAGGCCGCAATCGGCCCGGTCTTGAGAGCATCTCTTGATAGTCTATGACCTGAGGAATTTGGAAAAGGCAATGAAAGAGACGCTTGATGTTCTGGAAGAACCCAGACCGGCGGATTCCCAGACAGGCGTCCGATTCTCCATCGTTATTGTGAATTACAACGGCGGAACCATGTTGCTTGAGTGCGTCCTTTCGGCTTTGCGCGAGGGTGTCCCAACATCGCAAATCTTCGTCATCGATAACAACAGCCACGACGATTCCATTCAAATTCTGGAAAGAAGAGTTTCCGGCATGCTGGTCATTCACAACGACCGCAACATGGGTTTTGCCCGAGCCGTGAACCAGGGTATTGTCCGGGCATCCACGGAATTTGTCCTTTTACTGAATAATGACGCCCAGTTGGAAGCCGGTTGTCTCCAGGCATTTTCTGACGGGTTCGATGCCATGCCCAAGATGGCAATCGCTGGTGGGCAACTGTATTACCCTGACGGAAAACTGCAAAGCTCCTTCGCTCCTTTTCCATCGCTGACAGAAGAATTGGTTCCACGCGCAATTCTCCGGTGCATTTTCCCAGATCGCTTCAGAAGGAAGATGTCCGGTGACGTTCCGCTTGCGGAAGAAAGCGTCTTTGGCGCTTGTCTTTGTGTGCGAAGGAGCGCCTTGCCTGAGTTAGGGCTCCTCGATGAAGACTTTTTCTTTTTTTTTGAAGAGATCGAATGGTGTCA
>Ga0224528_1001998_pt1 | contig 12316 bp, 11 predicted proteins | sample CBST25metaG_2_FD_179888 | JGI IMG/M metagenome (GOLD analysis project Ga0224528, IMG submission 179888) | Peat soil microbial communities from Stordalen Mire, Sweden - C.B.S.T25 | ecosystem: Environmental > Terrestrial > Soil > Wetlands > Peat | place: Sweden: Norrbotten County, Stordalen Mire...
TCAAAATTCAATTGAGAAAGCAAGAAGTGTCAGGGCACGACTTCAGTCGTGCCGAAAGATACTCAAGAAGATGTTGGGCTTTAGCCCTTGCGTCTGTTTGTTTTCATCGAGGGCGCAACCGAAGTCGTCCCCTGACACAATCTATGGCCTGAAGGTAATTTTGCAAGAGGCTCAAGAATGGATCAAGGGGCAACGGGAGAGCGCGTCTACTGCGTGGCTTGCTTTTCGCGCAGGGCAGCGATACTTTTGGCGTGACGGACGTCGTCTCCCTGAACCCAGAAGATAACGTCCTCGGCGATGTTGGTGGCGTGATCGGCGACGCGCTCGAGGGCGCGGCTGATCATGAGGGCGTTGAGGGCCTGAGGCGCCATGTGGCTTTCCTCTTCCATTACCTTGGTCAAAGCCTTATAGGCGGCCTTGTTCATGGCGTCGACGGCGTCGTCCATGGCGAGAACGGAACGGGCGATCTCGCCATCGGCCTCGATGAACGATTGCAGGCTCTTGCGCACCATTTCGGCGGCGAGAGTCGCCATGCGGGGAATATCGACGGGCAGATCGGCCGAGGCCATCTGCTCCATGTTGCGCACCCGGTCGCTGATGGCCTTGGCCGAGTCGCCGACGCGCTCCAGGTCGGCATTGATCTTGATGACGCTGAGGATGAAGCGCAGGTCGATGGCCATGGGCTGCTCCATGGCGAGCAGATCGAGAGCGGCCTGATCGATGTCGCGCTCCAGGCGGTTGATGGCCACCTCGCTGCGGCTGACCAGATCGCAGATGGAGAGATCGCGCACCCGGTAAGCCTCGATGGCGCGCTGAATGGCCTGCTCGGCGAGACCAGCCATCACCAGCAGTTGCTCTTTCAGTTCGTCGAGGCTTTGTTGAAATCGTATGCGCGTCATCCAAACCTGCCTGTGATGTAATCTTCCGTGCGTTTGTCAGTTGGATTCGTGAAAATCTTGTGGGTGAAATCGAACTCGACCATGCGGCCGTTCAAAAAGAACCCCGTCTTCTCGGCGACGCGGGCGGCCTGCTGCATGTTGTGCGTCACGATGACAATCGTATACTGCGACTTCAACTGGAAGATTAAATCCTCAATCTTGGCGGTGGAAACCGGATCAAGGGCTGAGGCTGGCTCGTCCATCAGCAGCACCTCGGGATCGACAGCCAGGGCGCGGGCGATGCAGAGCCTCTGCTGCTGTCCGCCGGAGAGGCTGGCGCCGGATTTTTTTTTGAGGTCGTCCTTGACCTCGTCCCAAAGCGCGGAATTCTTGAGCGACTTTTCGACGATTTCGTCGAGGGCATGGCGGTTGGAATAGCCGTTAAGCTTGAGCCCCGCGGCCACGTTGTCGTAGATGGACATGGTAGGAAAAGGATTGGGGCGCTGAAAAACCATGCCCACGCGGCGGCGAATCTCGACCGGCTTGGCGTCGGCATAGATGTCCAGGTCGCCAATGCGTACGGTGCCGGTCACGCGGGCGATGGGGTTGGTTTCGTGCATGCGATTGAGACAGCGGACAAAAGTGCTTTTGCCGCAGCCGGAAGGGCCGATGAGGGCCGTCGCATGGTTGGCGGGGATTTGCAGATTGATGTCCTGCAATGTGTGGTTGGTTCCATACCACGCATTCAGGGTAGATACCTCGATGCCGACGCCCACTTAGCTTGCCCCTTTCAAAACGCCGCGGCTGGTGACATAGCGCACCAGGGAAACGGCCAGCACGATCAGAATAATCAGAACCAGCGCCCCCGCCCACGCCAGCCTGTGCCACTCATCATAAGGCGAGAGGGCATAAACATAAATTTGCAAAGGCAGGGCAGCGATGGGCTCGTTGAGCCGGGCGCTCCAGTCGCTGTTGCCAAAGGCGGTAAAGATCAACGGGGCGGTTTCACCAGCGACGCGGGCAAAGGCCAGCATGCAGCCGGTGATGATGCCCGGTGAAGCGGTGCGCACGGTGATGGAGAGCACCGAGCGCCAGTTGGGAACGCCCAGGGCCAGGGCCGCCTCGCGCACGGAGTTGGGAACCATGAGGAGCATCTCTTCGGTGGTGCGGCAGACCGTGGGAATCATCATGATGCCCAGCACAACCCCACCCGAAAAAGCCGAAAAATGGCCCTGCGGAACCACCACGAGGGAGTAGATGGCGATGCCCATGACGATGGAGGGGACTCCGTTGAGCACGTCGGCAGTGAAGCGGATAGCGTTGGCCAGGCGGGTGCCGCGGCCAAACTCGGCCAGAAAGATGCCGCCGGCGATGCCGATAGGGATGCCGATGAGGCTGCCCAGGCCGAGCAGGATGGCCGAGCCGGCAATGGCGTTGGCCATGCCTCCGCCGGCCTCGCCGACCGGCTTGGGAACTTTGGTGAAGAAGTCCCAATTGAGCGAAACCGCACCCTTGTAAATGAGGTAGATGAAGATAGCCACCAAGGGTGCCACCACCAGCACGGTGGAGAGAATGGCGAGCCCGGTGGCCGCGAAATCGGTCAACGCCCTGACCTTCGACCGAAATTGATTATCGTTCTGCACTCATTGCTCTCCAACTGGTTACTGATAACTGAAGACTGATAACTGGATTAGTGGGCCGTTGAGGGCGCGCCGCGGGTGACCGCCCAAACCATCAGACGGGCCAATGCGTTGACGATGATGGTGACAATAAACAGCGCCATGCCGAGTTCCATCAGCGCGCTGAGGTGCAACTCGCTGGAGGCCTCGGCAAACTCGTTGGCAATGACCGCGGACATGGTGCTGCCATTGGCCAGCAGGGAGCGATGAATCTCGGGGCTGTTGCCGATGACCATGGCTACGGCCATGGTTTCGCCCAGGGCGCGGCCCAGGCCGAGGATGATGGCGCCGACGATGCCGATGCGGGCGTTGCGCAGGACGCCTGTGCGAATCATCTCCCAGCGGGTTGCGCCGAGGGCCAGCACGGCCTCGCGCTGCGAGTGGGGCACGGCGCTCATCACCTCGCGCGTGAGCGAAGAGATGATGGGCAGAATCATGATGGCAAGGATGACGCCGGCGGAGAGAAAGCCGAGGCCAGTGGGATTGTCGTCCGCGAACAAGCCCGTCCAGCCGAGCAGCTTGATGAGCCAGGGGTTCACGTGCTCGCGCAAGAGCGGCACCAGCACAAAGACCGCCCACATGCCATAGATGACGCTGGGAATGGCGGCCAGCAGCTCGGTGATGAAGGCCAGCGGGCTGCGCAGGAAGCCGGGGCACATCTCGGTAAGGAAGATGGCGACGCCGATCGCCAGGGGAACCGCCAGCAGCAGCGCCAGAAAAGAAGAAACCAGTGTGCCGTAAAGGAAGGGCAAGGCGCTGAAGTGGCCATTGACCGGGTCCCAGTACATAGGCATGCCGGTGTAGGTATCGATGTAGGCCTTGTAGAAGAAGTCGAGGCCAAACTGGCCCCAGGCGAGGCGCGAGCGCAAGACCAGCTCGGCGGCGATGAGCACCACGATGCCGAAGATGCTGAGGGCGCAAAGCACCATGAGCCAATGGAAGCCGCGGTCAGCCAGCGCGGAGTTGCCGCGGGTCAGCAGGTAGGTCCGGATCGCCGAAGCGGGACGCGGAGCCGCCTCTGCCTTGGGATCTCCGTCATGCGGAGAAGGCTCAGGCAAGGAAACGGCCGAAGAGACAAGGATCTCAGACAATTGGACAGTCACCTAGTACAGGCTAAAGGGCTTACATGAATAGAAGGTTACAACGTTGCGAAATGAAGTGCATAGGGGCAAAATGCTTCATGGCGAAAAAGGCCATGGTGGATCTCGCATTTCACTTCACAATTCCATTAGGCTGGAAGACGCACCCGAAGGTGGTGAAATCATGCGCCAATTTTTGCCGATTTTTGTCGTTGCCCTGGTTCTGCTTCCGCTCCACGCCCAGAATGATCTGCCGTTGGACCCGCCCCATCGCGAGTGGCAGGCCTCGTGGATCACCCATCCGACGGCTCCATTGCGGGAGCCGCTGGTGCTCCACTTCAAGCGAGCGCTGACGCTGGCGGTGGTTCCGACCAGCTACCCGGTGCGAGTCAGCGCCGACAACCGCTTTGTGCTGTATGTGAACGGCCAGCGGGTGGGCGACGGGCCGGCTCGCGGCGACCTGGCCCATTGGCGCTATGAGCGCTTCGACCTGGCCCCGCTGCTTCACCCCGGCACTAACCTAATTGCCGCGACGGTGTGGAACTTTGGCATTTACGCGCCTTTGGCGCAGATGACAGATCGCACCGCCTTCCTGCTGGAGAGCGAAGCCGCGGGAGCCGCTTCCATCAGCACCCCCGCTGGCTGGCAGGTGGAAATCGAGGCCGGCCAGCGCCCGCTGCCCCGCCCGCCCAATGGGCTGGACGCCTACATGGCTGCCGGACCGGGCGAGGAAGTCAATGGCGCGCTTTACGACTGGGGATGGAAGGATGCGAGCACCAGCGGCCCGGCGTGGGTTGCGGCGGCGCTGGCCATACGCGAGAGCAGCTACGACGGAGAGAGCAAGGCTCACTCGGTTGATATTGTCGACGACAATCCCTGGGGACTGGTGGAGGATGCGCTGCCGCGGATGGAATACGCGCCGACCAGTGCCGGGAGCATTGCGCGGCTTGACGGAATCGGAGCGGAGCAGCCGGGCCTGAACGCCTTTCCAGACAGAACCGTATCGTTGCCTCCAGGGGTTCACGTCCGCGTTCTTCTCGACCGCAAGACCCTCACCACCGCCTATCCTCAACTGACCGTCTCTGGCGGCAAGGGCACCAAGATCATCCTCACTTACTCCGAAGCTCTTTACGACAAAGATCAGCACAAGGGCGACCGCGACGAAGTGGGCACCCGCGTTGCTCTGGGCATGACCGACAGTTTTTTGCCCGACGGCGGCGCGCAGCGCACCTTCGAGCCGCTCTGGTGGCGCACGTGGCGCTATCTTAATCTCGACATTCAGACCGCCGATGAGCCGCTGACGCTCGATTCGCTCACTGCCAACTTCACCGCTTATCCCTTCAAAGAGCGCGCCAGCTTTCACTCCGGCGACCCATTGCTAGACGAGATTTGGCAGATCAGTTGGCGCACGGCGCGGGTTGACGCCCACGAAACCTACATGGACACGGCCTACTTCGAGCAGTTGCAATACATCGGCGACACCCGTGTGCAGGCGCTGATCTCGTATGCCGTCACGGGTGACGACCGGTTGGCCCGCCAGGCGCTCAAAGCCTTTGACGACTCGCGATTTCCCGATGGTCTGACCCGTAGCCGCTACCCTAGCTCGCTGCCGCAGAATATTCCCACTTTTTCGCTGCTGTGGATCGGCATGGTACACGATTACTGGATGTACCGGCCCGACCCAGAGCCGGCGCGCGCTTCGCTGCCTGGAACCCGCACCGTGCTCGATTGGTTTGCAGCCCACGAGCAGCCCGACGGCCTGCTGCAAAAGCTGCCTTGGTGGAGCTTTATCGATTGGGTCTCGACGGGCGAAATTCCCACCTACGACGCGCAAGGCGTCTCTTGCCTGCCCTCGCTGGAATATCTGGGCGCGTTGAATGACGCCGCCGATCTGGAACGAGCTTTGGGCGACCCGCTCGTCGCCGCGCGCTATCAGGCTCGCGCCAGCCACCTGCGCGCCAGCCTCTACAACCAGTGCTGGAGCGGCTCACGCGGCCTGATCGCCGACAATCCCGCGCGGAAAAACTTTAGCCAGCAAGCCAATATCCTCGCCGTTCTTTATGACGTGATTCCCCAAGAGTGCCAGCAGCAGGTGTTGCGCCGGATGCTCGTGATCGAACCCGGAACCACGCCCGACGGCGTCTTGAGCGCCTCGTACTACTTCCGCTTTTATCTGGCGCGGGCTCTTGATCATGCGGGGCTGGCCGACGAATATTTGGGCTCGCTTGATCCCTGGCGCAAGCTGCTGCCGCTGCACTTCAGCACCTGGCCCGAGATTCCCGGCAACACCCGCTCTGACTCGCACGCTTGGACAGCGCACCCCATCTATGACCTGCTGACGCTGGTTGCTGGCATCGAGCCAGCCAGCCCCGGCTTTGCCAGCGTTCGCATCGCGCCACACCTGGGCGCGTTGCCCCCGCTCACGGCGACCTATCCGCATCCCCAGGGTGAAATCAAGGTCGAATATCAGCGGCAAGGCGAGGAATTAGCCGCAACCATCACTTTGCCGGGAACACTTTCTGGCAGCTTTGTCTTCAAGGGCCAAACCTATCCGCTCAAGCCGGGACTGAACCGCATCCAAACACATCCCGACTTGCATCCGCTTTAATAAGCAGGCCATGGAAAGAAGCAAAAATGCAATATCCACGAAAAACTTCTGATAGGAAATGTGCGCAATCCCAGCCATCGCAAAGAACGCGATGGCTGGGGCACAGGCAGTTTTCCTGCGCGGCGGGCTGGCGACGCCGGGAGTGACTTACCAGAAAATCGATGTATTAAAGGAAGAATCCGCTCCAACGGGAACCGAAACGTGTAAAAATTCGAGCATGGTCAAGGGAAAGAACGCAACGCCCGCCGGACACGTCAATCTCAAGATGCTTGCCGAGCATCTGGAGCTTTCGCAGACCACGGTATCGCTGGTGCTGAACCACTCGCCCGCCTCGAGTTCGATTCCCCAGGAAACGCGCGACCGGGTGGTGGAGGCGGCGCAGCGGCTGCACTACCGGCCCAACTATTTTGCGCGCTCGCTGCGGCAGAGCCGGTCGATGAGCGTGGGTGTGCTGGCGCCGGACCTGAGCGAGGGGTATTTTACCCGTGTGATGAGCGGCGTGGTGGAGGAGCTGACCAGCGCCCATTACTTCTATTTCACGGCCTGCCACGACTGGAAGCAGGAACTGATCGAGCAGTATCCGCGCATGCTGGTGGAGCGGGCGGTGGATGGATTTTTGCTGCTGAACACACCAGCCGAGGCGATGGATGTGCCGGTTCCGGTGGTGGCCATCTCCGCCCACAGCGCGGTCCAGAGCGTCACCAATATCGTGTTGGACCATCATGCGGCGGTGGAGCAGGCGCTGAGTCATCTGTATGCGCTGGGACACCGGCGAATCGCCTTCATGCGGGGGCCCAAAGCGATTCCCGACTCGGAGTTTCGCTGGAAGGCAATTCAGCAGGTAGCGCGCGAACTTGGGCTGAAGCTGGACCCAACGCTGGTGGTGCGGCTGGAGACGGCTGGCTGGTCACTGAAAGGCGGGCATCACCCCATGGCGCCCGAGATGGGCCACAGACCGATGCAGGCGCTACTGGAGCGGACGCGAGATTTCAGCGCGGTTTTCTGCTTCAACGACATTGCCGCCATCGGCGCCATTCGCGCGTTGAAAGACGCGGGGCTATCGGTTCCCGGCGATGTTTCGGTGGTGGGCTTCGACGATATTCAATCGGCGGCCTACACGACGCCTTCGCTGACCACGGTTCGCCAGCCGCTCTTTGAAATGGGCAAGCGGGGCGCGCAGGTGTTGCTGGAGCGGATTGCCGACAGGGAAAAACAGTTCCCTGCCGAGATTGTGATGACGCCGGAGTTGGTGGTACGGGAATCAACGACGACGCGAGCGACGGACGCCGGCGGCCATTAGCCCCCCTCCCGGCGCTGACCCGGCCGGGAACGATACAATCTGCTCTAGACGGCTTGCATTTTTGGGGCAAGCCAAAAGGAGCGGAAAACGCATGGGTTATCAGGTTCTGGCCAGGAAGTATCGTCCGCAGCGCTTTGCCGACGTGGCGGGGCAAGACCACGTTACCCGTACGCTGATGAACGCGCTCAGCCAGAACCGCATTGCCCACGGCTACATCTTCAGCGGGCATCGAGGGATTGGCAAAACGACGATTGCGCGCATCGTGGCGCAAGCGCTGAATTGCCGTACGGCAATAGGTACGCCGGAGCGCCCCACGCCCGAGCCTTGTGGGGTGTGCGACTCGTGCACCGAGGTACGGGCAGGCAACGCCGTGGATGTAATCGAAATTGACGCGGCCACCAATCGCGGCATCGACGAGATTCGCGAACTGCGCGACGCGGCCCGCTACGCGCCGGCCCGCGACCGCTACAAGATCTACATTCTCGACGAAGCCCACCAGATTACCGACGCGGCCTTTAACGCGCTGCTGAAAACGCTCGAGGAGCCCCCCTCGCACGTGATTTTCATGATGGCGACGACGGAGCCGGAGAATATTCCGCAGACCATCCGTTCGCGCTGCCAGCACTTCAGCTTTCACGCCGTCAAGTTCGACGACATTCTGGCGCAATTGCGGATGATTGCCGGGCAGGAAGATGTGGTGGCCGAAGACGCGGCTCTGGCCTTGCTGGCCGAGGCCGGCGACGGATCGATGCGCGACGCGCTGTCGATCATGGACCAGGCGATTGCCTCCGCGCCAACCGAAAGCGGCAAGGCGGTGCTCTCCGTCGAGCAGATTCGCGAGTTGATGGGCGCGGTGCCCAACGCCATCTTCGAGCGGCTGCTGGAGGCCGTGGCCGCCGGGCAGAGCGCCGCTCTGATGGAGCAGTTGAGCCTGCTGGTCAACGCCGGGCACAGCCCTTCGTCTTTGGCGCGGCAGATGGCGCGCTATCTGAGAAATTGTTTGATGGCCAAGCTGGGCGGCGAGCAGACCGAACTGCTGCAGATCAGCGGCGACGAGCGGGCGCGCGCGGCGCGGACGGCGATGCTGTTTACCGAAGAAGAGCTGACGCGCAACCTGCAAATTGTGCTGCGCACCTTTGATGATTTGAACTATCGCCAGGAGCAGCGCTTCCACCTGGAACTGGGCCTGCTCAAGCTGATCCACGCGCAACGGCTGCTGCCGCTGGAAGAGTTGTTGAGCGGAGTAACGGCGGGAGGCGGTTTCCGTGCGAGTTCTCCTTCTCCAGCTTCTGGGCCTGTTGCGACGCCACGACCGGCCGCTCGGCCGAGCGCATCCGCGCCGCCCGCACCGGCATCCGCGCCGCCGCTTTCGCCCTTTGGCAGCGATTGGGGCTCGGGAGCCAAGCTGGAATCGGCAGCCAAGCCCAGCGTCGGTACCTCGCCGGTTGCAACAATGGAGCGGCCCACGCCCAGCGTGATGAAGAGCGTTGCCGCATCGCCGTTTCAGGGGACAACGCCATTTCCCGCGGCCGCTGCTACGCCAACTTCCGGATTTGCGGAGACGCGAACCGAGGGTGCGCTGGCCGTGGCTCCGCAACCAGCCGTCACGGCCACCAGCCTGCCCAGTATCGAGGCAATTCGCCACACGGTGGGCTGTGCGCTGGTGGAGGCCGGGCACGTTTCGGCGGCGCAACTGCTGGGCGCGGGGGCGTGGCTGCTGGATGGATCAAGCCTGCGCATTGAAGTGACGGGGATGGGCAAAAAGATGCTTGCCCTGACCATCAACGCCGCGGCAGAAAAGATCATTCGCCAGGAACTGCAAAAGCTGGGCGCTCCGAGCCGTTTTCTGGTGGTTCCAGTCGAGGGCGCGACGGTGCACGGCTCCGCGCCAATGGCGACGCCCTTGGCGGGCAGCATTCAAGAGGAGGCGCTGGCCCATCCGCTCGTTGAGCGCGCCAAGGAGATATTCAAGGCCGAAGTGCGCAGCGTGGTGGATTTGCGTGGAAATAAGTAAACCAGTAATTCACTTGCAAAATTAAATGAGCAGGCAAAAAGCGTCAGGGCACGACTTTAGCCGTGCCGCGAGTGTTTTGAAATGAAAATGGGCTTCAGCCCCTGCGGTATTGCTATTATGATTTGCAATTTTGCAAGTGACACAAGCGTTCCAAAAGGAATTGAAGTAATGATGAATCCGCTGAAAATCTCCGAGATGCTCTCTCAAGCCAACCAAATGCAGGAAGAAGTGCAGCGCAAGCTGGCGCAGACGGTAGTGGAGGGAACCAGCGGCGGCGGCGCCGTGACCGCGACCCTGAACGGCAAGAAGCAACTGCTCAAGATTCGCATTGAACCGGCGGCGGTGATCGGCCTCAGCGGCGAAAAACCGGATGTGGAGATGCTCGAAGACCTGATTGTGGCGGCGGTGAACGAAGCCGGTCGCAAGGCCGAGGAGATCATCCAGTCGAGCGTGAAGGGCGTACTGGGCGGGCTGAATTTGCCGGGGCTGGAATAAGAGTGTCCCATGACTCTCAGCTTTTCCTGTTCACTGTTCACTGTTCGCTGACCGCTGTTTTTCAGGAGGCAAGATCGTGAGTCGCTATGCAGAACCGATGGCCCGGCTGATTGAAGAGTTGAAGAAGCTGCCGGGGGTGGGAACCAAGAGCGCCCAACGTTTCGCCTTTTACATTTTGCGTTCGACCGACGAGGACGCGGCGGCTCTGGCCGAGGCGGTGCGCGGGCTAAAGGCCAGCTTGCGTCTGTGTTCGGTGTGCAACAACGTCACCGACGTCGATCCCTGCGCCTACTGCTCAAGCGCCACTCGCAACCAGCGGCTGGTGTGCGTAGTGGAGGAGCCCACCAACATCGCCTCCGTGGAGCGGACGCGCGGCTACCAGGGCGTTTATCACGTGCTGCACGGCACGCTTTCGCCGCTGCACGGGGTGGGACCGGAGCAACTGCGCGCCCGCACCCTGGTCGGCCGCGTGGAGCGGGGCGAAGTGGACGAGGTGATCATTGCCACCAGCCCGACCCTGGAGGGCGAGGCCACGGCGCATTGGCTAGCGACGGCGCTGCGCGCATTTCCAGTGAAGATCACGCGCATCGCCACGGGAGTTCCGGCGGGCAGCGACATTGAATATGCCGATGAGGTGACAATGGCGCGGGCGATGGAGGGGCGGCGAGAGGTTTTTTAATCAGACCCGCAAGGACGCTGTACCCCATCCGTTCCGCAATGAGCAGGGAATGGATGGGGGGCACAGGCGTGGACCGGGAGGTCCACGCAACAGCCGGCCAGGAGGCCAGCGCTACTGGTTCGTGCCTTGGAAACGGAGGCGTCTACGCACGGAGGCAGGCGATCAGATCCTGGGGATGGACGGGCTTGGCGAGAATTTCAAACTCATAGCCCTGGGCGCGGGCCTTCTCGAGCAGGTCGGCGGTGGCAGCTTGGCCAGAAAAGAGCAGGATCTTGCTGTTGGGCAGCAGCGAGCGGATGCGGATGGCCGCGTCGATCCCATTCAAACCAGCCATGATCACGTCGCAGATGATCATCTGGGGGACGAAAGAAGCAGCCAGCTCGACGGCCTTTTCGCCGGAGTAGACGGCGCGCGCCTCGAAGCCGCTCTGATTGAGGATCATGGCCAGAGTATCGGCGATGACCCGTTCGTCGTCGGCCACCAGGACCTTGGGTTTGGGGGCGGATTGCAGCATTTTCCTCCTGGTGGCTGGCGCGTGGGGCATGAGCCTGGGCTCAATCGGCGGGGGGAAAACCCGCTTGCGGTTATTCTACAAAGGAAGGCACGGCTGGCTCCAGGCTCCATCGAAATGATACGCTGGCCCAAGAGCGCCCATTCACCGGGGCGCAACCTGCCTGTCATAAACTGCTCATAACCCCGGCCGCAGCTCTTGGCTTGCGGACCCCCAAGTGGAGAAGCAACTATGCGGGATGCGCCGATTTCCCTTCCCAACCCAGCCCCGGCCCCAGCCACTGACGCCATTATTCGCGCGGCGGGGATCGAGAAATATTATGCGCAGCCCAGCCAGAACCGCATTCAGGTGATTTCGGCGACCGATTTGGCGATTGTGCCGGGAGAGATTGTGGCGCTGCTGGGCCCCTCGGGCTCGGGCAAATCGACCATGCTGCGCATGTTGAGCGGCCTGTCGACGCCCACGGCGGGGCAGGTTTATTGGCACGAGAAACCCATAGCGGAAGTAGAGATCAACGTCTCGATCGTCTTTCAGAGCTTTGCGCTGTTTCCCTGGCTGACGGTACTGGAGAACGTGGAGGCCCCGCTGCAGGCGCGCGGCGTTTCGCCCGACGAGCGGCGCGAACGCAGCATGAAGATGCTGGACACGGTGGGATTGGACGGCTTTGAGGCGGCTTATCCGAAGGAACTGTCGGGCGGCATGAAGCAGCGCGTCGGCTTTGCCCGCGCCCTGGTGGTCGAGCCGGAAGTGCTGTTCATGGACGAGCCATTCAGCGCGCTGGACGTGCTGACGGCCGAGAATCTGCGCAGCGAGCTACTGGAGTTGTGGGCCAACAAGACGATGCCCACCAAGGCCGTCTTTATCGTGACCCACAACATTGAAGAAGCCGTGCTGCTGGCGGATCGGATCATTGTGCTGGGACGCAACCCGGGGCACATCCGCACCGACTTCCGGGTGGAAATTGCCCAGCCGCGCGACCGCAAATCGGAGCGTTTTACGCAACTGGTGGATTACATCTACAAGGTGCTGACCAAACCGGATGTGGCCCCGGGTTGCGTCCCAGCACAATGATC
>Ga0224528_1001999_pt1 | contig 12314 bp, 10 predicted proteins | sample CBST25metaG_2_FD_179888 | JGI IMG/M metagenome (GOLD analysis project Ga0224528, IMG submission 179888) | Peat soil microbial communities from Stordalen Mire, Sweden - C.B.S.T25 | ecosystem: Environmental > Terrestrial > Soil > Wetlands > Peat | place: Sweden: Norrbotten County, Stordalen Mire...
CCTGCTGGCCCACGGCACGCCCGAAACAGTCGAGCAGATTCCCGACTACCTGCGCAACGTGGTCAGCGGCCGTCCGCTTCCGCAGGCGGTCATTGATGAGATCCAGCACCGTTACTCGGTGATCGGGCACAGCCCGCTCACCGAAATCACTTTCGCGCAGGCCCGGCTGGTCGAAGCCGAGTTGGCTTCCGGTGACGAGCCAGTGCCCGTCTACGTGGGCATGCGCAACTGGCGTCCGTATATTCCCGACGTGGTTCGTCAAATGCGCGCCGATGGCGTGGAAGAAGCAGCAGTCATCTGCCTGGCGCCGCAAAACTCGCGTACCAGCGTCGGCCTTTACCGCCGCGCCGTCGAGGCGGAAGCTGCAGGTTTGCGCATCGATTTCACCGAAGGCTGGGCGCAGCATCCGCTCCTGATTGAGGCCTTCGCCGAGCGCCTTCGGCCCGCGTGGACCCACCTCAGCGAAGAGGTGGGCGCACCGGTGCCGGTGCTGTTCACCGCGCACAGCGTCCCATGCCGAACCATTCAGTCCCCTGCGGCCGGCAGCGCATCCCAGCCCCGCCTGTGGCCCGGCGATGGTGCCGACCCCTACGCCGAGGAAGCCAAGCGCACTGCAGCGCTGGTAGCGGCGTGCGTGCCTCAAATTCCTCAATGGTGGTTTGCGTTCCAGAGCCAGGGCGCGAGCGGAGGACCGTGGCTTGGCCCAACCGTCGAGCAGACGCTGGAGTCCGTTGCGGCCTCGGGCGTGAAGACGCTTCTGCTACAGCCTGTTGGCTTTCTTTGTGATCATGTAGAAATTTTGTACGACGTGGATCATCTCTTTCGCGATTTTGCCGTCCAACTGCATGTACGACTGGAGCGACCTCAATCGTTGAACTCCTCAGCGACCCTCGCCCGGGCCATTGCGGATTTGGCGCGGCAAGGGTTGGCTCGGCTCGAGGGCGGAGGCTCATGAAAGGACGATCGGCAAGCTCTCGCGGAATATATCGTCTAGTAGCGCAGCCAGTGGCACGTGCTCGTTACCAAAGATATATATTTAAGAGTAATTACTGATCAAAGCGCGTTTTCGAACCGATATTCCAGGCAGAGTGCTGAGCATGTGCCCCGTTTCTCCGACGGTATATGAGCAGTGTGGCTTTTGGGCAAGACGATGACCGTCTCTTGAAAGCAATGACTGAGTACAACCGGAAGGGAAAGAGTAATGGCAAGTGGGATTTTAGTAGACTCAGGTCGCGCAATACCCAAATTACATTGTTCGATCTGCGGAGGCAGCCATCTTTACAGAGTGCGAAGAAGAGGATTTCTGGAAAAGAGAATCTACCCTCTGTTCGGCTATTTCCCGTGGCACTGTCTCGCATGCAAAGAAGACCGTTACATTAGGCAGCGAAACATCGAAAAACGAAAAGGGCCAACGGAATACCGCTGAGCCGGGAGTTCTGCCACACAATCGCTTGCACAAGCGTCGTCAGAAGCTCCTTCCTAACGCGAATCGCACCAGAAACGGTTCGGCGGGGTGGAAAACGCGCGTGAATGCCGGCGTGGCGGATGGCACTGTTTGGGACGTATAGGCGTAGTCAATGTCGCTATCGCTGCGATCAAGCATATTCAGAAATTCGGCCGAAACCCGCCATTTCTTGCGAATGTGATAACCGAGTTCCCCATTCAGCAACACCGTTTGCTTGGAGCGATAGAGTCCGTCAGACGTCAGTTCGCGCGGACCAAAGAAGCGCAAACGCAAGCTCGACGAAAAGCCCCGGTAATCGTGCAACGTAACGCCCGATGAAATCACCACCTTGACCGCTTCGGACACCAGCTTGCCGCCTGCGCCGCCGTGTTGCCAATTTACTGCGCCATCGTCGAACGTGGTGGTGACGGGCGTCGGGGTCGCGGTCGTAGTAGTCACTGTCAAAGGCACATTTACCACGGACTGCGCCGCATCCTCCGGGTCTATTTCGGTAAATTGGGCGCGGGAGTCCGCAATGTCAAAATCAACCGTCAAATGTTCCGCCGGCGCGTAGTAGTTCGCCCATTCAAGGCCATAGCGGTTGCTCGGCTGTACTGAAGCCGTCGTGCCTCCAGTATCGCCCGACTGCATCAGTTCGGAATGACTGTGGAGATACCAGAGCGAAACGGTGCTTTGCAGATGCGGGACGGCCACCGAGCGCACGCCGACCTCCCCGCCTTTGGTCGCGATCAGGGGGGGGATTTTCGCGGCGGGCGTATTGGGATAAGGATTATCCGGCGAAACGGGTTCCACCGTTTGCGTTGCGCCACGCCCGTCGTTCGAGTGAAAACTGAATCCGCCCTGCAAATAGAACTCGGTATTGGCCCACGGGCCCCAAATCAAGCTTGCCTTGGGGCTGGGCAGAAACTTCGTGGCCGAGCCGGAATTGGCCGCGTTCACCGTGGTGGTGACGCCGTTGGGCAGACGAATCATATCGGCCGGATAAGCCAGGCTGGTGACGACAAATTTTTCGTCGTCGCCGCGCAGGGCCAGAACCGAGCGGAATTTGACGGCCCACTGAATTTTATTTTCCACATAAGCACTGCTGATCGTGTCCGTAAAGCGATCCTGCTCCGTAGTCGCGGGCAAAGTGGGGCAGGTGGTGTTGGGGACGGTAGTCGATGCGGTGGCGCCGTCAGGCAAGGTAACAGTAAGAGTGATATTTGAGTTGGGGATCGTGATGCAACGGGGACCACTGGCACTGGTGGCAGGGAAGAAACTGGCGCCGGTAGCGGAATTATCGGTTTTGGTCGTACGCACGCGATTTTCCGACCGGTAAAGGCCGTTATTGATCCAGTCGTTGCGGAGCTGCAGGCCGAATGTATTCGACATCTTGCGGCCAGACCATGTGCTGAACATCGTGTGGTGCGCGTCGAACCCTCCCACCCAACGCCTGTCCTGCTGTTCGAACTGGTCGCCCTTGTTGTAGTCCACCAGGTAGTAAGTAAAATCGGAAAATAGATTGAGGTCGTAATAAAACACGTAGGCCGAGATTCTCGACTCGGAATCTGCGCCTTGGCGATGCCACTCGCCCTGCAGGCTGTAACGCTGGCTGTGGCCACCGTCCGTCGGGTTCAGTGTGCCGTAGAGGCCCACGAGAGGTGCGGCGGTGACTGGGATTTGATCGCTGGAATTCCATTTTCCGTGGTAGCCGCGAGTCGTGATGCTGACCCCATTGGCGTCATCGCCCTGGCTGTAGGTTACGATGCCGTTGATTTTGTTGTAAGCATCCGGATGCTTCCACGGGCCGTCATAGTAATACTCTTCTCCGCCGTACAACAAATTGCCCGAATCGAGCTTTTGCGATGCGCCGAAAACGGCTCTCCCATAGGAATACGTGCCGCCTTCCACCTGGAAAAAGTTACTGGGCAGCGTCTTGTCGAATTCCACACGCGCCGCTCCGGCCGAGCCAAAGTTGCCGACATTCGCATAATACGGACCCTTTTCGAAATTCACCCGCCTTACAAATTCCGGGATGACGGTGTTCATGTCCGAGTAGCCCTCGCCATGCGCGTGCGATGGCAAGTTCAGCGGCATATCGTCGAGGAAAATGGCGAAATCCGTGCCGTGGTCGAGATTGAAGCCGCGAAGAAAATACTGGTTCGCTTTGCCGCCGCCGGCGTGCTGCGTAATGATGAGGCCGGGAACCGTCTCCAAAACTTCACCCGAACGAAGAATCGGACGATCCTGGATTTCCATTGCGCCCACCGTCCCCTGGGTGCTGGATTCGGCAATTCCAATGAGTTCGTCCTCCCGGCCCCGCACGTTGATGGTGGTGCTCACGGCGCCCACCACCAGAGAGACGCGAAGCTGAGCAGGCGCGCCGGCGGTTCCGATGGTGACAAGAATTTCTTTGGCTTCAAAACCGGGATTCGATACCACAAGCCGATAATTGCCCGGCGCGAGCCCAGAAAGAATGAAGGAGCCGTTGGTCTCCGACTGCGCAGTTTTTTGCACAGAGCCGTCGGCGCTGAGAACCTGCACGGTAGCCCCGGCAATCACCGCGCCGGACGTGTCAACGACAGTTCCCGACAACTGTGACGGGTCAATCTTGCCATTCGCGGCGGCGGGTTGCCCCTGGGAATCAAGGACCGCTTCGTTGACGCGCAGCGCGCCGCTTTGCGCTGCGGCCACGAGAGTTCCTGCCAGGACAACAATCATCAGTATTACGTTTTTTGGATTCGTGCTACGCAATTGCCAAACCTTTCCGCTGTCACTCAGTCTTCGCTGCCTTAGTGTTTGTGGCTATGCTTGCCTTTGGGCTTGTGCCCGTCTTCGCGTGGATGCTCGATCGCGTGCGCGGGCACGGTCATCACCAGCCTGCCGTGCTGCACGCCCTTCAGGCCGATCAGCCTGTCGGCGAACTGCGCCACCTGCGCCGACTTGCCGTGCACAATCAGCACTTCGAGGCACGATTCGTAGTCCAAGTGCGCGTGGCTGGTCGAAACCACCAACTCGTGGTTCGCGTGTTGCACCTCGGTCAGTTTTTCCGTGATCCCGCTGGAATGGTGGTCGTAGATCAGCGTCACAGTGCCCACCACCGTCGCGTCCGGGGCCGCGGTCTGCTCCGTCACCAGGCGATCGCGAATCAAGTCGCGAAACGCCTCCGACCGGTTGGTATAACCCCGCCGCCCGATCGAGCGATCAAACCGCTTGAGAAGTTCCGAATCAAGAGCAATGCCGATTCTGCTTAAGACGCCCACACGCACTCCCGCAACAACCGCTTAACTCTCCAGGGGAAGCTTCAGCGTAGCACGATGATACAAATCATGCTACCGCCGCTTCCGCACTGCGGGACAATGAGTTGCGGTCCCTTTAACAGCAGCCATTCGCCGCCAGGAGGAAACATATTCCAGGCTAGGTCTATGCCGCGTTATTTCGTACTTTGGGCTCATGTTCTCCCAGGTCCCAGAATCGGGACCTGGGGCACCCACAATGGATACATGAATAGGCGGTCAGAGACCTGGACTTCCTTACATGGAAGGAGAATCAGTTCAAGAACATCGTTCGATAGAGCGTATCTCGCTGCACGGGCTTGAAGCCGGCGTCGCGGATGATGCGGCGCAGTTCTTCTTCGGTCGTGCAGTTCGACGTGCCCGCGGCCTTCACCACATTCTCTTCCAGCATCACCGAGCCCACGTCGTTGCCGCCGAAGTGGAGGCCTAACTCAAGGACCTTCAAGCCCTGCGTCACCCAGCTCGCCTGCACGTTTTCGATGTTGTCGAGATAGAGCCGTGAGATCGCCAGCACCTTCAGGTATTCAACCGACGTCGCTTCTTCCCAGCCGTTCCCGCCCAGTGCCGTATGGCCGGGCTGAAAACTCCACGGAATGAAGGCCGTGAATCCGCCTGTTTCTTCCTGCAGACGGCGGATCACTTCAAAGTGATTGATACGCTGCTCGAAGGTTTCGCCCACGCCGAACATCATGGTCGCGGTGGTTCTCATGCCCAACTGGTGCGCGGTGCGATGCACGCTGACCCAGTCCTCGGTGTTGCACTTCAAGCGCGCAATGCGCCGGCGCACGTCGTCGTCCAGAATCTCCGCGCCGCCGCCGGGAATTGAATCCAGGCCTGCATCGCGCAGTCGGATGATGGTGTCGCGCAAGGTCAAGTCGGAGTACTTCGCGATGGCCAGAACTTCGGAAGCCGTGAGGCAGTGCAGCCAGATTTGCGGGAAGCGCTGCTTGATGCCGCTGAACAGCCGCTCGAACCACTCGATCTTCAAGTCGGGATGGATGCCGCCCTGCATGAGCACGCCGGTGCCGCCCATCTCCAGCGTCTCGGCGATCTTCTCGTAGATTTTCTCGAACTCGAGAATGTAGCCCTCTTCCGAGCGCGCGCCTTTGAGCGGCCGGTAGAAGGCGCAGAAGGTGCAGTACTCGGTGCAGAAGTTGGTGTAGTTGATGTTGCGATCGATGATGTAGGTGACCACGCCTTCGGGGTGCAGGCGGCGGCGCACGGCATCGGCCTCAAACCCCAGTCCGATCAGGTCGGGGGAGTGGAAGTGGTCGAGGGCTTGTTCGCGACTCAGCGGCATAGTGTCGATTTTAGCAATTTGCGGCTACCGGGCGAGCGGCTTTTCTATTTGCGTTTGGGTTTGCGAAACAGGAACAGCCCCCGGCTCCGGACCGGTCGCCCCTGCGTGCGCGACAGGTTCGACGCCGTCGAAATCCCGCTGAACAGGATGAAGAAGTCGAGAAATGCGCGGAAAAAGCCTTTCTTGTGTTCTGCGGCCATGGGGAAGGGACCTCGCTCAAGAAGCTTGGATTCGTCGTTGGTGTCCCCTTATTCGAGCAGCGAACGGGGCTCCTGGTCGCACGATCTTCCTGGGCGGATACATTACCAAGGTGGCCGCCTTTATGTGCCCGACTTCGGCTTGACGGTGGACTTGGCCGGAGGTTGCGACTTCTTCTTGTCGGGGCTGGAGATGCCAAAGCTCATCAGCAGAACGCTGAAGCCCTTGCGCAGCGATTCGAGCACGCTCACGGTTCCCTACTCTTTCCCAGGCCGTCCGTTCCGGCCCAATCGAATGCTTTGTGCGCGCGCCTGCAAACGGCGATCAGTTATTCCTTCTTTGCGGCTCCGCCGGCCGGCGCTGGCGAGTCGCCCCGCAGAATTGTCAGCGCGGCCGGAGGCAGAGGCTTGTCGGCGTTGGCCAGCAGCAGGCTCACCTGCCACATCTCCGTCTCGGTCAGCACTCCCTTATACGACGGCATCCCCGTCAGCCGGATCCCATTGGCCACCTTCCAATAGGTCTCGCCCGGTGGGTCGTCGCTCACGCCCATCATGGTTTCCGACCCATGGTGGTGCTCTTCCCACAACGGCGGAGCATCGGGAAACATGTGCGGCCCAAACACTGACGGCTTGCCGTGGAATCCGTGGCAGACAGCGCACCTGTCGCGATAGATTGCCGCGCCTGCTACCAGGTTATTCTCATCGGCCTGCATCGGCGGCGTTTTCACCAGTTCCCTGTCCACACGCGCATGCAGCGGAACTTCGGTAAGCAGGTGTTCCCGATAGAAGGGTGGGTCAGTCACGGCCACGGGTACCTTGCCAAAATGCAACCACGCCAGCGCCGCAAGCGGCACGAGCACAATCCCCAAGACGATTCCCAGCAGTACACGCCCCATCTTCGTTTCGGCCTCCGCTGCCCTTCATCCTATTGCATTCTTGCGCGATCTGCGTAAGGCCAAGTCCACGATTTCTCTTGAAAAGACAAAGAATCGCCGGACAATCCGCTTTATAGTGGACACAGTTTGGTCCAGCGGAAGCAACGTCCGCCGTTGGCGGCCTTCCCTGGCTGCGGAAAAACCCTGAATGAACGGCGAAAAGCAACAACGGTGCGCCACAGGGCCTGAAGGCCGCGCTCATTCTACGGAACCTACGGCACGACTGAAGCCGTGCCCTGACACTTTTTGAGGCGCAATTCGAGTTTTTCCGCAGCCTGTTCCGGCCCTTGAAAGGAAACGCGATCATGGCAGATCACTCCAAGATGAAACTGGGCCGCAAGGCAATCAAAACCGACAGCCGCACCCTGGCACTGCGCGACTACCTTACCCCCGCGCTGTCCCCGCCCCCGCCTGCAGTCGACTGGACGAAGGGCATCGCCAACTGGGGCTCCATGCTCAACGACACGCTGGGCGACTGCACCATCGCCGGGATCGGTCACGCCATCCAGGTGTGGACTTCTCACGCAGCAAAAGCCATCGTCACCACGCCTGACCCGACCATTCAGAGCTACTACGAAAAGTGGGATGGCTACGTCCCCGGCAACGCCAGCACCGACTCGGGCGGCATTGAACTGGATGTACTCAACAACTGGCAGAAGCAGGGCTTCGACGGGCACGCGCTGCTGGCCTTCGCCGACCCCAAAGTCGCCAACTTGGTTGAGATTCGCCAGTCCATCGCATTGTTCGGCGGCGTTTACATCGGCTTGTCCTTGCCCATCAGCGCCCAAACCCAGGACGTGTGGGACGTGGTTCCCAAAGGTGGCGCCAATGCCAAAAAAGGCAGTTGGGGCGGCCACTGCGTCTTTGTGGCCGGATACGATGCCCACGGCTTCACCTGCATCACCTGGGGACAGTTGAAGACGATGACCGTGGTCTTCTGGAACAAATATTGCGACGAGGCCCACACCCTGCTCAGCCACGACTGGATCAAAGCCAAGGGCTCGCCCCACGGATTCAACCAAACCCAGTTGGAAACCGATCTCAAGGCCATCAAATAGCGCTTCCAGGCCCCGAATCCCTGGCCCGCGCGTCCAATCCAGTGCCGGTTCACCCACAAGGCTCGCCCCAAGGTGCTTTAATACCTTATGGGGGGAGCGCTGCCTGCATGGTAGGGTGCTTCCGTACTCCCGTGGAGGTAACCCGAAACCGATGTATTCCTTTCGCCGTCTTGCCCTTTTGCTGGCGCTGGGTCTGCCAGCCATCACTGTCGCCCTGGCCCAAAGCCCGAGTTCCAGCAGCAACCCCGCAGCCCCCGACCCAACCCAAACTCAGGCACAGCAGCCTGCACAGACTCAGGGCCAGATCAGCGTCCAGGCCCGCATCCGGGCACGTCGCGCCCAGCGTCGCGCCGCCGCAATTGTCGCGGCCTACGATCACCGCTATGACGTGTATGTCGGAGGAGGCTACCTGCGCTTCCAGCCCGGCCCGGGCGCACCTGCCAGCGTCGAATTTCCCACCCGGACGGCGCTGCAACGCGTCAATCTGTACTCCTGGAACACCGGCGTCACGCGCTATCGCGATGAGCGCCTGGGCGTTACGGTTGAAGGCCGCGGCTATTACGGTTCGCCTTACCTGTACCCCCAGATCACCACTAACAGCGGCATCACCAAGCCGGCCATCAGCACCTACTCCGCCCTGGCCGGACCGACGTACCGCTTCTATCTGCAGCCAAAGTACTCTGTTGCCGGCCGCGTGATGGGCGGATTCTCCCATGGAAACTTCTCCGGCGACCTCGGCACTCACACGCCCAAATCGGTTGGCCTCTATCCGGACGGTAATACCTTTGCCATCAACGCCAGTGTGATTGGGGAATACAACATCACCCCCAAAGTCGCGCTGCGCGTCGCTCCGGAATATTTTGGCACCGGCTTCGGCTCCAGCATGCAGAACAGTCTCGGTTTCAATGCCGGCATCGTCTGCCGCTTCGGCAAGCAGAAGTAAGCGTATGGCTATGGCCGCTGGCGGTTTTAGGTCAGGGCGGCTCGATAACCAAGCAGGACACAGGGACAATCAACCAGCAAAAAGGCACGGCTCCGATGGAGGCCGTGCCTTTTTGCTGGTTGCGGAATGCTCCGAGCGGGAAAACTGTTCGGCTGACGCCTTTGGCGAGGTGAATCTCCATCGGCTCTGAATAGGTCTGCGCTTATGATGAATTTAAGCTATTGATTATAATAAGTTTAAACAACAAGGCAAAAAACAACCGCAGTCCTCCATGGAACGGAGTTCCACCCAAGGTCATGAAAAAAGCAACCGCGGATCCTTCCCGTTGGTCAGGATGACATTTGATGTGGGATTGGAATGGGTTGTGGCCAGGAATTTTCCGGGCAGATGCTTCGCTGCGCTCAGCATGACAGCGTGTTCAAGTTTGATTGGAGCGAATGACCGCCAAACCGGACAAAACTCGTTGTTGGGCCTGCTGGCGATCGCAGGTGAGGAACCGGCTGGCGGCGGGTAGGCGTGGCAGCGGCCATCGGCATCCTACTTGCTGGAGGGGACACGGATGACACAAGAAAAGAAGCCCGCCCGGCTTACGGACAAGGAAGTGAAGGACGCGCTCGTGAACGACTCCCTGGGGACGACCGACGAAGCGGATTCCACCGGCTCCGATGAGGCCAAGGAGACGGGGGATGCGAAGAAGGGGGACGCGAATACGCGGGAGGACTAGCGCACATGTCTCAAGAATGCGCTAGGGACACCAGTAACAGGCCCGCAGGGGCTAAAAGCCCGTCGTTCTTGCAGGCTTTCCGGCACGACTGAAGTCGTGCCCTTCAAAGCCGGTCCAAAGCAAATGCGAAAATGCTCTAGTTGAAATAATCCCTCGCGTCTGGCCGACGAGTGACTCCAGTTCTAATCGTTCTCCGGCCGCTTGAAGGGCTTTTGCAGGTAAAGGCGAGCTTCGTTCACGGCGCCTTGGGTGTTGTCGTTGGTCTGCACCGCAAGCCGGTACTCGTTCACGGCGCGGTCGCGCTGGCCGGTCAGGTCAAAGATCTTGCCCAAGGCGATGTGGCTCCAGACCTCGGTCCAGCGCGGCTCGTCGTCGCCCCGGAGCGCATCGCGGTACGAGTTGACGCTGGCCTGATAGTTGCGCTGCGAGAAAAGCACTTCGCCGATGCGGTAGCTAGCCAGCGAACTCTGCGGGTTGGCTTCCAATGCTTTTTGATACTCGGCCAGCGCGCCGTTCAAATCGCCCTGCGCCACCAGTTGCTGGCCCTTCAGGATGGCGATGCGCACTTGCAGGTCAGGCGTGGACTTGAGCACCCAGTTCTGCGGGTCAATGCTGATGCGGCGCGGGCGCCCGAAGGTGTCCACCACAAACTGCGTATCGGTGCCCACCACCTCGATCTTCTTGATCTCCGTCTTGCCGTCGGTTTCGACGCGCAGCTCCACCGGCATGCGGAACAGGTCGAGATCCTGCCCGATTTCACCGATGGTCCGGAATCCCTTATTGTTGCCCAGCCGATAGACGGCGTACTTGTTGGTGAACTGCGGAGCGCCGGTGCCGTCGACCCATTGCGCAAAAAAAGCGGTCAACTGTTGCTGGCTTTGCGCCTCGGCCACTTTTTCAAAATCCGACGCGCGCATACCGCTGTCGGTGTACTGGCTCAAAGCGCCCTTGAGCGTGGCTAGAAACGCCTTGTCGCCGATCTCCCAGCGCAACATGTGGAAGATCATGGCGCCCTTTTCGAGCGTCATCGACTGGAACTCCGGCGAAAAGGGATTCAGGCGGTTGATGCTCGAGAGAGGAACTGTGTCGTAGGCCAGCGCACCGGCAGACACGTCCTGCAAAGCCGCCCGCATCGCGGCCTTGCCGGTGTCTTCTTCGACGTACATCAGCTCGCCGTAGCGGGCCATGCCGTTGATGATCCAGGCGTCGCCCAGAGTGCGCGGACTCACTTCAGAACCCCACCACTGGTGGGCCATGGTGTTGGCCAGCAGGCGCACGCCGCTCTTGTCGCCGACGCGCGAGCCCTGAATCGCGGCCAATTCCGGCGCCCACACGGCCGGCAACGTGTCGTCGGGAATCTCCACCACGTTCAAATGCGGGGTCTCGGGGGCCCCAAAGCTGTCGGTAAAGAAGTCGTACTCCTTGGCCGCCGTCTGCGCCAGCTCGTTGCCCGACTGCTGGTGGCTGACCGTCAGGTAGACCTTCACATTGCCGGGGCCGGCTGAGACCGGGGCCACATAGCGGCCGGCGATGATGGTTCCCGGAAAGCCGGGCTTGTTCCAGTTGAAGTCGTATTGGTCGCCGGGCTTGCCGTTGGCCAGCTTGACAGGTTTCGCCGCGCCCTCAGCGCCGCTTGCGAAGACCCGCATCCCCTGCGGAACGCGGATGTGCATCTCGGCTGTGAACCGGTTGGTGAGGTAGCCGGTCATGGGAAACCAGCGCGCCGGGTAGAGCAGGTAGCTGATCGGCTCCTGGATGGCGGCCAGCTTCAGGCCTTCGACGGGACCGTCCTCGTTGCCGGTGATCATGCCCTCGTACTCGAAGGTCCAGGTCACGGCTTTGCCCTGGACAAAGGGCGTGACGGGGGTGATGCGGATGGTGCCGTCCGCCGAGCGCTCGCCGGTGAGTACCTTGCCCGCGTCGTCGGATATCTTGCTGACGCGCAGCGCCGGGTGGAAGCCAAAGCTGACCAGCTCAGCGTTTTCAGGCGCGGTGAAGCTCACCGCAACCTTGGCCGCGATGTGGTGCGTCGCCGGGTCCAGTTCGGCGTCGATGGTGTAGCCGGATACGGTCAACGTTTGGCGCTCAGGCCGCTGGGCGGTGAGCGGGGCGGTCAGCATCAGGGCGCAGGCCAGCAAGCCCGTCCACGGCAGCATCTTCAATCGTGTATGCATCGCAGCCATTCGTCTTTATCTCGCTTCCACAAATCTTCAGATGCCGGCAAATCAGAAATCGCTCCAGCGCTCGGATTCCCTCACGCCCGACCGACCTCTTCAAAGCTCTGGCGCCCAGCCGTTCCCAGCACGTCCAGAGTAATCTCCGCCACCCGGTCGATTGCGCCGTTCTCGGCTTTTTCGCTCGGCCGCTTGTTCAGCGAACCGCGAATCCGCGCCAGCTCCTCCATCATGGACTGGCGG
>Ga0224528_1002002_pt1 | contig 12295 bp, 10 predicted proteins | sample CBST25metaG_2_FD_179888 | JGI IMG/M metagenome (GOLD analysis project Ga0224528, IMG submission 179888) | Peat soil microbial communities from Stordalen Mire, Sweden - C.B.S.T25 | ecosystem: Environmental > Terrestrial > Soil > Wetlands > Peat | place: Sweden: Norrbotten County, Stordalen Mire...
CGCCGAGCAGTTGGCGGGCGTGACGGCGATTGCGGTGGCGTTGGCGGCCGTGGAGGCAGCCTCCGTGTTGCAGCCGGTCATTGCCACCGAGCGCGTGCCGTAGCCAACCTGCGTGGTGCCGCTGGTCACAAAGTCGCGGCCGATGTAGTCGCCGCCGTAGTTGAGGTAGATGTTCAGCTTCGAGGTGGGATTGATGTCTACCGAGCTCAGAGCCGAGAAGCCGTGCAGAGGCGAGAGCGTCGCATTCGGACGGATGGTTACGTCGGCAATGGTCGAGTCGCCGTAGCGGCCCACGCCCTGCCCGTAGAGGCCCTTCAGGCCGATGACCAGCTTCTTCTGGAAGAGCGGGCCGCGGAAACCGCCGCCGATGCCGGCGCCGAGCGCCACGTCGCTGTTATAGGCCGTGCCGGTGGTCGGGTAGATGCGGTCGCGGAAAAAGCGGCCGATGCCGAACAGTTCCCAGTGTCCCCAGCCCGGTTCAATCGCGATCTTGGCGATCACATCCGGCGCCAGGTTGAAGGAGTAGTTGTTGCCCGAGTTGTAGAGGCCGCCGGTGGTGCCGGCCGAGCCAACCAACAGGTTGGTAGGCAGGTTCTGTCCAGCCGGGTTCAGCGTCTCAGGATTTTCCAGCGCGAAGCCGGCGAAGAACTTCTTGCCGAAGTCCTTGCTGACGCGCGCGCTCCACTGGCGGGTCCACACAAAGCCCGGCGTATACGCCGCGTCGATGGTGCCCGGCAGAATGTCGGTGCCACGGCTCAGACCCGAGGTGGTTTCCGTTGCCAGCGAGAAGCCCTGGCCTGCCGAGAAGTCCCAGCCATTGGTGAACTTGGCGTCCATCCAGATCTGGCGCTGACGCAGAGCGTAGCTGTTGGACTGGTTGCTGTTCGAGGTGACGCCCGCGCCCAGCCAGTCAATTTCGTAGTAGCCGGTCAGGGCCACGTTGTTCAGCTTGCCGGTGGCCTTCAGGGCGATACGCGACTGGCGCGCGCCGCCGTAGAACTCGCTCATCTGCGCGTTTTCGGAGTGAGCCAGAGGAATGCTGGTGAAGGGCGTGTTTTCGTCGCTGGCCACCGCGCCGCCGCGCCATGTGGTTTCAGCCGCCACGAAGCTGCCGGCAGGCGAAATGGTGATGCCCTTGTAGTGGATGGCGTCGGGCTCGGCAACCGACTTCTTGATCGTGGCCACGTCGTCGGTGACCGAAGAAACGACCGAAAGATTGGCGGCCTTCATGTCGGTGACCGTATCCTGCAAGGCATTCACGGCCGTGGAATTTTCCGTCACTGCCTGTTGCTGCGCGGTGGCCGCTTCCTGCGCCTTGGCGGCGGCGGCCTGTGCTTCGGTGGCCGACTGCTGCGCCAGCTTCAGTTGTTCGTCCTTGGCTGCCAGCGAACTCTTCAAGCCGTTGATCTGCGATTCCAGATCCTCGCGCAGAGCCTTGATCTGCTCTTCCACGGAGGCTTTGGGCGCGGGCTTGGCTTTCCTGGTGGCAACGTGCTTCTTCGCCGGAGGATTCGCCTCACCGGCGATCGCGTAGGATGCGAAGAGACTAGCGGCCGCGAGCGTCGCGGCAGCCGTGGTCAGTCTGAAGTTCATTGGGCCTCTCATGTTCCTTGACTGGATACAGCGCATGGCTGAATCAAAACGCTTCGGAAGCGTACTGCTGAGTCATACAATCTGCGCAATGCCGAAGCGCGTTGTGAATTGGAATCTGCCGATAAGATCTCTGCGCTGACTGAGCCTTATGACAACTCCGCAATTCAGGTTCGCAAAATTATATGAAGATTTGACGAATTTACCTGTTTTTCATCAAAGGCGAGAGGTACGCACGTAATTTGCGAGCAAAAATACCTATATTTACCGCAATTTCATCGTAAGTTCTCATGACAGCGAATAACATATTTCGTCTCTTGTTAAGGGCATGTTACAAAATTCCTGGCGAGTTACCGGGTTCTAACTTAGGAGGAAGAGCAGAACCGGCATGGCGCGGTGTACGCGAGAGTGCGACCGCCGGAGATGCCCGCCAGTGTACAATCCGATCAATACCGCACGCATGGCCCTTTCTACTCACAATCAGGAAAACGACTCATTGCTGCACCGGCGCATCGGCCTCGGTTCGGCCGTTCTCTTCAACATGTTGGAGATGATCGGCGTTGGCCCCTTCATCACGCTGCCGCTGGTGATTGCGGCCGCAGGCTTCCGGCTCTCGGTCTGGGCCTGGCTGCTGGGCGCACTCATTGCGGTGGCCGATGGCCTGGTGTGGGCCGAGCTGGGTGCCATGTTTCCCCGCGCCGGTGGCTCCTACGCTTTTCTGCGTGAGCTTTATGGGCCGAAGCGCGCCGGTAACTGGCTGGGCTTTCTCTACGTCTGGCAGTTGAGTTTTTCCGCACCACTGGCGATTGCCTCGGGCTGCATCGGCTTGGCGAGCTTTTTGGGCTGGTTCTGGCCGGGGCTGGAGCGCGCGCCGTGGGCTGCGCTGCCCATGCTGCACTACGCCAACTTCGCGGCCGCGGTGGCCTGCTTGCTGGTGACGGTGCTGCTTTACCGCAATCTGAGCTCGGTAACGCGGCTGGCCTGGGTGCTGTTCGCGGGCGTGATGGCTGCGCTGACGGGGGTGATCGTTTCAGGTTTTGCTGCGGCGATTGCGCATGGCGGCTGGCACATGCCGGCCTCGCCCGTGCAGTCGGCAGGCCTTGCCGTCGGCGGCCTCGCGCAGGCCACGCTGATTGCCACCTACGACTACTGGGGCTACTACAACATCTGCTTCCTCGGCAGCGAGGTTCGCAAACCGGAAAAAACGATTCCGCGCGCGATTCTGCTTTCGGTGGTCTTCGTAACCTGTTTTTACGTGTTGATGAACATGGCCGTGCTGCCCTCGCTGGCCGATGCGGCGCGCCATGCGGGCGCCAGCGCCACGGTGCGCGGCCAACTGGTGGCCGACATTGCCCGCTCGGCCTTCGGGCAGTGGGCCGGGGCCACCATCGCCGCGCTGATTGTCTGGACGGCCTTCTCCTCGGTTTTCTCTCTGCTGCTGGGCTACTCGCGCGTGCCATATGCTGCGGCGCGCGACGGCAACTACTTTCGTTTTCTCGCCGCAGTGCATCCCAAGCACGGGATTCCGCACCGCTCGCTGGTGGCGCTTGGGCTGGTGGCCTGCGCCTTCTGCTTTCTTTCGCTGCAACAGGTGATTACGCTGCTGGTGGTGACGCGCATTTTGCTGCAATTCCTGCTGCAGCACATCGGCGTGCTCTGGCTGCGCTTCAAGCGGCCCGACCTCGAACGTCCCTTCCGGATTCCGCTCTTTCCTCTGCCTCCGCTGGTAGCCATTGCCGGGTTTCTGTTCGTTCTTGCCAATCGCGCGCAGGCCAGGGGAGGCCTGCTGGTGGCCATGGGCATTGCGCTGAGCGGCACGGCTATCTATCTGTTCCGCGCGCGCAAGCTCGGCGAATGGCCGTTTAAAAACAGGGCGTAACTCTGCCCGAGTGCGCCCTGTCTTCGGTTCCCGGCGAACCCCCTTCTGCGTCTTCTTCCTGTGTTGATACCGTCAAAAATAGCACCTTCCATTTTCGGCAAGTCTCCGAAAAGGGAGTCTGCCGCTTTCCGGCAGTACCTTGGACTGAGGAATTTTGGAGGCACGGTTTCCAAAATATGCGGTAAGGTGCAAGCAGGGAACGACAGCAGGCCTTCCTTCCATGTTTCCTTGGAGGTATCGATGCACGGTTGGCAGGAGAGCTACAGCGTAGGCGTGCCGGTCTTCGACCGCGCCCATCAGCAGTTTTTTGTCTTTCTCAACGATTTCAGCAATGCGACGCGCGACGACAATTCCCGGCAGAATGTCGGCGAGATTCTGAACAAGACACTTTCTTTTATCAAGTTGCACTGTGAGGCCGAGGAACGCTGGCTGGCGGTCAAGCGCGATCCGAACCTGGACGCGCACAAGGAACAGCATCGCAAATTTCTTGTACAGGTTGAAGGGTTGATCAGGGATTACACCACCGGCAGAATCACGCAGAGCTGGCAGGTGAGCGCGATTCTGCGCGAGTGGCTCACCATGCACATCCAGGAGATCGATCAGCAATATGCGCAGCGCTACAAGACCCGGGCGACCTTCGCGTAACCGGGCAGCACGGCGCTTCTGTTAGAGCATTTTTGGAATTGGTGTAGACCGGAAGCAGGAGTCTAAAGCATTTTTCCAATTGGTGTAGAGCGAAAGCAGGATGCCGAGTGGCTTTTTCCTCAAGAAAAAGTCACCTTGCACGCCGCTCAAAAAGTCTACGTGTATTCCGAAAATGCTCTAAGCGTGTTCCTCGGGCAGAGGCGCGCGGGCATTGTCTTCAAATTGCGGATCGCTGACGCCGATCTTTTTGAAGTTTGCGCGCGCCTGGATGAGGCTTGGGGCATTCGCGCCGCCGGAAAACTCCGGGTCGTCGTACTGCGCGCGGTCGTCTTCCCAGAGACAAACCTCGCAAATGGCCTGAGTGCCGGGGGCGGCAGCGGCCAGTGTGCGGTAGCCGCAGCAGGGGCAAACGAATTTTTTCTCTTTTTCCTGAATTTCTTCTTGGGCGGGGTTTTCCGGCGGCGCGCCGAAGTGCAGCACGTCCTGGCCGACGCCGCGGAAGGTCTTGCGATGCAGGGGGGTAGGGCCCAGCCGAGCCAGTGCCGCCAAGTGTTCGGCACTGCCGTAGCCCTTGTGGCGCGCCAGTCCATAGCCGGGATACACGGCGTCAAGCGCGACGATCAGCCGGTCGCGGTAGACCTTGGCGAGCACGCTGGCGGCGGCAATGGAGACGCTGGTGGCGTCGCCCTTGATCACCGCCTGTTGCACGCCCGGCCAGTCGATGGTGTCGCGGCCGTCAATCAGCAGATAGTCAGGCGAAAGCGCCAACTGCTCGACGGCACGGCGCATGGCCAGCAGTGAGGCCTGCCGGATGTTGATCCGGTCGATGGTCTCGGCGTCAACTTCGGCAATAGCCCAGGCAACGGCATTGGCCTTGATGACCGGCTCGAGTTCGTTACGCTTGCGCTCGGAGAGTTTTTTGGAGTCATTCAGCCCGTCGAGATTGCAGCGCTTGGGCAGAATGACCGCGGCTGCGACAACCGGGCCGAAGAGCGGGCCACGGCCCACCTCGTCGATGCCGGCAATGCGCAGAGCGCCACGCGCACGCGCGGCTTCTTCCAGGGACCAATCACATTCGAGGGACATAAAAGTAGGCATAGAAAGACAAAACCCCCGGCCCAGGGCCAGGGGTTTGCCAAGTGCTTGTGAGAAAAGATGTTAGATGCGAACCTTACCGGTGACGCGATCAACTTCCTTCAGACGGGCAGCCTTGCCGCGCAGTGCACGAATGTAGAACAACTTCGCGCGGCGGACCTTGTAGCTGCGGATCTTCTCGATCTTGTCGACAACCTTCGAATTGAAGGGGAAGATGCGCTCGACGCCCTGGCCGAAGCTCATCTTGCGAACCGTGAAGGTTCCCTGGGGGCCGTTGTTAATGGCGATGACGAGGCCCTCAAAGGCCTGCAGGCGTTCTTTATCGCCTTCCTTGATCTTGACCTGGACGCGAATTTGATCGCCGGCCACGAACGGGGGCAGATCGGTGCGCTTCAGCTTTTCGGCCAAGCGCTGCATGACTGGATGAATGGACATAGTCTCTTCCTGCGTTTGAACTCAGAATTTTCAGTGTACCAGAGAATCCGGACCTCTGCATAGCGTAGGCAAAACAATAGCCTGATCCGAGTTCAATCCGACAGGTTTGATGGTACGTGCTGTGACGTGGTTTCCACAAGGGAAGATGCCACGGCTGGCGCGTTTTTTGCATCGCATGCCGGCGTGCCGCTTTATCGCAGCAGGTCTTCGAGCGTGGTGCTGAGGTCGGTTTTTTCGTCGCGATATTTCACGATGACCGGTGCATAAATGCTCAGGCCCCACTCCTGCCCCTTGCCACGGGTGACGGCGCGCGAGCCGGGGACGACGACGGCGTTTTCCGGAATGATGAGCGGAGTTCCGGCTGTGGCCTTGATCACCGTGCCGTGGACCAGATCGTAGACCGGCGTGCCGCGCGTGAGGATGGTGCCCGAGGCCAGCACCGCGCCCTTGCGGACGATAGCGCCTTCATAGACGCCGCAGTTGCCGCCGACCATCACATCGTCTTCGATGACGACCGGGCTGGCGTTGATGGGTTCAAGCACACCGCCGATCTGCGCGGCCGCGCTCAGGTGGACGCGCTTGCCGATTTGCGCGCAGGAGCCAACCAGCGCGTGCGAATCGACCATGGTGCCTTCGTCGATGTAGGCGCCGACGTTGACGTACATCGGCGGCATGCAGACGACGCCCTTGGCCAGATAGGCTCCGGCGCGGACCGAGGAGCCGCCGGGAACGATGCGGACGCCCTGGTCGGGCGTGAAGCGGCGTGCCGGATAGGTGTTTTTATCGATGAAGGAGAGACCAGGGAAGGAGAGACCCGGCGCGGGCAGAGCTTCGAGTGTGCCGAGGCGGAAGCCGAGCAGGATGCCCTGCTTGACCCAGGCGTTGACGCGCCATCCGGTGGGCGCGCTGGCGTCGGGCGAGGCCGAACGGATTTCGCCGGCTTCGAGGGCGGTGCGCAGGGCCAGAAATGCCTCGTGCGCGGCCGGATCCTGGACAGCCGCGGCGCCGGCGGCAAAGAAGCGTTCGATGGATGCTTGCAGAGGGTGAGTGTTCATGACTCTATCGAGTCTATCAACTCACTCTCTGCTCACTCTCTGCGTTTTTGCGCAGATTTCAAGCCGGGTTGAAGGCGTGCGCGGCCGGAACATGCGTGCGATGCGCGGAGGGAATCGGCTGCAGCCGGAAACAGTTTTTGCCCGAGGGAATCATGGCCAAAGGTGCCGACGCCTGTCCGGGTTTTTGCAGCTTTTTCGATTCAAGCCACGCCGCGAGACGCGGATCGTCAATCTCCGCCTGGCCATTCCAGAAGGCCTCGGTGAGATCACACTCGATCTGAAGATGATCGAGAAGAAGTTCAATGACGGGCATGTCTTTGGAGAAATAGCGGCGAACATTCTGAACACCCACCAGCAGTCGTGTTTGCCCATGCCCTTTGCTCTGCATTTTCACTACCATTGCCGACCTGTCCTGTGCGGTGGATAGGGCTAGTGTAGGCCGGAATGACTTTGGGCGAGTTGGCCATGCCGTGAAAAAAGTAATCTTGGGGTACCGAATCGAGAAAGACGAAAAGGTATGCGCGCGGGGGAATCGATGGCGAATGTTGCCGTGATTTTTTCTGCAGAAGGGAGCGGCGCGCGTCGAAGAGCGGCGGCTGTTCAGAAACCGGACAATGGGACTCTTTCACATCGGGGAGCAAAGCTGGTATGCTGCTTCTTCTTCAGTAAAAAATCGATTTAGGCATGGAGCGTTTGCGATGTGGCTTCTGGGCATGGATGTAGGGACGGGCGGCACGCGTGCGGTGATCGTCGATGGTGACGGCAAACTGATCAGCTCGTCGGCGAGCGAGCACAAGCCCTTCCGGGCCGAGCATCCCGGCTGGGCTGAGCAGGACCCCGAGGACTGGTGGCGGGCGGCGCAGGAGGCGATTCGTGGCGCGATTGCGGCTGCGCCCGAGCCGAAGCAGCCGGTGGCGGCGCTGGCGCTGACCGGCCAGATGCACGGCTGCGTGCTACTCGATGCCGCCGGTGCTGTGCTGCGCCCGGCCATGATCTGGTGCGACACCCGCACCCAGCCCGAGTGCGACTGGTTGACGGAGAAGATCGGCTACGCGAAGCTGATCGACCTGGTGGCCAACCCGGCTTTGCCGAACTTCACCGTGACCAAGCTGCTGTGGTCGCGCAAGCATGAGCCGGAGCTTTTCGCGAAGATTGCGCACGTGCTCTGCCCGAAGGATTACGTGCGCTACCGTCTAACGGGCGAGTTCGCCATTGACGTGCAGGAGGCTTCGGGCACGCTGCTGCTCGATGTGGCGCACCGGCGCTGGTCGCGCGAGGTGGCCGAGGCGGCGGGCGTCAAGGAAAGCTGGCTGCCCAAGGTGTACGAATCGACGGAGATCTGTGCGCGGATCAGCGCCGAGGCCTCGGGACTGACGGGCCTTGCGGCGGGCACGCCGGTGGCGGCGGGCGCGGGCGATCAGGGCGCGGGCGCGGTGGGCATGGGAATTCTTGAGCCGGGCAGCGTCTCGGCGACCATCGGCACCAGCGGCGTGGTCTTCGCGGCTACGGCGCACCCCACCAAGGACCCCAAAGGACGGCTGCATACCTTCTGTCATGCGGTGCCGGGGCTGTGGCACGTGATGGGAGTGACGCAGTCGGCGGGCCTGAGCCTGAATTGGCTCAGAAATACGTTTTTTGCCGGGCAGAGCTATGACGCGCTGAGCGCGGCGGCGGCCAAGGTTCCGGCGACGAGCGAGGGGCTGAACTGGGCGCCGTACCTGCTCGGTGAGCGCACGCCGCATCTGGATCCGGAGGTGCGCGCGGCCTTTACCGGCATCGGCGTCAACCACACGACGGCGCACTTTGTCCGCGCGGTGCTTGAGGGCGTGGCCTACTCGCTTGAAGATTCTTTCTCCCTCTTTGCTGAGTTGGGCATTCCCGTCAAAAATATTCGTCTGGGCGGCGGCGGCGCGCGCGGCGAGCTCTGGCGGAGGATTCAGGCGGGCATCTACGGGCACGCGGTCGAGGTGCTCACGGCGGAAGAGGGCGGCGCCTTCGGCTGCGCGCTGATGGCGGGCGTCGGCGTCGGGCACTGGGCCAATCTGCAGCAGGCCTGCGCGGCGGCGATCAAGGTGGCTGAGCGGATCGAGGCCGATCCGGCCGAGGTGGCGGCCTACAAGAGTGGCTACGCGGCTTGGCGCAAGGTCTATCCGGCGCTGAAGACGCTGGAGTAAAAGGGCAGTGAAGAGTTCCTCGTTCGCAGTTGTCAGGGAACGGCAAACAGCTCATAGCAACAACAAAGGCTCCGCATGTGCGGGGCCTTTGTTGTTGGTGCGGTCTTGCCCAACAGCTCATTTATGGAAGCCGGAATTGCGGCGCTGGCGATTTGATCGTATTCCTGAGACTGCTCAGAAATGGCTGTTTCTTTGGTTAGAGCAAAACTGTTTTGCTTTTTCGGGGTTTCTTTCTTCATCCGCGAAAAGCTCGGCAGGAGAGGAAGAAAATTCGTTTTTGGGTGAGAGAGACCGTTGTAAGCCGCTTCCTTTCCTGGCGATGCGCGGTGGTTCATCAAATGAGACAACGGTGCAAAGAATGGTACGTCATGCGCTGCGCGAGGGCCTGTACCGCTGTCTGGGAGTTGAGCCCAAAATGCAAGACATAGCGCGGCTTCCGTTTCATCTCGCCAAGCGGGGTAAAGTCATCTGCTCTTCGTCATGTGATCAGAGTCACAATGCGGGGTGCAGGATGTCACAGCCGAGGAATTTTTAGGGGTGCAGACTCGGATTCCATCGGGCGAGTGCCCGGATGTTGCACGACATGGCGCAAAAGAAGGCAATGTGTGGGTTGCCGGTGCATCGGCCTCGCAGAGAAACGGCCGACAGGCGGACCGAGGTCCGTCGCTGGACCGGGCAAGGAAAGAAAAGGGGCAGGAGTGAAGATGCAGTTGAAGGCAAGATCCGAGCAGCAGGATGCCGTGGTGCATCCGCTGGCCGAGTTGTTGAAGTGCTCGCCAGAGGCCGGAAACCTGCTGGATGAAGCGGCTCAGCGCGTGGCTTGCGACGCCGGAGAGGTCATTTTTGAGCAGCGCGGGGATTGCAAGGGGTTGTATGTGGTGATCGCCGGAGAATTTTTGCGCAAGGCGGAACGGCTGAAGACTCGTCTTTCGCTGGGCGCGGTGCCGAGTGGGCAACTGGTGGAACTGGCCGCGGCGCTGGGCGACGGGCACCACACCTACACGCTGACGGCGCAGACCCCTGGCTCATTGTTGATGTTGCCGATCGAAGGAGTGCGGCGCGCTTTCGAGAGCTATCCTCAACTGCGCATGAGACTTCTGGAGGAATTGGCCCGGGAGGTTTCAAGAGCTTACCAGATGTGCGACCGCTTCCGCCACGGCTGCGGTCGGCGCGCGCTGGGCGGTGTTGCCCTGGGATAAAAACCGGGGCGGACAAAATGGGGGCTGCGCATTTTTTCGCAGAAAAGCGCGAAAGGACCGCTCGGAAGAGGTGAAAGGTAAATCCCTGTCTTTCAGGAAGGGTTTTCTAGGCTATACTTCAGAGTGATCAACGATTCTGGTATGGCCTCCATTCATTCTCATCACCCTCCGGAAGATTGTCTGAACTGCGAGCATCGTCATGTGCGCATGTTCTGCAATCTCACGCCCGAGGCGCTGCATGATTACGATCAGATCGGCATCATGATGAGCCACGCGCGCGGCGCAAAGCTGTTTTCCGAGGGCGATCAGGCGCGTAATGTTTTTGTGATCTGTTACGGGCAAATCAAGATCTCGTCGACGTCGCGCGACGGCAAGACAATGATTTTGAAGATTGCCGGACCGGGCGACGTGATGGGGCTGAGTGCTGTGCTGGCCAATGTGCCGCACGAGGTCACCGCCGAGGCTCTTGAGCCGTGTCAGGTGAAAACGGTACGCAAACAGGAATTTGTCGAATTTTTGGGCCGCCACGGCATCGCATCGATGCATGCGGCCCAATCTTTGTCTGGCGAATATCTCACGGTCTTCCACGACGCCAAGCGGTTGGCGCTGTCGGGATCGGCGGCTGGACGGCTGGCCCGGTTGCTGCTTGACTGGGGACGGACCTCCTCCAACAACCGGCCGGAGTTGCGCTTTACGATGGCGCTGACGCACGAAGAGATCGCCAATATGGCTGGAACCTCGCGTGAGACCGTGACCCGGCTGCTCAATCAGTTCCGCCGCGACCAGTGGATCACCATCAAGGGAACCAGCCTGACGATTATCCAGCCCGATCAGCTTGAACGGCTGACTGCCTAGAGCGGGTTCTGGAATACGGTGAAGTCACTTGCGTCCTGCAAGGTCGTCGCTCCCTGGGGGGCGCGCCGACTTGACGGATGTGCTCCATGCTATACCATTCTTTAAACCGCTTTAGTTTTTCCGACCCATCCTCCAGCGCGCTCCTGAACGCGCTGGAAGCCCATTGTGATTCCTCAGCGTACACTTTTGCGGGCTTTCAGCGGACGAGGGACTATGACTTAAATCACCTCTGTTTCCGAAACAAAGTGCGTCAATAGACCTTCAGCGGTATCTTTTCAGTGGGAATGCACGGGACAAAGGTGCGTGTTGGGCCGCGTGTGGGCATGTTTTCCCTGAATGCGTTTAGAGATTTGCCGATAAACAGGGAAGCAGGACAAATACAGTAGAGTAGATCGGTTTTCTGAAAGATGGAGGAGTCATTCATGGTCCATGTCGATGAGGAATCAGTCATCAAAGCCAATGCTCAATTTTGGGAGCAGATGTTGGCCATGACCCTGGAGCATGTGCCTATGGAGACCGACATTCGTGTTGGCGAACGACATCTGCTGGGTTACGTGCAACTGAGCGGGATCTGGAACGGGAAGATCGAGGTGCGACTGAACGACAAGCTGGCGTTGAGCGCGACGGCCGCGATGCTGATGATGCCGCTCGAGAGCGTGAGCGAGGCCGATACGCTGGACGCGACCAAGGAAATTGCCAACATGGTGGCGGGCACGATCAAGTCCGCCTTGCCGCGCCCCTGTTCGATGACGGTGCCCGAGTCGATGGTCGAGCCGGAGAGTCTGACTGTGCCGCCGAAGACCGAACATACGCTGACCGTGGCTTTTCGCCACGCCGATGGCGACATGATGGTGCGGGTCTGGGAGCAGGAAGTGGCGGCAGAGGTCAATGCACCGTTGGGTGCGTCGTTCCAACCGGCCTGAGCCGTGTTCTGCGCCACAGGAAAAACAGAAGGCGGATTCTCTTTGGGAGAGTCCGCCTTTTTTTAGGTGCAGTGGTGCAATGCTCTAGTTGAGCCAGCGAAAACCGTGAAGGCGCGGTTCGGGCGCGGGCAGCACGATGAAGCCTTCGCGCCAGTGGCCTTCCTCGCGGCGCGGCGCGGCGCCAACGATGCGCAACGCGGCGCTGTTGCGCTCCTCGATGGCCAGCCCGGGCAGTCCGCCGATGATCGCTTGGAGTTGATCGTGGTTGGGCGGCTGGTTAGTAGTGATCGGCAGAATCCGGTTCAGCGCGGCGAAGGCCCGCGCCAGATCGCTGACGTGAGCGCGGCGCTTGGTTGGCAACGGCGGCAGGCCGAGCGACTTCCAGGCCGCGTGCGGGTAGCTCTCCACCAGAATGCGGTGCTCGCCTAAGGTGGCGCTGCTGGTG
>Ga0224528_1002007_pt1 | contig 12267 bp, 10 predicted proteins | sample CBST25metaG_2_FD_179888 | JGI IMG/M metagenome (GOLD analysis project Ga0224528, IMG submission 179888) | Peat soil microbial communities from Stordalen Mire, Sweden - C.B.S.T25 | ecosystem: Environmental > Terrestrial > Soil > Wetlands > Peat | place: Sweden: Norrbotten County, Stordalen Mire...
GGTCAAGGCTGGCTAATTTGGTAAAAATGAATCGGCGGGACGCCTCGAATCTGGCGCGCAGCCATAGATCCGGAGATCTGACAGCAGCATGGATACCGGGCTCCAGATCGGAGGCGAGCCGGGATCTGGGGCGGGCGCGCGCGGCATGGGCTGAGAAAATTTCTGTTGCGCATAGAAAGTAGTCAAGGACTTACAGGCATTGCGCGGTATCGCGCGGATTTCGACGGTAACCATTGTGGCAGAGTTGAACAATATCTCGGGTAAGGATCGCAGTTGCAATCGGCGTTTACGGGGAGTAATCCGGTTGACCTCTGCCGTGACAGTTAGACCCATGATCGTAACTTGTTGATTCTAGGAGCATCGGTGGCACCGAAAAGCATCTAAAATCACCCAAAATCAATGTTCCGTACCGGCGTCCGTACCGTCAGAATTTCTGCCCGTCGCTTCCAATCAGTTAAGCCAAACCTCATTCACAAGGTTTGACCATTCCCCCTCAAGAGTGTTCCTGTTCCCCTGTGCGATTGCATGGAGGTAGCGGAGAATTGTGTCGTCATCAAGAGGCAGAGCTAAGCCCCGATCATCCCGGAAGGTGTCCCTACAGCGCTGGATGAAGAGCCCCCGATTCTCAAATTGTCTGCAACACAAAAAACCCAATTTGCCACGATTCGTTGAAAACCGTCCTGAAAGCTGGTCAAGTTCGGGGTTCGCCACCTCACGCCCGTAGTTTTTGCACTCCAGGGGCACGTACGCGCAAGGCAGGTGGCGAATATTCGGGATGGTGTAGAAGAGTCCAGTATGCGCAGCGTTCTCCATTACGATGTCGATTCGCTTGCGCCCCTCATGTATCTCCCTCTCCTTTTTCGGATGGTCCAACTTTGGAAAGAAAACGAACTCTGCAATCCCGATCATGAGTTTGTGATAAGCTGCCGCATGATCGTTGCCTGCTGGCGTCTGGCGGAGAACAGTGGCGAGAGCATCTGCAATAACCGTTTCATCATCCGAATCAACGTCACTGCCGGAATCGCTCGCCTCCATGCGCTTGAGGTCTTCCTTATATTTGCGGAGCACTCCCGGATTCTGCCGGGAAAACTCATAAATGAACTCCTTGGCACGCGGATACAACGCGGCCAAGTCTTTCTTCAGGACTACCCGACGTTCGGTCTTTTTGCGTTCATTTCGGATCAAACGCACAAGAGCAGATGCGGGATTCGCAAGTTCCCGCGCCTTCAAGAAGTTCAAGACGTAGTGCTGATAGTAACGTCCGTATTGGTATGCTGGACTGAATCGGACGGCGGATTTTGGCACTAAGAGAATTGGGCGATTACGCCAAACAGGTAAGTCAACATAGCTATCCTCCCATTGCATGGAGTCTGTGTTGAAAATGGGGGCAATTGGGACATTTTGCACCGGGACCCCGTGAAGTTCGCATTGCGCTTTCGTGTATTCAACCAGATGGCCGCGCAGCACGTTTGTGGTTAGGTCAGAAATTCTATCGTGGCTGACACCCTCAATCATGAGTTCGCATTCTTCAAGTGCCGTAATAAACCCTTGGCGCACTGCGCTTGATGTGCGCAACGCCTCGTATATTTCTTCAGCCTTTTGTTCGCCGATGCCAGAACCTTGTGGCCGTTTTGCGGAGTACCCCAATCGGGTCTCATTAGGCTCCGAAAGGTTGCTGAGGAGCTGTTTTGCATTGTCCTCATGTCCCCCACGGATGTCATCGACCACCTGTTGGAAAAACATCCCCACGGTCGCAGCAGCATCGATAGACCATCTGTCAAGTGCTTGTGCGATTCCAAACGGATCGATGAATAGCTGGTTGTCCCGAAGCAAAGAGACATCTACAAAATCGAGTTCAAGCTGAGACTTTCCCAGCCCGAATGCCTGTGAGAACGTTGGCATCGATATAGCCTCGTTAGGAAGTGTGGACCCGGATTATAGCATCTACCTTGCGGCGTACGCTCTGCGCTCGGCGTATGGTCGTCGCGGTGACTCCGTGAGATAGCGGGGCGCTAGATGGCGATTGCAGGCCGTTCTATGCCCAATCGGTGCTAGTCTTTAGCCGAAGGTTTGGAATCTAATCGCGCCTCAGCGAAGAAGGGACGACTAAACAATGGGGTGGGTCAATGAAGTATTGCGGGAGAGAGTTGCAGGGCAAATTCAGCGGAGCGCACCTGTAGCCACTGTGCCGCCCGCGCCGCCTTCGATTTTGGGGGCCATTGCGGGGCAAATACAGAACGACGTTTTGGAGTACAACGAAGCGCGAGGACCGCAGTTCATGGTTTCCTCAACTGGCAATTCAATGGTCCAAGTGATACCGAAGCAGCCGCCCCTTACTACGGCGGTCATTGAGATTGACCGTGAGGGCGTCATTAGTGTGACATGCCCGCCCGCTGGTCCAGGAACCGGCAGGCGCGGGACCTTCAAGGACGCGCACGGACGGATTGTCTCCTCGGGTGACTTCGTAGGAGAGCCGCAACCGTCCGGAGAGCCAATGACGCCTGAAGAGTTTTCCAGATTCGTCCTGGAACCAATCTTGTTTCCGGTGTCCAACTGACTGGCCGCCCAACCCGATTGTGGGCCAGCCTGGAGGTGCAATTCCATCATGGCAATAGTCAGCGAAGAAAAGTCCGCCGCTCTAGACCTTCTCTATGCCCGCATCAGCCGAGCCGCTGAAGCAATGGGCGGCAAGGCCGCTCCACGCTTAACGGCCATCGCCTTTAGGAGTGCGGAGGTTGCGATTCCGCAGACTGAGGCTGCTAACGCTCTGCTTGTGGAAATGCCGGACAGCTTCCAAGTAGAGCTGACACCGGCTCACCCTTTGAGCATCGGCAATGTTGTGTCCGTGCGAGCGGTGCGCAAACACGCCGGGGGCCGCAAGAACGATTGGGTACTCAACTTTGTTAACGGAGAGTGGCGGGCGACTCAAAGTCTGCTATCAGACGATGAGATTCGTAAGTGTCTGACGCCCGAAGGGCCTCCCCCTATCTACTAGCGCAGGCCGCATGATCGCTCCAGCGAAACCCAAGGAGTCATCCGGCGAGTAAAGCCGCGCCTTGAGCGCCTCCGGCAAGCGGAGCGTGTCAACGATTATGAGACAGGTTGCGTCAGAGTTTAGTGTAGATTTCCCTCTGTCGCGGTGGCGAGTTTGGGTGGGTTGATCCAGACCGCAGTGGGCTGGGGCGGATGTTTCGGTCGGGCATGGGGGAAGCGTTCCGGGTTTCTGGCATAGGCCTGGTCGAGCACCTTCTGACGCTGTTCGATGACCATTGGAGCCATGCCGTAATGGAGCATATCGGGTGTCAGCAAGGCGATTCCGCTGTGATGATGCTCCTGGTTATACCAGCGAAAAAAGCGCATGCAAAAGACGCGTGCGTCCTGGATCGAACCGAAACGATCCGGGAACTCGGGGCGATATTTGAGGGTCTTGAACTGGCTTTCCGAATACGGATTGTCGTCCGAGACGTGCGGTCGACTATGCGTTTTGGTAACGCCCAGATCGGCCAGCATTAGAGCCACCGGCTTGGACGTCATCGAGGTTCCTCGGTCCGCATGGATAGTCAGCGTGCCTGGCTCTATGCCCTGTTTCTCGCAGGTAGCAGCGATCAACCGCTTGGCCAGCTCGGCGGTTTCGCGCTCCGCCACCATCCAGCCCACCACGTTTCGGCTGAAGATGTCCAGGATGACGTAGAGGTGGAAGTAGGTCCACTTAACCGGCCCCAGCAACTTCGTGATGTCCCACGACCAAACTTGATTGGGTCCGGCGGCCAACAGTTCGGGCTTCTTGTACTGCGGATGCCGAAGCTGGTTGCGGCGCTCCTTCAGTTCTCCATGCTGGGCCAGGATGCGATGCATGGTGCGGATCGAGCAGAGATAGATGCCTTCATCCAGCAGCGTGGCATAGACCTCGACCGGTGCCTTGTCGCGGAAACGCACGGAGTGCAGATGGTCGAGCACGACCTGTCGTTCCACCGCATTCAAAGCCCTCTCGGGCGTGGGACGGACCCGCGACGGCGCGGCTGGTTGCATGCGACGATACAACGTGGCACGCGGAACACCAAGGGCGCGACAGGCCGCCACTTGGCCTACACTCTTGCCCAGATCCAGCACGACGTTCATGAGTTCTCCTCGTCGATCTGGATGTTGGGAATCGGGTTGCCCAATAGCGCCGCCACTTTTTTTTGAACCTCGATGATCAACTCGGCGTTCTTCAGCTTCTTGGTCAGGCGGGCAACGTCGGCCTGCAGATCGCGGTTCTCTTTCACCAGTGGGCTGACGACCACCTTGGGCCCACGCTTCTTGGCCGTGAGAGCATCGAGCTCTCCTTGTTTGCGTTGCCGCCTCCAGGTGCCCAAGTGCGAAGAGTACAGGCCTTCGCGGCGCAACAAGGCACCTATCGCACCGGAATCCTGAGCCGCCGCGGCCTGGTCAAGAATCGAGCGCTTATACTCGGCGGGGAACCGCCGCCTGCGAGGCCGGGCAATCACTTCGGAATCCGTAACCGCTGGGCGGGGGCCTGGCGTCGTGGCGCCCGCTGCGTTGGCAGCTTCTCCGCTACGCTCCGAAGCTGCCAACGCAGCGGAAGAAGAACTGGACTTGCTCATGCTTATCAAAGTGAGATTTCTTTCCCCGCCCTACAGTAATTGTTGAAGGGATACTTGTCTCACTCATGTTGGCACAGAGGGCAAGCGGCTAGCTGTGAGGCCGTGAGCGGGGTTTGTCCACGGCGATGCGCCCAACGGGCCTAACGGGGCACCACGAACACGGTGCTCAGTGTCCAATCGGGCTATACCCTGACTTGATGTAAAACGTTTGCCGGGATACAGCCCATTATTAGTGAAATGAATATCCAATTGATATTTCTTCCTGACATCTTAGGCTCTGTTTTGACACTCGAAGGTATTGAAGAGTGAGTGGCGGCTTATCAGATACAAGCGGGCGACCCCAGGTAGGTCCTCGAAAGTCGCCAAGGCATCAGCCAACTTGGTTGAATCACATGAATCCAAAATTAGCTGAACAGGGTTCCTTGATCCGGCTCTTGTTGAGCGAGAAGTTCGGGGCCGTTATTGCGTACATTGCCGACCTGATCGCTTACCTTCCAGGCTTCCATCTCTTCGGCAGGATAGGGCTGAAGCAGATCAGGCGATGGAGTGGACTTGCTGTCTGTGTCCAGCCAGCGCTCGTAATTCTTCGGGGCGACGATCACCGGCATACGGTCATGGATCGGGGCCATCAGTTCGTTGGGTGTGGTGGTCAGGATGGTGAAGGTAGTCAGAGTATCGCCCTCCCGCTGCTGCCAGCTCTCCCATAAACCTGCAAAGGCGTAAGGTTCACCACTCTTCAGTCCGATGGCGTAGGGCTGGCGAGTCTTCGGTGATAGCCGCTGCCACTCGTAAAAAGCATCGGCAGGAATCAAACAGCGGCGCTTTTTGAGCGCTTCACGGAAAGCAGGCTTTGCGGCTGCCTCCTCAGCGCGGGCGTTGATGGTGTTCAGGCCAATCCGCTCATCTTTGGCCCAGGATGGCACCAAGCCCCAACGCATCAATGAGATGCTTCGCTGACTGGACTCAGGGTCCAGCCACACCACCGGCTGGAAGCTCTGCGGCGCGGCGTTGTAGCTGGCTGTGAACCAGGGCGTCAGGTGCAAGTCCAGATCAAACCATTCGGCGAGAAGCTCTTGCGCGGATTTTCGGGCGTAGCGGCCACACATATCGCTCTCAGAATAGCGCTTCACTTGTGGGGAACCCGAAGGACTGTTGACAAGCGGACCGATTCGCGCGAACCTTGAAAGGCGAATATAAGGCGAAATATGCCCTCTGCTGCTGCCCTACGAATCCAGATCGAAGAATCCCTCGCGACCCGCTTCCCGGCGGCGCTCTCGCCTATGCCACGCACCATCCGCGAAACGGCGGCGACTGGCATTGCCGCTGTCGATGCGCTGCTTGACGGCGGCTTGCCTGTGGGTGCAATCAGCGAAGTGGTCGGTCCGGAGTGCTCTGGACGAACGACGCTGTCACTGGCTTTTCTGGCTAGTTGTACAGCGCGTGGACAGGCCTGTGCCTGGGTGGATGCCTGCGATGCGCTCGATCCGGAATCGGCTGCGGCAAGTGGAGTACATCTGGCCCTGCTGCTGTGGATTCGCTGCACGAACAGCAGAGCGGCTCTGCCCATAACAAAAAACAGGCGAGCACAAAAAAGCTGGTCGCATCTCGATCAAGCGTTGCGGGCCACTGACCTGCTGTTGCAAGTGGGGGGATTTGCCGCGCTGGTGCTGGATCTGGGTGGTGTCGATCGAGCACAGGGCATGCGGATTCCACTGGCTACCTGGTTTCGCTTTCGTCAGGCTGCGGACCGCACGCGCTGCACACTGCTGGTACTGGGGCAGGCTTCATATGCGCAGTCGAGTGCAGCCGTGGTGTTGGACTGCGCTGCGCTCCGTGCGGAAGCGCAAGGGGGAACGGTGCTCAGCTGTTGTGGTTTTGAGTTGAGCCGCCGCCGTGAGCGTTTTACGCAATTCTCACAGCAGCGGAAGCCGCCCGCTGTTGCATGGACATCGTCCACAGCCTGGGCCACGGAGAAAAGCGCATGAGCCGCGAACTCTATGCCTGCGTTCATGCCACGGAATTTGCCGCACAGGCGCTGCTGCGCTTGCGCACCGACCTGAAGGGCGAACCGGTGGCGATTGTGGAAGGACCACTGCACGATGCCTGCGTCTGCGCCATGAATCGTGCCGCGGCACAGCGAGGAGTCGTGCATGGACTTCCGCGCATGGATGCCGAAGCGATTGTTGGATTGAAGATTCTTGATCGCTCGCTCGCCGTGGATCAGGCGGCGCGTACCGTAATGCTGGAGGTTGCCGCGCAGTTTACGCCACGCATGGAAGTTGTTCCCGCTGGCGTTGGATGTTCAATAGTCCTCGATGTAATGGGCAGCGAATTGCTCTTTGGTCCGCCGAATGTGTTGGCCACCAAGATCAAGGATGCCATGGAAGCTGTTGGCCTCCGTGTCAGTGTCGTACTGAGCACCAACTTTCATACGGCACGCCTGAAGGCCGCTGCGCATCGCGGACTGTGTATTGTGGCTGCGGGCGCAGAGGCGGATACGCTGGCGCTGCTTCCGCTGCATGCGCTGGATCTGAGTTTTGAACAGCAGGAGAAGTTCGAGATGTGGGGCATTCGCAGCTTTGCCGATCTGGCCGCGCTGCCAGAGTCGGAGCTGATTGCGCGGCTGGGCGCTCGTGCGCGCGAGTGGCAGGCCATGGCGCGTGGCGTGGCAAGCCATACCTTCCAGCCTATTGAGGCAGCCTTTGCGCTGCGGGAAGTCTACGAGTTCGACACACCTGTAGAACAGGAAGAAGGACTGCTCTTTATGGCCGCGCGCATGTTGGACTGCTTGGTCGATCGCGCCATGGCACATGCGCTGGCGTTGGCCTCACTCACGGCAGAATTGATGTTGGAAGGCGCGCCGTCGCAGTCGTTGTCTGTGCACCCCGCACTGCCTTCGCAGGACAAGAGGTTTTTGCTGAAGCTATTGCAGATGGAGTTGGCCGCCTATCCTCCGCAGGCTGCGGTGCTCTCGATGACGTTGCACGCTGAGCCAGGCAAGACCAGCAAAGTGCAGATGGGACTGTTTGCTCCGCAGACGCCTGAAACGGCGCGGTTGGATGTGACGCTGGCGCGCATCAAGGCAATGGTCGGTGAAGATCGCGTAGGTACGCCGGTGCTGGAAGACTCGAATCGCCCGGCCAGCTTCCATCTCGAACCTTTTCGCGCGGATGCTACGGACAAAACGCACACGGCTTCGCTGGAACGTGCAGCACTGCGCCGGGTTCGACCACCGCGCACGCTAGAGATGATGCTGGCTGCCGACGGCAGGCCAGGATTCTTTCGCGATCTCTATGACTCCTTCCGCGTGACCGCAGCCTATGGCCCGTGGCGTTCGAGCGGCGCGTGGTGGTCTGTCGATGCATGGGATCTGGAGGAGTGGGATGTAATGGCGCGCGACAGTCGCGGACAGACCCTGTGCTTCTTACTGGCGCACGACCGCCTGCGTGCCGAATGGCGCTTGGAGGCGCTGCTTGACTGATGAACCCTACGTCGAACTGCACGCTTCCAGCGCCTTCAGCTTTCTGGCGGCGGCCTCCGCACCGGAGTCGCTTGCCGAACGTGCTGCCGAGTTGGATATGCCCGCACTGGCGATTGCCGACCGCAATGGCGTCTATGGAGCGGCGCGCTTTCACACCGCGGCCAAACGCTGTGGCGTAAAAGCCCACATCGGCGCGGAGATCGCCGTCTCCTCGTTTGGCCGTAGGCTGCAACCGGCCTCATGGCTGCCTCATGCTCTACAGGATGAACCAGCACGCATTACCCTGCTCTGTACCTCACAAGCGGGCTATCAGAATCTATGCCAACTGATCACGCGCTTCAAGATGCGCGAAGCAACCAAGACGGAAGGCTCAGCCACGCTTGACGATCTTGCCGAGTTTTCTGCCGGATTGATCTGCCTGACCGGTGGTGATGAAGGGCCACTTGCGGCTGCTCTTGCCGAAGGTGGTACGGATGCAGCGCACAAGGTCGCAGAGAAACTTGCTGCAATCTACGGACGCGGAAACATCTTTGTTGAATTGCAACGCCATCAACTGCGTGATGAAGAAGCACGCAATCAGGCGCTGTTGTCGATGGCATCCAGCCTGCAAATGCCCATCGTAGCAACCAACGGCGTGCGCGCGGCAACAGAGAAGGACCGCGAAGTTCTCGATGTATTGACCGCGATTCGTCATCATGTGCCGCTTGATCGCGCCGGTCGACTGCTGATCGCAAACAGCGGACGCGCTCTGCTCTCTTCCACCGTCATGCACAGTCTCTTTCGTGATTTGCCCGAGGCTATCGCCAACACGCAACTTATCAGCCAGCGACTGCAATTCACTCTCGATAATCTCGGCTATCAGTTTCCGCATTACCCCGTTCCTGATGGCGAGACCATGGACAGCTTTCTGGCCAAGCGTGTGGACGAAGGCGTTCGCAAGCGCTATAGCGTGGCAGACAAGCAAACTCTATTGACCAAGGCACGCGCCCAGGTGCAGCGCGAACTTGCGCTGATCGCGAAACTGGGCTTTGCCGGATACTTCCTGATCGTCTGGGACATTGTGCGCTACTGTCAGCGAAAGGGATTTCTCGTCCAGGGCCGAGGCTCGGCTGCGAATTCCGTGGTCTGCTATTCGCTGGAGATTACCGCAGTCGATCCCGTTGGTATGGATTTGCTCTTCGAGCGATTCCTCAACGAAAGCCGCAACGAGTGGCCGGACATCGACCTCGATCTACCTTCAGGCAACGAGCGCGAGAGCGTGATCCAGTATCTCTACGAACGCTATGGACAACTTGGGGCGGCAATGACCGCCAACGTCATCAGTTATCGTGGCCGCTCCACGGCGCGTGAGGTAGGCAAGGCGCTTGGCTTTCAAGACGAGCAGATCGAGCGGATCTCCAGCCTGATGGGCCATTGGGAGTGGAAGGGCGCGAGCGACACGATGGAAAACCGCTTTGCGCAGGCAGGCCTCGATCTGCGCCATCCGCGCATTGCACATTATCTCGACATCTGCCAGCGCATGAAGAATCTGCCGCGCCATCTGGGGCAACATTCGGGCGGCATGGTGATCTGCGCGGGCATGTTGAACCGCGTTGTCCCCATCGAACGCGCCTCTATGCCGGGCCGATCTGTCATCCAATGGGACAAGGAAGACTGCGCCGATCTTGGCCTCATCAAAGTGGACCTGCTGGGGCTGGGTATGATGGCCGTGCTCAAAGAAACCATCGAGCTGATCCCGCAACACTACAACACCAAGATCGATCTCGCCGCCTTGCCCGAAGACCCCAAGGTATATGACGTGCTCTGCAAGGCAGATACTGTCGGCATGTTTCAGGTGGAGAGCCGCGCGCAGATGGCCTCGATTCCGCACAATGCTCCACGACGTTTCTATGACATTGTGGTGCAGGTCGCCATCATTCGCCCCGGTCCGATTGCAGGCAAGATGATGCATCCCTATATGCGTCGCCGCCAGGGCAAGGAAGAAGTCACTTATCCGCATCCCTCGCTTGAACCAGTGCTCAAACGAACGCTGGGCGTTCCGCTCTTTCAGGAACAGTTGCTGCGCATGTCGATGGCTATCGCCAACTTCAGCGGAGCTGAAGCCGATGAGTTGCGCCGCGCCGTCGGTATGCGCCGTTCAATGGAACGCATGAAGAACCTAGAAGGACGCTTGCGTTCTGGCATGACTCGCAATGGCATCAGCCCCGAGGCGCAGGACAACATCGTGCAGAGCATCTCGTCTTTTGCCATGTATGGCTTCCCGGAGTCCCATGCAGCTAGCTTCGCGCTGATCGCCTATGCCTCGGCCTATCTGAAGGTGCATTATCTGGCAGCCTTCACTTGCGCGCTGCTCAACAATCAGCCAATGGGTTTCTATTCGCCCGCCGTGCTCATCAAGGATGCACAGCTTCATGGACTGCGCGTACGGCCCATCGATTTGCAGCGTTCCCTGGCGATCTGCTCTCTCGAACATGAAGAAGATCGGTCGACCTCATTGCGCATCGGCTTCAACTATGCAAGAGGCATGAGGGCTTCAACGATTCATGCTCTGTTAGACGAACGGACACAGCATGGCGACTTTCAATCTGTCGATGACCTTACACTGCGCGTCCCCGCGTTGAATAGCCGCGACCTGGTCATCCTGGCGCGCATCGGTGCGCTCAATACTATCGACACTGTCGCGCATCGCCGGGATGCGTTGTGGCAAGTGGAGAAGGCTGGCCGGCCTGTGGGACCACTCTTGCGCGGCATTGCGGATCGCGAGCAGGACGCGATACCGCTCGCCGCCATGACCACCGACGAGCGTCTGAGCGCGGATTTTTCCGGCATCGGCCTGACTACCGGACCACATCCATTCGCTTATAAGCGCAGTTCCTTGCGTGCGATGGGTTGCAGGTCGGCTGCCGATCTCGTCCACTGCGCACAGAACACAATGATCCATATCGCAGGATGTGTGATTGCGCGCCAGCGTCCTGGAACCGCCAAGGGATTTGTCTTTCTCTCGCTGGAAGACGAAACCGGCATCGCCAACATTATCCTCACGCCCGATCTATTCGAGCGTGAGCGACTGACAGTGACGCACCATCGTTTTCTTCATATCCATGGCTTACTCCAGAACAATGATGGCGTAGTGCATGTGAAGGCCAAAACCATAGCTCCATTCCAGATGCCAGAAGTCGCAATCTCTTCCCATGACTTTCACTAGACTGAACACTGCAGCGTTTCAGGTTACTAATCCCCACGAGTATATCTTCACATTCCCCACATGCACGAAACCGGCCCAAAAAGACAGGTTAAACGTCTCTCGCGCTTGTTGCAGGCGAAGAGGGAAGAGCGTTTGCCATGCCTAGCAGAAGATGTGGATTTCGGGCAGCAAGACAAAAAATCCCCCCGCACGAGCATTCGGCTAAGGTTATGATCAGGTGAGTTGCATCAATCATACGAATTGGTTACAACTTCTCTGACAGCGAAAGGGCGTGCAATGAGCCTAAAATACCGGATCTCGAGCATCGGCTGGTACAACTTCGAGTTGCTCGTTCAGACACTTTTAAAGGTGGTAATTGGCCCTGGCGTTACGTCGTTTGGTGGTACGAAAGACGGCGGCCGAGATGCTGCTTTTAGCGGTCCTGCTTCATTTCCTTCGAAGGAAGCTAAATGGATCGGGGAGTGGGCATTTCAGGTCAAGTACATTGATGCTGCTGATCGCGATGCGGCGGTCGCACGTTCTTCCATAAAGTCCACACTCCGCAAGGAGCTACCGAGCGTTCTGAGCCGCCACAACAATATTGACAACTATATCTTAGTCACCAACGTTCCCCTAACTGCGGAGACACGCTCGGAACTAGAGAAGATTTCTGTGAAGGCCGGATTTGTTGGGCGATTCGCTACAGTTGACGGGAAGGAGGTGTGCCAATTTCTGGACATCTACCCTGAAGTGAGACGTTCCTTCCCACAGCTCCTTGGGCTTGCTGATCTCGACATGATCGTCAACCACGACCTATATGCGCGGAGCCGCGCATATCTCGAACAGTGGCAGCCCCGATTGGCGACATATGTTCGGCTCTACACGAGAATCTGGTAGTTCCCCCTGTTTTATTGGCTTTTTGCCTGCAGGGCTATCCGGGTATGCTCATCAGGATGCGAGAGAACGACTGGACGAGAATTCTTGGATGGCCCGGGTAC
>Ga0224528_1002009_pt1 | contig 12264 bp, 7 predicted proteins | sample CBST25metaG_2_FD_179888 | JGI IMG/M metagenome (GOLD analysis project Ga0224528, IMG submission 179888) | Peat soil microbial communities from Stordalen Mire, Sweden - C.B.S.T25 | ecosystem: Environmental > Terrestrial > Soil > Wetlands > Peat | place: Sweden: Norrbotten County, Stordalen Mire...
CACCCGCGGTGGGCCAGTCATTTCAGCATATTCTCTCCGCTGCCGCTTTGGCCGGTGACGTGCTTCTTCTATCCGCGTGTAGCGTTTGATCCGGCCTGAACGATCTGGCACGAAACGAATGCACCGAGGTTTCCCACCCATTCCGCAGAAAACGCGAAATGGATGGGGCACGGCGCTGGATTGCTTTTGGGCCGGATCAAAGCTAAACAACAGTTTTCTTGGAGGTAAGTCTTATGGCCAACACCAATTCATCCTTTGGCAAACCGGCCGCCGTCACGGCTTTTGCAATGGCCTCGCTGGTCTGCGGCCAAGAGCAGGCCCTGATGGACCGCATCGCTCCCCTGTTGCGGCATCAAAACGTCGCGCTTGATCTATCCGCGGTCGGTCGCATCGACGCAGCGGGCATTACCGTTCTGCTTGCGCTCCATGCCAGCGCTGAAGCGTTGGGCCACCGCTTCACGGTCGCCAACCCGTCGTCGCGGGTAAGGGAGATTCTCACTTTGGTTGGCTTGGAAGGCGTTCTTGCGTCCCACGATGTGAATATAAAATCTCATTGCGGTTCGAGCATTGAGCGAAGCGCAGCCTGATATTGAGCCCCGCAGCGGATCATTCGCGCGATTTCGCCTGAATATGTACCGTATTGTGATTCATGCGCGGGTTAATTGGTACAACGCACCTGAAATTTGCGAATCGTATGTGATGCTCAGCACATGCAACCGTATCCTCGGGGAGCTATTTGTACTTGCGACTTACGAATGACGCGCCGCGCGCTCCGATATTTTTGGTTGGCCGCACGGGTTCAGCTTGAAGCTGCAATGGACGGATTTTGCACGAGCTGAGCCACCGTTCCGGCCCCCTCTGCTGGGCATCGCCACGCCGATTCCGCAGTCTCCTGCCACTTCATTTGGTAGCAGGAGCGGTCAAATCTAATACGGAGGCTTCATCCCATGACGCAGGGCGCTGTGGAAAAGGCGTCTGCTGGAAAAGCAGGCACAACCCCAACCGATACCAAGCATGTGTACTTTTTCGGCGGCGGCAAGGCTGACGGGAATGGGCGCATGAAGGATGTGCTAGGCGGCAAGGGCGCCGGCCTGGCGGAAATGACCAACGCGGGACTGCCTGTTCCGCCGGGATTCACCATTCAGACCGAGGCTTGTCGCGAGTACATGCGCGGCGCACTCAGTCCCGAAGTCGATGTGGAGATGTACACAGCCCTGGAGCGGCTGGAGAAGCTGCAAGGGCAAAAGCTGGGCACGGGCGAAAATCCCCTGCTGGTCAGCGTTCGCTCGGGCGCCAAGTTTTCCATGCCCGGCATGATGGACACGATTCTCAACCTGGGCCTCAACGACAAGGCCGTGGAAGCCCTGGCCAAGCGCAGCAACAATCCCCGCTTTGCCTATGACTCGTATCGCCGCCTGATTCAGATGTTTGGCGACGTGGTGCTGGACATTGAGAAGAAGAAGTTCGAGCACATCTTTGACACGGTCAAGGCGCGCGAGAACGTCAAATACGACTACGAATTGCAGCCCGCGGCGCTGAAAGAGATCATCGCCGAGTACAAGAAGCTGGTTCGCAAGGAGACGGGCAAGGACTTTCCGCAGGGGCCGCTGGATCAACTGGTGCAGGCCCGCGACGCCGTCTTCCGCAGTTGGAGCAACGAACGCGCCAAGACCTATCGCCGCATCAATCGCATTGATGACTGGCTGGGCACGGCGGTCAACGTGCAAGCCATGGTCTTTGGCAACCTGGGCGAAAACTCGGGCACGGGCGTTGGCTTCACGCGCAATCCCGCCACCGGCGAGCACATTTTCTTTGGCGAGTATCTGATGAACGCTCAGGGCGAGGATGTGGTCAGCGGCGTTCGCACTCCGCTGTCGATCAGCGAACTGGAACGCGCCATGCCCCTCGTCTACGAGCAGTTGCGCTCCATCACCGGGAAGATGGAGAAGCACTATCGCGATATGCAGGACTTCGAGTTCACCATCCAGGATGGCAAGCTCTACATGCTGCAAACCCGCAATGGCAAGCGCACCGGCCTGGCCGCCGTTCGCGTGGCCATCGATATGGTGCGCGAAGGCCTCATCACCCAGGAAGAAGCTGTCTTCCGCGTCGAGCCCAACCAGCTTTACGATTTTCTGGTTCCCCGCCTGGTCGAAAAGGGCGAGAAGGTTGAAGTGCTGGCCACTGGCCTGCCGGCTTCTCCAGGCGCGGCCGTGGGCCAAATCGTTTTTACAGCCGAAGATGCCGTCAAGTTCCACTCCAACGGCGCCTATCAGGCCATCATCCTGGTGCGCGGCGAAACCACCCCTGAAGATATTGCCGGCATGGAAGTGGCGGCCGGAATCTTGACCTCGCGCGGCGGCATGACCTCGCACGCTGCGGTCGTCACCCGCGGCATGGGCAAGTGCTGCGTGGCCGGCGCTGGCGACTGCACTGTCGACGAAGCCAAAAAGGAACTGCGCGTCAAAGGCCACGTCTACAAGCAGGGCGACTGGATCTCGCTCGACGGCACCACTGGCCGCGTTATCGACGGCAAGCTGAAGACCCTGCCTGCGCAGCCTGACGATCCCGATCTGGTCAAGTTCATGAGCTGGGTCGATCCGGCTCGCAGGCTGAAGGTCTGGGCCAATGCCGACGTGCCCCGCGACGCCAGGCAGGCGCGCCTGTTTGGCGCCGAGGGCATCGGCCTCTGCCGCACCGAGCACATGTTCTTTGCCGAGGACCGCATCGAGCATATGCGCACCATGATCCTCGCCGACAACGAAAAAGACCGCCGCGAAGCCCTCAAGAAGCTGTTACCCATGCAGCGCGACGACTTTGAAGGCCTCTTCAAGACCATGGAATCGCTGCCGGTGGTTATCCGCCTGCTCGATCCGCCGCTGCACGAGTTTCTGCCCCAGCGCGAGGATCTGCTGGTGGAAATCTCGCACCTCGAAGACACCAAACCCCGCTCGCCGCGCCTGAAGGAACTGCGTCCGCTGCTGGCTCGGGTCCAGGAGTTGCACGAGGTGAATCCCATGCTCGGCCTGCGCGGCTGCCGCCTCGGCATCGCCTTCCCCGAGATCACGGAGATGCAGGTGCGCGCCATCTTTGAGGCTGCGGCCAACGTCAAAAATCACGGGGGCGAACCACACCTGGAAATCATGGTTCCGCTTATCGGTTCGGTCGAGGAAATGCGCAACCAGACCGCCATCATCCGCCACGTTGCTGAACAAGTCTTCAAGGAGAAAGGCGTAACGGTAGATTACATGGTGGGCACCATGATCGAGCTGCCCCGCGCGGCCTTGACTGCCGATCAGATCGCCGAAGAGGCTGAGTTCTTCAGCTTCGGAACCAACGATCTGACCCAGACCACCTTTGGCATCAGCCGCGACGACATCAACCACTTCCTGCCGGCCTATATGAAGGCGGGCATCTTCAAGCAGGATCCCTTCGCTACCCTGGATCAGGCTGGCGTCGGCTTGCTGGTGAAGATGGCCACCGCCAAGGGCCGCAACACCCGGCCCACGCTCAAGGTAGGCATCTGCGGCGAGCATGGCGGCGATCCCGAGTCCGTCAAGTTCTGCCACAAGATCGGCCTCAACTACGTCTCCTGCTCGCCCTTCCGTCTGCTGACGGCGCGGCTGGCGGCGGCGCAAGCCGCGCTTGAAGAGAAGCTGACCGGACCCAACCTCCACTCCAACGCCTAACTTGTGTTTGGCGCAAAGACCAAGGGCGCGGCCATGAGGCTGCGCCCTTGTTGTCTGGAATCCGCAAACAGAAAGTCTTCTAAAACATATCCGAAAATTAGAGCGAAACCAGAGTAGCTGTACCCAAGGGCAATACGGCAAAGTGGCTTTTTCCTCAAGAAAAAGCCACCTCGGAGACACTTTTCGAAGGCACGATTACTCTGGTTTCGCTCTAGGCGATCAAGTAGCACCGGTCTCGATCCCCGGCGTCCTGCTGCCGGAGTTGTGCCCGTGGGCCGGCGCTACATATGCTTTTGCTTTTACGCGCCAGCTTCTTCCAGAAAGCGGATGATCGATTCGATGCCCAGTTCGTAGTTCTTGATATGGAACTTTTCGTTGGGGGCGTGGATGTTGTCGTCGGGCAGGCCGAAGCCCATCATGACGCTGGGAATGCCCAGATAGCGGTCGAAGTCGCCGACGATGGGGATGGAGCCGCCGCTGCGGATAAAGACCGTGTCCTTGCCCCAAACCTCGTGCAGGGCGCGGGTGGCGGCCTGAATGTAGGGGTTATCGACCCGCACCAGGCAGGGGTCGCCGGCGCTGATCAGGCGCACCTCGACTTCGACTCCCGCCGGAGCGATCTTCTCGACATAGGCCTTGTATAGCTTGAAGGCCTTGGCCGGGGTCATGCCCGGAACCAGGCGCATGGAGACCTTGGCCAGGGCCTTGGCCGGAATTACGGTTTTAGCGCCTGCGCCGATGAAGCCGCCAGGAATGCCATGCACGTCGAGCGTGGGGCGAGCCCAGGTGCGCTCCAGGACGCTAAAGCCGGCCTCGCCGACCAGGGAGCGCGAACCCACTTCGCTGATGCGATAGTGCTCCTCGTCGAAGGGAAGGCTGCGCCAGGCGGTCAGTTCCTCGGGACTGGGAGGGATGATGTCGTCATAGAAGCCGGGGATGAGAATGTGTCCGTTTTCGTCCTTTAGCTTGGCCAGCATCTGGGCCAGAGCGAAGAAGGGATTGGGAGCCGCGCCGCCATACATGCCCGAGTGCAGATCCTGCTTGGCGCCGCGCACCTCGATTTCGGTGTAGATCATGCCGCGCAGGCCAACGCAGAGGGTAGGCAGGCCGGGGGCGAAGAGTTCGGTGTCAGAGATGAGAGCGAAATCCGACTTCAGCTCGGGCGGCTTGGAAGCGACAAAATCGGCAATGCCTTCGCCGCCAACCTCTTCATCGCCCTCCAGAATCACGCGCACATTGATGGGCAGCTTGCCATAGGCGGCAAAGAGCGATTCCAGCGCCTTGATCTGGGCCCAGACCTGGCCCTTGTCGTCGCAGGTGCCGCGACCGTAGAGGTTGCCGTCGCGCTCGGTGGGTTCAAAGGGAGGGGTGATCCACTCGTCGATGGGATCAACCGGCTGCACGTCGTAGTGGCCATAGCAGAGGGCGGTGGGCTTGCCTGCAGCTTCGAGCCACTCGGCATAGACCAGAGGATGGCCCTGGGTTTCCAGCAGCCGGGCGTTCTTCATGCCAATGCGGGTCAGTTCGGCTACCAGGGTTTCGGCGGCGCGCCTACAGTCGCCCTTGTTCTCGGGTAGCGTCGAGATCGAAGGAATGCGCAAAAAATCCTTCAACTCGTTCAAATAACGGGGTTGGTTCTGGCGGGCGTAGGCTACAGCGGGTGAAGACATAATCATGCTCCCCTAGAGTGAATTTCGCAATCAAAACAGGATTATAGGCGCTGCGGAGCTCTTCAGTACGGCCGGTGGGGAGGAATTATCTTTATCTCATCGTGATCGCGCAAGATTGCCCGCCCATCCGGCGGCCAAGCCCGCAACCCGGTATCATGAAAGTAGATGCCCCCCATTCTCAACATACAATCCGTTACCAAGCAGTTCGGCGCACGACCGCTTTTTCGCGATATTTCACTGACCGTCGAGGACGGCGCCCGCATTGGGCTGATCGGCCCCAACGGGGCAGGGAAGTCCACGCTGCTGGCCATTTTGGCTGGCCAGGTCGAGCCCGACACAGGTGAACTGGCGGTGCGCAAGCGGGCACGAGCCTCGTATGTGCCTCAGGATTCGCGCTTTGCCGCCGGACTCTCGATTCGCCAGGTGCTGGAGCGCGCCCTGGCCGCCGCGCACGTGAACGAAACCGAGCGCGAAGGCCGCCTGCGTGAGCTAAGCGGCCGCGCCGGCTTTGTGGATCTGGACGCCGAGGCCGCCTTGCTCAGTGGCGGTTGGCGCAAGCGGCTGGCGATTACCGAGGCGCTGGTCTGCGAACCCGATGTGCTGCTGCTGGACGAGCCCACCAACCATCTGGACCTGGCCGGGATCGAGTGGCTTGAGGAACTGCTCTCAGCCGCCAACTTTGCCGCCGTCACGGTGAGCCACGACCGTTATTTTCTGGAATCCACATCGAGCGAGATCATTGAGCTGGACCACATCTACGCCGACGGTTTGCTGCGCGTGAAAGGCAATTTCAGTCGTTTTCTCGAAGAAAAGCAGGCCTATCTGGAGTCGCAAAGCCGCCAGCAAGAGAGCCTGCGCAATCAGGTGCGCACCGAGGTCGAGTGGCTCAGGCGCGGCCCCAAGGCGCGAGCCACCAAGTCCAAGGCGCGCATCGACAGCGCCAACGAGTTGATTGGCCAGCTCAAGGAGATGGACGCGCGCACGGTCGTCAACTCGGCTGGCATCGACTTTGAGGCCAGCATGCGCAAAACCAAGCGGCTGGTCGAGTTCAACCATGTTTCTTGCGATGTTCCGGGCGGCGAATCGGCTGACGAGCCGGGTAAGATTCTGCCCGCGCGGCGGCTTTTCACGGATCTGGATTTTGTGCTCACCGCGGGCATGAAGGTCGGCCTGGTTGGGCCTAACGGCAGCGGCAAAACGACGCTTCTGCGCCTGCTGCGCGGCGAAATCGAGCCGGCCGAGGGCTCCATCCGCTGCGCCGACGCGCTGCGCCTGGTCTACTTCAGCCAGATGCGCGAGCTGGACGATAGCCTGACGCTGCGCCGCGCCCTGGCTCCCGAGGGCGATTCGGTGATTCACCAGGGCCGCGTGGTCCACGTGGCCAGTTGGGCCTCACGCTTTCTCTTCACCAGCGAGCAGCTCAATCAGCCGGTGCGCAACCTGAGCGGCGGCGAGCGGGCGCGGGTGCTGATTGCCAAGCTGATGCTGGAGCCGGCAGACGTGCTGCTGCTCGACGAGCCTACCAACGATCTGGACATTCCCACTCTTGAGATTCTGGAAGAAAACTTGCTGGAATTTCCCGGCGCGCTGGTGCTGGTTACACATGATCGCTATCTGCTGAACCGCGTGGCTAGCACCGTGCTGGGCCTTGACGGCCACGGCCACACCGGCAAATTTGCCGACTATGCGCAGTGGGAAGACTGGATCGCCGAGCAGGATGGCAACGGATCAAGCAAGTCCGAGCGCAAATCCGACGGCTCCAGCGCCGGGCAGCGAACCGGGTCAGCTTCGGGCAAAAAGAAGCTTTCCTACCTTGAAGCGCGCGAGTTTGCCGCGATCGAAGCCAAGGTCGAAGTCTCTGACGCGCGTCTGGCCCATGCCCGCGAGCACGTCGAAGATCCTTCTATAGCCTCAGATGCTGCTGCGTTGCAACTAGCTTTAGCCGAACTCGACGCCGCGCAGCACGAAAACGATGCCCTCTACGTTCGCTGGGCTGCGTTGACGGAAAAAGCAGGATAAGGGCTTGTGGCGAAAGTTCAAATTGCGCGAAAACGTCCCTCAGGGGCTAAACAGGCTGCGGAAAAACTCAAAATTTTAGACCAATAAGGAAAAAACATCCCTCAGGGCCTAAAGGCCGCGTTGATTCTAGGCGGTTTACGGCACGACTAAAGTCGTGCCCTTTCAAAAAAACGCGCGATTCAGAGTTTTTCCGCAGTCTGTAAAGCCCATTGCTTGTAATCAGGAATTTGCGGCACGACTGAAGTCGTGCCCTTTCAAACCCACCCATTCGCCATGGGCAGGTTAGCGAGCGGGGCTTTCGTGCTTGCCTCTATAATTTGCTCGGCGGAAGAAAGAGGTTTTTTTCGATGCGAAAGATGGCGCAGCGCGCGATTCAATTGCTGACAATCGTTCTGGCTCTTGTGTTGGGATGCGCGGCCTGGGCGCAGGCTGCCCCGGAGCCGGTCAACCCTCATGCAACCCCCGAGGCGCGCGCCCTGCTCGCTTATCTGGATTCCATCTCGGGCAAGGCCATCATCGCCGGGCAGCATAATTACCCCAATGTGGGCGCGCGCTGGACCGATATGGCCTATGATCTTTCCGCCAAATATCCGGGGCTTTTCGGCGGGGATTTTGGCTTCTCGGGCGGCGAGAACAAGGATTCCACACTCTCTCGCCCCGCGATGATCGAAGAGGTCAAGCGGCAATATCGCAACGGCGCGGTGATTGCGTTGACCTGGCATGAAGTGCGCCCCACTGACAACGAGCCGGTCACCTTCCACGACAGTGTGCAGGGCCACTTGACCGACGCCGAGTGGAAGGAACTGCTCACCCCTGGCACTGCGCTCAACCAGCGCTGGTGCGCGCAGGTGGATGTGGTTGCAGGCTATCTTGCGCAGTTGCGCGACGCGCATGTGCCGGTGCTTTTCCGCCCCTATCACGAGATGAACGGCAACTGGTTCTGGTGGGCGGGCCGTCCCGGCAAAGATGGCTCCGCGGCGCTCTATCGCCAGATCTACGACCGCTTCGTCAACGTGCATCATCTGGACAATCTGCTCTGGGTGTGGAATGTGAATGCGCCCAATCCGGGTTGGCCGCCGCTGGCCGCTTACTATCCTGGCGCGCAATACGCCGATCTGGTCACCATGGACATCTACGGCGAATTCAAGCAGGAGTACTACACGAACATGCTTGCTCTGGCCGCGGGCAAGCCCATCGCGCTGGCCGAGGTTGGCAAGCTGCCCACGCCCGAGGTGCTGCAAAAGCAGCCGCGCTGGGTCTACTTCATGGCCTGGAGCGAGTTCATTCAGGATCACAATCCGCCCGAACTGGTGAACGCCGTCTATCATGCGCCCCAGGTTCTTACGCGCGACGATCCGCGGCTGGCTGCGCCCTTGGCGGCGATTCGCAACCTGGCTACCAGCCCAACCGCTGCCGCGCCGCTGGCCGCAACGCCCGCCTTGGCGCATTGAGCCGCGGATCACTCAAGAGGAACAAACCTCGTGGCGTTGAGGTTCGAGGTATCCCAGGCGCCCAAAAGCGAGGCCACTGGGTCACCCACCATCGAGGTGAATGCAGACAACCGTTTTGTATATGGCGGTCCGGTAATACCCGCGAAATACTTGAAGAAAATTGGTATCGAAGAAAACATGCTCAACCCGGTCAGAGTTCTGATTGTCGAAGATGAACCCCACGCGCTGATGGGGCTGGCCGAGCTGATCTCCGGCTGGGGATACCAAACGGCGACCGCGCGCGACGGCCTTGAAGGCTGGGAGAAGACCCTGGCCTGGGAGCCAGCCATCGTCGTCACCGACCTCAAGATGCCCCGCCTGGACGGCCTCGGATTGCTCGAAAAGCTGACCGCCGAGGGCCCTGGCCTCAACGCCAATCTGGCGGTCGTGGTGCTGACCGCGATGGGCTCGATTCAACTAGCCGTTGACGCCATGAAGCTGGGCGCATACGACTTTCTGCAGAAGCCAGTCGACGCCACGCGGCTGCGTACCATTCTGGCCAACGCCACCCGCCAGCGCGAAACCACCATCGAACTTGAAGTGGCGCGCCGCCGCCTGCGCGAAACCGGTGTGCTCGGCTCGCTGGTGGGCAGTTCGCGGCCCATGCGCGCGATCTTTGGGCTCATCGAGCGCATCGCTCCCTCCAACGTCTCGGTGCTCATCACCGGCGAAAGCGGCACGGGCAAGGAACTGGTGGCGCGCACCCTGCACGATCTGAGTTCGCGCAAGGGCAGGCCGTTCGTCGCCGTCAACTGCGCGGCGATTCCTGAAACTCTCATCGAGAGCGAAATCTTCGGCCACGAGAAAGGCGCCTTCACCGGAGCGGCCGAGCGCCGGGCCGGCTGCTTCGAGCTGGCCGAGGGCGGTACGCTGCTGCTGGACGAGATCGGCGAAATGCCGCCCGCTACCCAGGCAAAACTGCTGCGCGTCCTGGAAGAACGGAAGTTCCGGCGGCTGGGCGCGCGCACCGAGCAGGAGGTGGATGTGCGGGTGCTGGCCGCCACCAATCGCGAGCCCGGCGAGGCCGTTGCTCAAGGCCATCTGCGCGCCGATCTTTACTATCGCCTCAACGTTTTCAACATCCACATGCCGCCCCTGCGCGAGCACATCGAAGACTTGCCCCTGATGGCCGATGTCATGCTCGAAGAGATGAACCGCAAGCATGGGCGGCGGGTCAGCGGCATCGCCGCATCCATGCTCGAACGCATGACCGCCTACGACTGGCCCGGTAATGGCCGCGAACTGCGCAATACCATCGAGCGTGCCGTCATTCTATGCGCCGACGGCGCGCCGCTCGACGCCGGCCACCTGCCCGCTGGCTTTGGCAAGTTGCAAACCGCTCAGCCGACTGACGCCAGCCTGGTTCCGGTGCGCGTTGGCTCAACTGTGGACCAGATGGAGCGGCTGCTGATTCTGCGCACTCTCGAATCCACTGGGCAAAACAAAACCCGCGCCGCCGAAATTCTGGGCGTCAGCCTCAAGACCCTCCACAACAAGCTCAAGGAATATAGCCAGCAGCAAGCCTGAGCGCCGCCCGGCAATTCCTCATGGGTTCCCCATCGGCTGCCTGCTAAAATGCAACACAAGTTTGACCGTGGCACGGCGTTTCCGCGGAAATTTTCCCTTTTGTTTGTGGTTATAGCGAAACCAGAGTAGCTGTACCCAAGGGCAATGCGGCAAAGTGGCTTTTTCCTCAAGAAAAGCCACCTCGGAGACACTTTTCGAAGGCACGATTACTCTGGTTTCGCTCTAGACCGCATGAATTGGCAATTCATTATGAATAAGCGTGGACCGGGAGGTCCACGCCACAGCCGGCCAGGAGGCCGGCGCTACAATCCGGTGATCGCAAAATCACGCGGTCACGGCAATAGCAGTTACGGAAATCAAAGGTACATCTGTTGCAATTTCACTCCCAACTCGCGCGCTCCATCTTTTACTCCCGGCCGGTTGTCCATGGTTCGGGAGCCAAGGCGCTGCTGTTTGCCCTGGAGTGCGCGCTCGGCGTCCTGGTTGTCGCTCTGGCCACCACCCTGGCCCACTGGTTTGGTTGGCAGCCTTCTGCCGTGCTGCTGATGGAGATGCTCTTTGTCATCGGCGCGGCCATCCTGGCGGGATTTTGGCAGGCTGCCGCGGTTTCGCTGGCTGCCATCGTCTCCGAGGGCTGGCTCAATCCCCACGTGGCCCAGCAGCATCCCGTCGCTGGCGCATTCATGCTGCTGCTTTACCTGGCGGCGGCCTATGCGGTCAGCCGCTTTTCTGCCCGTGCTGCTCGCTTTGAGCAGAGCGCCGGCTCCTGGATGGGCCAATTCCAGGATCTGCACGAGTTCATTCGCCGCACCATGGAGATGAATTTTCATCTCGAACCCGGCGCCCAACTGGTCGAGCTGGTTCAGGAAATCTTCGCCCTCGAGGCCGTCGCTATCTTTGACGCCGAGCTGCACCAGGTCTACTCGGCCGGCTATTGGAATGTGGACCCGCAGGAGCAGGCGCGCAATGTTTATTTCTTCGCCACCTCCGACGACGACCCGGCAACAGGACTGGGCCGCCGCGTGGTTCGGCTGGGCGCTGCTCCCATCGGCAGCCTGGTGGTGCGCGGCGTCACCAGCCCGCTGACCAACAACGCCATCGCCACGCTCATTGCCCTGGCCTTCGACCGCTATCGCGCCTTCGCCAACGAGAGCCGCATCGAGAGTGAGCGCCGCCATGAGCAGTTGCGCTCCACCGTGCTCGACAGCCTCGCCCACGCCTACAAAACTCCGCTCACCGCGATTCGCGCCGCCTCGACCGGCTTGAGCGAGATGGGCCATCTCTCCGCCGCGCAGGCTGAGTTGGTTGCCCTGATTGACGAGCAGGCCGGCCAGCTTGGCAGTCTCACCACTCGCCTGCTCACCACCGCTCGCCTTGATGCCGGCGAAGTCACGCTCCACGCCACTCCGGTCGGCGTCGCGCCGCTGGTCGAAGAGGTGGTCACTAGCCTCGCCGACCGCCTCGTCAGCATGAAAGTCGCCATCGACATTCCCAACGACGAGTTGGTCCTCCATTGCGACCGCGGGATGATGGTCATGCTCCTCACCCAGTACATCGACAACGCTTGCAAATATTCGATCTTTGGCACCACCATCACCATTCGCGCCGTGCAATCTCACGCCGAGGTCATCTTCTCCGTACACAGCCACGGCCCGCTCATCCCCATGGCCGACCGCGAGCGCATCTTCGACCGATATTACCGCTCCGCCACCCACGCCAACCGCGCCGCCGGAACCGGCATCGGTCTGTCGGTCGCCAAGCGCGTCGCCCTCATCCATGGCGGTTCCGTCTGGGTCACCAGCGACGAAATCGAGGGAACCACATTTTTTGCGGCCATTCCGGCCTCTACCCGAAAAAGGAGTTCTTGAT
>Ga0224528_1002010_pt1 | contig 12262 bp, 9 predicted proteins | sample CBST25metaG_2_FD_179888 | JGI IMG/M metagenome (GOLD analysis project Ga0224528, IMG submission 179888) | Peat soil microbial communities from Stordalen Mire, Sweden - C.B.S.T25 | ecosystem: Environmental > Terrestrial > Soil > Wetlands > Peat | place: Sweden: Norrbotten County, Stordalen Mire...
GAACTTGATGGGGTGGGCCACCCGATGGCGGGGCAGGGAGGGAGAGACGGGCGATGGTGATCTAGCGCTGAACTTGATCCGGCAATAGCACGGTGCCAGCCTCTGATCGTCGCAGCCTCTCCGCTCCCAGCACGTTGAAGGGGGTGGTCAACGTGCTGCATCGTGCCACGGAAGCGCAAAAGCTTGTCAAACTGTGGGAGATTGCTCGGTCTTTGCAGCAAGAGAAGCCGCGTGAGCGCGATAGATAGCCAGCACCTTTTCAGCGCGGTCGGGATCGGTCGCCCAAACCTTACTCACTGCGCGGATGTAATCTTCTGGCGTGGCTGTAGTGAGAGTCGCATGGTAGCGCGGATCCGACGCGAGGATTTCGGCACGATCTTTCAGGCATGCGCTGTAATCGGGGAACTTTTTCCAGAACGCTTGCACCGTGGTCCACTCGCCGTGCAGATATTCACGCGTGGGGATTGAGATCACGTCAGGGCCTGGCTTCCAGACTTTCCGTCCGAAGAGATTATTAGCCTGGACGGCCAGTCCACTCGCTCCCCAGGACGACTCGAGAGCGGCTTCGCAAGCGGCCATCTCGGGGAAGACGTGGCCGGCGGCGCGGGCGGCCTGGAATGCGCGGTCGAGGAAGGATTGCTGAGCAGATGAGATCATAGATGCTTCCAGTACGCAATAAGAGCGCTGAAAGCGGCGCCAATGATCGCGCTGATTGCGGAGAGGAATCCGGCTTGCTTCCAGCGCAGGCGCTCAAGCGAAACGAGACGAGCCTCGAACGCTGCCATGCGGCCTCCTGTCCCCTCTTTGCCGACGAGGATAGTCATGTTTGTTTCGAGCCGGCCGAGCGAATCGGTGACGTGGCGCTGGAATTCTGGATCGGACAAGACGAGTCTCCGCGATCTGGGATAAATGTATGTAGCCCAGATCGCGGAGGGGTGTCAAAGCGCGATGTCGGCAAACAAGAAAAGGGAGCCGCTTATGGCTCCCTTTTCGCGTCTGCATCAGGCACCGCAGTGCATTCAACTAGTAGTTGAAGCTCACCATGCAGCTTCCCAGTGTTTCGCTGGCCTGCGTCGTGAACCTAACCACGATGTAGTCCCCCATCGCGTAATTGTAGGTGTGCGTCGTGTCCTGAACTACAGACTCTGCCGCACTTGTGCCGTAAGTTACGGTGATGGGAGTTGCTGTACCGCTGCCCGCAGACGTTCCTGCCGGGGTATCGAAGATCGTGAAAACTCCCGATGAGGAGTTCACGCCAGTTCCACCGCACCGTACTGTGAGGTTGCTAAGAGTCCCGGCAGACGGCATAAGCAAACCGCTGCGATTGGTCCCGCTTAGTGCAGTGGTGCAAGCGGTGGTACCTCCGCCAAGTCCACTCGCGCCCATTACCAGCGTGGATGAGGACGTAGCTATGCCATTGCAGCCAGCGTAAGCGACGCGCACTGGCGCGGAGGCCGCCGCATTGATCGCTACACCACCCGCAGTCGGGGTGAAGCTGATATTTGCACCCTGCGTGAACGGCGCATCGCCCTCGAAATCAGTAGAAACGCTGGAGTTTGCGCAGATCCTCAAGGTTCGGAATGGGGTGAGCACAGGCGCAGTCGTCTGCCCGTTGAAGGTGAGTGGAGTGTGGAAAGCGATCGTTGCCAGTGTGCTCCCGATGCTCATCACATTAGTGCACCATGATGTCGAAGGCTGCGCGTTGAAATACAGCGAGCACGTCGATGCGCAGTTCATCGTGATTAGCGAGGGCTGCGGGCTGTTGGTGGTATAGATGTTTGTGCCGCTGGTATAGGCTATGGTGCCGCTGTTGGCCCACTCGTTGATCCATTGGTACGACGTCGCGCCATTGGCCGTTGTGGCCTGATTGCAGTAGAGTGCATCCTGTCCAGCCACACCCGGAGCAGGCAGCACTTGATAGCACGCGCCCACGTTTTCAGCGCCAGCGATCATCGGCCATGAGGTCAACGGGATTTCAGGCGCGACACACGGATTGAAGTATCTGCCATAGCTGTCCATCGCCATCTTGCTGTAATTGAAGTTGGAATACGGGAAGGCGACCGCGCTGCGACCGTTGGAACAGGTGGCCGTCACGAGTGCGTTCGGACCCTGCAGAATAAGCGGCACGTTACCGTCAGGCGGTGGCGTGGCTGTCGTAGTTTCAGATCCAGTTGAGGTATAGCTGGCCCCTGTCACGCCGGAGGCGATCAGCACGGCAGTCGCGGAATTATTTACTGTGTTGCGCCATATGTTGTAGCTGCTCGCGTTGGTGATCGCGTACTGATTCACCCCATTGTTGCTAGGAAACGACAGCACCGCCTCATTCGTGCTGCCTGAGCCGAACACTACAGCAGATAATGCTGGTCCACTATTCAGGTTCACGATTGCGCTCCCGGCGTTATAGGTGCCGATCGCCTCGTACCAGAAAAATTGTGTTCCTGCCGCGTAACTGCCGCCAGTAGCTGTCTGGGTGATGGTCATGGGTGTCGGAATTTCGGTCAAACCCGTGAGCGAATTCATGCTCAGGTGGCTATTTAAACCAGCGATAAAGGCGGGTCCGAGATTGGACATGCCAGTCTGTTCGCCGGTCCACGAATCAATAATTGCAGTGCCGCTTGCCAAGTTGAGAATTGGCCCAAGCCTAGCCTCTGTGTTTGCAAAGAAGTAGGTGGCGGCCCCGCCATTCTGATAAGCCACAGTTGAGCATCCAAGCCCGCTGTCATTGAAGTGGAACTCGTTGCCTACGCCAGCGGTTCCCGCTGTCGGCGTGCCAAAAGAAAAGAAAGTCACACCCGGCACTGCGGTAAACTCATGCGTACCGCAGCTACTTTGTGCGCTCCAGATATGATTGCTATTTGCACCCTGCCCAGTGATGGTAACCAATGAGCTACCCACGCTTGCCGCAGTACCAGCGATGGTGAGCCGCTGGATGGTGCTGTTGCCAATATTGATCAAATTCAGGGCTTGCGGAAATCCAGAAATGTTTACTCGATCCAAAAATAGATAGTTTGCGATGCCTGGGTTGGAATAGATAGCCGCGCCACCGGTGATCGTATTACCAGGCGCTGCCTGGATACTGAGGTTAGAAAACTCCTGACCTTGTGCGTTAAGGGCCGTACCTGATAGCACAATGGCGCCTGTAGCATAAGAGGTTCCGGTAAAAGCCAAGGACGTGGCGCAATCCTCGCTCCACCCGGACCCTGAAATAGCTTGCGTGACGGCAGGGGTACTGCCATAAACGAGCGGGCCAGCGACGTTGATTCTGCCTAAGTTGCCTTGGCAGTTGTTGGGCAGGAGCATGGGGAGATAACCATTGATTGCGGCCTGTAGGGCGCTCGTATTGTCTGTGCTGGAGTCGTTAACGATGCTCGCGACCGGGACATACCCTCCCGCCGCCGTGGCCTGATTGATAGCCGCTCCCTGCGCGGTGCTTGCCCCGGTGCCTCCGCTCGATGCAGCTATCGGAGTGGTAGCCGCGACGGTGCCTGCCTTGAGAGCCGCAGTTCCGAGGTCGCAGGTGCCCGCCTGCGACGTGGCTGAGCAGTTCGGTCCTGCTGCGCCAGCCTGGGCCAAGAGGCTCCATCCTGTGCCGCCCGGCGTGCTGGTGTTCGCCGCCTGCGTGCTTATATAGCTCGAACCACCCACCCCAGCGACGAAGACCCGTCGCTGGGGACCCCGGAGGAACGCATGGCAGTAGACACCTCGGCAGTCCAAATCACGATCAATGTCGTTGACGGCAACTCCGGCGAAGTCGTCTCGAAGGTCACGCAAAGCCTCAACCAGCTCGGCGCGGCCGGTGCCACGACCGGTCAGCGCGTCAAACAGGGGATGGAGGAAGCTGGCACCGGCGCCATGAGCGCGCGGGAAAAGGTCCACTTGCTTACCGAGGAATTCGGAATTCGTCTTCCACGCGCCTTCCGGGGCATCATCGCAGAGAGCAAGCTCGCGCAGGCAGCGCTCAGCGCCGTCGGTACGGGGCTCGTCGCTCTCGGCGCGATTCAGATCGGGACGATGGTGCTTGAGCAGCTCTATGAGGGGGCGAAAAAGAACTACGAAAAATGGTTCGACGTTACCAAGGGAGTGAAGGAATACGAGTTGGAGGCTGGAAAAGCTGCCGCTCAGAAATTGTTTGATACTTCTTCGTTTGAATCCACCTTGAGCTTTCTCCGACAAGCTAATCAGGAAGTCGCTGCCCTCACGGCAAAGAAGGCCGCGAGCGACAACGTGAGCTGGATCGACCGAATATTCTTGCCGCACAGCAGCTCGCCGCGATTCAATGCTACGGATGATCAAGACCTCGCTGGCGCGCTTGGCTCCCAAGAGAAGGGAAACTCCCGTCAACTTGAGCCGTCTCACGATCTGATGAAGCAGGAGATCCAAGATAACGCCAACCTACGAAAAAGTGGAGTGGGTGCATGGGGCGCTATTGGAGTGGAGTGGCGTCGGGATATTCAGCTTGCAGAGGAACAGCTTAAGTACACACAAGCGCAGGAGCAGCAGTTGTACCAGGCATCTCTCCGCGCTCACCGGTCTGATCCGAAGAAATTTCCTACTGTATATAAACCCGATGAGAATGCCGGCGCAAGCGAGTACAACGATGCAATTGAGCGCGCAAGCATTGAGGCCAGGTCCAAATCGAGCGAACTGCGGCAGGGGGAGAAGAATGAAATTGTGCAGATGTATTACGAGGCTGCGCAGGCTGGACTTCAGGATGACTACCTCCTCCAGGCACGACGCAATGCTTCGCTAGAGCAGCTCCAAAACAAGTACGAGCAAGGGCATATTTCACAGAAGACCATGATTATTGAGCAAGGTTACCTCAATGATCGTTTCGATAAAGAACACCAACTCGCCCTCGAAAAGCAGACCAGTGAAGTGGAAAAGCGGGAACGAGAGTCGGCAGCCTCGGGCCTAACGGGCATCGCCAAGATTAGGGCAACGACATCTGCCCAGGTAGCCGGAGTAAGAGACAAAAGCTATTACGACGTAGACAGCTTCGGGCACTCTGACCTTGCGGACCGTGAGCGCGCTTCATATCGGCGGAGTGCAAATGCGGAGATCCTCGCCGAAGAGAGGGCCTTAACTGAAGAGATTGCATCCCTCTCCGATCGATCTGCCGCGCACCAGGTTGCTGGTTTCGCGCGCATTAATGCCGAAGCAACAAGGCAACTTGACGATTTGCGAAAGAAGATCGAGGCCACCTATGGAAAGGCCCCAAAAGTAGGGCATCTCTCTGTGGATCAAGCCGCAGGTGTGAAACTGCTAGCACGCGGAGCAGCCGGGATCAGTGAGAACGCAGACGATCAGGCGCGCGAATTATCGCGCAGGAATGCTGACGAGACGGAACAGATCGAGGCGCAGGCGCGGGCCAAACTGATGTCAGCCGAGAAGAATCAGACTGGTGCGATCGAGGAAGAGTACAAAGAGCGGTTGCGGAAATACCAGGAAGAACGCATTCAAGAGGGACTCTCCGACGAGGATTACAACCGCCGGGCGATCGCGGCCGGGCAGATGAAGGACGCGCAATTGGTGGAGTCGGCCAAGGCAGCCCGCGAGAAGATGGCCGGCGAATTCTCCCGTTTCTTCAGAGACCCGATGGGCAACTTGAAGGAACTTGGCGATAAAGCCGCCGGCGAGGCCGCAGCGGCTATGGTGCAGCGCGCGCAAAATCACTACGGAGGCAAGGGGCGGCCGCCAATGCCCCATTGAGCGGCGGCGGAATGTTCGGGGGCCTGCTTGACCGCATCTCCGGACATCCGAAGGGCGCCGGCAATCAGGCAGCGCATCCGGATATTGCTTCCGCGTCCTCTTCGATCAAGGCAATTTCTCTCAGCACCGCCGAGATCCACATTCAGAGCGCCAATATTGGCTTTGGCAGTACCGCGGCCAGTGGCTCAGGTGCGGGGCGCTCAACGGGTGTCGCGTCTTCGGATACTGGTGGGTCGGGAACGCTCGGCGCCTGGTCAACCGGCGGAGCCACGCGCGGCAGGGCTGCTTATTCGGGTGCAGCTCAAAGTTCTACGGGGAGTGCGGGCGGTGGCGCTGGCTTCAGCAACTCCTCTTCGGTGGCAGGTGGTAATGCTGAAGGCACGATCGGAGGCGCTGGAGACGCCGGCTATGCCAGCGGTGGTCCAGTAGGCATCACGGGCACGCCCGGTGTTATTCCCGCACAAAGCAACGCCATCGGCACCGCGATAGGCGATGCGAATCAAGGCATCAGTCTCGGCACACAAGCCATGAGCATCTGGGGCGGCGGATCTCGCCAGTCAACACCAACTGGCGCAAACAGCCAGTACGCAGAGACGCAGGGCGATCCTTTATCCGGGAAGCTGAATGCTGACGGCAGCTTTACCAGTTCCGGCTCGACCAACAACGGCATGTTGGGCGGCGGCGGCTTTGGCGCGAATGCGATGGGTGCGGCCGGCGGCGCGTTGGGCATGTATTCCGCATACCAAGGCAATGGCGGAGTAGGCGGTGCGATGAGCGGCGCCATGAGCGGCATGCAACTCGGAATGGCTCTGGGTGGTCCTATGGGCGCGGCGATCGGCGCGGCCGCGGGCGCAATCGTCGGGGCTATCGGTTTTGGCGGCCGTGAGAAGGCTCGCGTCTACGACCTCAAGCAAGTGCGGCCGAGGATCGCAAACGACACCCAAAGCTATCAGACGGGCAGCATGGACTACCTGACCGCTTACAGCGACATGCAGAGTCTGGACATGGAGGCCAAGAAGACCACCAGTTCCTATGGACCGGCAGCCGAGAGCTACTACCAGGACACTATCAAGAAAGAACTTCGACAGGCTGAGGCAAAATTCAGCGCCCAGCAGAAAGCCGGACGGAGCCAATTCACTTCGACGGCCGCGCAATACGACTGGGGCGGCCCGATCGATAACTTCGGCTCTTACGGTGACGGGGCCGATCACGGCATGATCCGCGCCCAACGCGGCGAGTTCATGGTTGAGCAGCAGCAGGCAAACACCCACGCCGGCGCGCTGACCGCCATCAATTCAGGCGCCACGCACGCGGACATGGCGAGGTACTACGGTGCAGAGAGTACGACGATGCCGGCACAGACGCAGTCGAGCTGGGGCGGTGACATCCACGTCCACGCGCTCGATGCGAAGTCGGGAGTGCAGTGGCTGATGTCCAACAAGCATGTTATTCGCTCGGCCGTGAATGCCAGCTATGCCGAAAACTCCGGAGGCGCCGATGCCTAGCTCTGACATCCTCAACCCAACCGCGATTTGGGAAGCCGATATTCAGGACTCGATGTGCCCGAGCTTCGGATTCACGCGCAAGCGCACTGGAACGCAGCTCCGCAAGAAAGCCGTCGGCGGCACTCCCTGGACGCGCGAGACGGCAAACACCGGCCACAGCTTCACTCTGTCCTGGATCGGGCGTTCCTGGGCATGCGTGCAGCGGCTCAAGCGGTACTACGAGCAATATGAAGACGGCTTCTTCACCATCGTGGATTGGGATGGCGGCGGCCGCCATTATGTTGGACGCTTCACCACGGAAGTGAGCCCGGTCGAAACGGGCAACGGAATGTGGGATGTGCAGAATGTGACCTTCGAAGAGATGCCCAAGGTCGCAATGGAAAAGTATCCAGGCGATTGGGATAACGATGCGATTACCTTTTATCCGTTGAACGATTTTGGCGACCAGAAGCTTGCCACGTCGGGTGCCTGGGCGCAGTCGGCGCGCAAGTTTGAAGGCAAAGCCGCAACGACGATGGACAACGCCGGCGTCGCTGGAGACTGGGCGCAGTACGAATATCGTGGTTACGGCTTCAAGCTTTTCTTGCTGCAGGGGACGGAGTTCGGCCAGTGCCAGGTCTATCTCGATGGAACGCTGGTAAAGACTGTCGATTGTTATGCTGCCGCGGATATTGGCCCTCAAGAGGTGCACAAGGAACGGAACGTCTGCCTCGATATTCACCGGGTGAAGGTCATCGCCCTGGGCACAAAGAACGCCAACGCCACGGGCCCCGCGATTAGTTGGCACTCACTGCAGGTGATGCGATGATCTCTTATCCTGATTCGCTCCTGGCGATCGGCGGCTCACGCACAGGCATCGCCCCGGTGAATCTACTCGACGTGCAGGCCAGCAACGGCAACAACTACTTTTGGGCGGACCGCTCGATACAAGCGCTCTCTGTTATTACAGCCGCACAGGCAGCATATTTGCCCTGGCTGCTGAGTGCTCCCAGTTTCACCTTCAATCGCTCGATGGCAAGCAACACCGGCAGTTTCATCGTGCAGAACATCTCAGGAAACACGCTGGCCCGCGATATGGAAACAAAGCTTCGGGCGTCGGCGCTGGAGGGAGCTTTCTTTGTATATCGCTCCTGGCAAGCGGCCGCCGAGGCAGCTTGGTTGGAAGTCCACGGAACTTTAACGGTCGAGGGCGTGCCTGCGGATACCGCCAGCCTCAAGGCCGTGGATATCTTCAATCCCGCGCAGGATGATACGCCGCTTGAAAGCTATTGCGAGACATGTCAATTGCAGTGGGGCGGACCTCGGTGCGGATCCACGCATGCGACGGAATGCTCCTATAGCTATCAAAGCTGCCAGGTCGTCGAGCGGATCATGGTTGCCTTGAATGACTACGAGAAGAATTGGGGCGAAACCGCCGCAAACGGTCCTTTGAAGGTCATCAACCGCAGCAGGAGATTCTGATGGCGAACGCATCCACAACTCAGGCCTCGTCGGCCAGCGAAACCACCGGCACACCGATACCGCTGAGCTATGGCTATGTGTGGGTGACCGGCAAGCGCCACGCGTATTACACGATTCAGGACACCGGCAACTCGCACATGGATTACACGCGCGTGGGCTTGTGGCTGCTGGGCCATGGCGAGTGGGACGGGTGCAGCGAGTTGTGGCTCAATGACATCCTGACCTGGACCGGGAATGTTATCGGCACAGCGCCCTCGGGCTTCGCCGGGCAAACGTGGTTGACAGGGCTCGACTATCCCAATCAGGACTTTGTCTTCAATTTCCATAGCGGCTGCGATTCCATCATCGGCTCCGGCCTGACGCCGTCCTCCAGCGGCCCAGACCAGGGATGCGACGTTCTCTGGGGACAGTTCCCTAGCGCTGTTCAACCTCTGTGCTTTTCGCGCATTGCCTATTACTCACTGATGCGCAAGCAGCCGCTCGTCTACCAGAGCAACGATCATCAGAACGATCCCTCGCAATGGACGGATATCAATCCGATCGGCCTATGGCGCGCGCTCCGCTGCCGGCTGTTCGATGCAAATGGCAATGTCACCGGCTATGCGTTTACCACCAATCCAGCGTGGCATTGGGTCGATCTGTGGTTGCGCTGCAAGCTCTTCCCGGACTATAACCTGGGCATCAATGCTGGACCCGATGCGCTGCCCGCCGCTGTGAGCGCCCGCTTCGACTGGGAATCGATTTACGAAGCCGCGCAGTACTTCGATGGTTTCCTGGCGAATGGCCGTAGGCGCTTCACGGGAAGCTATAGCTTCTCAGCGCAGACATCGCTGCAGGCCTGCCTCTCGCAGATTCTCCTTTGCTGCCGGAGCTATCAACAAACCTCCCAGGGCAAGCTGTCCCTCGTCTGCGATAAGCCCCGTCCTTCTGTCTTCATCTTTTCGAGAGACCATGTGTTGCCGGGTACCTTTGAAGCAAACGATCAGGCGTTGCACACTGCTGGGAATCGCTACGTTGGGACCTTTCGCGATGTCCTGGTTCCGGCCGCAGCGACCATCGCCAGCATCACGGCAGCTACCGAGGCAAACCCTATCGTCACCACAGAGGATCCGCATCCGTTCAATGCTGCCGATCGCATCGCGATCGGCGGCACGGGGACTGTCTACGATGGAACCTGGAGTGTCGCTGCGGTCCCCTCGGTAATCGACGCCGGAACGCCCGAGGAAGTAGATCCAACCACTTTTACGATTGTGCGCAAGGGCGCGAACTATCCCACCAGCGTTGGATCGGGCGGCGCGGTCGGACTGCTTTATTCGCGTTTCAAAGAGCGGTCTCCAGAGTTCTGGCATAAGACCAACATGCTGGCGCGTGGCGCGGTTGGCCTGAACATAGCCCGGCAGCGGAACAAGGTGAAGCAGGGATTGGATTTTGCCACTTCTACCTATGACCAGGTCAGCCGTCTTTGCCGTTATGAGCGTGATCGGGCGCTGGGGTTCGACGTGTCGCCCTACGTGACTCCTCCGCGGCTCAAGCTGCACACATCCATGTTTGCCAAGGATGTGAATGGAAAGCTGGCGTGTGCGTTGCAGCCAGGCGATCGCGTCACAGTGGACAACACGCTCAGCTGGCCGTATGCGGGAGATTATGAAATCCTGGACCCGCTCACCATTCACCCACCGGCCGTAGAAGCCGCTGCATCGAGCGGCAGTCTGACTCTGTCCCCATCGCAGGATAGCGGTGAGATTGAATTCACCCTCGGGACTTATGACGAGGGTTATATGTACGACACCAGCGACGATTTGGATGCGGGATGGCCGAGCGTTCCTGGAAGCGATCCGGGAAACGACACAGTCTTCACCAGCGTTCCGCTCGCGAATGGCGGCAACTTTGCCTTCTTTACAGGTTCGCTTTCGAGCGGCTCGCAGTTTCAGCTTCCGTCTACGGGATATCCGGCCACCAATTTACTCGCGTGGGCATCTCCGGCCGGCTCGAATATCAATTACCACTCGGCATCCACTGTCCAACAATGCAGCGTGAGTGCCGCGCGGCAGTTGACCCTCATCTATGCTGACGATGAAGAGGGACACATCTGGGGCGGCGACGTAAACTATGCGGCACTGACGTGGCTGAGCACGGACAAGGCGACTACCGACAGCCATGGAGTCAAGTGGATAGAGTTCACGCTGCTTGGCGGGGAAGTTATCCTCTTTGGCCAGGGTGTCCTTGCGGACGGAGCCACTATCCAGTTGCCAGCCGGATATTCCAGTGCCCAGGCCTTCGCGTGTGCCTATCTTCATGACATGGCGCCGAGCAGCCACATTATGTACCTGGCCGGCGCCTGGGTCGATTCGTCGATGGGTGTGCACTGCCAGTGCCAGGACCACTCCGGCAACGTCTGGAAGGGGAACGCTTCGGTGCTGGTTTTCGCTTACAAGAACAATATGGGCACCGTGGTGAGCGAAACGGATAGCGGCGCGAAGTGGATCCACATCCCTTTGACCGATGGAAGCACCTTTGGGGCGGGCTGCTCCAAGAATATGGCGGACGGTTCCACTCTGGTCCTGCCGGCGAGTTCGGGTGACGGGTCAACAATGGAAGCGATGGTCGGTCCCAGCGACGAAATGTACACCGCGCCTGGCGGCCATGCGCAGGGCATCGGCACCTGCTACCTTGACTCTTCGGATGTGGTGCACTGCACGTTCAATAATGGCTCCGGCGGCGACATATGGACGAGCACTGCGGACATCTTCGCGACCTTCTACGTTTCCGGCATTGCGGCACCGGCGCTGGTTACGATTACCACTCCATCGGTGACGTTGGCGCGTGGCGCCACACAGGCCTTTTCCGCCAAGGTGACCGGCAATGCGAATACGTCCGTCACCTGGAGCGTGGACGGCATAGTAGGCGGCAATACCTTGGTCGGCACTATCGACGCAAACGGCAACTATGCGGCCGGAGCACAGGCCGGAACGCACACGATCACGGCCACCAGTGTGGCGAACGGTTCGGTCGTCAGCACGGCGACGGTGGTTGTCTTTGGCACCAGCGGAATGATGAATGTGAACGGGAGCTAAACGATGTCCTTGCAAACGAACAATTTGAATGCCGTGACGCCTGCCGCGCCGGCCGCTGGCGTGAATGTAATTTGGCAAGCGGACGCTCCATCGCTGGATTCGAGCGTCGTTCGAAACGTCTCGGCATATGTGCCGGCTGCCGAGGCTGCTGCCCTGGGTGCGGTGATGCCAGACGGGGTGACAACGGCAGTGGACAGCTCCGGCCATTTGAGCGCGACGGGAAGCATTCCGGGCCTGGCAATTACGACTCCGGCGAGCAGCTCCACAGCAACCGCCGGATCGGCCTCCGCGCTGCCTGCGACACCTGCCGGTTACCTGGAGATTTCGGTCGCCGGAACGACGGTCAAAATACCCTTCTACGACGTGTAATCCTGGGGTGGCAGCCGGGATGATGCCTGGGTGGATCAGATAGTCTATGAAAAACCATACCGTAAACCTTTTTACACACGCTCTGTGCCCCATGCCGGGGCATCAAACGTGTGTAATTGGGGGCATCGAACGCGAGTAGCCACA
>Ga0224528_1002013_pt1 | contig 12258 bp, 12 predicted proteins | sample CBST25metaG_2_FD_179888 | JGI IMG/M metagenome (GOLD analysis project Ga0224528, IMG submission 179888) | Peat soil microbial communities from Stordalen Mire, Sweden - C.B.S.T25 | ecosystem: Environmental > Terrestrial > Soil > Wetlands > Peat | place: Sweden: Norrbotten County, Stordalen Mire...
GTCGGGAACCAGCGACCCGATCGTCACAAACTCCATCTCTTCCTGCGAAACCTCTGCCTTTTTCAGCATGAACTCTGAATACAACAAAGCCCTCGAAAAATCGAGGACTTTGTCAGCATTCTGAGCCCCATGCGTAAGCTTCATGGGGCTGTTTCTATTATGGAGTTCAACAACATCTACCTGTGCGGACACACTCATGCGGCGCGACGAACCGCTCTCCATGTAAGTTGACCAAAGACAATCGCTCCAAGCAGAAACAGCAAAATGATAGGGATCCGTATCGTTGAACTGACTCCGGCATCACGCAGAAAAACAAACCATCGATCCCATCCGAGTCCCAGACCGTTGGGCGCCACGTGCAGGTACTTCCATATCAAACGAAGTTGTCCTGTAATAGCGGAATAGCCTATCTGGTAATCCCAGTTCTTGTCGTAGTAGTGGTTTACCACCATGTCCTCAATGATGTTGGTCGCCAACCCAATCGCCTGAACAATGAATCCCGCAATCGCGCATATCCAAAAGGCTGGCCGAAGCCATTTCGGTTGCGTACGAAACAGCGCTGCCACTGGAATTGTAAGCAGCACCAAGCTGGGCACCAGAAAACGTGGCCCATAGCAATAGGTCCCTTCCCATTGAGTGCGAAGCGCAAAGAAGAAAAGATTAATAAGCGGCACTCCGCCACAGACCACCGTTAAAGCGCGGTTCTGCTTCCAGAGCTGCGGGAGGCCAATCACCCCCAGAATCGCCGGAATAGAGAACAAGAACGCCGACTTCCCCGGAGAGAATAGAAACCCGAGCATGCCTTTCCAGAGCGGGTTGTGCCACGAATCGAGGTCCTTGCCGTTTTCGCCCGTTATCGGCACGCCAAAATCCGCTGGATTGCCAAACAGCATGTAATTGCGGAACAGATAGAGCATGCCGCTAACTGCAACAATTGCTAGCAAAATCGCCGTTGTCCGATATTTGAACCCGCTGTCGCCGTTGTAAAAGTCGAGCACCAGCGCCGCAATGATAAATACGAATACAGTCACAGTATTGGAAGGACGAACGTGCATCGAGAATCCCAGCAGCAGCGCCCCAAACACAGCGTGCGACACAGGGATTGAAGTCCCCGTTCCGAAGAGCAGATACGCCGCCATCATGAAAATCGCGGCGCTCACAGGCTCGGAGTAAAGCCATGCAGAGTAAACAAAAAGAATGCTCGAAAAAGCCAACAGCAGACTGCACGCCACTGCGACTCTCTGGGTTAATCCTAATTTCAGGAATAGCAGAAACGCTGTCGCGACCGCTAACGCCCCGTACGTCGCGTTGCTCCAGCAAACGGCTGTCCCAACAACGAGATCTGTGATGCCATTCGGCACTCCCGGCAACCGTGCGAGAACGTAGTGCCCAAAAGCCCCCCAAGGCAGAACCAGTAGAGCCTGACCATCCGGCCAAGCAGAGCGAGGGATGCCGTGTCGATCAAACTTGCCAAAATAGATTTGCGAATTTACAGCCTGAGGAATTGCCGTAGTGTGATTGACAAGAATACTCTCTGTCTTCATCACCGGATCGATCTCGTCAATAGTGCGAATTCTTCCTGAAGATGTGAGCAGGTAAACGCAGTTTACAAATAGGAAGAGCAGAATCGCGATGCTTACTGACGAAATGGGCGTTTGCCTAGGAGAGTCCGCGATGGACGGTAATTCCTGGCTGATTTCGATTGACATGGCTACAATTGTCGCATCGGCGGTGCGATATTAGCAGCCAAAAAAATGGATCATTGATTACTCGGGACGTTCATTTGGGTCGTGACCACTTCCTTGGAAGCCGTCCGTTCAGTAACATTCCTTTGCGCCCGCGACTGCCTGCGTCTCCACCAACTGTACCCTGCCATCAGGACGGAAGATACACCTACAAACCCAACTGACCATTTGGAAGACCTCGTAAACACGTCCATCCAGTCAAAGGTTCTCATAGACAACACGCCCGCCAGCAGCATAATCACGATCCACAGCAACGAACCGATGCCGTTATAAACATGAAAGCGCAGACGCGGCAAACGCGCCGCACCCGCCACCGGAGGCGCAAGGTGCGCAACACCTGGAATCCACTTGGCATACAGGAGCGAATATCCCTTGAAGCGTTCGAGTCCCGCATAGGCTTTCTGTTCCAGCGAGTCTGGCACGAATGAAATGCGGCACATCGCCGCAATTACTTTTCGCCCCTTCCATCGGCCTAGTTCGTACCACATCGCGTCGCCTAACAGACACGGTACAGCCGTCGCAAACAGCACTAACCAGAACTGCCATGGGTTGACCGCAACCATGGCTCCCGCCGCGAGCAAAAGTGGAGAGATAAACACCGGCAGCCCGAGTCGTTCGCCCAGCGTCACCAAAAACATCCCCAGTGCGCCGTGACGAGCAATCAAAGTTGTTTCTGTCGGTATGAACATCAGCTCAAATCTCCCCGGTCGCCTAGGAACGTTAAACACAAAGGGGCGCACTTCGCTGTGCGGGAATCTATATCCCTAGCACAAAGCTGCGTCCCTGTTCTTATCCTGTTCTTATTCAGTGTACCGGGAAATCAGGTAAACTCGGTCAGGCTTCTTACCGCTTCGGTGGAAATTACGTACCTATAACAAAGCGAAATCAGCTTACTTCAATCATCACCAGAGGTTGCCCGTCGTCGCCGAATCGCTTCTCCACTGGCAGTCCCAATTTCTCCCAACCTGCCAGTCCTCCAGCCAGCGGACGCACCCGCTCCATCCCGAATTCTCTTAACTGCTTTGCCACCTTTACAGCCGTCTCCTCGTTCGGACAGGTGCAGTACACCACAATGTCGCGATCCGCCGGAAGCTCGGGCCAGCGTTGCTTAATCTCGTCTGGATTCATACGTTGCGCACTCGGCAATGTGCGCGGTGCAGCCAGGAAATCCAATGGGTGCCGCAAATCGACGATTACCGGACTCTCTCCCGCTTCGATCTGTTTATAAAGATCCTCGGGAGAAATGCGCGCCATGCGCAACGTCTTCAGAAACTTCTTTCGTTCCCGGTAGCTGTGCACCGCCATCACCACCGATACAACCACCGCCAACCCTACAGCCCACCGGGCTGTAATCACTACCACGCCGAGCCAGTCGATCGTACGCATCGACAAATATCCGCCCGCCAGCAGCACTCCCAGCCAAACTATCGAACCAACCGCGTTGTAGAGATGGAACCGCCCGCGCGGCACTCTCGCCGCACCTGCCAACGGCAGCGCCAGATGAGCGACTCCAGGAATCCACTTCGCCCACAGCAACGAAAGCCCCGTGTGCTTTTCCAGCGCCATCTCCGAACGCCGAACGCAGGAATCAGGCTGGAATGAAATCTTGCAAAGGAATCCGAACAGCGAATTGCCTTTCCATCTTCCCAGTTCGTACCACACCGTATCCCCAGCCAAACAGGCAACTGTGGTCACCACCAGCAACAAACCAATTTGCAACTTACCCATTGCCGCCAGTGCTCCTGCCGCAACCAGCAGCGGAGTCACAAATAGCGGCAACCCCAAGCGTTCACCTAGGGTTACAAAAAATAGCCATACCGTTCCATGCCGCGCAAGAAAATGAAGATCGGAGAGGTGCATCGTAGATTCTTCCTTTATGTCGCGACAGCCAAGCCGCTCTAGATGTATGACGGATGAATTATTCGTGAGAACAAGCTTCCATCTAAATAGATGCTCCGCGACCACCGCCGGGTTCAGGCAACCTTGTGCAAATCCCCTTACACAAAACAACACGCCCGGCAGTCTTCGCCAGGCGTGTATTCGGTAAATCCTTCTCAGAATGCTATTTAGCTTCAGCCGAACTCGCTTCGGCTTCGGCAGCTTTCTTCCTGTAAAACTCCTGCAGCGTGTAGAAAGCCTTCTTACGTTCGCCGCGGTCGGAAATCAATCCCTTGCGATTGCGAAAATCCTGTACTCCAGGCAGGAATCTGCGTGGTGACCGGAAGTCCATCAGCACCCAAGGCGACATCCCGGCGAGGGATTCTATCTTGGTCACCATCTTGATCTGGTGCTCATAGAAATTCGCTTGGAATTCTTCCGTCCAAACGCTGTCTGGATCCCCGTGATTTCCTGCCGGTGCGCCTGCGCCAAATTCACTGACGATCAGCGGCTTTCCGAAAGCATTCTTCCAAATTGCCTTGTCCGTGTCTTCGAGCTTTCCCTCGTACCAGCCGAGATACTCGTTCATTCCTAGCACATCCAGATACTCGCCAATCGGGTCGTCCAGGATGCGTGTTCCCGGCTCCGGACTCGAAGTCCTATTCAGCGCAGCAGTGATCAACCGGGTGTCATCTAGAGAACGCGCATAAGTCGTCAGATTCTTGAGAAACTCCGTCCGCGCAGGATCGATTGGCGTCTCATTCGCCACCGACCACAGTATCACCGAAGCCCGATTATGATCTCGCGCAACATTGTCCCTTAACTGTTCCTCCGCGTTTTCAAGCGTCGCTGGATTCGTCCACGCCGTATCCCAATACACCGGAACTTCCGACCAAACCAGCAAGCCGAGGCGATCCGCCAATCGCGTCATCCCCTCATTGTGCGGATAATGCGCCAACCGAACGTAGTTGCATCCAAGCTCTTTCGCCCATCCCAGCAGTGTCTGGTCATCCTCCGCAGAGAAAGCCCGCCCACCACGAAACGCAGCTTCTTCGTGCATTGAGATACCGCGCAAGAAAATCGGCTTTCCGTTCAGCAGAATCTTCGTGCCACGTGTCTCAATCGTTCGGAACCCAATCTGATCCTGTACCTTGTCTCCCGCGCCAGAAACAACCACGTTATATAACTTCGGACTATTCGGAGACCAAAGTTTCAGCCGTGCCGGAAAGCGAAACTCTGCGTTCCCCTTGGCGTCGGTCGTCACAACTTTCTTGATCTGTGCTTCCGGAATCTCAATCGTGACCTGCTGACCAGCCTTCGCGCCATTCAGCCTGACCCACCCTGCAACTTCGTCAGTAGAACCTTTTACCAACTGCAAAGAATAATCCTGAATGAACGTCTCCGGAACTTCGACCAGCTTTACGTCCCGCGTCAACCCTCCGTAGTTCCACCAATCCGTACTCGTAGCAGGGACCGCGTCTTTCCGCCGTTGATTATTCACTTCCACAACAACGAAGTTGTCACCGCTCTGAATCTTATCTGTTACTTCAAAGTTGAATGTTGTGTAGCCGCCTTCGTGCTGGCCGAGTTTCTCACCGTTCAAGTAAACAGTGGCTCGCATTGCTGCCGCACCAAAGTACAAGTAGGTTCGCGTATGCTCACGTTTCTGATATTGAAAAGACTTCTCGTACCAAAGCGTACCCTCGTAAAAAAGCAGACTTTCCCGTTGCGAGTTCCAGTCTCCCGGCACGTTCAGAGTAGGCGACGTATCGAAGTCATACTCCACCAGATCACGATTGTTCTTCGGCTTCGCATTCTTGTAGAAACGAAACCCCTCTCCCGCGTCATACGGGTCCACGATGCTCCGCCAAGTACCATTCAAACTAATAGACGTGCGATTCGGAATATTCCCGATGAGATTGGCTGGTTCCGGCTGCGCGAGACTCCAGCCAGACAATAGAAAGCATAGTAGTGCGATCTGCTTCATATTCGATTTGCGCCTTGAACGTTGGAAAAACCAAATTACATTCTGTTCTGCTACCTTCGTCAAGAGCTTACAAATCTTCCCACTTCGCCCTCAGCGGGATATTATAGAATCTCGCTCGGGAAAGACTCTGGAGGGTACGCATGATCCCCCTGCTCGCATTCGTCGCCATTCTAGTTGTCGTCGGATTGATCGTCGCCGGCATGTACAACGGATTGGTACAGCTTAAAGTCCGCGCCGACAACGCGTGGTCTGACATAGACATTCAACTGAAACGCCGACACGATCTGGTCCCGAATTTGGTTGAGACCGTCAAAGGCTACGCCGCTCACGAAAAGGGCACATTTGAGAACGTGGCCCGTTATCGTTCGGCAGCCATGGCCGCGACCTCCACCGAAGATCGAGCCCAAGCCGAAGGCCAACTTACGCAAGCTCTTCGCGGACTGCTCGCCGTTGCCGAAGCCTATCCTGAATTGAAGGCCAACACGCAGTTCCAAGCCTTGCAGCAGTCGCTCTCCGAACTAGAAGACGCATTGCAAAACTCGCGCCGCTATTACAACGCCGTGGTTCGCGATCTCAACACCAAGATTCAGTCATTCCCAACCAACACCATTGCCGGAATGTTCAACTTCCAGCAGCGGGCGTTCTTTGAGATCAGCGATCCCACCGAGCGTGCCGTTCCCGACGTTAAGTTTTAAACGTTAAATTTCAAGAAGCCAGAAACGCGGATCAACATGACTCGGACCCAATGTTCGACAATCCCAAACCCCAGCCACATGCGCTGGGGTTTCCTGCTTGCCGCGCTTCTCATGTTCGCGGCTCCAACCTTTGCCCGCAACTGGAAAATCTCCCGCTTCGATGCCCGCTACACAATAGCCGAAGACGGAACCGTACTAGTGGATGAAGAGATCCATCCGTCATTCGAAGGCACATATAACGGTATTCTCCGCGAAATTCCCGTCGAATATCCCGGACCAGACGGAACCGACTACAAGCTATTTGTGAAGGTGGAGTCGGTTACCGACGAGACTGGCCAAAAGATCAAGTTTGAGCAAAGCACGCATACTGAACACACAAGCGGCGGCCCCGATCATGAGTTCCTAGTCCTCAAGATCTACGCCGGAGGCACGGACACCGAGCGCACCGTCCACATCACCTACCGATCTCCCAATGCCGTCCGCTTCTTCAAGGATCACGACGAGTTCTACTGGAACGTCACCGGGCTCGACACAAAAGTCACCACCGACTCCGCTTCAGCCTTCGTAGCTCTCCCCAGCACGGCTGCCGGACAACTGAAGGCGCAGGCCTTCACTGGCGCCTTCGGTTCACAGGAGCAGAACGCCACCAGCAAAATTGATGGCAGCAACATCACCTTCGAAACCGCTGAGCCCCTCGAAGCCCATAGCGGACTCACCATCGACGTCTACATACCAAAGGGAATCCTCAAGCAGCCATCCTGGTTCACTCGTTACGTCATCTGGTTTATCGGCGGCAATCCCGGAGTGCTTCTCCCCCTGTGGGCCTTTGCCGTAATGTTTGGACTCTGGTGGTGGAAGGGACGCGAACCCGATCCCGGAGTATCGGTTGCGCCGATGTACGAACCGCCAAAGGGCCTAACTCCTGCGGAAGCAGGAACTCTGCTCGCCGACAACATTGAAGCCCGGGACATTACATCGACACTCATCGATCTTGCAGTAAAGGGATACCTCAAAATCATCGAGACAGAAGAGCGTACGTTCTTCATCAAGCACAAGGATTACACCCTACGTCTCATGAAGCCTCATGCCGAATGGCCCGGCCTCGCAGCTCACGAACTTGAAGTGCTCAACAACATATTCCCCGAAGTAACCGCCGAGGAGACCACTCTCTCCAGCCTCAAAAATCGTTTCTACGTTGCCCTTCCTTCAATCCGTCAGGAAATCATGGATTCGCTCAAGGGCAAGCAGCTTTACGCCACAGATCCAGAGGCAGCCAAGGGATTAGCCCTTGTCGGAGTCCTCGTGATCGCCCTCCCCGTGATCTGGCTTCAGATGACTGGAGCAATCCACCTCACCAATTCTCTCTCAGTCCTGATCGTCGGCGTCCTTCTCACCATCGCGATCGTCCTCCTCTTCGGTCGCAATCTCAGCTCTAAGACCGTTCGCGGAGCACGCACCAAAGTCGAGTGCCTCGGCTTCAAGGAGTTCATGACGCGCGTCGATGGAGATCGTATCAAGCGTATGCCGCCCGATACTTTCGAGAAATTCCTCCCCTACGCCATGGCCTTCGGAGTCGAGCAGCATTGGGCCAAAGCCTTCCAAGGATTGCTCACCGAACCGCCATCTTGGTACGTGGGTTCCGGCTACGGAACTCCCGGCATGATCTGGACTCCTCTGCTATTCACCAATTCCATGAGTTCGTTTTCCAGCTCAGCCTACCAATCTTTCTCGGCTGCTCCCCAGGCCAGTTCCAGCGGCTCAGGGTTCGGAGATGGAGGCAGTTCAGGCGGAGGGGGAGGTTTCTCTGGAGGCGGTTTCGGCGGCGGCGGTACCGACGCATTCTAGAATTCTCGCAAACGACTGCGCCCTACTCTCTCATGGACCTCAGGGGAGAGTAAGGCGCGACCTGGTTCAGCGAAACGGTTAAACCAACTCGGCCAATGCAGCCGGGCTGAAGTCCTTCATGCTGTTGCTATCGCCCGTCCTCACCTTAGTCACCCAGTGCGGATCACTCAGCAAGGCGCGACCGACGGCAATCAAGTCGAACTCATCCCGCTCAAGCCGCTGGATAAGATTGTCCAGGCTGGCAGGCTTCGAAGACTCACCGCTGAAAGAGCCAATGAAGTCGCTCGATAGGCCAACAGAACCCACGCTAATGGTCGCTGCCCCCGTGAGCTTCTTTGCCCAGCCCGCGAAATTCAGCCCCGCCTCACCATCGATCTCCGGGAACTCCGCCTGCCAGAAGCGGCGTTGCGAACAGTGCAGCACGTCCACGCCTGCCTCTACCAGCGGAACAAGCCATTCGGCCATGGCATCAGGTGTCTCGGCCAGCCGTGCTGCATAATCCTGCTGCTTCCATTGGCTAATCCGCAGAATGACCGGGAATTCGGGACCCACCGCCTCACGCACGCTCTTCACCACTTCTGCAGCAAAGCGGGAACGTTCCTTCAAAGTGGCACCGCCAAACTTATCCGTGCGCTTGTTCGTTCCAGACCAAAAGAACTGGTCAATCAAATAACCATGCGCGCCGTGAATCTCCACGGTATCGAAGCCCAGTCGTTTGGCATCGGCTGCCGCACGGCCATAAGCTGAGATCGTGTCAGCGATGGCTCGATCGCTCATTGCCTCGCCACGAGGCTTGCCTGGAGCAACAAGTCCGGAGGGGCTTTCTACTGGAGACTCCGGCACCCAGTCGGTCATAAAGCTGGCCACCGAGCCCACATGCCAGAGCTGCGGTCCCATTTTCCCGCCAGCCCCATGAACCTCGTCAATCACTCGCTTCCAGCCCGCGAGAGCTTCATTGCCATGAAAGAAGGGTATCTTCGGCTCATTCCTCGCCGCTGGTCGGTCGATCACCGTGCCTTCAGAGAGGATCAGCCCAACCTCAGATTCGGCGCGTCGCCGATAATAGGCTGCGACATTCTCGCCCGGCACCCCCTCAGGCGAGAAAGAGCGAGTCATGGGGGCCATGACGATTCGATTCTTCAACTCCAGCGACTTCACTTGGAATGGCTGAAATAGTGCTTCTACGTTCGGTGAACTCATGATTCTTAGCTCCGTGAATGACAGCGTATTTAAACTTGGCCCTACGCATACTTAGAGTCGCTCACGTGCCTGAATGATTCTAAGTTGCAACGAGTAATCCTCTCAGGGCCACTATCTGGACTCTAGCTCGTTCCAATGCGGTACCCCTTCTTGCTCGGATTTCTGCTACATCCTCCCCGCCAACATCCGCCCCCGTTTGCACATCAGAAGTATTACGTCTCAAACCGAGGTTCCCCATGTCTGAAGCTTTGCCCGAAGGACCAGCCGTTCCGGAATCCGAGGCACGGTCGCCCGTAACACCTCCCGTGCAGGGCACCGCCCCCGCATGGGAATCACCCGATCCGGTCGATTTGCCCGAAGCGCTTGCACCTGACGTGACTACCCCAGAGCTCCCTAGCGAGTCGACTCCTGAGCGCGGCGCAATGACCGGAACCGCAGAACGCATCGGAAGCGCTGTAGGAACTGCGCAGCGCCAGTGGCGACGCGGTCTCGAACTCGTCCGCCGCCCCATCGCTCGCCCTTCCACTGAAGTTGACGTGTCTGAGATCACAATCCAATCCGCCGACGACGATGACTTTACCGCCGGGGCTGCCCCTCGCGTTCACACCTCCCGCGTAGTCGATCCGAATATACTGAAGGAGATTGAGGAGGAGGTCTCCAATGCCCGTCGCGTAGCTGCGCTCCGACTCGACAAGTGGAGCGAACGCGCAGGAGCACGCTTCCAACAGTTCCGTCGTCAGGCGCGCACCTCTCTCCGCCAATCACAGCAACGAGCACGGGAATTCGCGAACGTCTATCCACTGCAAACCATCGCGCTCATCGCTGGAGTCTCCTTCGGACTCGGCGTGGCAATGCGATTCAGGAGGTCTCGACGTGGCTAGTCGCCCCAACAACTATCAACCGGAAAAACCTCTAGCACAGATTCTCACCGAGTTCAAAGATGAGCTGAAGGGCTTCATTGCAACTCGAATCGCAATGCTCCGCTCCGAGATGCGCGAAAAAATCAGCGTTGCCACTGCGGCCCTCCCCGCCATCTTCGCGGGAGCCGTCTTGGCCCTGATTGCAGCCCTGTTCCTTTGCATCGCCGTGGTCGCTGTTATCGCGAAGGCCCTGGGTGGGAGTGCCGGAGCATGGGCGGCTGGTTTCGGAATCGTCGGAGGTGTTTTTCTCCTGGTCGGGGCATTTGCAATTTCATTTGGTGTTAATAGGTTAAAGGCGCGCAGTCTCAAACCTGAGCGCACATTGCGTGTCCTCCGCCAAGATCAGATCTGGCTTCAGAACGAAACGAGGAATGGAAGATGACAGATCCAATACATACCGATGCGCTTGAAGAACAAGCCACGCTCCAGCGGCAGCGCCTGCAGCAATCAGTAAGTGAGCTACGGAGCACCGTGCGTGAGCGCCTGGACGTCCAAAAAGCAGCACGAACTTACGTCTGGCCCGCCTCGGCCGTGGCTGGAGTACTCGCCTTGATCGTCGGATACGGGATCGCAGGAGCATTCACCGACTGACCTTCGCACGAAGGGACATGTCCCCCGGGAACTCTGCTTTTCGACCTTCAAACCTGCTCCATGCGGGGTTCCCCTTATATCGGTCTACCGATAAATCATTGATTCATTGGGTTCTACTGCAAATTCCTCATACCCCTCGCCGTATCATTCATGGCATAATCCAATTTCGGTGGTTACTTAAGTCATTTCATAACCAACTTTATGGGGAGCAGACGTGACCGATATTCGCACGAGCAGACGGTTCCCAGTCCACTTACCGCTCAAGGTATTGGGGCACAACATACCCGAGGGCAGCACCGCAAACATCAGTGCTGCTGGAGTTTATCTCTGGGTTGAGGGCGAGCTGGAAGTTGACTCCGCAATTGAATTTGAGATGACCATCCCCCGCGAAACAATTGGTGCTGGCGGCGATGTTCGTCTTCACTGTCACGGTCGAGTAGTTCGTTGTGATGTCAATCAGGAACCCGGACGTACCGGAGTCGCCTGTGTCATAGAAAAATATGAGTTTTTGCGTACCGCCGAAGCTGGAGGCGAATAGATGTTAAAGATTATTCTCGCTGATAACCAAGCAATTTTCCGTGCTGGAATTGCCAAGGTCCTCGCCGTCGAAGACGATGTGCGCATTGTCGCACAGGCCCAGACCGTTGAGCAGGCCATGATTTCCATCGAGAAATTTCGTGGCTCCGTCATGATCTACGCATCTAGTTTTCTCCCGGATACCGAGCGTCTGGCGATACTGGCCCGTGAATCCGGAATCCAACTTGTAGTCATTGCCGAAAACAGCGAAGTCCCCGAGCGTTTCTTGAACGCTGGTGTACTTGGCTTGATTTTCCGCTCCGTGGATGCAGCCGAACTCTTGCGATGTGTGCGAAAGGTCAGCCTCGGCGAGGTCTACGTGCAGGACCTGCGCGCCGTACCGCAGAACTCAGACTCAGAAGACTTTGTCGGCGCCCGTGTTCGTGATCGACTTACGCCCAAAGAGTTGAAGATTGTTGCCCTTATCGTGCAGGGCTTCAAGAACAAGGAAATTGCTGGCATGCTTGGTACAACAGAGCAGGTCGTAAAGAATTACCTTCGCAACGTCTATGACAAGATCGGCGTCTCTGACCGTCTAGAACTGGCGCTCTTTACTATTCACCATCGCATTCTTGCCGAAGCTGCCGCAGCCAGCGCTGCTACGATGCGCGGCATGGTGCCCACAAATCCGAGCACTGCAAACTGATCAACCTATTTGTTTTGAATATTAAATTCTCTTGAATATTAAAAAGCGCGGCACTTTGGCCGCGGCTCAGAGTGCTGACGAACCCCATCTTTTCTGGTGGGGTTCGCTTTTTAGGTACTGGAAGTGCGATTGAGCGTCGAGAGCCAGCCGAAGGTTTGTGCTAGCAGTTGTAATT
>Ga0224528_1002017_pt1 | contig 12236 bp, 10 predicted proteins | sample CBST25metaG_2_FD_179888 | JGI IMG/M metagenome (GOLD analysis project Ga0224528, IMG submission 179888) | Peat soil microbial communities from Stordalen Mire, Sweden - C.B.S.T25 | ecosystem: Environmental > Terrestrial > Soil > Wetlands > Peat | place: Sweden: Norrbotten County, Stordalen Mire...
CCCTAAGCGCCCAGCAGTTGCAGGCCTTGCCGGCAAGCGGGCGGCGCTGGCAGGAGTTCGTTTTGGACTCCGCGGCAGCCACAACGGGAGGCGTAGCGGAAAGCCAGGGCACGGCGAGCGCGGTTGGTCAACAAGCCAAAATCGCGGTGGATGGAGTTGGCCAGAGGCTGGCCTTTGGCAGCACCAGCGGTTCACGGCAGGGCGCGGAGCAAGGCGGCGCGGAAGCGGCGGGCGGCTTGCAGGTGTGGGCTGGCGGTCACGGGCTGGGCGTCAGCGAGGCGGCTATCCGCGAGGTGCAAACAGCAGCCAGCAGCGTGGAGGCGGAATCCGCAAGGGCTTCGGGAAATCGCATGAACGTGGAAACCCAGAGCGGCGCGAACGGCCTGCATGGACAGGGATTTCTCTTTGACCGGCAGAATATTTGGGGCGCGCAGAATCCCTTTACACAGTGGGTGAAAGAGACCACGCAGGGTACGGGAACCAATGTTCCGGTTTTTGGCAATGGCCCCAATGGAACGCCCGAGTCCTATACCCCTCCAGACCACGAAACGGTGTGGGGCCTGGGCGCGGGCAGCCAGCTTCGCCGCGACAAGCTATTCTGGTTCGCCGCGTTAGACAGCTATAACCGCAACGATCCGGGGATTTCTACGGTGAAACATCCGTATCTCTTGAAGACATTAAGCAATTGCGTGGGTTCCGAATGTACCGAAACAGTCGGGTTCTTTGCACAGCCATCGAGTCTACAGATGCAGATGTTGTGTACACGAATGGGACTGACGGGGCAAGGGCCGTCAGGCATTCCGTATTGTCCGTTAGACAAGGTAACTGCGGCATACTCAGAGATGCTGGAAAATTTGGCCGGTCTGCTCGGCCCGGCGCTCCGCACTGCAACGCAGTGGACCGGCTTCAGCCGCTTTGACTGGCAGGCGGCCGAGCGCCACCACTTCACGGTTGAAGCGATCGGCGCGCGCTGGAATGCGCCGGGCGGAGGTCTAACCAATGTATCGGAAAACTACGGAAGCCACAGCTTCGGATCGAGCTTGGCCAGCGAGGAGTGGCTGCTGGGCCGCTGGGAGGCATTTGTAACTCCTAACTTTCTGTTAGTAACTCAGGGCTCGGCGGGGCGCACCATCGAAGAAGAGCGGCCCGATACGCCCTCCGATTTTGAAAAACAATTCCTTAAAGGAAATGCGTGGGGGCAATTGCCGCAGATCGTGGTGGATAATCGCTATGGTTTCACCATTGGCAATCCCTCGCGCTTTGGGCAAGGAAGTTACCCGGATGAGCGTCTCGGACTGGCAGAGGAGTCTCTCGATTGGGTGCGCGGCAGCCTGCTGGTCAAGGCAGGTTTTCAAGCCAGCCGCAATGCCGACACCACCGGCCTGCTGCGTAATCAGACCGGGACGTATACATATGCCAACGTGGTCAACTTTACCACCGACGCGTGGGATTTTGAGAATGGGATTGGCGAGTTCGACAGTAACAATCAGCATAACTGCGACGCCGCCGGCACGGGCTTTGGTAACTTGCCTTGTTACACCTCTTATTCGCAGACGATGGGGCCCACAGACTGGCACTTAAGCACGGTGAATTGGGCAGGCTTCGGAACGGCGCAGTGGGAGGTTACAAAGCGGCTGGTACTCTCGGCGGGGCTGCGCATGGAGCGTGAGGAGAGGCCACCGTCCATCGCCGCGCTAGACAATCCCGCGCTGCCGCTGACGGAAAAAATGCCGGCCCTGGGTAATAACTGGGGTCCGCGTTTGAGTCTGGCATGGCAACCGGGCGAGAGGCAGAAGCTGGGTTGGCCGGTGGTGCGGCTGGGCTACGGGATGTACTTTGGGCGCACGGAAAATCTTACTCTAGAGACGGCGCTGACCCAGACCGGATCGCTCAAAGGCGACTTGAAGTTTTTCATGCGGCCCACGGATAACTTGAACGCAGGTGGCGCGCCGCCGTTTCCTCACGTGCTCGCCGGGCAGCCAGGCAGCGCAATCAAGCCGGGCGCAGTGGAGTTTGCGCCCATCTTCCGCAATCCGGAGATTCATCAGGGAGAGGTAGCTTTGGAAGAGACGCTGCCTGGCGGCGTGTTGGTGACGGCCAGCGCCGAGGCTAGCCTGGGCCGCCGCTTACCTATCTCCGTGGACAGCAACCTCAACCCGGCCGCGGTGGGAACCATCACCTACGAGGTCTGCGACGAAAATGCCACTAGCTCTACGTGCGGCTTCACCGGACTGGGACCAATCAAGGCGCCGAAGATCACGGTTCCCTTCTATGCGTCCTGGCCCTCGACAACCGAATCAGCGGGCGATTGCCCAACTCCTTACATTGGATGGACCAGCCCTTGTTATCAGCAGATCGACCAACTGATGAGCCGCGCTAACTCGACCTATGAAGCGGCGGAGCTGAAGGTTGCTCGTTATGGCCGCCACGGCTTGAGTCTTCATGCACGTTATACCTATGCGCACGCCATGGATTGGAACCCGAACGAAAGCGCGCAAGTGGCCAGCGGCGACATTCTCGATCCGGCCGATTTCAATCTGGAATATGGCGTCAGCAATCTGGACATGCGCCACTCCGCATCGGTGATGGTGATGTATGAAGCGCCGTGGAAGCTGCATGGAGCGGCAGGGATACTCGCCGATGGATGGATGATTTCAGGGGTTGGCCATTTTCATGGCGGATTGCCTTACACCATGCGCACATCCGGATACCTGCCAGAGTGCTATGTAACTTCAGGGGTAACTGCCTGCAATACGACGTACGCGGGAATCAACGCCACTACTGGCGCAGCCATCGTGGGCCTGGGACCAGGCATGAATGGTTCGGGCGGAGATAACCGAATCTACGGCATGGGCAGCGACGGACACACCTATAACATCGGCCGCAACACCTATCGCTATCCGGCCACGTGGAAGATTGACCTGCGTCTGGCCAAGCGCTTCGATCTTGGTAATATGCGCCAGTTGGAGTTATTGGCCGAGAGCTTCAATCTCTTGAATCACCAGAACGTGACGGAGTTGGAAACCACGGGCTACACGATTGAATCCGGCAGCGCCACAAATCCATATCCCACGCTGAATTATCTTACCGGCCTCAAGACCAACACCACGGCTTTTGGACAGCCGCTTAACATCAATGCCACCGACTTTTACCGCGAGCGGCAAATTCAGTTAGGGATGCGAGTGAGGTTCTAGGAAACATCAGAGTAAACCAACGTTTTGCAAGGGCACGGTGAAGGCCGTGCCCCTGCAAAAGCTTTAGATAAGATCACTTCTAGGTCTCCGACCGCATAATTTTGTGCTTCTGGTTTACTCCCAGGTGCCCAAAAGCGAGGCACCTGGGGCACCCGCAGTTGGTACTACTTCAAGCGGTCAGAGACCTAGTTCGTTGGGTTGGAGCTATCGGGTTTTGGAGCTTCTGGTTTTGGCGCTTCGGCGGGATGGTTCTTGGACAAGCCGCGAATATAAATCACCAGGTTCCAGAGTTCATCATCCTTGGCGCGGCCCACGCCCTCGGCGGGCATCTTGTCCTTGCCGTTGCGGATAAAGTTGAACAGCTCCGCATCTGACTTGCCGACCAGCGTTTTGGGATCGGTCAAATCGCCGAGCTTGAGATCCATGCCGCTGGCCAAATCGGTTTTTCCGTCCCCATTGGCGTTATGGCAAATGGCGCAGTCAACGTTATAAATCTCTTTAGCGCGGGCTTGCGATCTCTCTGTCGGTCTGACTGGATTCTTGGGCCCGGATGCGACGGGCGCGGGCGGTTGCGCGGCATCTTGTGAAAGGGGTCCGGGAGCGGACGAGGCAGTGATTCCCAACAACACAACCGCTGAAACGAACAACAACGGCTTCAACATGGCAGCCTCCTCAGTTGCTCGGGCAATTTTTCAGGCCGCGCGCAGCCGAAAGTTTTTCTCGCACGGATTATAAGCCAAACAGGCGTCAATCGGCTCAACGGAATTAGCCGAGCTGGTTCAGATTTGTTGAGCAGTGGTGAGGATGAAGGAATTCACATCTTTGCATGGAAAATCTACGGAGCCGAGCGCCAGCCACAGGAGGAGTCAGGCACGGTATTTCTGCCGTCCAGGCGGAAGCAGGTGTAGCCGTTGATGTCCGTGCTGAAGGTGCGTACCTGAACCGCTTCGAGCGCCTCAAGAACTTCCTGGCGAGGATGGCCGTAGTGGTTGCGCAGGCCGCAGGAGATGACTGCCCACTGCGGCGCCACGCGCGCCAGAAACTCGGGGCGCGTGGAGGTGAGGCTGCCGTGGTGGCCGACCTTGAGCAGCGTACTGGCCAAGCCGGGTTCGGCGAGCATCGCATCCTCGACAGGAGCTTCGGCGTCGCCTTCCAACATTACCGAAGTTGCGCCGTAGGCCACGTGCAGCACCAGGGAGTCGTTGTTGGTGGGTTCGGCTTCGGGCTGGTATTCGCGGAAGGGCGCCAGCACGTTGACCTGGGTTGGGCCAAAGGCAAAAGCGTCTCCGGCGCGCCAGGATCGCACCCGCACATGCAGGCTGGCGGCTTCGTCCAGCAGCGCAAGGTAGAGCGGGGCGCGGGGGTTGTTGCCCACCCACAACTCCGTGGGATGAAAGTTGCGCAACACGGCGGGCAGGCCACCCATGTGGTCGGAGTGGGCGTGGCTGAGCGCCACCGCGTCAAGATGGCGAATGCCGCGCGACCAAAGCGCCTCGGAGACCACTTCCTCACCAATATCGAAATCCTGCGGCGTTTTCTGCGCCTTGCCGCCAAAGCCGCCGCCGATGCCGCCTCCATCCACCAGCAGGGTTTTGCCATCGGGGGTAATGAGTAGCAACGAGTCGCCTTGGCCCACGTCAATGGCTTCAACCAGCAGAGCGTCATGGGGATGATCGATGGGGCGCGGCAAAACGGCGGCAACGGCAGCCAGCAAAAGTGCGGCGAGCGCGGCAAAGCGCGGCCACCGCGCGCCCCAGAGAAGCGCCACGCGGGCCAGCGCCACGGCCAGCGTCAGCAGCGCGCAAAAAGCCAGCGATTGACCGGCGAGAGGCGCGGGAATGCGAAAGTCGCCCCAAGCCAGCGAGCCGAAAGTCCGCACCAGCTCAGTGCCAAAGTGGAGAAAGAACGCGGTGACGGCTGCAGGAAAGGCCGCGCCCGCCGGCCAAACCAAAGCCACCAGCAGAGTGACAATGGCCGCGGGAACCAGCACCGCCAGCAGCGGCAGGATAAAGAGATTCACCGGCAGCGCAAAAATCGTGATGCGGTGGAAGTAAAGCGCCATGGGCAGCGTCATGGCCAGTTCAACCACGCAAGAAACTACCAGCATTTCAACGCAGCGGAGCAGAAAGCGGACGGAAAAGGGAAGGAATCGCCAGGCAAAGAAAGCAGCCAGACGCCCCTCATAGGCAGCTAGTAAACCCGCGGCAGAGGTGCGCATCGTGTCCTGAAAAAGTTCGAGCTGTTGATGCGTTTCAGCGGAATTCTCTTTTGGGCCGCGTTGCTGAGACTTTTTGCGGCCATGGCCATCGACATCCAGTGCAGAGGCAAAAAGGCGCAGTAGCACCCTGAACTGCGCAAGTTTCGGCGTCAGCTTGCCATCGAGGGCAGTCAGGCGGAGGTCGCGCGTGGCCGTCAGATAGGGATGAATGGTGCAGGCCAGCAGCGGCGCGGCCACGCCGCCGATGGAAACCACGGCCAGCAGGGTCATTTGAAAGCTGGCATCGAAGAGGCTGCGCGGGCTGTAGGCGAGCAGGCACAACGCGGCAAAGCCAATGGTGTTCAACACGTTGCGTTCGCGATAAACCAGCCGGCCCAGCAGATAAAGCGTAACCATCCACAGCGAACGCTGCACGGGCGTGGCGAAGCCGGTGAAGAGGGCATAGGCGAACGAAGCCAGAATCGTGACCAGCGTAGCCGGTATGCGCGGCAAACGCAGGCGGCGCGCAACCCAGAAGATGCAGCCAGCCACAATGGCCAGGTGAAGGCCAGAGACCACCAGCATGTGAAAGGAGCCGGTGCGCTCAAAGCCCACGCGCAACGAATGCGTAAGGTAGGTGCGGTCGCCGGTGACCATGGCAGCCAGCATGATGGCGTCGTCGTCTGAGAGGCGCAAGGGAGCGGGCAGGCGGCGCATGGCGGTGGGCAAAGCCAACAGGCGGTCGCTGGTGGTGTGCTGCAAGCCGCTCACCCGGCAGGGCAAAAAAGCTCCAGGCGACTGTCCTAGACGCTCCACGCGGTCGATGCTGACCCAGGCCGACGAGGTGATGCCTTGCTCAACCAGAAAATCCCCGCGGCTCCAAACGCCGGGGTCGTGATAATCCTCGGGCGGCAACAGGCGAACCACGGCCCGGATGTGCTCGCCGCAGCGAAAAGGCGCAAGGTTAGGGGAGTTCGCGGGCCAGCGAATCGTGAGCCGGGCGCCACCGGAGATGGGCTCTGGCGCGTCTACCTCGTCGGTGACAACTTCCAGGCTAGAGAGGCGCAGGTCGATGCGTTGCGAAGGGCTTTCCGCCGCGGGGGGCTCGTCGAGATCAAGCGCCCGTTCGCCGCGCACCTGTCCTGCCGCGACGACGGTTCCTTCCGCCGTGCGCAGCAGGTTGTCCGAGAGCGCGGCCAGGGCGGGCGAGGGGGCCGGATGCGGTTCCATCCGCGCGCACCATGTGCCCAGCAGCAGCCACAGCAAGGCCACCGGCAGCCAGACAATGCGCTGTGCCCGCCAGGCCGCCAGCGCGCACAGCACAGCGACCAGCGTCAGGGCCACCAGCACCGAACTCGATTGCAGCCAAAATAATTCCGTGGCCGCAATGCCCACGGCAAAGAGCCAGGCCGCATGAAAGAGCGGCGCTGGACCCGCTCCAGCAGGGTAGATTCCGGCTTGTCCGGGGAGAGAGGAAGAAAAATTCATCGGCCTTCAAGCGGAAAAGATCTTCTGGCCATCAAGCCTATCAGGCGTGCCGCAACTGGACCACGGTTTCCAAATGAAAGGTCTGGGGAAAGAGGTCGGCCAGCGCGATGGATTCGATTTTGTAGCCGGAGCTGATCAGCGCGCGCAGGTCACGGGCCAGCGTGGCCGGATCGCAGGAAACGTAAGCCAGCCGTGACGCGGCAATCTCGCCCAACAAGGTCGTCGTCTCCGCGCCCAGGCCGGTGCGCGGCGGGTCAACCACAATGAAATCAGGCCGCGCGCTGATGTTTTGGCGGCGCAGAAAAGCCAGCGTCTCGGCCTTCACCGCGGCGCCAACGGAGCCGCGCAAATTTTCTTCAAGCGCCGCTGTGGACGCCGGGGCAGACTCGACCGCAACCACGCGCTCAAAGCAGGCCGTGAGCCGCCGCGCAAAGAGTCCCACGCCAGCAAACAGATCCCAGGCCAGAGCGTCGCTGTGGTTGGCGGTGACGCGCTCCACCAGCGCATCGACCAGCCAGCGGTTCACCTGGAAAAATGCGCCGTGGTCTACGCGATAGTCAAAGCCCGCGGCGCGATAGCCGAGCGATGCTGTGCCCCAGCGAGCGAGCGTGCGCGGTGGCTGGGCGGGCCCTTGCCGGCCCGAGCTGCCCTCGACTACCAGCTCCGCGCCGGTCAAAGCGGGAATGCGTAGTTTGAGCGCCAGCGCGACTTCGTCCCAGCGCAGCTTGGCCGGGCTGGCGACGAAGACCGAAGCCAGCAGCGAAGTTTCCCCGGCGTCACAGAAAAGCGCAATCTCGGTGGGGCGCAGCGCGGGAGCAAATGATCGCGCAACTTCCGCAAAGGCCTGCGCCGCCGTAACCAGCAAGGGCGCGGCGATGGGGCACTCGCGGATGGGAATCACGGCGTGAGAATTGCGACCACGATAGCCCACGTTGCCCGCCGCGTCAAAGGCCAGACGGATGCGGTTGCGATAGCCCCATTGGCTGCCAGAGAGCACGTCGATTTTCGCGGGCACGGAAACGCCGCCGCGCTCCAGCGTCTCGCGTAGAATGCTTTGCTTGTAGCCAAGCTGGGTCGTGTAATCCGTGTGCTGATAGTGGCAGCCGCCGCAAGCGCCAAAGTGAGGGCAGGCAGGGGCGATGCGCTGTGGAGCGGGGCTGAGAATCTGCTCCACCTCGGCGCTGGCGTAGCCTTTCTTGCTCTGCACAATGCGCACCCGCGCCTCTTCGCCGGGCAGCGCCAGGGGCACAAAGATTGCTTTGCCCTCCAGCCGCGCCAGAAACGCGCCGCCATAGATCGGTTTCTCGATTTGCACGAGTTGCGGACTGGCGGGCACAAGCGCGGCGGGATTCCGTGGCTCATTCGGCTCGCGCATTTTACGGCTGGGGTGAGAAACTGCCGCGGATTGTTTCTTTCTCTGCTTCATTGCTGGCTCATGTAAAACAGGCTCAGTCGCGGCAGGTTGTAGTGAACCAGCAACTGCTTTTGGGTGAATTGCCGTTCCACCTGGCGCAACTGCACAGCGCCCATGCGGCTGCGATAAGGGGCCAGCTCGCGGGCCGCGTGCGCCTTCAGGCCGACCAGCAAATCTTCGGGAGCGGCCGCAGTCAGCGCGGCAAAGAGCTTCTCCTCCAGCACGGTCAGGGTGCGCTCCAGAGCTTCCATATCGTGCGCCGCTGCGTTGGCCGGGTTGCGCACTTCGGCGGCCAGTTCGCGCAGGCGCGCGGCGGTGGCGGCGCAGGCCTCAGCGGCAACCTCGGCTGCATCCAGAGCAGCGGCGGCAGTTTCCAGGTGAGCGGCAACACGCTCCTGCTCAAAGCCTGACTCGCGGTCGGTTGCGGCATCATCATCGGGGCGCTTGCTGCCGATGGCGGCCTCTTGCAGCTCCTCGGCGGCCTGCATCACGGCTTGCGCGCACCAAGCCAGGCCGTTGACGCGCCGCGCCCGACCGCGCTGCTGGCGGGCCTCATATTTGTCGAAGGCCGCGTCGATGCCTCTGAGCGCTGCCTCCAGCGGTATGCCGGCATCGCGCCAGGTTTCAATCAGCGCCCAGTCCAGCGTCGAGAGCAATAGGATCGTTCCGCGCCGCTGCTGGAAGCGTTCTTCGATCTCCGTAAAGTAGTTGAAGTAGTTCAGCTAAGGTGTCTCCTAAGTCACCGTCACCGCATGGACACTGCGGAAAACAGTAGTTTCAAGGTGTCATGCCTGTGACAAAGAAAGGACACCATGTACATCAAGGGTAACAAGTTCTATGCGGACTGGACAGACGCTGAAGGCCATCGCCGCAGAAAGTCATTCTCAACAGCTAAAGCGGCACTGGCCTATCAGAGCGCACAGCGAAAAAACCACCCTCACAAGGCGAGGGGGGAGTCGCGTCGATCCTCCTCGCCCTGGCAGAGAGGCACGACAAAAAAGGAATCGGTAACGGAAATATCCGTCGCGCGGCGCGGCTCATCGCTGAAGCAACAGGCAATATCGAACCAAACAAAATCGAGCCAGCACACGCCTACGAAGTCGATGCAAAAATCTGCGAAAGCGGCTATGCCCACTCAACGCGAAGGAACACAGCAGCGGCGGCGGCGCGGCTTTTCTGGTGGCTTACACGCTACCACGGCGCACCAGATGTCGCGGAACTCATCCAGCGACACCCCGGCCTCCGACCCCGAAACATCACTGCCACGGAGTCCGAGAAGTCGCGGATTCTAGACGCGGCAACACCACACATGCGGCTCTGGTTGCTGCTATGCAGTGACTTGGCAATCAGGAGCGGGACGGCGATAAAACTCGGTTGGAATAACTACGACGTGAGCGAAGGTGTGCTGCGATTCGAAACGAAGTTAGGCGAAAAACTGACACTTCCAGTCACCGAAGAGATAGCCGAATTGATTGATTTAACTGACCAGAATGATTCCTCGCCATTCGTCTGGCAGATTCACAAGCTCAACAGGCGCTATCAGAAGCCACCCGATCTCAAAACGTACTGGCACACAATGAGCATGGCATACAGGCGACTCCTGAAAACGGTCGGCATCAAGCGGAAGCTCACACCACATGACTTCAGGCGAACCACAGCAGTTCACCTCTACGAACAGACACACGACGCAAGAGACGTTCAGGCGCTGCTGGGTCATAGGTCACTAGGGTCAACGATTTGGTATCTCGACCATGATCTACGCCCGGTAAACCGCAACACGCTCGAACTCATCAAGCTCCCAACGAAACGAAAGGAGAAAGTAGCATGAGACTAGCCCTCATCGCTCACCGGCAACCCATCGCCCTCGAAGCCGCTGCCGCGCCGCCGCGCGACCGCACCAGCCGACTCGAAAAGTCCATGACTCACTGCAAAGACGAGTGGTCACGCGCCTACGATGTCGCCCAGGCCAAAGGGCTCACCGCCAACAAAGCCCTCCGCATGGCCAGCGTTGCCTACAAACTCGCCATGCCAAAAATGGACAATTTGCCGTCCATCCGCGCTTATATTTCCTGCATTGCGCAGGGTATCCAACTCGAAGTTTTCGACGGCAGAGACGGTTCGCAACTGCTTTACGCTGCACAAGTTGCGCTCTCCGTTCTCAAGCAGAATGGGGGCAAAAAGTGAACCACCCCCCCACCCATGACATTCAAGGCGTCACGGAAGTTCAAGGCCCGCTGATCCGGCAGCCCGCACCTGCGGCGCGGCTGGCTCACATCCTCAACCGCTCGGCAACTGACTTGTGGGATATTTGCACCCTCGACGACGCCGCGCAAATGTATGAAGAAGCCCGTGCCGTGGCCAGCCGCATACTCGCGGCTTGCCCGCTGGAGTAGCCATGTCCAAGCTCATCAAACGCAAAAAACCCAAGCTCCCAGAACTCGTGCGCTGCCCAGTTTGTCAGCGCTATCATGTGCCCGATTGTGAGTTTGGACCGTTCTGCTGCGCGTCCTGCCTTCAGACGGTTATCCGGCCCCTGATTGTGGCCATCCCAGAAAAATGAACTACCACCCCTTGTGGTTGCGCTCCGCGCAACCACAATCCGTGATATGCTTCCAGCCATGGAACCCGCCCAAGCCCTCGCTGACAAAACCAAGGACAGTGAGCCCAAAGCTACAGCGCCCAACGCGGCGCACTGGCTGGCCCATCCTTGCGTCGAGCAGCGCCAGGTGAGCATGGCATCCCGGCTGGCTGCGGAAGAGCCTTGGACGGGTTCCTGGGCAGGTGACGATGATCTCTGAAATGACAATTCCCGAGGTGCTGGCCATTGCCCGCCTTCGCCAGTGGGCGCTGGCGCGAGTCCGGCTCAAGTCTGGCAAAATCATGAACTACGCGAATCCTGGTCGGCTCAATGTCAAGTCGCGCACCAGCCGCCAAGACGCCGCCCTGGTCGCGGTCATCGACTTCGAGCGCGCCCTTGGCGCGCTCTCAGCCGAGCAGCAAACCGTTCTGGTGCTGAAGTACCGTGACCAGCTCAGTTCAGGCCGCATCGCTGGCGCGATGGCTTGCTCTGTGCGCAAAGTCGATTACCTGCTTGCGCCAGCGCGCAAGGCGCTGGCCGACAAACTCGACCGGCTCGAACTCCTGTGAGGTGAATCATGCTGACTGTAGGCAATGCGATCTCAAAGCAAGTTGCGTTTCTCAATTCGCGCAAGCCCGCCCCGCGCCACGATGCGGAGTTGACACCAGCCCAAGGCGCTGCCCTGGCCAAAGAGCAAGCTGAAGTGGACGCGGCGAAGAGCCATAAAAAGCCATAGATAAACCCTGCCTATAGTCGCGGGACTGCGCCCGCTCCAAGCCATAAAGAGCCATAGATAAACCAAGCCTATACGCGGTGCTCGGCGCTTTCCGTGTCCGCCGCACGTCGTCGCAAAGAACGCTCCTAGCGCGTCGGCCAGCGCCTCGGGCCTGTCTCCACCGGGCTCGGCGTTGCTCGTGCCGCGGCGGGCTGATCGCCCGCCTTGCGTCCGTCGCTTCGCTCCCCGCGCTGTCGCGCGGCTGCCTCGCCCTTCCCGCTTCGCGGGGCCGCGCCCCGCCGCTATCGCGGGCAACTGCGGCAAAGAACGCCGCAACTGCCCGCTACGCCGCTCCCCCGCGCGGCCCCCTCGCGCCTGTCGGCGCTCCGGCTGCGGGCGAAAAAGACTCGCCCTTGCCGCTCAGACAAAAGCCCGAAAAACCATAGATAAACCAAACTCAGCCGCTCACGCGGCTTGCGGCTAAAGCCGCGGGCTCGCGCGCGGGGAAAGTGTGTGCGGTTTGCGCGTTCAAGTTCATTGTGTAGCGCACCGGTAAAGGGCGCTACGCTCTCGCTCCGCGTGGCTTCGCCACTCCCTGCGCTTCGCTCCGGTCGCCCTTGACTCGGCGCGCGGAAGGGAAATCATGAACG
>Ga0224528_1002018_pt1 | contig 12236 bp, 15 predicted proteins | sample CBST25metaG_2_FD_179888 | JGI IMG/M metagenome (GOLD analysis project Ga0224528, IMG submission 179888) | Peat soil microbial communities from Stordalen Mire, Sweden - C.B.S.T25 | ecosystem: Environmental > Terrestrial > Soil > Wetlands > Peat | place: Sweden: Norrbotten County, Stordalen Mire...
GATCAATCGTCGCTCAAACCTGCCCCGACTGCTGCTGGCCCTGTGCTCGATAAACGGCAAAAGCAAAGACAACGACAAAAACAACCCCACAGTTGTGCAGGAATTGACAGGGTCACTCCATATCAGCGAGATCATCGACAGGCACAACGCTGATGAGCGCCAGATCGGAATACGGACAGACTGCAACCTTGCTCGCAGCCCACAGCGCTGTTTCGGCACTATTACCCGGGGCCTGCACGGCAAACATTTCAAAATCCGCCATCTTCTTTCCCGGCTGGTCCATTCTTACCCTGGGATTGTTGTAGGCATCCCAGTATCCCTGGACGACGTGTCTCGCCGTCATGATTAGGCGATCAGCGATGAAGACACCACTACCAATTGCCTTGGTCGGCAATACGCCATCTCGCCCCACAAGCAACACGGCCCGCCCGGTAATCGGACTCGACAGATCCGTTTTCTTCACCCATTCACTAATGTCCATGTCTGTCAGTAAATCATCTTAAGTTGACAGGAGACACCCACGCGCCCAAATTAATAATCGAGAAGTCGGCTCTGCGCAAGGTTTCTGTCTCGCCGCTGCGGTTTGGTGGCCTAGCTCCTTTCAGCCGGCGTGATTTAGATCACAAAGCATGTCGGATGTCCGTTTTTCGTTATCTATTCTGGAGGAAGGCGGTTTTCCCAATCTGAGGTGACTACCCTTAGGCTATTTCTAGATCGGTGACGATGCTATCAGATTTCAGGTGGATCGAACTCTCACTCGCCCCGACGCAATTTATTGGATTTCTCAAATAGTAGATTTCGATATTGGTCGCCGTCCGCGCTAGCTAGAAGCGCTATCTGCTCATCCCAACCCTGCCTGTTGGTCCCGTCGCCTTCTGAGTCTGCAGCGTGAAATAGGTCTTGGAGACGCAGTGAGGTGAACCACGATTGTTCGCCAATGCCGAATTGGCCAGACCACATCTTCGCAACCTGGATCAGATAATCGATCCTCACTGGTGCCGGGGGATGCGTCGGCTGATCGAAGGGCAGCCTTATGCTCTCGGGCCATAACGTACGGAAGAAAGCCATCAGCGCCAAAAAGAAACAAGACAAAATCAGTTCATCGCAATCGGCTGCGGGCATGTTCGTCTGCCCCAATTGGATCAGTGCGCGCTGTCGCCGCTCGCTGCGAAGAAGAAAAGTCAAAACGAGATATGTGGCATATCCGTCCGCATCGAGTTCCTCAACTTGCGAATCTATGCCTCCGCAATTGTTCTGAGGCACCAACTCGGTCCACATTCCGCTGAGTTCTTTTCTCGCGCTATGCTGGTGAATGAGGTGGGTGTATTCATGCGAGGTGAGGAACATCAACTGAATTTGGCCGAGATAGCCCCAGAGAATGTCCGGCTGTAAGGCTCCCGTGTCAAGGTGCAAAAGCTGCAAGACAACAGAGGATCTGCTTAGATGGCGTGAGACATCCACAATGGACTTGATCAAAGGCAACGTCAATGCGACGAACCAGAAGCGCTCATGTGGGATGGCGTGTGCATTCGTGATGGTCGCGTCAAGGTAATCGAAATGGAATGGCGGGTGCGCAATGCCGCCAGAGGCATTCGCATTTTCCAATCGAAGCGCGTCGTTCGTCTCAATTTGAAGGCCATACAGAAACTTTCGCAACGATGGCGATCCGACCCGCTCGATGTCTAGTTTTCCTGAGTAACTTTTCGGAAAATTCTCTCTTACATAACGGTCGAGAATTATCTCTGGCGGCATCATGGTTCGGATTATAGATCCACATTCCTGCTGTGAACCTGTGCCCGAAGCGCCTGGTTGATCGTTGCGAACTCGGCGACGTTGCGCTATTCAGCACGGCTGACTCGGACTGCTTGAGGTCGGACATCTTAAGAGCCGGTTTCGGAGCTCGTTTCCGCTTCGATTCCATGCTCTTCGCCATAATGAACGGCCTCCCGGTTGGTTTCCTGTCGTCATGACGCCCATAATGGCACGACAACGAAACCGTTGGATTATCGTTGGATTTGTGCTATTCTTTGAGTGGAGGTTGCACCATGTCCACTACTACGCTTACTCGCCCTTCCACCTTGGCTCTTGTTCCGGGGCCGACCTGGAGTTCGTTTGAGCAGTTTCGGAAAGGCGGAAGCGCCTCGCTTGAAGAGATCCCCGAGCATGGCGTCGGCACGCTCGTAGGCAGGGGCGTCACCTATCGCATTCTCCGTGAGGCGGATTTCCAGAATCTCATCGGACTGGCGGCGGATGTGCATCGGCTTCAGCAGGGCCTGAACGTCGTCATCCAGGCTGCTAAAGTAGTCGCCAAGTACCCCGATCATGAGCATGTGCAACTCCTGGTTCATTCCGCCGCCCTGTTTGCCGGATCTCCTGTTTTGCCAACTCGCGATGGACATGACACGTTTCAGCTGACCCAGGAAGAGGTTGATGCACAGGCGTCGGATGACTTCAATCTGGAGAATGCCGAAATCCCGAGGCCCCGGTTCTAAACATGGCATTGTCACTTGAAGAACTTGAACAGCAACTGCGGTCGATCTCGCACAGCGAAGAGGCGATTCAGGCGGTTCAGGCTTTTTCCAACGGGTTGGCCGGAACGAAAGGCCGTCTGGAAGTTTGGAACGTAGCCAATGCGATTGTCCGAAAACCAATCGACTATGGCGAAACTGTGGCTCTCGGGTTCGATACTCCAGACGACCTGTTCACTGTTTTGCAGGGCGACATCGTTCAGACCGAGGCAGCGTATTTTTATGGGGAACGCATCGCCGCAATGCCCAAATTTGCGGTGCTCAATTCATCCTGCGATCTGGTGCCGAGCAGGACGGCCCATGCATCGCTGCTTCGCATCCTTCCCATTCGAAAGGACGAGGAACGTGCCAAGGAAAAGCTGGGCACTCTGCTGAAATTCAGCCGGCGTGATTCCATGTATCTCCCTGTCCTGCCGGACGACGCCGAAGATATTGTGGGCAATGTCATTTCTTTCGAAGGCATCTGCCAGATACGGTCTTCCGATTTGTTTCTTGCCCATCGGGTCGCTTCTTTGTCCGTGGTTGGTTGGCGTATCTTTGCTTCCTTTACGCGAACTGTTATGGCACGCGCGAACCCGCGGGAAGTAGAGTTGCGAATGGCAGTTGAGGGTTGACAACTCACGGAGGATGGCGCCGGTGTTCAACCAGGGCCACTTCCACTGCCTAATTGAAGGGCCGGCCATGAGTGAGTACGTTGATTATCTCAATGTGAAGGAACGCAATAGGAAGGGATTTGAGCTGAATTTCGGCTCAGATATTAGCGCATTTCAGGCGTCGTTCTCGGCCCTGCGATCAATATGGGAGCGACTCGGCACAACCAGGGATGTGTCTGGACAGTCTCAGGTTGGCCTGCTCGTATTTGCGAATATTCTGATTCGGCACAGCATTTTTGGATTTGAGAGCCTTGTTGCTTATCAGAGCTACTTAGCGTGGTCAAACTTTCGCTCCGGTCTTGAAGCGCTTCTCATTTTGGGTAAGCTTGTCGACGATCCCGCGAATGCAGCTGTTTGGGTAAATCGCGCAACGGATCTGAAGGTGGATAGGGCTGCGTATAGAAACGCGTTCACAGGAACAGCGCTCGAATCGCGGTCGCTCTCTCGAAGCGTGGATTTCAGGAAGGTTCTTACCCACCTGAATGACAATTTCATGCATCCGAATCCATCGTTTTCGTATCGGGATACTACGAGAATTGATGACGGGAAGGGTGTCGTGTTGTCGATCGAATTTTTCGATTTGGTGCCTGAACTTCATGAAGCGCATGTCCTGGCGTATCTGAACCTTTTTTCCTTGATTGTCGAGGATTCGTCGCGACTCGTTGCGCGTTTATGTGGAATCGCGAACCTGTCTGGAGGTGAGAACCTTTATGAAGGAGCGAATAGGAGCCGCGCAGTGCAACTGGCTGCCTCAACGCCGGAAACCAAAAAGATAATGGAAGAACTTGGACTTTGGAAGCTATGAGGCATTCGGGGATTAGAAGGGATCTCCCCCCATTTCCAGGTGGCACGAGTATATACCGTCCCAATGTTATCGCCGGTGTAAGGCGATAAACTTAATGGGTATCCGAATTCCCTACGCTATAAGGCCTTCCTCAAGTTCATCCTACGTAGAGATAATCGGCCATCATGCCTCTCAGTGTGTTTAAGCGACCTTGAAGCCGGGCTCGACCGTAATCTGCTTGACGATCTCGACGGTGGAATCGAGGTAAGGAGCTGCCAACCGCGCGTATCAACCTATGGCAGGTTCGAGTTGATTGGCGCGGGCTGCTTCTCTTTCGCTATGGGAAGGGGAAGCCGGATTCCGGCCACGGCTATATTGCCGTGGCGAACATCCCATTACTCTCTTGAAGGCTGTGCTGAAGGCGCTTTCGGATTCATAGCCGAGAGAGAGGGCGATGGCGGAAATGGGATCGGCGGAGCTTGTCAGCCGGTCGCCGGCCAACAACATGCGCCAGCGTGTCAGGTACTCCATGGGTGATGTTCCGGCCGTCTCTTTGAATCTCATTGCGAAAGCCGAACGCGACATGCCGGCGCGCTCCGACAGCTTCTGCAAAGTCCAGCGATAGCCTGGTGCATTGTGCATGGCGGTGATTGCTGCATTCATTTGTTTATCTGCCAGGGCAAAGAGCCACCCGACACCACCTTTCAGCCCTTCCGCCAGATGTAGTCGCAGGGCTTGAACCAGCATTATGGAGGCAAGCTGCTGTCCAAGCAAAAAGCCACCCGGCCGGGACTCACGTAGTTCCATCATCATCTGTTCTATGTACCAGCGCATCGCTGCCTTGTCCGATTCCCTCTGTATATGCACGATGGGGGGCAGCACTCTCAAAAGCAAGTCGGCGTGATTGCCTGCCAAAGCAAAGTAGCCTCCAACACCGGAGCAGTCCCCGCCGCCATTCACCGAACGAATGGCGCCATGCGGCGGGAGCGGAAACATCGTGTAAGCATCGACAGGCTTAAGCGTCAGATCGCTTGCAAGCGTGAACGGTCGCCCATGCGGAAGCAGGAAGCAATCACCATTCGTGAGCTGCACCGGGTCGGCCACGCCCTCTACGCACAGCCAGCACTGGCCGGAAATTAGGGCATAGCACTTGAAGCCTTCATGCTGCGGGAATCGTACGGACCATCTTCCACCCATAGTGCAACGATCGCGATCGCGCATCCTGTCACGGGCTTGGTCCAACCCCGATCGGCGAGTCTACCTGCAATCGGAGCGGAGATTGCTCCGGCAATTCCTACGAATGCAAACAGCGAGATTCCGGCTTGGGACAAATGGTATGCGGGGCCTGCAAGGTAGAGTGGTACTGTCGTCCAGAACAAACTAAAAGCGCCGAAAAGACAAAAGTGGTAGAGAGCACGTCGTCGCAGAATCGGTGTAGTCCGAAACGCCGGAATCATGGATCGCAGGAGCGCACCATAACGCGTGGTCGATTCCGGAAAACGCTCTGGAAGCCAGCGGAACAGGATAGCCGAAAGCAACGCCATCAGTGCTGCTGAGAGCGCAAATACCGTTCTCCATGAGAACAGATGTGTGACGAGACTGGCTGCCGGGCGGGCGAGCATGATGCCAAACATCAGCCCGCTCATAACATTCCCGACGACATGGCCCCTCGACTCTTCAGGAGCAAGATGCGCGGCATACGGCACCAAGACCTGTACCGCCACTGCCCCAAGACCGGTCACGATCGCTGCGAAGAGAAAAGGTATAGGACTATGGACCGAAGCGGTCACGATCGTCGCCAACATGCAGATGAGTATGAGTGAGAGGATGAGACGTCGATTCTCAATCAGATCACCGAGAGGGACAATAAAGAGCAATCCTAAACAGTATCCCATCTGGGTCAGCGCCACAATCAGCCCAGCCGCCGCCGCTGATAACTTGAGCGTAGAACTGATTGGACCGACCAACGGCTGTGCGTAGTAAAGATTAGCGACAATCAATCCGCAGGAAGCCGCGAGCAATATGGTCAGCCAGGCGGGGATTGTTCGAACCGATGTTTGCATGCTCCTCCGCGGAACGATCCGGCTTGTTGATCCGGAATGAATGGCATCGCCGTATCCGGACAGCACCGTTCTGTAATCAGTATTACAAATTTGACGCGTGCCCGCAAAACCTGTACTGTCGAATATGTAATAGGAGATACAGAATGGAGGTTTAGAGATGCCCCTCTCAATACCGAGCACCATTGCCGCCGCCGGGCGGCCGCAAGGATTTGGTTCCGTTACGGGTGTTCCTGAGTTGCCGGAAGGATTCCGCGATACTTTCGCAAGTTCGTTGATTGATGTGAATGGCCTCAAGCTGCACGTAGTTATCGGCGGATCGGGCAAGCCGCTACTTCTCTTAGGAGGATGGCCTCAGACCTGGTACGCATGGCGGTTCGTCATGCCGGAGCTTGCGGGGCATTTTAGGGTCATTGCGGTGGACCCCAGGGGTGTTGGACTTTCCGATAAGCCGTCGAATGGCTACGACCAGGCAACATTGGCCAAAGACATGATCGGGTTGATGTCTACACTCGGCTACGAGCGCTTCTCCATGGTCGGCTATGACATCGGCATGTGGGTGGCCTATGCGATGGCAGCAGATCATCCTGGACATCTGGAGCGGATGGCAGTTGCCGAGGCCATCATTCCCGGCGTGTCTCTCTCGCCACCGCTGCTCGGGGATCGCTGGCTGAGCGACTTCCTGTGGCATTTCAACTTCAACCGTGCGCTCGGCGTGAACGAACGGATGGTCGAGGGACGAGAAGAGATTTACTTCGGCCACCAGTTTGCCTCGAAGGCGGCGACACCTACCTCCGTACCGCCTTACGCCGTCAAGGTGTACGTCGATGCTCTGAAGGCCAGCCCTGACGCCTTGCGCGCAAGCTTCGACTACTATCGCGCGATCGATCAGGACATCGAACAGAACAAAGTTCGGAAGGCAACGAAGCTCGACCTCCCCATCCTCGCCATCGGAGGCGGAGTGGCGTGTGGAGAGGGTGTCGAGAATGAGATGCGGCTAGTGGCGAACGATGTAAAGGGAGTCGTGATCCCTGGCTGCGGACACTTTGCTCCAGAGGAAGCTCCCGAGGCGTTTACGGCGGCACTCTTAGACTTCTTCGCACCTTATGAAGGCATTCCCGAGACGAAATAGCAGTGCCTAGATCCAGCGGTTGTACTGCTGCAGGATCGCACATTCTTTCTTATAAGGATTGAACAGATGAACACTGAAACTGTAACTCGCTTGCCTGGCCGCCCTCGCGAGTTTGACAGAAGCGCGGCGCTCCGACGCGCTATGGAAGTCTTCTGGGCGAAGGGCTTTCAGAACACTTCGATTGGTGATCTAACGGATGCAATCGGAATCAACGCTCCAAGCCTGTACGCCGCCTTCGGCAACAAGGAGAGTTTATTCCGCGAGGCAGTCGGTCTTTATGCCGATGCGGAAGGAGGAGCCAGTCTCCGTGCCTTGCGCGATGAGCCAACTGGACGTGCTGCGATTGAAGCCATGCTGAAGCGAAACATTGAGATGTTCACCAGCGAAGCCAAACCTCGGGGATGCATGATCGTGCTCGGCATCGTGAGCCTCGGTCCTGAAAACGAAGCTCTCCAAACCTTCATCCGGGATCGACGCACGAAGGTCAGCAAGGCTGTCAAAGCAAGATTAACGACGTCGGCAGCTCATGGCGAACTTCCACCTTCTGCCGACATCGGGGCGCTCGCGACGCTTTGTGTGACAGTTCTGAATGGATTGTCCCTACAGGCACTTGATGGCATTTCCAGATCAGCACTCTTCAAGTCCGTCGATGTGTTCGTCGCATCGTTGGGTTTCCGCATGGATACCACGAGCAAGAGAAAGGTGTAAAACGATGGCTGCTTTGAATCACTTTGTCGCGCATTTGGAAGACGTCAACCTCCACTACGTTCGCGCTGGTGCTGGTGAACCGGTTGTCCTGCTCCACGGATGGCCGCAGACGTGGTTCGCCTGGCGTAAGGTAATTCCTCATCTTGTCGAAGCCGGCCATGAAGTGATTGCCGTTGATATGCGCGGCTCTGGAGATTCCTCTCGACCGCTGAAAGGTTACGACAGTCAGACCGTGGCTCGTGACATCCATCAGTTGATCGAGCAGCTCGGTCTCGGAAAAGTTCGGCTGGTCGGCCATGACAATGGCGCACGGATCGCGTACGCGTTGGCTGCGGAATACCGAGACACCGTCAAGAGCCTCGTATTCCTCGAAAGCAAGGTCCTGGGAATCGAAGACCCTCAAGATGTTAGCAGAGAGTACTGGCACTTCGGCTTGCACCAGCAGATCGATCTTCCCGAAGCGCTGCTCGCTGGCCGAGAACGTATTTACCTGAGCTGGTTTTACCGGCACTATGCCTTCGACCCTCGCTCCATTTCGGAAGAAGAAATCGACGAATATGTGCGGTGCTACTCCTCTCTTGGAGGGATGCGCGCTGGATTCGAATACTACCGCGCTTTCCCGGAGTCGGGCGCGCAAAGCCGGGTTCATGCCCAGAAGAAACTCACCATCCCGGTGCTGGCCTATGGAGGCTCCCACCGTATGGGAGAGATTTCCATCCGCTCGATGCAAAGCGTTGCTGAGAATGTCAGTGGTGGCGTGATCGAAGAATGTGGCCACTGGGTTCCCGAGGAAAAGCCGGAATGGATCGCAGCCCGGATCGTGGAGTTCCATAAATCTGCGACCTCATAGATTCCGTTTCGAGACGTCAGGAGGCATGTCAAGAAGCAGGGCGCTTGGGTTCGTGGAGTTCAAGAAAACCACCATCTCACTTCCTTCCCACCAACCCGAGTCTACCCCGAAGTACACTCGGTGCCTCGGCCATGCTGATCGACCCGATCTGGGAGCAGCGCGCGAGTCCGGCCCAATGGTTTGGCCCGAAGCGTTTCTTTCAGATCGTTTCAATAAGCCCATGCGATTTGGATCTCCCGGCTTGGTGTTTCAGGCTCAAAGACAACTCCATGGGAAGGACACATACAGTTAAACTTTACAGAAAGACTGTATATATGTTACTGTTTCGCTATGGTAAGAACGCCGCCGAATAAGGACGCCGCACTTGCATCCAAGCTTGCAGCAGAGTTGCGCACCACTTTTGGGCAAGTGAAACGGAAGATGCGAGACCACGGCGGGCTGGGTGATTTCACGTCGTCTCAGATCGCAGTGATTCTCCGATTGGAAAAGGACGGTCCGGCGACGGTGTCGAGCCTTGCCAGGGCAGAGGGGATGCGTCCTCAGTCGATGAGCGCTGTTATTGCTCCGTTAGAAGAAAAGGGGTTTGTGGCGGGAGCTGCCGATCCGAACGACGGGCGAAAAACGCTCATGTCACTGACAAAAGACTGCAAGAAGTGGATCGAGGACGGGCGTGCCGCTCGTCAGGACTGGCTGGCGCGGGCAATCCAGCAGAAACTCTCTCCACAAGAACAGAAGAAGGTGTCTTCAGCCATACACTTGCTCGCGCGAATCGTTGAGGACTGATCGTCCTGCCGCGAACCGGGCCATCCTGAGCTCATTCACTACTTTCAAAGGAGGATTTCGTGCCACTCACCATCCTTGACCCTCAAACTGCGCTGATCGTGGTGGATCTTCAGAAGGGCCTTCGGGACATACCGTCTCTCCATCCCATGGCAGGCGTCATCGACAATTCCTGTCAACTTATTGAGGCCTTTCGCAAGCAGAAGCTGCCCGTGGTTCTGGTTAACGTCGTGGGGACCGCTCCGGGAAGGACAGAGGAGCCTCGGCGCTACCGGGACCTTCCCGCCGACTTCAGTGAACTGATTCCAGAACTGCACCCGCAGCCAGACGACATCCTCATCACCAAACGCACTTCGGGCGCCTTTGCGACCACCGACCTGGAAGCTCAACTGAAGGCAAAAGGTGTGACGCAGGTTGTACTCACGGGCGTGGCCACCGGTGCGGGTGTGGAATCGACGGCACGCCAGGCGTATGAGGCAGGCTTCAACGTGACGCTCGCCACCGACGCCATGACCGATGTGCGCCCTGAAGCGCACGAATACAGTCTCAAGCATGTCTTTCCTCGCCTTGGCGAGACCGGCTCCACGCAGGACGTGCTTGATTTACTCGCGAAAAGGAGTGCCTAACAATGAACTGGCTACATCTCGTGTCCTACTTCTTCGGAGGAATTTTCCTGGCTAACGCCATTCCGCATTTTGTCAGCGGCATGATGGGACGGCCGTTCCAATCTCCCTTCGCAAAGCCGCCCGGCAAAGGGCTTTCCTCGTCTACGGTGAACGTTCTATGGGGCTTCTTCAACATCGTCGTCGGCTATTTTCTCGTGGTGCGTGTTGGCGACTTTGATCTGAGATCGATAAGTGACTTTCTGGCTCTTGCGGTTGGCGCACTGCTGATCAGCCTATTTTCGGCACGGACTTTCGGTCAATTTCACGGAGGCAACACCCCGGAGCGCCCATGAAGAATCCGCTCTCCAAAGCTTTCCGCGCTCTGGAGAATTTCAACTTCCGCTTGTGGACAGCAGGCGGTCTGGTATCGAACATCGGGACCTGGATGCAGCGCGTGGCACAAGACTGGATCGTGCTGACGCAACTGACCCACCACGACGCGACTGCCGTCGGCATCGTCACGGGCCTACAGTTCGCTCCGCAGCTTCTGTTGCTTCCCTGGAGCGGTTTGGCTGCGGACCGTTTGAACCAACGCAAGCTGCTGATGCTGACGCAAGCGTCCATGGGTGTGCTTGCGACCGCGCTGGGAATCTTGACGATCTCCGGTTACGTCCGGCTTTGGCATGTGTATGTGTTTGCCTTTGTCTTTGGCGCTGCCGCGGCACTGGATGCGCCGGTGCGGCAAACGTTCGTTGGGGAAATGGTGGGCGACGAACACCTGCCCAATGCAGTCGCACTCAACTCGACCTCGTTCTTCGCCGCTCAGATGATCGGCCCGGCCGTGGCCGGTCTGGTCATCGCACAAATCGGGACAGGCTGGGCATTTCTCCTGAATGGGTTGTCCTTCGGCGCCGTTCTGCTCTCCATGTACCTGCTGCGCATCCAGGAACTCAGGACAAGCGCGAGAGCCTCCCGCGGATCGGGTGGCTTCATCGAAGGGCTTCGTTATGTATGGGCCAGGCCGGACCTCCGATCCATCCTGGTCATGCTCTTTCTGATCGGCACATTCGGCTTTAATTTCCCGGTATTCATCTCCACCATGGCGGTGAACGTTTTCCATACCGATGCGCGCGGATTCGGTTTGCTGTCGTCGATCATGGCGATCGGCACGATGTGCGCAGCGCTTCTGGCGGCCGGAGGCGGCAAGCCGAAGTTTGGAAGGCTGCTGCTCGGTACCGGAGTCTTTGGAATCGGCTGCGCGCTTGCCGCGCTCTCTCCTGGATACTGGTGGTTCGCAGCGGCCCTCGCGGTGATCGGAGTGGCGGCCCTCACCTTCACGATAGCGACAAACAGCATGATGCAGCTTTCGACCAAGCCGGCCATGCGCGGTCGGGTGATGGCGCTTCGGGTGGGTGTAGGGCTGGGAGGAACAGTGATTGGGGCTCCCATTGAAGGATGGGTAGCCAATCAATTCGGCCCGAGGTGGACGCTCGGCATGGCTGCTGTTTCTGGGTTTCTCGCAGCCCTTGTCGCAGCCCTGATGATGGCGAGACCTGTCGCTGCCATCGAAAATTGAGAGTCCATCGATGCGTCGTCTGATTCTGATCTGCCTTCTCTGGGCTGGCCTGCACTTCTACGTTGTCTCGCGGCTGCTCTCGATCCCGTTCATCGCACAGCACGTTCCGGCATGGATGTTGATTCCGGTGGTGATCCTGCTTGGAGCAAGTTACATCGTCTCGCTGTTGCTAGAGCACTACGGACCTGACGGTCTCTCTGGTCTCTCGCACGCTTTTGAGATCGTGGGTTCCTACTGGGTGGGAGCATTTTTCCTGCTCTTTTCGACTTTCCTCGTCTTCGATCTCTGCACCGGTTTTGGCCTGTGGTTGCGTCCGCAGTTGCCTGTGCTACGCACGTTAGCGTTTATCATCGCGCTGTTAGCGACGATCTTAGCCTTAGTCCAGGCGCGGCGTCCTCCAGAGGTGATGGAGTACGAGGTCACGCTCGATGGACGTATCGCTCCGGGCAAAGCCATCCTTTTCCTGGCGGCTTGAAGGTGATTGACTGGAGGCATGAACCAGTCAGTGATTTCTTCTCCTATCGTTCGGCGGCGGCGCAGTTCTGCTGAGGTCGCGGCTT
>Ga0224528_1002019_pt1 | contig 12230 bp, 9 predicted proteins | sample CBST25metaG_2_FD_179888 | JGI IMG/M metagenome (GOLD analysis project Ga0224528, IMG submission 179888) | Peat soil microbial communities from Stordalen Mire, Sweden - C.B.S.T25 | ecosystem: Environmental > Terrestrial > Soil > Wetlands > Peat | place: Sweden: Norrbotten County, Stordalen Mire...
ATCCAGATCGATGATATTGGCCGCCTCCTTGGCCGGGTTGGTGCCGGTATACATTGCCAGACCGACATCGGCTTGCGCCAAGGCGGGCGCATCGTTGGTTCCGTCCCCGGTCATGGCGACCAGTTTACCCTGCGCCTGTTCCGCACGGATCAATCGCAATTTTTCCTCGGGTTTGGCCTGAGCGACAAAATCATCCAATCCGGCCTGCTTGGCGATCACCTGCGCGGTGATCGGATTATCTCCGGTGACCATAATGGTCCGAATACCCATCAGCCGCAGTTGGCTGACCCGATCACGAATACCCGGTTTCAACACATCCGACAGGGTAATAATGCCCAAAATGACATTATTCACCGCCACGGCCAGCGGCGTAGCCCCTTGATTAGCAACCTGCCGGGATAGCGCGTTGAGTTCGTCCGGCGCACGGATGCCATAACGTTCACTGACATACGCCTGCACCGCATCCACCGCGCCCTTGCGGATCGACCTGCCGTCCGGCAAATCACTGCCGCTCATCCGCGTTTCCGCAGAAAATGCCTCGCTGACGGCCTGTTCTTCCAACGGGTCCGGTTTGGCTCCCTGCGCCAGAGCATATTGCCGCGTTGATTGCCCTTCAGGCGTACTATCAAACAGCGAGGCCAGATAAGCCGCCTGGGTCAGTTCTTCACTGCTCTGACCGGTCAGCGCGGTGAATTTTGTGGCCCGGCGATTGCCGACGGTAATGGTCCCGGTTTTATCCAGAATCAGCGTATTGACATCGCCCGCCGCTTCGATGGCCTTACCGGACGCCGCCAGTAAATTGATGCGCATGGTGCGATCAATACCGGCAATGCCAATGGTGGAAAGTAGCGCGCCGATGGTGGTTGGGATTAAGGCTACGACCAGGGCCACCAAGTCGGCAATGTTGAGTTGCATGTTAAGGAAAGAAGCCACCGGCGCCATGGCGGACACCACGATAACAAAGATCAACGTCAGTACCGACAGCAACACCGTCAGAGCAATTTCGTTGGGCGTTTTTTGCCGCCGGGCGCCTTCCACCAGCTTGATCATCCGATCCAGGAAAGTATTGCCCGGCAATGCCGTAACACGGATCAACAAATTATCCGACAGCAAGCGAGTCCCGCCGGTAACGGTCGAGGCAATATCAGAACCCGGAAACTTCATGACGGGCGCCGATTCGCCGGTAATCATCGATTCATCGACATAAGCGGTGCCGGCACTTACCTCGCCATCGGTGGGGATGATTTCATCTTTCTCCACCTTCACCACATCGCCGGGTTGAAGTTGGGCGGCAGATACGCGTTCATAGCGGCCATCCTTTCTTAACCGGTTAGCCGTTAATTCCGTGGTGATATGGCGCAAAGACATGGCTTTCGCCTTGCCCCGCCCTTCCGCCAGCGCTTCCGCAATATTGGCAAACCACAGCGTCACCACCAGAATAAGCGTGACGACAGCGTTATACGCCGCACTGGCATGAGACGGCCCGAACAGCGACGGTTTAAACGTTAACGCCAGCGTAATCAGCGCACCGATCCAGACCACGAACATCACCGGGTTGCGGATTTGCAGCCGTGGATCGAATTTTTTCAACGATTCAAAAAATGCCTGCCGAAACAGCGTCGAGTCATAACCGGCTCGTTTGCTGACGTCCGTCGTGGCAGCCAGAGAAGCATTCATCTTCATTTACGTTATCTCCGCTCAAAACTCAGGATGCCGCATGCGCCGCCGCGGAGAATAATTCCCCCACGGGACCCAGAACCAGTGCCGGCATAAAGGTTAACGCACCCACAATGACAATCACGCCCAGCCACCACAGACCGAACAAGAAAGTATCAGTCCTTAATGCCCCACTGCCTTCCGGTAAGGTTGGTTTAGCCGCCAGCGAACCGGCAACGGCCAGCAAAAAGATAATGGGCGGATAACGTCCCACCATGATCACGGCGCCAATGGCCAGGTTGTACCAAGGGGTATTGGCATTCAGGCCGGCAAACGCCGATCCATTATTGGCCGCTGCCGAGGCGAAGGCGTAAAGCACCTCTGAATAGCCGTGCACGCCCGGATTATTCAGTGAGGCCACCGCGGAAGGAAGAATCATCGACAAGGATGAGGGCAATAAAATTACCAATGGGTGAATCAACAGCGCCAAGGCAACCAGGATAATTTCTCTTTTCTCGATTTTCTTCCCCATAAATTCCGGCGTACGCCCGACCATCAACCCCGCGACAAAAACACCGATAAAGCCATAAATGAGGAAACTCAGAAAACCGACCCCTTTGCCCCCGAACACGCATTGCAGCATCATCTGGATAAACAGCGGGATGCTGCCGGCGGCCGTGAAACTGTCGTGCATCGCGTTCACGCTGCCGGTGGTGAAAGCGGTGGTATAGGACGCATAGAGGCTGCTCATAATGATGCCGAAGCGCACCTCTTTACCCTCCATATTGCCGCCAGCTTGACCGGGAGTGGCTTGCAGCGCGAGACCGAGCTGATGTAACAACGGCGTCCCGGCTTGTTCGGCGACCAACGTGATAATCAGGAAAAACAACAGCATGGCGCTCATTACGCCGTAAATCACCCAGCTTTGACGCCGGCGATTTATCATGCAACCGAACATGACAACCAGGGCGGCGGGCAAGCAGGCCATTAATTGCATTAAAACAAAGTTAACTCCAGGTCCCGGATTCTGATAAGGATGCGCGGCATTAACGTTATAAAATCCCCCGCCGTTGGTGCCAAAGTTTTCAATCGCTTCCTGCGAGGCTACCGGCCCGAGCACCAATGTCTGATGGGCGCCGGCGAGCGTATGGACATCCACAGCGGAGCTGAGAGTCTGTGGTACGCCTTGCCAGACAAGAAATAGCGCCGCAATCAACACCACCGGCAATAAGATCCGGGTGGTAAACCGGGTCATGTCGATATAGAAATTACCTAGATTTCCGCTGTTGTCTGATTGCTGGAATGAACGGATAAAAGCGATGGCCACCACAAAGCCGGTGGCGGCGGAGGTAAACATCGGAAACGTAATGGCCGCCATTTGGCTAAAGTTAGACAAGGTGCTTTCACCGCCATAGCTTTGCCAGTTGGTATTGGTAATAAAGCTCACCGCCGTATTGAACGCCTGCATCGGTTCCATGCCAGCGAGCTGAAGCGGATTAAGAGGTAATATTTTTTGAAAAACCAGAATAAGATAAATTAATATCGCCATTATTAAATTGGTCACCAGCATGTGTACCGCATAGGTTTTCCAATTCATTGCCTGCTGTGTTACCCGCTTGCCCACTAGCCGGTATATCAAATTATCTACCGGATTAAATATCGGGTCTAACCAGGTTTTCTGCTCTGTTACCACCTTGGCCAGATATTTACCGATGACAATACTGAGCACGAAGGTAACAAGCAGGGTCAATCCTGTCTGTAGCCACATATGCAACATTATATGACTCCTATGAATTATCTAATAATATTCGCTGCCGTCACCTGGTATTAGCATAAATAAGCGTGACTTTAGCCAGAGATTAGAAACGCTCAGGATGGATGACAGCATAAAACAAATAAATAATAATAAAGGCGAGAACCGCCAGTAAGATTTCTAAGGCCATAGCAACACTCCGATGATGTCTAAAAAAAATTATATTTTTAATTTTTAGGCAGGACTTTTTTATCATCCTGCTTTACCGGCACCTCAATAATTTTCTCGGCGAAATTCAACACTTGGCCAAAAAACAGATATAAAACAATTATTAAAGCTAGCATTAAGATCGTCATAAACATATCCGGCTCCGCGATGTTATAATAATCGGTGAAAACACTCACTTATCCTTACCTTACCTATTCCATCGTCCATTAAAGAGGGAAACGTATAAATTTTGTGCAAAAAGAAGAGGCGAAGATATAAAAAAAATATAAATATTGTGGTATGAGGAAATTTATAGCGTTTTGCGGTAAGTCAGGCAGCTTGGCGCGAACTGGACGGGTCATACTTCAGAATCCGAAGGATGTTTTGTTAATTTGGGTCGTATTAATCCGATCCAAAAAAAACATTCTCTGTCACGGGTTTGCTACGATCCACCACAGGCACGGCCAATAGCATCGAAACGTAGGGAGGTGACAAGGCAACGCTGAAAATTTGACGTCACACTGTAGCCTTAGATGAAACACTGCCGCTTTTTACATTCGATATCACAGACAATAATTTCACTAAGACAAGATATGATTATTTAATCAACTGAACTTGATCACTTTGATGTATTACCATAAGTCATATAACAAGCGTTGCTACGATACCGCTTGTTATTACATATATCCATAATAGCTAGCCAAGATATTAATCTTGATAAACAGGTCGCTATTATGGAAACGTTTCAAAGAAATAAGAGAAAACTAACGGGCAGGTATCGTTTATGGAATCTCCCCATAAAAATCCGAAGACCCGCATTGGGTCAAACTGGTTATGACCAATCGTCAGCCATTTCCTGACAAAAACTCCTGTATCGCCTAGGGGCATGGCCGAGCAATCGGGAAAAACGCTCCACGGTCGCTGAGTCAGCAATAGCTCCATCTTGTTGATAACGCTGCAACATGAGGCGCATATCATAAGCCAGCCAACCGGGCTGCCCAGCCTGCAGCATTTGCTGTTCGAAACGTTCAAGATCATCACCTGCATAATGAATTTCTTTTTTAAGCACCTGGCTCCATAATTCCGCCAGCCCCCGGCCAGTCAGCGTATCGGGACCAACGCATTCGTAGATTTCATTCGGTGCCGGTTGTTTGTCGTTATGCCTGCTTATCAGCACTTTGGCCGCCGCCTCGCCGATATCACGCACATCGACCATCGACAGGCCTTTTTCACCTACCGGCATCGCATAAATTCTATTATCCAGCAGAGATGCTTTCTGACGAATATCATTCTGCATAAAATAGCCGGGCCGCAAAATGGTGGCTGGGATACCCGAATGTTCAATCATCCGTTCAACCGTAAACTTACTGGTAAAATGGGGGACATCAACAAATTTGTCCGCCCGTATGACGGAAAAATAGACCAGCCCCTTAACGCCTTTTTCACGGGCAATATTCACCGTCTGAATCGCTTGGGTCACCTCACCGGGCACATTGGCAACCAGCAAGAACAACGTTTCCACACCTTCCATAGCGGCGCGTATGCTCTGCGGGTCGCTGAGATCTCCTTTCACAGCCTCAATGCCTTCAGGAAAGGAGGCGCGTTCCGGGGTACGAGTCAAAGCACGGATATGAACCTGTTGTTCCGCCAGATTGCCAAGGACCTGCCGGCCAATAATGCCGGTACTGCCCGTTATCAATATTGTCATTGCATTTCTCCGAAACCTTTGCTGGCATATGAGTATCTATTAACTGTAGACCTTTCCTCAGCCCTTGCTGCTTATGCACAACAGATGATTTTCAAACGCGCATATCGAGGTGGTACGGGGGAATTGTTACTTTAATCAAATAGAACAACCGTCACAAAAATGAGCAGATCACAATGAGTCTTGTTATTAGTAAATTCGGTGACCGTCTTGCACGGTCACCTTTAGTCTGATGGCACACCTAGAACGATTGAATGAATTGAACTTGAGCCAATATATAATGCATCTCATAGGATCAACTGGCCGAAACCAAAGATGTGTAGATCGGCATTAAAATGAAATTCAGATTGTTCGTAAATATAAATTTTTTAAATGAATTTGTGATGTCCTTTTTGCAAGGAGTCCGTCAAATAATCTATTTCCGTGCTACTTAAACCTGTCGCGCGTGCTATCATGGCGCGATCCAAACCTAAAGCCAGACAATTATAGGCGAATTTTATAATCTGCGTACGTCGTCTTTCATTTCGGTCGAATTGTAGTCCCTCTTTCCACGCTTCTTTGAAACCTTCCTTGTAACCTTCTTTCCATACTTTAATGTCCAGTTGTTCAGTTGTAGTCATAATTTTCTCACTGTAGTTTGGCGTATTTTGCCATATTAAAAAAACTTCATGGTTAATGGGTTTGGCTTCTGTCCTGGATTCCGCCAGTGCAGCCAGATCATGGGTTGAGTATGTGTTTTCATTGGTCTACTTTAACGGCGCCAACCTCTACAAAATATAAACGCCACCTCCGCCATGTAGAGCTCATAATAAACTTTCGGGGCAGCTCACAATTAAAATGTAACGATACCGCTTATTACATTCGGTTTTACAGATAATAATTCAAAAAAGGCAGACTAAATTCTTTAATTAATCAAACCAATTTAATTAATCAGGACATATCGCCAATGTTTTTTCATTACCACTGGTTGTTAATGATATAGAAAAACGGCATATTGACATCGACAAGCTCAGTTTCGCCTTACATGAGAGATCCGCCGCCCATATTCTGATTGACATCACACATCATGAATAAAAATACAATTTCGCAGTGGTTATATGAATATTTAGCAAAATCACTAATGAATGTTTATAAATTCTTCTGAGTCAAGCGCATTCCCCTTTTGTAATAAATAGTGCATTGAACATTGTGCCAGTTCTTTACTGAGTCCAAATTTCTCCATCAGCCAAGCGATAATTGGTAGGTGGATATTAATATCCTTTTCATGAATGTGCTTTTGCACATATTCCAGCAGCGCCACCTTCCGATGGGTTTTAATTTCATCGTCGGGAATAACCGTGACATCCACCAGCGGGAACGCTTGGGTATAGAAAGCTTGCGCCGCTGTGGGATCATCGAAACAATTTAGCCAGCGCATGCTATAAGGATAAGGGCTTTGTCTACCGTGGTAAAACAGTATGGGGACAATCATCGGCAACCGTTTATGGCCTTGCTTCAAATGTCGGTGCATGGCGACAAAGCTGCCGGAGGTGATGGCCAGCGTGCTGAAGTCGCACTTGGCCTGCAATGCCGGCGGCAAGTGAATTTGCAGGAAATCGACGGAGATACTGGCATCGCTGAAAAATTTCCTGAAAAAGGAATCATGGGGCGTTGGGAATGTTTTCATTGGCGCACTGTAATGGCGCCAATCTCTACAGAATACAAACGTCCTTGAGGCCAATGGAGGTGAATAATAATTTTCAGGGATGCCTCACGTTTCTAGGTGAAACACATGATATATTTCATTCAATTATTATCACCAATAAAATTACCGATAAAACATTTTGTTTTGTCATCACATTATTAATCTTATCATTTATTACTATAGGGCCGCTTCGGAACAGAATAACCGCCACGATCCCCCCCAGGAGGAACACCCCAGCTGCCGCCCAGAATACGAGCTGGGTCGCGGCAAGGGTTGCATTGATGCTCATCGTCGGCTGGTAAGAAGAGGTGTGGTCCTTCTGGTAGGCGGCGGCGGCGGTTACGGCGAGCGAATTGAACATTGCTGTTCCGAGCGAGCCGCCAATCTGCTGAACGGTATTCACCATTGCGGATGCAACTCCAGCGTCGCAAGCTCGAATTCCGCTTGTGGCGGTGTTCTGTGCCGGGCTGAAGATCATCCCAAAGCCAAGACCTGTCACTAGCAGCGCCGGCAAGGTATGGGCGGCATAACCGGAAGTCGCGCTGATAGAGGTAAACATGGCCATGCCAATAGCAGCCAGCACACATCCAACCGACACGAGCGGACGTGGACCTACGCGCGGGAACAAGACAGCCCCGAAAATGATTGAACTGACGACGACAGCGCCGATCAAGGGAAGGAACGCGACGCCGGTCCTCACCGGACTGAACTTCAGGACTTCCTGCATGTAATAGGTGAGAAACAGAAAAACCGCGAACATCCCTATGCCGGAAATCCAAAGCGTCAGGTATGCCCCGCCGCGCCCTCTATCGAGCACCACTTGCAGGGGTAATAGTGGGTGGGTGGCACGGTGCTGGATCAGCACAAAAACGATCATCGACACTATCCCGAAGATCATTGGGACTAACGTCCAGACGTCGATCCAGCCGTTTGACGCAGCGTTTCCAAGGCCGTACACAATACTAACCAGACCCAGCACCGCCGTAATACTTCCTGGGAAATCGAGACGTGCCCGATGCGGCCGCTCGTCACTGGGAACGAAAGCGAGCGCGCCGATTAATGCCATTATCCCGAAGACCAGATTCACATAAAGACACCACCGCCACGACAGGGTTTGGGTCAACACCCCACCAAGCAAAAGTCCCAGAACACCACCAACGCCCGATACGACGCCGAAAATGCCGAATGCGCGCGCACGGTCTTGCGCATTATCCGCGAAGACCTCCGCCACTAATGACAATGCCGCTGGCGCCAGAATTGCCGCGAATACGCCCTGAGTAACTCGAGCTAGAAGCAGCACCACGAAGCCGTTAGCTGAGCCCCCGAACGCTGACGCGACGGCGAAACCTGCCACGCCGATCAGGAACATTCGCTTGCGCCCGAAGCGGTCTGCGAGCCTACCACCCAGCAACAACAGGCTCCCGAAAGCTAGCGCATAGCCAGTCACAACCCACTGCCGATTGTCGATGGAGAACCCCAGATCGTGCTGAGCGGACGGTAGTGCAATGTTCACGATCGTATTGTCAAGAACGTCCATCAGTTGAGCAAGACTTAAGGCGATGAGGGCCAGCCACCGACCCGATGATTTTGATCCGACGCACGTGGCCCGTTCATCAACATTCATACTGGCCACCTCCGACTGCCCAAATTCATTCGGCCGCAAGGTCTCTTTCATCCTGATTTCTCGCCTTGACATTGATCGCTGTTGCCGACCTGATCATTCACGGTCAGGACCAGCTTGCCTGTCGCACGACCGGCTTCACCAATACGATGCGCCTGAGCAACCTCGCTAAGAGGAAAGATCTGCACGGCGGGAAGCGTGAACTTGCCCGAGGCGACCAACTCGCCAATCTCGGAGAGTACGTGCAGAGCTCGCCCGTCGTCGCCTCGGCTGAAACGCACGCCGTACTGCTGCGCGCCAGCGAAATCGGCAATGGTAATGACGTGTTGCGGGCCGCCTGCCAGCTTTATGAGATCGGGCAAGATCCCGTTCCCTGCCACATCGAGCGCCAGATCGACGCCTTCAGGAACTAAGGCCTGGACCCGAGCCTTCATGCCCTCGCCATATGCGACCGGCTCAGCCCCGAGCAAGCGCAGGTATTCAAGATTGAGGGGACTCGCCGTACCGATCACGCGCGCACCACGAGCCGCCGCGAGTTGGACAGCAGCTCCGCCGATTTTGCCAGACGCACCATTGATCAATAACGTCACACCACCGGTGACGCCAAGTTGATCGGGCGCGCGCGTAGCGGTTTCGATCGCACTGGGCAAGGAAGCTGCAACCTCGAAACCGAGCGCCGGTGGGATCGGCGCATAGTACGCAAGCACGGCCAGCTCAGCTTGGGCTGTGCCGTCAGTACAGAACCCAAAGACACGATCATTGATCGCCACGTTAGTGACGCCCTCGCCGAGTTCATCGACGATCCCGGCGGCCTCGTAACCCAGTGCCTGGGGGAGTTGTTGGTCCATATGGCCTTGACGTTTTTTCCAATCACTCGCATTCACGCCGGCCGCGCGTACCGCGATCCGAACCTGACCCGGGCCAGGATGCGGGTCATTGAGTTCCACAATCTCCAGAACCTCTGGACCACCAAAGGTCTTAAACTGAATCGCTTTCATGGATCATTTCCCTCCCTGCCCCAGAGAGCCGTTCGTTAGCGTTAACCCGCGGCGGGATCACATTGGTCAGGTCAGGCTGCCGCCTGACCTTATGCGGTAGACCTATTTCGAGGCCGGGAGGAGCCCTTGGAGAAGGAGCTCTAAGGTGAAGTCGAACCGATCATGTCCGTCACCAGACGTGATCTCCTGTACGTAAGCAACCGTATTTGGGAAACGACTTTCAGGCAGCATACTTAGTCGCTCGGTCATCTCAGCTTTATCAAAAGGGCGACCGTCGGCGTCCAGTTCAGTGCGCTGGCGCAGTGAACTTTCGAGGCTGTATGCGCCGACGTACAGGATCGCTGCATCGATCGCCCACGCTGCCGGTTGTGCCGCCACCCCGCCAGCCAGCACGATAGCGAGCATGCCCTCGCCAATCCGCAATGTGTTCAAGTTGCGTGGCACGTCGGAGAACGCCGCCAGCGAGACGCCCGGATATTGCAGGTAAAGATCGCGCAACTGCCCGCAAACATTCTTGAACTGTGCCCGCCACTCAGTTGGGTTCGGCTCTGGCAATACCACGCGCGCGCATAGCTCACCGATCAACAAATCGTTCAACTCCGCCTTGTCTCGCACATGTGCATACAACGACGCCGGGCCCGTCTCCAACACTGCGGCGACCCGACGCATCGTCAATGCCTCGAAACATTCAGCTTCTATCAGCGCCAACGCCGCCTGTATGATTCGGTCCACCGTGATCGGCAGCTTACGGCGCCTTGACGCAACGCGCTCGCCGTCCAAAGCAGCAATCTGTGCAGCCCAATGATCCCGCGTCACCGTCTTATGTGAAATGCTTTTTTTGACCATGGGCTTAGCATATTACGAACGATGTTCCACTGTCAAACAATGTTCGTCAGAACACCGGCTCACCCTGCTGATATTGTTGCGGCAATCACAAGCCCGCTGCATCCTGATCAGCGGAAAACGCCACTTCCCGTTGCGATTCGATTTCGGCGAGCCGGCGCGCCAGTTCTCGTTTAATGTTTAGGTAGGCTGTGCTGCCGAGGGCGAGCCGGAACGGTGGTTTCACGCTATCGACGGCAGCGATAAGAGCATTGATCGTGCGCCCCGCATCGCCTTTGATCGTAAAAGTATGTTCATTGATTGCTCGCTGCACTGCGCCGGCCGGCGTTTGTTCATAAGCGGCAATGGACGGCGCCATAACGATGTTAGCCCCAAAATTGGTCGCCGTTGCGCCAGGTTCGGCGATAATGAAATCAATGCCAAACGGCGCAACCTCCTGGGCCACGGATTCAATGAAGCCTTCGATACCCCATTTGGTGGCGTGGTACAGGCTAAAGCCAGGATAAGCAATCTGTCCGCCTTCGGAAGAAACCTGGACAATGCGACCGCCGCCTTGTTGCCGAAGATAAGGCAACACAGCCCGGATGAGCTGGATAGAACCGGTTAAGTTGGTGGCGATTTGCCGCGCAATCTGTTCATCTTCCAGTTCTTCGGCCGCGCCAACCAGGCCATAAGCGGCATTGCTTACTACAACATCAATGCGCCCCACAACCGCGAATGCCTCGGCAACACCGGCGCGGATCGTCGCAATATCGGTGAGGTCCACGTTAAGAACGTGGAGTCGATCGCCGTACCTGGCCTTTAAGCCGTCCAGCGGACCATCGCGCCGCAACGTCGCCACCACCCGATCATTGCGTTCCAGCAACCGTTCTGTCAGCACTCTACCGAGTCCTGCCGATGTTCCCGTGATGAGCCAAGTCTTATTCATCGTTTTTTCCTTTCATGCCTATGAAGTTGTCATGATAACCAGCCCATATTGGTTTGATAATCCTCTTTTCATTGCATGTACTAGTGAGTAAAATAGACCAATGAAACAACCCTCCCTGACCGATTTGAACGCTTTTATCACCGTGGCCTCGTACCGGAGTTTTCGGCGTGCAGCCGATGTGCTGGGCGTGTCTCATTCGGCGCTCAGTCACGCCATACGAGGACTTGAGAGCAATCTCGAAACTCGCTTATTAAATAGAACGACCCGCAGTGTTTCATTGACTCAGGAGGGCGAGCATCTCTTGTCTCGTCTTACCCCTATCTTGGGGGAACTCAGCGCCACGTTGGGCGATGTCACGGCAGCAAGTGGTCACCCGAATGGCGTCGTCAAGATCAATGGCAGCGAAGGAGCAATTCGGTTGCTGCTTAAAACTGTTGTCCCCCGCTTCCGCCTGCTTTACCCCTATGTTGAGCTGGATTTAGCGGCAGAGGGGCAACTTGTCGATATTGTCGAACGGGGATTTGATGCCGGCATACGCTTGGGTGAAGCGATACCCAAAGATATGGTGGCGGTGCGCTTGGGTGCCGATACGCGGTTCCTGGCGGTCGCCTCGCCAGACTACCTGAACAGTTTCCCGACGCCGCTAACTCCCGATGACTTACATCAGCACCGCTGCATCCGGCAGCGTTTGCCGAGCGGGAAACGCTACCGTTGGGAATTCATGAAGCATGACCAGGAAATCACTATTGACGTACCCGGTACACTGACATTGGACAACAACCAGCTCATGGTGGAATCCGCCGCAGACAGCCTTGGCATCGCTTATGTACCGGAG
>Ga0224528_1002025_pt1 | contig 12196 bp, 12 predicted proteins | sample CBST25metaG_2_FD_179888 | JGI IMG/M metagenome (GOLD analysis project Ga0224528, IMG submission 179888) | Peat soil microbial communities from Stordalen Mire, Sweden - C.B.S.T25 | ecosystem: Environmental > Terrestrial > Soil > Wetlands > Peat | place: Sweden: Norrbotten County, Stordalen Mire...
ATCGCCCTCAATCTGCTCAAACAGGAAACCACTTTCAAGCGTGGGATCAAAGGCAAAAGGCTCAAGGCCGCCTGGAACCATCCCTACCTGCTGAAATTGCTGGGAATTTGATATGCGTCGGCCCTGGTTTGGTATGCAGGTACTCCTGACAAATGAAGGAGACGGAGCCGGTGGTTCCCGGTGGCGAACTGCCAAGTTGAGCTTCAACTCGCGATCTGGTGCTCTCCCATAGCGACGAGGATAGCGTCGGCAAACTGGGTGGTGCCGGAAGTGCCGCCTACGTCGCGGGTGAGGAACTTACGCTCGGAGTAGACGGTCTCAAGCGCCTTCTGGATGCGGCCGGCGGCGACGGGTTCGTCCAGGTGGCGGAGCATGAGGACGGCGGACTGCAGGAGGGCCGTGGGATTGGCCAAGTCCTTGCCTGCAATGTCAGGGGCGGAGCCGTGGACGGCTTCGAAGATGGCGCAGTCCACGCCGAGGTTGGCGCCGGGAACCAGGCCGAGGCCGCCGACCAAGCCTGCGCACAAGTCGCTAACGATGTCGCCGTAGAGATTCTCAAGCAGCAAGGTGTCGTACTGGTAGGGGTTCATGACCAGCTGCATGCAGGTGTTGTCGATGATGTGTTCACCATAGACGACCTCAGGAAAACCCTCGGCGACCTGGCGCGCGCAGCGGAGGAAGAGGCCGTCGGAGAGCTTCATGATGTTGGCCTTGTGAATGGAGTGGATCTTTTTGCGGCCGTGTTTGCGGGCGTACTCGAAGGCAAATTTGGCGATGCGGGTAGAGCCCTTTTCAGTGATGACCTTAATGGCCTCGACCACGCCGGGGACGACTTCGTGCTCCAGGCCGAGGTACTCGCCCTCGGTGTTTTCGCGAACGATGATCAGGTCGACGCCGGGCCAATGGGTGGCCAGACCGGGGAGATTCTTGATGGGGCGGAAGTTGGCGAAGAGATCGAATTTTTTGCGGAGGGTGACGTTGATGCTCTTGAAGCCGCCGCCGATGGGGGTGGTGACCGGCCCCTTGAGGGCCACGCGGTTGCGCTCAATGGATTCGAGGAGCGCGGCGGGAAGGTATTCGCCGAAGATTTCAAAGGCCTCGGCGCCGGCTGCGAAGCGCTCCCACTCGAAGCGGACGCCGGTGGCTTCGAGAATGCGGACGACTGCCTGCGTCACTTCCGGGCCAATGCCGTCACCGGGAATCAGAGTCACCTTGTGCGTTTGCTGCGCCATGGCTCTCCTTTGTGGCTTGCCGGTTGGGGGACTGCTTGCTACCCGTCGACCGCACTCAATTCAGAGTTGAGGCTTCCCACCCTTTTCACAAAAAGCGTGAAAAGGATGGGGCAGCCAGATATTTTCCCAACTTCCTATTCCCTACTTCCTGTTTCCTGCTCTTCGGGCTTCCTGGCTTTACGTGCTCCGCGGCCACCGAGCAGGCCTTCCAGTTCTTCCTTGAACTCGCGCACGTCCTTGAAGTCGCGATAGACCGAAGCGAAGCGAATGTAGGCTACCGTGTCGAGTCCCTTGAGGTGCTTCATGATCAGTTCGCCGATCTCGCGGGTGCTGCGCTCGCGTTCCGGGGCATCGACAAGAAAGTTTTCCGCGGCATCCACGATGATTTCCAGATTGGCGGAAGAAACGGGGCGCTTTTCGCAGGCGCGGAGCAGGCCGCTCAAGACTTTCTGGCGGTCGAAGCGCTCGCGGCGGCCATCTTTTTTGACCACCATGTAGGGGATTTCGTCGATGCGCTCGTAAGTGGTGAAGCGGCGGTTGCAGCGCTCGCACTCGCGCCGTCGCCGTATGGAGTCGGCTTCTTTGCTTTCGCGCGAGTCAACGACGCGATCTTGCCCGAAACCGCAATAAGGACACTTCATGATAGGCCGATGATACGGCATGGAGGGGGGGAGCAGGGAGTCGGGAAGAGGGATCAGTGTTGGGACTGGGCGGGATAGACGCAATCGCGGCCGAGGGACTTGGCCTCGTAGAGGGCGGCGTCGGCGTAGCGGAGAAGTTCGCTGGCACGGTTTTGGAGAGCGGGCAGCCCGGATGCAACACCGATGCTGATGGTGGCGCGGCCCGACGCGCCGGTGACTGTGGCAGGAAGCGAGGCGGCGCGAACCGCGGCGCAAAGGCGATTCGCAACCGAGATTGCGCCGGACAGGGGCTGGTTGGGGAGAAGGGCGACGAACTCTTCTCCGCCGTAGCGGGCAACCATATCGCCGCCGCTGCGCAGAGTGTCGCGCAGAGTATGGGCAACCATGCAGAGTACGGCATCGCCATGGGCGTGGCCATAACGATCGTTGAGGTCCTTGAAGTTGTCGAGATCCATCATCAGGACGGAAAGGGGCTGCCTTTCGCGGATGGCGCGCTCCCATGCGGCACGGAATTCGCTGTTGAAAGCTCGACGATTGGGGATTCCAGTGAGAGTGTCGGCCATGGAAATCCGAGCGAGTTTCTCGTTGACGGAGACCAGTTCGGCGTTCTGCGCTTCAATCTGCCGACACAGGAGGAAATTACTTCGCTCTTTCTGCTCCATGCCGAAGCAAACCACCAGCGAAAGCCCAGCCGCGGTCCACACCAGGGAGACGTACAGAAAGACCACGGATAGGTTCAGCGCCGGGCTGGTGGCGAGATAAACCGAGTCGCCAAGCGCCAGAAGAGGAATGGCAAGGCCGGCGAATCTGAATCCGGGCCGCATGGCGTGGCTGGAGTACATCATCATAATGAACAGCCCGGCCTGGCCAGCGGCAATCCATTCGATGGAGCCTCTCCATAGGTAAAGTACGCCGACGCAGGCGGGGATGGGAGAGAAGGCGAACAGAGCGTCGCGCAACCCGGAGCCGAGGTGGGGGGCGGCAAAGAAGAAGAGAAGCGCCAGCGGGGTAACGATGCCCAGACGTACGGTCAAACAAGCCCAGAAAGACTGGCGGAGGCAGGCGTAGTCCGTGAGCAGAAAGGCGTTGTAGATAAAGATCGCGAGGATCATCGAAGAGCGGTAATGGGCAAGGCGCCACGACTGGCGCGATTGCTCGAAAGCGTCTTCCAACTCCGGTGATAGGCGAAAGGCAAAAGGGCGCGAGTCCTGGAGCCCGCTCAAGGCGTCTTCACGGTGAGGCAGCGGAAATGGAAGTTTGAAGCGCATGGGATGGTCATGGGCGTAGGTTGCGTACTCTTCTAGAATATGCCGACCCCCATCCGGCGACTGTACGGCGCAGGACGGGGCTCTCGATGCGAGGACGAGGGGGGCTTACCCGAGGAACTCGGCGATGGCCGCAACCACCGTTTGCTGCTCGTCTTCGCGAAGTTCGGCAAAGATGGGCAGGGCCAGCACTTCGCGGGCAGCGCGCTCGGCTTCGGGGAAGTCGCCCACGGAGTAGCCAAGGCACTTCAAGGGGTTCTGCAGGTGCAGCGGGACGGGGTAGTAGACCTCCGAGCCGATCTTGCGGCTGGCGAGGAACTCGCGGAGCTGGTCGCGACGGCTGGTGCGGATGACGTACTGGTGGTAGACGTGGTGGCTGCCGGCGACTTCGCGGGGCAGAACGACGCCGTGCACGGGGTAGGGGCCGGCTTCGACCAGTCCGGATGCGGCAAACAGGGAGTGGTAGCGCTCCGCCACGGTGCGGCGCGCCTGATTCCAGCCATCGATATACTTGAGCTTGACGGAGAGGATGGCGCCCTGGAAGCCGTCCATGCGGGTGTTCCAGCCGATTTCGTCGTGGAAGTAGCGGCGGCGCATGCCGTGCTGGCGCAGCATCCGGGCGCGCTCGGCCACTTCGTCGGAATTGGTGGTGACCATACCGGCATCGCCTGCGGCGCTCAGGTTCTTGGTGGGATAGAAGCTGAAGGCGGCGGCGGTACCGAGGGCTCCGGCTTTCACTCCGTTCCATGAAGCGCCCCAGGCCTGAGCGGCATCTTCAATCAGCTTCAGATTGTGCTCTTGTGCGAGACGGGAGAAGCCGGTCCAGTCGGCGCACTGGCCATAGAGATGGACCGGCAGGACGGCGCGGATCGCTGCGCGATGCGGGCCATTGAGGACTGTCTCCACGGCGGCGGGATCGAGGTTGAAGGTAGTGGGGTCGATGTCTGCCAGCAGGGCTGTTGCGCCGGCGCGGAGGATGGCGCTGACCGAAGCGAAGAAGCTGAAGGGAGTGGTGACGACGGCCATTCCGGGGCCGATGCCGGCAGCGGCGAGGGCCAGCCAGAGGGCGTCGGTGCCCGAGGAGCAGCCCACCGCGTGGGCAACACCCAGGCGCGCGGCTGCGGCGCTCTCGAAAGCGGCGACCGATTCACCGAGAATAAACTGCTGCGTCTCTAGAACATGCCCGACCGCGTCGAGGAGTTCCCGGTGCAACTCCCGGTACTGGCGTTTCAAGTCCAGCATGGGCACCGGTTGTGCAATGGGAGCGGGACTCTGAGGCGAATTCTGGGCGTTTTTCACCAGATGATGGTAGCAGTTGCCGGAAGCTGTGCGTCCCACAGCGCGTGGCGCACCATGGCCCGGCACCGGAGTTTTGGCTGAGGAAAAGGAAAACCCTCTCGCCGTGCGGTAGGCTCTACATTACCCGAGAGGATTGGATTTCAGGTGAAGCGGAGACTGCAGGCGAGCCTGGGGCAGCAGAGGGAATCATTGTTCAGTTGAAAACATTGGCCAACCTCTATATTGTTGTCACATTGCGGGGCCTGGCAGCGCCGGGGTTTCCGGAGCAGCGCCCGCGGATTTGTACCAATACAAGCTGTGCAACTGCATCCAACCACTCAAGAAGAAAGCAGGAGATCGGCACATGGAAAACAAGCCGGCACAAAACATTCAGGACACCTTCCTGAACACCGTCCGCAAGGACAAGACCCCCATCACGATTTATCTGGTCAGCGGCGTCAAGCTCACCGGAAAGATCCGCTCCTTCGACAAGTACTCCGTGCTGCTTGAAAACAACAGCCAGGAACAGCTGATCTTCAAGCACGCAATTTCGACGGTGGTGAGCAACCGCAGCGTGCTGACGCAGCACACCGAGCACCGTCCCATGGGCGCGGTAGCGGGTCCTGTGGCGGCTCCGACAGCGCCGCCTCCTTTGTCTCCCGCCATAGCGGAGCCGCGATAGCGGGCGGGGAGCGGTCTGAAATGGCCGTTCAGGGAACGGAAAACGGTGGCACCCGCAGCAGGCTCGAGAGAGCCGTTCTGGTAGCCGTCGAGCTGGGGGGCCGCAGCGCGGTCAAGCGCGCGGCCCAGGCAGGTGCGCGGCAGTCGGCGGAGCGAGCCAGCGCTCGCGATTCCGACGAAACCGCGCCGGAATCTTCTGCAGGCGACGAATCCGAGACAGACGTACAGACCGGACTGGACACCGAAGAATCGCTGTCCGAGTTCCGCGAACTTGTGGCAAGCGCCGGCGGCGAGGTGGTCGCCGAGGTGCTTCAGCGGCGCGCCCGGCCCGACCCGGCCACGCTGATCGGCTCCGGCAAGGTGGAAGAGATCGCCGGGATTGCTGCTTCGACGGAAGCCGACCTGATTCTGTTCGACCACGATTTGACGCCCACCCAACTGCGCAATCTGGAAGCCGCACTTCCCTGCCGGGTTCTGGACCGCACGCAGTTGATTCTGGACATCTTTGCACGCCACGCGCGGACCAGCGAGGGGCAGTTGCAGGTGGAGCTGGCGCAGTTGGAATACATGCTGCCCCGGCTGACCGGCAAAGGCAAGGCGATGTCGCAGTTGGGCGGCGGCATCGGCACCCGCGGACCGGGTGAGACGAAACTGGAGACCGACCGGCGGCAGATTCAGCGCCGCATCGACCAGTTGAAGCTGGATTTGGACTCGGTGCGCCGGGTGCGCAAGCAGCAGCGCCAGCGGCGGGAGTCAACGCCTGTGCCTACGGTGGCCCTGGTGGGGTACACCAACGCCGGCAAGAGCACGCTCTTCAACCGGTTGACCGGCGCACAGGTGCTGCAATCGTCGCGCATGTTCGCCACGCTGGACCCCAAGCTGCGAGCCATCGAGTTGCCCAGCCGGCGCAAGATTCTGCTTTCTGACACGGTGGGCTTTATCCGCAACCTGCCGCACACGCTGGTGACCAGCTTCCGCGCCACACTGGAAGAAGTGGCCCAGGCCGAGGTTCTGCTGCACGTGCGGGACGCCGCGTCCACCTACGGTGCAGAGCAGAAGTCGCAAGTGGAGAAGGTGCTGGGGGAACTCGACGCACTGGGCAAGCCACGCATTGAGGTTCTGAACAAGATCGATCTGGTGGGCGAGCACGAGCGCGAAGGGTTCCTGGCAAGTTCGGAGAGCAGCGGCGAAATTGCGGTTTCCGCGCGCACCGGTGAAGGGATGGAGGCGCTGCTGCTGGCGCTGGACGCGGCGCTCTACTCCGATCCGGTGATCGAGGTCGAATTGCGGGTTCCGCAGCAGGAGGGCTCGGCGCTGGCGATGATCGAGGCGGGCATGGTGGTGCACTCCAGGGAGTACGAGGGAAACCTGGTGCGGCTCAGGGTAAGCGGGCCGGCATCGCTGATGGGGCGGCTGCGCAAATTCCGGCTGCGGGACGATTAAGCAGGCCTTCATCTTTGGGTGCGTGTGGGACGCGTAGGATGGGCGACGATGGGTTGGCGCGGCGAAAGATGCTGCGGAAAAAGGCTTGAATTCGGGCGAAGGATCTGAAAAGACAGCCGCAGGGGCTAAAGCTCACGTTATTTTTCAGCGGCTTACGGCACGACTGAAGTCGTGCCCTGACACTTCGTGCCAGCCATGAGAGTTTTTCCGCAGCCTGCAACGCTGCGCGCTGCTAGAGCCAAGGCGACCGTGGGATCGATCAATTCGCCCAATGGCCACAGCATAGAAAAAATTCGCCCAAGAGGAGATTGCATGAATCCGGTTTCGGACACCGCCGGTCCTTCGATTACAACGCTCTCCAGCCGCGAGGTCTATCGCAACCACTGGATGCGGCTGCGCGAGGACAAGATCCTCCGCTCGAATGGGAAGAACGGCATTTATGGGGTAGTGGACAAGGACGACTCGGCCATCATCCTGCCCATCGACGGGGATCGCATCTGGCTGGTGGAGCAGTTCCGCTACACCATTCAGGAACGGGCGCTGGAGCTGCCGCAAGGCGGCTGGGAGATGGAGATCGATGCCCCCGAAGAGCTGGCGCGCGGCGAACTGAAGGAAGAATTAGGCCTGGAAGCGACAGAGATGACGCACCTGGGAACCCTGTGGATTGCCTACGGGTTCACGCGGCAAAAGCAGCACGTATTTCTGGCGCAGGGATTGACGCAGACAGGCAAGGAGCCGGACGCCGAGGAACACGACCTGACCATGCGCTCGGTCCCGGTGGCGGAGTTTGAGGAGATGATGCTGGACGGCACCATCCGCGACAACTGCACACTTTCTGCATGGGCGCTCTACCTGCTGTGGAAGGCAAAGCAGCAGTAAGGCCTGTCAACCGCTAGCCGCGCTCCTCGATGGGAACGTAGCGCGCGGGGTAAACCGGTCCAATGTACTCGGCGCGGGGGCGGATGAGGCGGTTGTCGTCCAACTGCTCGATGATGTGGGCGGCCCAGCCGGCGATGCGGCTGATGGCGAAGATGGGCGTATAGAGGTCGATGTCGATGCCCAGGGTGGCGTAGGTGGAGGCGGAGTAGAAATCCACGTTGGCGTTGAGCTTCTTGTCGGCGTTGATATAGAGCTCGATGGCGCGGGACATTTCAAACCACTTGGGCTGGCCGGCATCGCGGCCCAGCTGCTCGCTCATCTTGCGCAGGTGGGTGGCGCGGGGGTCCTCGGTTTTGTAGACGCGATGGCCGAAACCGGAAATCTTCTGCTTGGCGGCCAACATGCTCTTCACGTATTCCACCGGATCGGCATCGGCCTTGTCGATGGCGTAGAGCAGGCGCATGACGCCCTCGTTGGCGCCACCGTGCAGGGGGCCCTTGAGCGCGCCGATGGCGCCGGTGACGGCCGAGTGCACGTCGGCCAGGGTGGCGGCGATGACGCGGGCGGCGAAGGTGGAAGCGTTCAGTTCGTGCTCGGCGTGCAGCACCAGCGCCATGTCCATGGTCCTCACGGCGGTCTCGGAAGGCCGTACGCCGTTGAGCATCCACAGGAAATTGGCCGCATGATTCAGGGAGCGGTCGGGAGGAACGATCTCCTTGCCCTTGCGCAGGCGGTCGTAGATGGCCACGATCATGGCCATTTGGGCGGTCAGATGGTAGCTCTTGCGCACGTTGGCGTCGTGGGAGTTGTCCTTCTCGTCGGCATCGTAAAAGCTGAGCGCGGAGACGGCGGTGCGCAGGACTTCCATGGGGCTTGCCGAGGCGGGAATGCTGCGCAGCAGATCGACGATGCGGAAATCGAGTCCCCTAGCCAGAGAGAGCTGGGACTGGAACTCGCGCAGGGCGAACTCGTTGGGCAGGATGCCGTTCCAGAGCAGGTAGGTAGTTTCTTCAAAGGTCGAATTCACGGCCAGATCGTGAATGTCGATTCCGCGATAGGCCAGCACACCGGCATCCCCGTCGATCCAGCAGATGCCGGAGTTCGCCGCAACAATTCCTTCCAGACCCTTCCCAGCGACTGCAGTTGACATAGCGCTTGGAGCTCTCCCTTGCGGTGGCGTTGTTTTCGACGATTAGGGTGGTTGTCCGGGCGGTTCAGGAAACACCCCTGGCGCCCACAATACGGTAAGAGATGTTTATAACGTAGCACTTCGATGGTTGTCACGAATGCTGGGACGGTGGAGAGAGGGAAACTTTTTTACGCCGGGCCGAACGGGGATGCAACGGCCGGAAAGTCCAGGATTTTCTGCACGGGGGTAGAAAGTTTCTATATTCTGTAGATTCCCCGGAGGCGCCCGGAAAGAAATTGCCGAAATCTGGCCTTCCGGGTGAAATCTCTTGAGATGGACGAGAAAGCTCAGAGAGAAACCCCTTTAGAACGGCATCCAATCGGTTAGGAAGGATGCCCTTCCACCAAGGAGCGGTTCCCCAAGACGGACCGCCGAAGAAAGGCAAAACATGAGTGAATTCGACAGTACCCCCCGATCGCATTCTGGAGCGTTGCTGGCGGCAGTAGGTGTCGCCCTTTTGGCCGCAGTAGCCGGCCTCATCTGGAGTTACAGCTTGAGCGGCCGTCTGTCGACCCAGGAGGTCGCGCTGAACGACGCCAAGCAGGAGAACGTAAAGCTCTCCGCTGAACTTCGCGAGACCAACGCCCGTCTGAAGGTGGCCAGCGAAGAGTTGGGCAGTTCCTTGGGCATCACGCAGAAGTCGATGGACACCAAGGCCCAGGAGATTATCCGGCGCGAGGAAGCCAACGAAGCCACCGCCCAGCAATTGGCGGGCGCACAAAAGCAGACCGAGCAGCATGTGAGCGCCGTTTCCAGCGAAGTTTCGAGTGTAAAAACGGACGTGGGCGGCGTAAAGAACGACGTGGCCAAGACGCAGAGCGAACTGGCGACGACGATCAGCCAGCTGATGTCCATGAAGGGTGACATGAGCGACCACAGCAGCCTGATCGCCCGCAACCACGACGAGTTGGAGATTCTGAAGCACAAGGGCGACCGCAACTACTACGAGTTCACGCTGAACAAGGGCGACAAGAAGCCCGTGGGCACTGTGAGCCTGGAGTTGAAGAAGACCGATGCGAAGAAGGGCAAGCTGACCCTGATGGTCTATGCCGACGACAAGAAGTACGAGAAGAAGGACCGCAACGTGAACGAGCCACTGCAGTTCTACGCCGGCAAGTCGCCGCTGCTCTTCGAGATTGTGGTGAACTCGATCAACTCGAAGAACCAGGTCTCGGGTTATCTGGCGACGCCCAAGGGCGCACCGGGACCTATTTCTCAATAACCGCGGTGTGGGGCGCGAGCACCAGGCTGGGCTGATAGCGGATTCCCAAAGTAAAGCTCATCTGCTTGCGCGCGTCCCATTGCTCCTTGGTCATGCGAAAAGCCGAGACGATGTTCCCCTCTTCAGTTTGGCCAGGGTCGAGCGTCAACTCGGTCGGCAGGCTCTTGCCGTGCAGGTCGGCCAACTCCGGATAGACGATGAAGATGCTCTCATAGTCGCCCCTGGTGGCAGCGTAGCTGGAGTGGACGCCGTCCGCCAGCGTGACATCGGTCAAAATATTGTGCAAAACAATCGGATGGCTGCTCTGGTTGTGCAGCCTGATCTGGGCGATGACCAGGACCTGATCGAAGCGGTCCGTGGCCTTGGGCGCGCCGTTGGCGTCGAGTCCCGAGCTCTCGACGTGGCGCGGATGAGCCCAGACCTGGACAATCTCTCCGGTGGCCACGGGAGGCTTTTCTCCAGCGATGAAATAGGCGGCAATCGCGGCGCTGACCACAACGACGGCAGCGATGCTTGCCCATACCACGTGGCTGGTGCCTTTGGTGAGCGCTTCACCGCGGGCGGCATCGTCAATTTCTTCGGAGGGGTTCTGATGGAGCAGGCTCATGGCGCCCCCATCTTATCCCGGCAGGAGCAGGAGCCGACAGGAATTTCCGCGCCACACGCGAGAAAGAGCGTCCCGCTTTGACTAGGAAGCGGCACTTGTCAGCAAGTACTCCCTTGCGCATCGAGGATTTGAATCAAGGCTTTGGAAGGTTTCGAGCGCACATGTAGGAGAACGGAATACGATCCGTTACTGCCCAGCCAGCCGCCAGAACGCCACTCTGCCTCAGACGCCGCGCAATCACACACGCATCCGCTACGCGCGTGGAATCGAGTTGCACGGCACCGGCTAAATACCGTCGGAAGACCAACGCAGATTGTGACGAACTGGAGGAAAACAGGCGCAGTTCGGCTCTCCGCCTCGCGGCGGCCTTGCCAGAGCGCCCTGGGAATTCGCGCCCCTAGGCTGCGTTGTGGGCAGCCGCGTCGCGCAAACGAATCACGGCATCTGCCTGCGGACCCTTCTGCCCTTGGACAACGTCGAACTCGACATCGTCGCCCTCTTTCAGGGTTTTGTATCCGTCCAGCTGAATTGCCGAGTAATGGACAAACACATCCGGCCCGTCTTCACGTCCGATGAATCCATAGCCCTTGGCGTTGTTGAACCACTTGACCTTCCCTTTGAACTGGGCCACAGGCTCCTGCTTTCTTGCTACTTGCATGGGGATGAGGGCGGACAAAAGTTTGGGGAATGCCCGCCGCTACAAACATAAGACGTGAAAAATCGAAGAAAGGTTGATTCATTTCTCGAAGGGATTTCTTACGGGGAAGAAGACGGGCCGGCGAAGTGCACCGGCCCGTCAACGAAGCGATGAATTAGAAGGAAGGGAATGTAGCTGCTATTTCTTGCGTTTGCCCGCAGTCTTGCGCGCATAGAGAAGCACGCCCGAGAGCGTCTTGCCGTCCATAATCAAGCCCTTGTCGATCATCTTGAGGACCTCGGAAAGTTTGACCAGGCGCAGCTCGATCTCTTCATCGGCCTCGGGATGAGCCTCGCCAGCCACCAGTCCCTCGGCGAGAAAGACCTTCATGGATTCGCCGACAAAGCCGGGACTGGGAAAATACTCGACCAGCGGCTTCCACTTTTTGGCGATGTAGCCGGTCTCCTCGGAGAGTTCGCGCTGCGCGCCAGCCACGGCGTCCTCACCGGCTTCGAGCTTGCCGGCCGGCAGTTCCCAAAGGTACTGGTTGGCGGCGTGACGGTATTGGCGCTCCATGACGATGTAGGGATCGCGCTTGTTCTTCGAGCTGTCGATGGCCAGGATGACCACGCTGCCGTTGTGGCGGATGATGTCGCGCTCGTTCTCGCGGCCGTCCGGTTCGACGATCTTTTCGTGCAGGACGCGGAAGAGTTTGCAGTCGAACACGACTTCAGAACTGATAACTTGTGCCGTCTCAGCAGGAGCAGAGGCGAGCACTTTCTTTGTTTTCGCCTTGGCCTTAGGCTTGGCGGCTTTCGCTGCCTTGGTTTTTGCGACGAGCGCCTTTTTCGGTGCGGCCTTCTTCTTTGCATCCGCGGCCTTGGGGGCCTTAACTTGCTTGGGCATCCGGGTATCTCCTCCGAGCGCAATGAAGCGCAATCAGATAAAGAGTATACGCACAAACGGGATGGAGAGAAGCTAAACCTGGCCGTAGAACCAGGGCCGACGCATATAAATGAACCCATCTTGCTATATGCAAACCGAGGCTCAACCGTGACAAGGGGATATGGACAATCCCCTGAAGTATTTTGCCGAGTTGCGTGATCCGCGGGTGGAACGGAA
>Ga0224528_1002029_pt1 | contig 12187 bp, 10 predicted proteins | sample CBST25metaG_2_FD_179888 | JGI IMG/M metagenome (GOLD analysis project Ga0224528, IMG submission 179888) | Peat soil microbial communities from Stordalen Mire, Sweden - C.B.S.T25 | ecosystem: Environmental > Terrestrial > Soil > Wetlands > Peat | place: Sweden: Norrbotten County, Stordalen Mire...
ACACTGGACTCCATATTTTTCATCCATAGCTGTTCGTACCTACTGATAGGTTTGGGCACAGAGGTCCACTCGATGAACGAAACAGGCTCCTTCTCTTCTTCCCTCTCTTCAATTCTGAATGATTGCGCTTTCGCGCGCCGACACACAATCGCATTTTTCTTGAATTCGCTGCTGCCGTCAAGACTGCTGATTCTGATGGTGTGTTTTGGCTTGCCCGCAGCAGCGCAAGCCCAGGATTGGACCTGGGTAGGAGGAGGCAAAACGATTCCCTGCGTCAGTTGCGGCCAGCCTGGCGTGTACGGCAAGTTAGGCATACCTGCTTCTAGAAACATTCCCGCGAGTCGCACGGGAGCTGCCAATTGGATCGACAACAGCGGCAATCTTTGGCTCTTTGGGGGCGCGACATACGATGCTGCAACCAACGCCAGCGGAGATTATCTCAACGATTTGTGGAAATTCAATTCTTCTACCAGCGAATGGGCGTGGATGGGAGGAAGCAACTCGACCGGAGCTCAATCGCCCGGAGCGTATGGCACGTTGGGAACGCCATCGACAAAAAATATTCCCGGAGCCCGCATTCAACCTGCCAGTTGGGTGGACAACGGCGGGAATCTCTGGCTCTTTGGAGGATCCGGTATCGATGTAACCGGCAATCCCGGCCTATTGAATGACCTCTGGAAGTTCAACCCTTCCATCAACCAATGGACCTGGGAGGGTGGAGACAGCTCGGTCGGTGTCAATGACGGCCTTCCCGGTGTGTACGGAACAAAGGGGACATTTGCAGCCGGAAACATCCCCGGAAGCCGATTTGACGAGTCGAGCTGGAACGACACGGAAGGCAATCTCTGGCTTTTTGGGGGCATAGGCTACGACGCGAGCGGGAATCGTGGCTATCTCGACGATCTCTGGGAGTTCAAGTCCGCTATCAGCGAATGGGCGTGGATAGGTGGGAGCAGCAAACTGCCTATCATCAGTGGGGACCTTCGCGCCAAGCCTGGAGTCTATGGCACCTTGAAAACCCCCGCTCCGGGGAACACTCCAGGAAGCCGCACAGACGCTTCCACCTGGATTGACCAGGACGGCCATCTTTGGCTTTTTGCCGGTTACGGTTTCGACTCCGAGGGCAATCCTACCACCCTGAACGACCTGTGGGAGTTCAACCCGTCGTCGAAGGAATGGGCGTGGATGAGTGGAAGCGAAGTATCGACCGGTTGCGTTGAATACAAAATGGGGCTCACCATCTGCGGAGGCCAGCCTGGCAACTACGGTACGCTGAATGCTCCGGCCGCGGCGAATGTTCCTGGAGGTCGCGTCGGTGTTATCAATTGGACCGATGCAAGTGGCCATCCCTGGTTCTTTGGGGGGAGTGGCTACGACGCGAAAGGAGATTCGGGCTACCTGAACGACCTGTGGGATTTCAATCCTCTCTCGAACGAATGGACGTGGACGGGAGGAGACAGCGCCATCGCCGATTGCGGCACCACGTCACTGGGTAACACCGTTTGCGGAGGCCAGCCCGGCGTTTACGGCAAACTGGGCACGCCTGCCACCCTCAACTTTCCCGGAGGTCGTGAAGGTGGAGTCCGTTGGACCGACAGCAAGGGCAATTTCTGGCTCTTTGGAGGCTATGGCGCCGATGCCAAGGGCACGGTCGGCTTTCTGAACGACCTGTGGGTGTTTCCACAGTCGGCGGACTCTCTGCCGGCAGCCACACCGGCCTTCAGCGTGGCAGCGGGAAGGTACACCTCAACACAGAGTGTACGGATCACCGAAAGTACGCCGAACGCGACTATCTACTACACGCTGGACGGAACCACGCCCAGCGAAAAATCCGCTGTAGCTGTGTATAAGGCCGCGCTCAGCATCACCAAGACCACCACGGTGAAGGCAATCGCTCTGGCGGATGGCTATGTGAAAAGCGCCGTGGCGACGGCAAAGTACACCATTCTGAAGGCGCAGACGATCAGCTTTACGCCGCCGGCAAGCCCGGTGAGTTATGGGGTGAAGCCGATTACTCTCGTAGCAACGGCTAGCTCGGGGCTGAAGGTGAAATTCAGCGTGGTATCGGGGCCGGGGAAGATCAGCGGTTCGACGCTGGGGATCACCGGCGTGGGCAAGGTGGTGGTGGCGGCTAACCAGGCGGGTAACTCGACGTATGGAGCCGCGCCGCAGGTGGCGCACAGCATTACCGTGGACAAAGCCACGCTGACGGTGACGGCCAAAAACCTGACGATGAAGAAGGGCGCGGCTGTGCCTGCGCTGACTTATAAGATGGCAGGCTTTGTGAAGAGCGACAACCAAGCCAATGCCACCACCGGGCAGCCCAAGCTGACGACCACGGCGACCTCGAAGTCGGCGGCGGGGACGTATCCCATCACCATCACGGCGGGAACGCTGGCGGCGGCGAACTATAGCTTCACTTTTGTCAACGGAACGCTGACGGTGAAGTGAGGATGGGGGAATCGGGCGGCGCAGCGGGTCGGCAAATCCCGCAGGGGGGCTTGATCGAGCTTTTTATTATCCGTGGCCTGCGGCACAACTGAAAAGATACAAGCGTGGACCGGGAGGCCGGCGCTACAGTTTCATGCGTGCTTTCCCCGGTGCCCGAATGCGAGGGACCGGGGGCACCCAGTTTCGTTTCTCGTGGATCGGCGAAGCCGGTGGGAAGTGAAAATCAGTCGATGTCGAGGCCGAAGACGAGGGGTTGGCGCGACTGGGAGGGCACTGCCGGAGCCAGGCCGTCCACTTCGCTGCCCACTTCGCCGAGGTGCTTGGCTTGCTCCTCGCCATCAAGGACGCGAAAAACGCCTTCGGAGAGAGCCTGCAACTCGTCCTCGCCGGGATAGATCCTGATGGGGGCAATCCACTCGACATAGGCGCGCAAGAGCTTGATGGCGCGCTGGGAGTAGGCCATGCCGCCGGTCAGCAGCAGGGCGTCTACCTTGCCCTGGAGGACGGCGGCCAAGGCGCCAATCTGCTTGCCCACCATATAGAACATGGTCTCGTAGACCTGAGCAGCACGGGCGTCGCCAGCGTCGATGCGCCGCTCGACCTCCTCCAGATCGCGGGTGCCGAGATAGGCAAAGAGGCCGCCGTCGCCGAAGGTATGGCGGTCCAACTGCATTTGGCTATATTTACCGCTGAAACAGAGATTGATGAGTTCGCGCACCGGCAGGCCGCCCGAGCGATCAGGGCCAAAGGGGCCTTCCTCGTTGGTGTTGCTGTCAATCATTTTTCCGTCGCGATGGGCGGAGACGGTGATGCCGCTGCCCAGGTGCGCGACGATCAGACGCAGCGAATCGTAGGGGCGGCCCAGCTCGCGGGCAAAGCGGCGAGCCACGGCCTTGGTGTTGAGGGCGTGGCCGATGCAGGGGCGCACGATGAGCGGCGAGCCGGTGAGGCGCGCGCAGGGCTGCCACTCGTAGACCGTGACCGGGTCGACGACGTAGGCGTTGACGCCCGAGGCCTGGGCAAAGTTGAGGGCCAGCACCGCGCCCAGGTTACAGGCGTGCTCGCCGCGGCGGGCCTGACGCAGCGCCTCGACCATGGTTTCGTCGACCAGGTAGGTTCCGCAGGGTAGGGCGGGCAACATGCCGCCGCGTCCGGCGACAGCGGCAAAGCGGGCCTCGGCGTAGCCCGCCTCGCGCAGGGCCAGCTCGATGCAGCCGGTGCGATAGTTGAGCCGCGCCAGCATGGGGCGGCCACGAAATTTGTCCAGTTCCTCGTCACCGTGGCGGATGGTATGCAGCCACTCCGCGCCCTGGCGGCTATAGATGCCGATCTTGGTCGACGTGGAACCAGGATTGATGGCCAGTACCCAACCGCTCGCGTTGTTCAAAGGTCACCCCTCGAAAAAAAGGCCAGAACGAGTGTACCGCGCGGCGGGGAGTTTGACACAACCGAGGCGCGGATTCCGGCGACTTCGCTTGGGGATGGGGATCAATGATCAAACAAGAAAAGAAGGCTTTGTAGCGCCCCAACCATTCCGCCAAGAGCGCGGAATGGCTGGAACACGGAGTGGAAGCGCTCAAAAAATGGACCGGCATCTTGCGCTCCAGAGGGCGGGGAGAACCAAAAAGGGACTTTCGTAATCTTTTTTCGCTTTCATTGAAATCGTTGTTGGCAAAATCCGGTTCCGTGCTACACTCAATCCAATCGTAGAATTCGATCTGAAGTCATTGCCTGTGCCGCGTTACCCGCTTACTCGCAAACACTTCCACATTGCGTTCGGCGGTAAATCAGTAATCAAGGAGTTACACACAATGGAAACAGGCACAGTGAAGTGGTTTAATGACGCCAAGGGTTTTGGATTTTTGAGCCGCGAAAACGGCGAGGATGTTTTTGTTCACCACACCGCCATCCAGTCGAACGGCTTCCGTTCGCTTCAGGAAGGCCAGCGTGTTCAGTTCAATGTGACCAAGGGTCCCAAGGGCTGGCAGGCTGAGAACGTCCAGGTCGTCTAAGGGTAACCACCCTTCCGGCTGGTTCGGGATTCAACAGAGAGGGACGGCAAACCGCCGTCCCTCTCGTGCGTCTGGACGTTTTTTTGGATGCCTTGCGTATCCGGCCCCTCAATGTGTTGTACGATCCTGCGCAACACGCCGGATGAATGGGGCACGGTGCTGTTGATATTGAGGGGCCGGGCCGAAGGGGAGTGGCAGGCGTGGACCGGGAGATCCACGCTACAGCCGACCTGGAGGTCGGCGCTACGATTTCATCGGTTGTGGGTCGGATGTGCCGAGGGTCTGACAAAAAACTGACAACTGTCTACTGTTCGCTGCTTTTACGCGGCGGGCTTGAGGCTTTTTACGCTGACCTGGGGAATGGCGGGGTGAATGCCGGCCTTGGATGTATCGTGGGTGCCCAGATACTGCAGAACGTCATTGATGGTATCTTCAAAGCGCGAGCCGGTTTTATGGGTAGCTTTTACGCCTTTGGCGACTAACTGACAGACTTCAAAGCGGTTCATTCCGTGCGCAAGGGCACGGTGGATTTGGTCGGAACGCATAGCTTCACTCCGGTCAACAGGTGATTGTTGCGTGCGGTGCGGAGCTCGTCAGGAGCAATGAAGCGGCCGAAGCCGAGCAGTCTTTCTCAATGCAGAGTCGGGTCTCTGAGAATTCAGGTCTAATCTCATTGTACGCTGGAAATGGCGCATGGCAGGGATTCTCTGTGGGGCAGGTGCTTTCATCCCGGTCAAATCCCTGTTAGCATATGGGATATATCGCCCCGATTTGCGGGAACCCTGATGAGATTTGAGTGAAAGAGGAACCAAGTGGCAGATACCACCAAGATTGAAGACAAAAAGGAACGCAAAGAGCTGAAGCGCGCCGCCCGGAAGAAGGCCGCGCCAAAGCCCAAGCAGACCGAGCCCCGCGGCTCGAAGAAGAAGAAGCTGAAAAAGCTGGCGCGCGGCGTTTCGAAGCGTTAAAAGGCCGCTGCGTATGATCAACTGAGATCCCAGGCCGGCGCGCAAGCCGCGCGGGGCCTGGGGTTCAGCCTCTATCTTTCCTCCGTATTTCTCCTTTGCCGCCCCCCGCGCAATGCCGTGAGAAACGCCCCGGGAGAGCCACATCCAAAGCACTGAGGCGAGGGCAAACGGCAAGCCGAGGCGCTCGCATCCTGCCGCTGACAGGTCTGAGGAGAACTGCCCTGATCAAGCAACTGATTGCCCGCAAGTCCATTGACAAGCTGATTTCGGATTCGATTGAGCCCGAGCGCGCGCTGAAAAAGACGCTGGGCCCGTGGTCGCTGACCGCCCTGGGCATCGGCGCGGTGATCGGCTCGGGGATCTTCACCGTGATTGGCACGGCGATGGCCGGGCAAAAGTTTGATGCGCCCACGCTTGAAAACACGCCCCTGCTGCATTACCTGATCTATCACACGGCGCTGGCTGGGCGGCCCGGAGCGGGCCCCGCGCTGTCTCTGTCGCTGGTGCTGGTGGCCATTGTCTGCATTTTTACGGGGCTTTGTTATGCCGAACTGGCCTCGATGATTCCTATAGCCGGCTCGGCTTATACCTATACTTACGCTACCCTTGGGGAACTCACCGCCTGGATTATTGGTTGGGATCTGATTCTGGAATACGCCTTCAGCAACATGAGCGTGAGCGTGGGCTTTGCCGCGCACATTGTGGACCTGCTGGACTGGTTTGGCCTGCACCCGGCGGCCAAATGGATTTCGCCGGCTTACCTGCCCACTGGCTTGCAAGACCTGGCAGGCAACGACATCTATCAGTCTGGCTGGCACTTTGGCTTTAACATTCCCGCCTTTCTGGTGGTGATGATTTTGACCGTTCTGCTGGTGCGCGGCATTCAAGAGTCGGCCCGCGCCAACAACATCATGGTGCTGGTGAAGACCGCCGCGATTTTGGTTTTCATTTTTGCCTGCGCCAGCTTTGTGAAGCCTCACTACTGGCATCCGTTCATGCCTAATGGCTGGACGGGGGTTTTGACGGGCGGCTCGATCATCTTTTTCACTTATATCGGCTTTGACTCGGTTTCGACAGCGGCCGAGGAGTGCAAGAATCCACAGCGCGATTTGCCTTTCGGCATTCTGGCCACGCTGGTGGCCTGTACGGTGCTCTATGGCGCTGTGGCCATCACCCTGAGCGGCATTGTGCCGTGGCAGTCGGTGATGGGCGACGCGGCCCCGGTGGTCAACGCCCTCAAGCGACTCTCGCTGCAGCCGGGCGGGGCCAACCTGCAATGGGTACGGCTTTTTGTGCTGATCGGCGCCATGATGGGCATGATCTCGTCTATCCTGGTCTTTCAACTGGGTCAGGCGCGCGTGTGGTTTGCGATGAGCCGCGACCGGCTGCTGCCCACCGTCTTTGGCCGCCTCCATCCCCGCTTTCGCACTCCAGCCGTGGCCACATGGGTCGCCGGCTTTGTCGTCGGCATTCCCGCCGGCCTCCTGGACATCGGCACCGTCAGTAACCTCTCCAACATCGGCACCCTGTTTGCCTTTGTGCTGGTCTCGGTGGCGGTGATCATTCTGCGCTTCCGTGAGCCGGAGCGGCCGCGCAGCTTTCGCACTCCGCTGGGTCCGCTGTTTCCGCTGCTGAGCATCATCTTTTGTGTGATTCTGATGATGGGCCTGGAAGTGATGACCTGGATGGCGTTTTTTGCCTGGCTCGCCATTGGGCTGGTCATCTACTTCTGCTATAGCCGCTTCCGGTCGGAGTTCGCGGGGCAGTAAGAGACCTGCGTACTTTCCCAGGCGCCCAAAAGCGAGGCACCTGGGGCACCCAGTTTCAGTGGTCCAGTCTCAGTGGTGGTGATCTCTCCTACCGGCACCTGGGGCACCCGGCGCTGCGCTCCTGCTTTCGTTCCACACCAATTCCGAAAACTCTATAAAAATATTCTTTCGAATCAGTTATTTGCGGCGGCTTCGGCTACGCTCAGGGCAGGCTAGAGCGAAACCAGAGTAATCGTGCCTTCGAAAAGTGTCTCCGAGGTGGCTTTTTCTTGAGGAAAAAGCCACTTTGCCGCATTGCCCTTGGGTGCAGCTACTCTGGTTTCGCTATAAAAGTCGTACCCTTTCAAAACCATGCCTTCGACCCAGGCTGTCAGGGGTTTATTGGAAAAATGCGCTAGCTGGGCTGGCGGGGGCGGAAGTGGCAGGTGCCACCGGCCAGGACGGGGGTCCAGATGGAGGGATCGGCGGGCTGCTCGCTGGAGCCGAGGAAGAGGATACCGTCGGGAGCCAAAGCCTTGTGAATGCCTGCCATGAGGGTTTTGCGGGTGTCTTGGGAGAAGTAGAGCATGACGTTGCGCAGGAAGATGACGTCGAAGCGGTCATCGGCGCGGTTGAAGGGCAAGGGGTTTGCGCAGAGGTTGGCCTGGCGGAAGTTACACATTTTTTTGATTTCGGGCTTGACGGTCCAGTCCTCGCCAACGTGGTCGAAGTAGCGAACGACGGAGCGAGCGGGCAGGCCGCGGTTCATCTCGATGCGGTGATAAGTGCCGGACTGGGCCTTTTCGACGACTTCGGCGCAGATGTCGGTTCCCTCGATGCGGATATTCCAGCCAGCCAGCGAGGGGAAGTGCTCAAGCAGGAGTATGGAGATGCTATAGGCCTCTTGACCGGTGGAGCAGGCGGCGCTCCAGAAGCGCAGGCGGCGGGAGGGGCGGCGGGCCTCGATGAGTTTGGGCAGCAGGTCGGTGCGCAGGAGTTCAAAGGGTCGGCCATCGCGGAAGAAGCTGGTTTCATTGATGGTCATGGCCTCGGCGATGGAGCGCTCGAGGACGGAGTTTTTCCGTAGCTTGAGGTGCTGAACGAGTTCTTCGAGCTGGGTCATTCCGTGGTTACGGAGGAGTTTGGAGAGGCGTGTCTCGAAGAGGTAATCGCGCGAGGGATCAAGCACGTTTTGGGAGAGCCCGAAGACGAGCTGACGGAGGTAGTCGTAGTCGACACTGGAGGAGGTTTGCATGACTAGACCACCGCTTCTCGAAGCTCGCGGGCTTCGCTGTTAGACCGGCTGACAATGCGGAGGATTTCAGGGACGATGGCCGTGAGAGGGAGCACACGATGAGCCAGACCAGCATTGGTGACGGCTCCGGGCATGCCCCAGACGGCGCTGGAGGCCTGATCCTGTGCGAGTACGCTGCCGCCGAGATCGCGAATAACGCGGCAACCGAGCATTCCGTCAGAGCCCATGCCGGTAAGCACAACGGCCAGCACACCGGCGCCGTAGACCTGAGCAGCGGTGCGGAAGAGGACATCGACGGCGGGACGGCAGTGGTTCTCGAGCGGTCCCTGGGTGAGGTGGAGGGTCGAGGGGAAGCCGAGGCGCGCGGCGGGCAGAACCTCGAGGTGCCAGTTTCCCTTGGCGACATAGATAATACCGGGGCGCACGGGGTCGCCCTCGGCGGCTTCGCGGGCGCGCAACTGGCAGCGTCCGTTGAGGCGCTCGGCAAAGAGCTTGGTAAAGAGTTCGGGCATATGCTGAACAATCAAAACGGGAAGAGGGAAGTTGCCCGGCAGGGCAGGGAGGAGAATGTCGAGGGCCGCCGGGCCGCCAGTGGAAACGCCGATGGCCAGCACCGTGGGGGTGGAAGTGACGGGCTGGGATTTGAAGGGCTGAGGCGCCGGCATGAAGAGCGGAGAGCGCTGCGCACCCAGAGCTGGAGTGGAGGGCTGGACGGGAACCTGGCAGGTAAACGCCTGGATTTTGGGAATCAGTTCCAAAGAGAGAGCCTTGATGGCCGCCTCGCGCCCGGATTGGCCGGCAGGCTTGGCGACGTAGTCGGAAGCTCCGCTGGCCAAGGCCTCGATGGTGACCTTGGCGCCGCGCTGGGTGAGTGAACTGCACATGATGACGGGCATTCTGTGCCCCCGCACGCGCAGCTTCTTGAGAGTGACCAAGCCATCCATCACGGGCATTTCGACATCGAGGAGCACCAGATCAGGGCGCAGGGTTTCGAGGGCGCTGAGGCCGGATTCGCCGTCAGCGGCGGTGCCCGCCACCTCGAGGCCGGGAGCCGCGACAAGGACGGAGCGGATCAGGCTCCGCATGACTGCCGAGTCGTCCACGATCAAGATGCGAATTTGGCGGCCAGGCGCCATGGCTCAGGCCTCCACCAGGCCCAACATGGCCAGCTTTTCGGTGAGAGCCTCATCGTCGAAAGGCTTCATGAGATATTCGTCGGCTCCGGCATCGAGGGCGCGGACGATGAAGTCGTTTTCCGCCTCGGTGGTGACCATCATGACTTTGGTGTCGGTATAGCCGGCGGCACGCATTTGGGTGAGCATGTCAAGGCCGTTCATGACCGGCATATTCCAGTCGAGCAACACCAGGTCAAAAAAGAATCCAGTGTTCAACTGGTCGATGCCGGCCTGGCCATCGGCGGCCTCTTCACACTCGATTCCCTTGCCTTCAAGCAGGCCGCGCAGGAAGCCTCTGACAAAGCGGGAATCGTCGACAATCAGTGCTCGCATGGTTACCTCCAGACAGGATCGGATCAGGATCCGCCAGTCTTAAGCGGCCTTCGCCGCGCCTATCCGCATGGGATCCAATTGCTCTGGATCGAGCATGACCATCAGACTGTCTTTGAGTTTGTAAGAGCCGGCAAAGAGGGCTCTGCGGCGCTCGTCGAGGATGGAGGGGTTGGACTCATAGTCGGCCGAGGAGACGCGCAAGACCTCGCCAACCGAATCGACGAGCAGGCCGAAACAACCGCCGGAACTCTCGAGCACGAGGATGTCCTGAGGGCCGTCTTTGGCGGGCAAAGCGAGCAAGTAGCGCAGGCTGACAGTGGTGAGTACGTCGCCGCGATAGTGGACGAGACCGCCGACAAAGGGCGGGGCCAAGGGAACCGGCTGGGGGCGGGCCGAGCCCACAATCTCGAGGATGTGGGTGATGGGCACGCCATACAAGGCGTCCGCGAGGCGAACCGAGCAGACTTCCACCAGGGTTGTCGCGGCCTTCTCTTTGCGATGCAACGCATTTCCTGCAGTACTCATGCCACGGTCTCCGCAACTTGATTCCATTCGTTGTTGGCGATTGCTTCAGGAGGCAGTGGGGGTACGCTGCCCAGATCGACGACGCCAGTGACGCGATTTTTGAGCAGAGTGACCCCGCCGGTGCGCTGGCTGGTTCCGGCCTCGAAGAGGTCTCCGCCGGCGGCCACGTCGAGGACGTGAGAGACGGCGATGCCCACATGACGATTGCCCTCGCGGCAGACCACGACGATGATCTGGGCCTCGGGGTTGCCCTGAACGGCAGCCAATACGCCGCCGGAGTCCTCGACCGGGAGCAGTTGTCCCTCGAAGTTGAGGACAGGGCGGTAGCCGATGTACTCGATGCGAGAGACGGGGAGCTGCTCGATGCGGAGCACGTCGGCGAGGGGCACGGCGGCCTGTCGCTCAGCGGCCTCGACGAGGAGGTATTCGAGGTTTTTGGTGGCGTCGGCCTCGCTTTCGGTCTCCGCCTTCTGCACGGCTTCTTCCTCATTCATGGTGATGTTGGCCTTGAGGGCGATGGAGCCAGGATCGAGGATGAGAGCCAGGTCGGCGTTGCCCAGCACGGTGGCGCCGGAGTAGAGTCCGATGTCTTTGAGGACACCGGAGAGGGGCTTGACGACGATCTCCTCAGGGTCGGCGAGTCCATCGACGACCAGGCCGAAGCGGCGGCCATCGGCGTTGAGCACGGCGATGAAGTTGTCGCGCTCGGAGACTTTTTTGTAGACTCCGCCGGGGACCAGGAGGCGATCGAGGAAGACCAGGGGAAGTAGCTTGCCGCGCAGGCGGTAGAGGGGCGCGTCCTCGATCCACTCGATGGCCGAGGCGGCCTGGGCGGGAGGAATATGGACCAGTTCGGAAAGCGCGCCCTGAGGCAAGGCGAAGCTCTGGTTGACGCTGCGCACGATGAGGGCGGGAATGATGGCCAGGGTGAGTGGAATGCGCAGGCGGAGGGTGGTGCCCTTGCCGGCGCGGGAGTCGATCTCGACCTTGCCGCCGATTTTTTCGACGTTGGTGCGGACAACGTCCATGCCCACGCCGCGGCCACTGACATTGGTGACGGCGGCGGCGGTGGAGAAGCCCGGCAAAAAGACCAGTTGCATCAGCTCACGATCCACCATGTGAGCGGCGCGCTCGGCGGAGATGAGGCCGCGCTCGACAGCCTTTTGGCGGACTTTGTCGACGGCGATGCCGGCGCCATCGTCTGAAACCTCGATGACGACGTGGCTGCCCTCTTGGACAGCGCGCAGCTTGAGGGTTCCCTCGGGGTCCTTGCCGGCGGCCTGACGTACATCGGGCGGCTCGATACCGTGATCGAGAGAGTTTCTGACGGCATGGGTGAGGGGGTCTTTGATGGCCTCGAGGAGGCTCTTGTCGAGTTCCGTGTCTTGCCCCTCGACCTGAAGGCGGACGCGGCGGCCCAGCGATTGGGAGAGATCGCGCACGATGCGCGGCATTTTGCCGAAGATGTTGGAGACCGGCTGCATACGCGCCTTCATGACGTTTTCACGCAGGTCGGCCGTGACCATATCCAGGCGGCGAGAGAGCATGGTCATATTGGGATCGGCAGAGGTGGCCTGGAGAACCTGGTTGCGCGTCAAGACCAGCTCGCCGACCAGATTCATCATGCGATTGAGCACGGCCACATCGACACGCAAGGTGCTTTCGGCGGCTGAACCGAGCAAGCGCGGCTTGGGCGCCTCAGCCTCGTGCTCGGCTGGCG
>Ga0224528_1002033_pt1 | contig 12160 bp, 12 predicted proteins | sample CBST25metaG_2_FD_179888 | JGI IMG/M metagenome (GOLD analysis project Ga0224528, IMG submission 179888) | Peat soil microbial communities from Stordalen Mire, Sweden - C.B.S.T25 | ecosystem: Environmental > Terrestrial > Soil > Wetlands > Peat | place: Sweden: Norrbotten County, Stordalen Mire...
GGTTGCGGCGCGGCGTTCTTCTCAGCGGCCGCGCCCAGATTGAAGTGTGCGCGCTTGTGGTTGTTTTCTGTCCGTTTTCACCAAAAGTGCGGAAGAGCCTTGAATTGGCCCCTTTTGATGGTCTGATCTGGCCCCACCTGAAGGCATGTGATTTGTTATTCCGTGTTGGCCTTGGCGGAAGGAGCCCGAAGGGCGACTGGAGCCAAGGCCAACACGGGGCGGCGCTGCTCCCGTGGTCAAGCGGTGCTAGAGGCCGATTCGGGCATATGCTCCTCCGGTTTGAAGACGTGCTCAAAAGGTAGGCGTTCCGTGGCCTTGCTTGAGCCGAGGCTGACTGCGAACTGGGTTTGGTTGCTGCCCAGGCAATCGAGCCGGACGATTTCCGCCAGCCTGGTCTCCACCTCCCGCCGGCCTTCGGTGTGGATGTCCTCACCCTGGCGGCCGATTTCGAGCGCTTGCTGGAAAGCCGTCTGCTCATCTTCGGCAAGGAAGATGCGAACTGCATCATGCCACTCTCGCAGTCCCTGTTTGCCTTCCACTATCACTGCCCAGCGAAGTTGCGCGTAATACCACTGCTTCACTGTCATGCTCTGCCACCTTTCCGTGCCATGGTTCTGCGGAACCGGTAACTCTCCGTGCCGGTCTCGATGATGTGCGCCCGATCGGTCAACCGGTCGAGCATCGCTTTGCACAGCCGCGCGTTGGGGATCTTGGTGGGCCACTCGGAAAACGGTAAGTTCGTTGTCACGATAATCGCTGCCTGTTCTGCGCGGCCCGCGATCACCTGAAAGAGCAACTCCGCCGCCGCGTCCGGCATGACGACGTAGCCAAGTTCGTCAAGGACGACGAGGTCGTAGCGCATCCAGCGGTTGCGTACTCTCGTCAGTTGCAGTTGGCTCTGCGCCTCGATCATCTCTGTTACCAACTCCGCTGCGGTCGTAAAGCGCACTCGCTTGCGCTGGCGGCAGGCGGCCACGGCCAGAGCGACGGCCAAGTGACTCTTGCCCGTGCCTGTTTCACCTAACAGAATGACCGGTTCCTTGCGTTCGAGATACTCCCCCTCGCTGAGCTTTTTGATCAGGGCCACAGGGATCTGCGGCGCTGCCGGAAAATCGAACTCTTCCAGAGTTTTTACGGATGGAAAGTGGGCCTCCTTGATGCGTCGGATCACGGCCCGGCGATCGCGTTCCTCGACTTCGGCTTCGAGCAGTGCTTCCAGGTAACTCAGGTGCGACTGCTTCTTCCGCGCAGCTTCTTCGGCCAGGTTGGCAAACTGGTCGGCCACGGTTGTCAGATAGAGTTGCCGCGCGTACTGCTGAATCGTGGCCTGTTGAATCGGTTGGGATGCGCTCACTGGAGCACCTCCGTTGCCACCGGCCAGTCTGCAATCTGTGAACCTGGATCTGCCTGTGAAGTCTCCGTCCAGTTCGGTCGCAGTTGTTCGTAGGCCTCCATGCTGGGTTGCGGCCTGTCATAACGGCATAACTCGCCTGCCTCTACGGATGGAACATCTGCCGGTGTTGGCTTGCAATCAACGTTGAGCAGATAGCGGACTGCACTCAGGTTGGATGCACCCAACGCCAGCGTTTCTTCGACTGCCTGACGCACACGGACTGCGCCATAGGTGCGGCTCAGCAGAAGCACCTCGATCATCGCTCGCGTTCCAGCCTGACGGCCGTCTCGTTCGCTGGCCATCGACCAGAAGCGGTCGTAGCTGACAGGCCATCGACCTTGCGCACGGCACTGTTCCAGAGCCGTCGAACCGGCCATGGCGCCGGGCTTCTTCTGCAGCGTGTCCAGATAGTGCTCCAGTTCCAGAACCTGTTGATGACGCTCGTAGCAGCGTTCATGCCGCGCCACGCAATGCCCCCTGTGCCAGATCTCCACGTAAGCCGAGTAGACCTTGGCCTCAACCGATGTCCCCACCGGAAGCGGCGTCGAGTAGAAGTTGGTCAGCACCTTGACGCAGCCGCTCTGGTTGACCTGGGGAAAATGCACCGCGGCCAGATCGAAGCCCTCTGTGGCCAGTGGCAGCAGGTGCTCACGCTCGGCCAGCATCGCCGCGCCGATCGGCAAGCTGTGGCCAGTGATCAGGCGCGTCTGCTCCTCGTCCATACCGACGGCCAGAAGCTGGTTCAACTCCTCCAAGTTGCGCCCCTTCGGCATGGGCACAAGATGGTTGCGCCGGAACTGGCCGTTTTCGCCCTCGACGCCTCCCTTCTCGTGGCCTTCGCCGGGCGTGCAGAACTCCGCCTGAAAGCCCCAGTGCGAGCGGAAGGCGATAAACCGCGTAGTCTCTTCCCGCTGATGGCCGCGCAAAATCTTCTTCACCGCAGAGCTCAGGTTATCGAATCGGAGAGTATGAAAGACCCCGCCAAACCACGCAAACGCCAACTCATGAGCTTCGAGGAAGGCCTGTTGCGTGGCGTGTGGATAGGCCCGGTGAAAAGCTGCTCCGGAGGCCATCGAACGCATGCAGAAGATGTAGACCTTGCGCGGCTGGCCGTCGATCTCGGCAAAGATCTCGTACCAGTCCACCTGCGCTTCACTGCCAAACTGATAGAACTGCGCGACGAAGACCTCGTGTCCCAACAGTCCCATCGCCTGCTTGCGCCGCCGCACGTACTCGCGCACAGTGGACTCGCCGACAACGATCTCCGGTTTCTCCTGCCGCAACCGCATCCAGATGCGACGCGCCGTGTGTCGTTGCTTGCGCGGGGCTCGGCGATCAGCTTCCAGAATCGCATCAATGAACGGCAGCGCCGGGGCTAGCTTCGGCCGCTCCCGCTCTGGCTTCTTCCGCTCGGGCGGTACCGCACTGGCCAAAGCCCGCCGCACCTCCCGCCGATGAACACCCAATCTCCGCGCTACCGCGCGGATCGTCCCAGCGCCATGTTCGTACTCCCGCCGGATCTGCTCATATAGCTCCACCTTGCTCCTCCTTGTGCTCAAGCCGTCCTCGTTCCCGGGCATAAAACCCAAAAACAAGATAACGGGCTCCGCCTTCAGGTGGGGCCAATTCAGACCATCGAAAGGGGCCAATTCAGAGTAGCGAACTCAATATTCTTCAAACCGTTCACGGCATGAATCGCAATAGGCAAGATGCACCTGGAGGAGCGCCCATTCCTCATTCGTCAGTTCTCCAGCGAAGAACAGGGCACACAGGGCAATGAGCTCGTCATGAAATTGCGGGTTCACCGGCTTGACTCATACACGCAATAGTTGTTTCCTGAGCTTCTCGCTTCGCACTCATTCTTATGGAAGACATAGGAGCGCAGCCGTTCAATACCCCGGTAATAATGATTTCTGATGTTTCCCAATGTTTGACCAGTCTGAGCGGAGATTTCGCGAAAACTATACCCTTCAAAGAGGTGGAGTTCGAGGGTCTGCCGCTGTTCCATGGACATTTCCCCTCGCAGCCTATCCAACAAGGCTCGACCTGCAATCTGGTCGATAGATATTTGCTCCCTGGCCGCTGGCGACCGCTCTTCATCAAGGTTCTGAACGCTGTAGTGATGACGTACTTTCAAATATCTTCTGCGGTCGATGGCTCTCTGGTAGGCCATTTGAATGATCCACGATATGCCCGAACTTTTCCCTGCGTCAAAAATCCCGGCCTTCTGGAAGAGGAAGAGAAAAAGTTCCTGGAGAAGATCCTCAGCCTCGCCTTCATCCCGGAGGATGCGGCATGCAACGCTGAAAATGACGCGCGCGTGTCGTCGGAAAAGGACGGATAGAGCTTCCTTATCCCCATGAGCAACACGATTCAACAATTGAGCGTCGGAGACAGCAGACAGCCTGCCAGCGGCTGGTTCTTCCGGTGTTTTACGCGAAGGATGAGGCAGGATTTCGATTTGACGGCGCCCCGTCTCACGCACTTCCGCCGCTCTTGCCAGTGCATCCGGAAAATAGGCAATTTCGGGACTCATGCGACCCCTCTTATAGAAATGCGGTTTCAAATGAGGGAATTACTGCTGCTTTTTGGGGCGTTGTCGGCTGAGTTCTGGATGTCCTAAAATCGGCGCACATCAGGATGCAGCAATCAACAACTATAGTTGCCGTATTTGAGTATACGCAACTATAGTTGCTATATCAAGCGCCGATACATGGCCACGATAACAGTGTGGCCAAACGAGTTGGAGCAGACATAGCGCGGAAGTCCAGTACACCAAGAGAGGTTTTCGGCTTGGCGATAACCGAGTTGCGCACCAGGCAAAGCAAGTCTCAGGCCACTGCGGCGTCTGGAATCGGTTGTGAAGAGTTCTACCTTCGCAACATTGAACAAGGGAAGGAAAACTTCTCCTTCGATGTGATGTTTGCCATTGTGGACTACTTCGGGATGTTGCCTTTGAGCAAATTTTGGTCCTTCGCTGAAGACCTGGCTAGCACAAACAGTGCAATCAGCCCTGCACCTACGCGATAGCACGTTGAATTCTTCTACCTACATACGATACGGAAACTATAGTTGCTGTTACGATCTGGATGAAGTCAGCCACGATTAATTTGTGGCTAAACCTTTCGGTGCGGATGTTAAGCGAAGATCAAAAACGCCAAACGAAATCTTCGGACGGGCGCTGACAGATTTGCGGTCAGCGCAGAATATCTCACAGGCGTCTTTGGCCGCCGAGCTTGGGTATAGTGCCTACTATTTTGGAAAAATTGAACGTGGAAAAGCCAACATTAGCTGTGACGTGATGGCTGCCGTGAGTGCCTATTTCAACATGTCGATTGGCCAATTCTGGACGTATGCCGAGAAGCTTGCAAGGAATCCAAGTGCCAAGCTGCGGGAAATATAAGTTTTGCGCAGGGCGCCATTGCTTGGCCAGTTAATTGCCAAGCTCATTTTCCCGACAAACGTCAATCTCGAAGGTCTGCGGCGCGTTTGCGAGACGGTATGCCTCATCGGCAACAGAAGCATTCACGAACTGTGTGCCGTCGGACTTTGCTGCGCCATATCCACCATGAATATGGCCAAAGACGTGAAGCCTCGGCTTGATTTCTCGAACGGCTTCCGCCAGTTCCTCGCAGCCGAGATGAGCAGTGGTGGGATGCGCTGTATCCAGCACGCCATACGGTGGTCCATGCGTAATCAGAACATCAGTGCTCGCCGGAATCATCTTCCAATATCGCCGGATCGCTGCGCCACGTGCGACATTGAAGGCCCAGTTGTTAAATTCCGGCTGAACCGGCGATCCCCAGATTTTCAGGCCCGCTAGTTCCGTGCCGGAGTTTTCGAGATAGATGGCTTTGGTCAGCAGCTCTCTGGCCACATCTGGATGCCTTTCAAACATCCAATCGTGGTTTCCAGCGATGACGACCTTATGCCGATGGGGCAGCGTACCAAGCCACTGGTTGAAATCAATGATCTCAATTGGGGTATCGCCGAAAGCGGCAAAATCCCCGGCATGAATCAAGATGTCGCCTTCCGGCACGCTCAACTTAGCGTGCTGGCCGTGCGTATCGCTGATGCAGACAATACGAACCTTGGTCATGGGGACTTTACTTCGCAGCGCGCGTGAGAAGTTCCGGGTGGACTTCCTGCAGCCATGCCCTCACCTGTTCCTGTAAAACAGGCAGGTCCTTCATAATTTGCGCGAGGTCGGTCGGGGAAACGCCGCCTGCCAAGTCATAGCTCGTCATGTTCCGCTTCTGCGAATGCGACTTGATCTTGCGCACCCACTTTTCACGCGCAGTGGCGTCCTGTGTCGTCAGCGTGTATTCCAGGCTTTCGATTACGCGCTGATGATGGCCCTGGCCAATCGAAACCCGATAGCCACTGGCCCGCAGAGCAATATTTACGAGCGTAAGAATGCCGTTGTACGCCGCCTGAAAGCGAAGATCGTCGGAGATGCTTTCCACCTTCGAGTCCGCCTGTGAGCGGTCCACAATGCTGAACAAGTCGGCAATCTCCTTGGAACTGCTCGTCTCAGCCTTGTACCAACCGAATTGTGCAAGCTTCTCTATACTCATTCTCGTCGCCGATCAGAAAGACTTTCTTGCTGTCCATCAATGATTGCAGAAAGTGGTTGCCCTCGTGAAGCCGCTTCTTTAAATTCTCACGGGAATAGATGGTCGGGTTGACTGGCCGCCGCAACTGCTTTTCGAGCGGCCCCACAGCATCGAGCACATCGTCAAGAGAGGCCTCACCGATCACCATCAGGTCAATGTCGCTCGTCGCCTTGTCGTCGCCGCGTGCGACCGAACCGTACACAAAAGCAAAATCTATGCGGAACTTCAGAGGAGCCAGGGCGCTTTTGAGCAAATGGAAGACGCCGAGGGTTTTCGCCAGCAGCGCGCGCAACTCTGGGTAATCCGGGTGCTCCTGGTTGACCTGATAGAAAACCTGATTGCCCCGTTGTGAGCGATTCACGAGCCCTACCCCGGCCAGCAGCGTTAGTTCTCGTTGCACGGTCCCCACACTCGTTTCGATCTGGCGGGCAATCTCGCGGGTATAGAAGGATTCGTCCGGCGCGCCAAATAGCAACGCCAATATTCTGCCTCTGGTCTGGCCAAATAGCAGATCTCCGGTCGACATGAATATCGTACTCACAATAAGGACAATTGTACTCTAAGTAAGAACAACAATCAGATCAAACCCCGAAATTGCACAACAGGAAAAAACACGCGCAAGATGTGCATATATAAGAAAAATTAATGATTTAGATTCTGCGCCGATAAAGATTCAATGACACTCCTTGAGAAGAACTCACAAAAGCCAGAAATAGCCAAGGACGAAAACGAGTATTCGCCAGTTCAAGTTTGGAAAGAGCGCCTACGGAGTCACAATTACACAAAAATAGATATGGCTTATATCGGGGGTTTGGCTTATGTCTTAGGCTATTTGATATTGAATGTACTATATTTTACGTTCTGGCAATTTACAGATTTTTTTATCTTGAGTCAGCAATGCATGGTTGGAACAATTTGGCTTGTCATCCCATTTGTCCTCTTTTATCTTCCAGTTCCATTACTCAATAGTGGGATAGATAAATTCTCTAAATATATTGACAAACATCCCGTAAAAAAATACGCATTGCTATTCCTGTGTTTTACATCCGCTATGTTTTTTAACATTCCAAACCCTGGAACTGACTGGATGCTCACATGGCTCAGAGAAAGCTCACAGCATAAGAGCTTCTTAGCCGTACATGGCAAGTTTATTGGCTATGCTTTTCTTTTTGTCATGTTTTACTTGATCGGAGTTTTGGGAGCTTCTACACAGGCAGGACTTTGGAGATCGTTGGATAAATTGCCGAAAAATAAAGAAGAAAAAATCAATCAACGAATAAGATTACACGACATAGCAAAGGTAGTATGCGGCCTGCTAATTCTAGTAGCCTTTTCTACTCCATTTCTCCTGCTTGTATACGCAGCTCTGCCAGCCTCTCTGGGAGGACTCTCCCCACATGCAGAAACACTCTGGCTGACTCACGGAGGGCTAGAGATCATAGCCCCGTACAACACAGGAGCCAAGAAACAACTCGATATTTCTAATGAATTGGACCCAAGTAAGCGCCCTGAATATTATTCAGTCCCCTTTATGTATTTAGTACATGAAAATGCAAACTACAAATACATCCAAAGCAATGATGACACTGTGGTCATTCGCGTTCCCAATGACTTGATTAAAGGAGAGGATTGGCTAGGTATCGACAAATCAAAAAAACAAACTACAACAGAAACGAATCTGCAATCTCAACCTGTTCAGATTAAACAACTATCTGAGACAAAAGCACAGACGACCTCCGTTACCAAACCAACACCAAATGGTTCGGTAACGATAGATACCACTACCATCACAACTACAATTACGGCTACTGCTGTGCCCGCGCGAAAAACTCAGTGAGAGCGCGGCCATCACACAAGCGATGCAGTAGGCTGTAAAGGCAAACTGGAAGCCGTTGTATATGCAGAATGGTTTCAGCGCATTTGACGTTGAGCGTCTGCCAACAACTTTTCTAGCTTGCGATGATCCGATCAATGATCATGCTTAGAACCATCAGTTGCATGGCAACTGCTTTCGGCCTCTAAATGGCATAGCCATTCAATAACAACTAGGTCTCTGACTGGATAAAAGTTTCATTGGTCGGTGATTTCCCACATCTCAAAATCGAGATGTGGGGCACCCCTGGTGATACAAAATCATGCGGCCAGAAACCTAGGATGCAAATAACTTTGTTCAAGACTGGGCGTACGGGAACCGATACACAAGCAATCTTCGGTTAGCCGATACAGGTATCGTCGAAGACAGAAGAACTTTTGGTAAGATTGGTCAAAATCGTTCAGGGGGGGAAAAGGCAATGAAGTCAACGGCAATTCCGTGGACAAGACAGTTTTTCAACCATGAGTGTCCATGCGGAAGCGGTGAGAAATCATTCAAATGCTGCTGGAAGGATAATGCGCAGTGGGAAAAATCCCCCGCAGGAATCATCAGTCTCCCCCCAGCTAGCGTACCTCCGTATAAAAACGAACGCTGCTATCTCTCCGCTCTTGGAAACTGCAGTTCGAAGATAACAAAGGAACACTTCATATCAAGAAATATTCTGGAGAGAATTACCACTGATCGACTAACGATTGAGAATGCTGGTCACTTCTTTGGCGGTAAAGAGCGGGTCGAAATTGGCGTGAATGATTTCGCATCCAAGGTGTTGTGTGATACGCATAATAACGCGTTGTCTACTCTTGATAGCGCGGCTGGTACTGCCTTCTCAACAATCGAGACCACTGCGAAGGATTTAGTCAAAGTCGCAAATTCATCGACAGCCTTTAAATCTTTCCACTTGTCGTCGGGTATAGACATCGAGAGGTGGATGATCAAAGTGTATTGTGGGTTAGTCGCAGCTGGAAAAATTAGGAGTATAACCGGACGAGTACTAGAAAGGAACGCGCTTCCAGCATATCTTTTCGATGCTCTGCTCGGAAATCAGCCTTTGCCAAATCCGCTAGGCCTCTATCATCATTCCTACGTCGGTCAAAACCGACAGCTTGGAGGAATTTCCTTCGGAACAATAATGCTAACGGACGGCTCTGACGATGTAGGCGGACTTCTATTGTCGTTGGGGCCGTTCAATTTTGCATTCATAACATCCATGGACTACGGCGTAAGCTTCAATGAACCGGCATGGCATCGGCATCCAAGCGTTCTATTTAATGTAAAACAGAAAGGATCAAGGATTGTTTATCTTTTGACCTACTGACGGGGACGTTCATGTGCGCAACCCACCACCCCATACGGCTCTGCATTGATTCTCATCCAACTTCCGAAACCAATCGGCCGGTCCCCCTACGACTTCGTACATACCAGCTAATTCGAAGCTGGTATGTATCGTACTCCGTCGCCCATATGTGCGACATTTTCAGGTCCCGGATGTAACTCGGAATGATGGGATGGACACATGGCGTAAGGGGTGCATCAGTTCCCTCATCTGTAAGAAGATTGCGGCAAATTTCTTACAGATAATGCCGCACCAAGACTGTACCAACCTCGCGGCAATGAAGGAACCGCAAGGCAGGTGGGAGAATACTGACGCGGGCGGGTTTTCCGCCGCCTCCTAAGATGTGTGTCAGAATCACCTCTGCGGAAGGCGAGCAGGACGCCCGCCACCTCCCGCATTCGAAAGGAAAGGCAAATATTGGCGTGAAAAAATGCCTGAAAACTGTACCAAAACTGTACCAAGAAATCGGCATTTTAGGCCTTTTGGCAGTTTTGTAAGCAATTGAAAACATGCAAGTTATTGATTTAAAGCTGTGGAAAAATCGTTCGACTCCCGCCGCCTCCACCAATATCTAAATATTCCCCGGCAATATCTACAATCAAGTTTCTACTCTTCGCCGACGCACAAAGGGCCCGCAAACCTTTTCGTCTGCGAGCCCTCCATGAAACCATTGGCACGGATCATCTTCTTTGGCGAAGGCATCCGAAAAACGAACCTTAGATTTTTGCTTCGGCGTGCTTGCCCATGGCGCGCATCTGCCGCACCAGCACGGGCGCTCCAAACAGAACCGCCGCAACCAGCGCCGTCGAAAACAGATCGTTGCGATAGAAGGGCAAGCCGGCTACATAGCAAAGGCCCAGTCCGCCGAGATTCTTCGGATACATGGCGGTGGAAGCCCAGACCGCATAATTCGAAATCAGGAAGAAGGAGGTGGGTCCAAGCAGCGCGCCAGAGGCCACGCGCACAAAGCTGGTCCGCGTGCGCAGCAGAATCTGGCCAAGCGCCATCGCGGCAATGTACCAGATCCAGGTGGGCACATAGAACTGCCACTCAAAGCTGAAGTGATAGACCCTGGTCGTCAAAAAGTAGTCGGTCGCCATCAACACGACCAGCGGAGTCGCCATCTCCCGCCAACTGCGCCGCGCGCCAAAGTACAGCAGCACGCCGCCGACTGCGGTAAAATTCATCCAACCGGCGTGCATCGGCAGTCCACCAGCGACCAGCAGCAGGCGGCTCAATACGGCAACCAGCAACAACAGATAAGCGATCATGGCACCCTCGATTCCGCGGAATTTCCGACCGGATTCCATAAGATAAACATACAGAAATCACCGGCAAAAGAAGATCCTTCCTTCTATTCTCGGGTTATGTGAGGCATCGGTCAAATGTTCTTTTTCACAGGATCAAAAAATATTTTTGCCGTTCCTTCTCCCGCCTACTTTTGTACACGCCCGTTCAGCGCGATGCCCGCCTCCTCGCGACCATCCACGATATACTCCAGAGCACCCAAAGGGTGGCGCACCACACTGCCCGAGCCAAGAAAAGAATAGCCAAAGCGCAGGTCGGAGAACTCCACCGTGCTCCAACTGCGCCCGGGGGGAAGATCCGGCGGCTCGATGCCCTTGATCGGCTGCTGGCCCAGGTCGCGCACCACGGCCCAGGTGCCCCAATCGAGATAAGCCTGCCCGAGCGGCGTGCGCTTGGCGGCCTCCACGACGGCCGTAGCGACAGGTTTATACAGAAGATCCTGCGGCACGTCGCTGGTGATGGCCCCGGTGCGCGTGTCGACTTCGGCCGTCTGGTAAAAGTCGTTCGTCTCCAGAATCGCGTGCCAGCGGTAGGGATTCAGCGGGTAAGGCTCCAGGGTGATGCGGCGAGCCGGTTCGGAGGCAAACTGCTGATTGGTCAGCATGGCGCGGGCTTGCGCCTGCTCGGCCCAGCGCCAGCACCAGAGCACGACCATGCCGGCCAAGGCAAAGATGGCCCAGTTGCGCCCGCGAAAAGCCGTGCGCCGCGCGCCAATCTCCTGGTCGGCAAGCCCCAGCAGCCAAGGCATGACCACGGCGGCCAGCAGAAGCGCCCACAGCACCGGCTCGGCGATGAAGACAAAGCTGCCAGCATACCAGCGCGGGTTGAAGGGGAAGAAGGGTCGCAGGCCGTAGTTGTTGGTCCAGTCCAGCAGCAGATGGCTGAGCGAAGCAATCAGCGCGGTTCCGTAGAGCCAGCCCCAGTGAACCTTCTGCGCGCTTTCCGCGGGCTTGCGCCAGCGACGCCACAGCCAAACGACGCCCACCACAACACCGGCCACCAGCGGCGCGGCCCAAAGGGTGTGCGTAATGCCGCGATGGTGCTTCAGCCCCTCCACAGGGCCGGCCAGCGACCAAAGCACATCGAGATCGGCGGCCTCGGCAGCCAGCGTGGCGGCCACGGTGGCATAAGCTGTCTTGCGATTCAATCCGGCCCGCGCAATACAGGCGCCGGTAAGAAAATGCGTGACGGGTTCCATTGGCTTTTATCGTAACGTGCGCGGCTGCGCCGGAATACGCCGGGAACCTATAATCCAACCCATGGGCACGACTGCAAGCCTCTTCCCCGACCCGGCAGAAAAGGCCGAAACACTGCGCGCCGAACTGCGCCGCCACGAATCTTTGTACTACGTCCAGAACGCGCCGGAGATTACCGACGCCGCCTACGACGCGCTGATGAACGAGCTGAAAAAGCTCGAAGCCGAGCACCCGGAACTGCTCCGCGCCGACTCGCCGACCCAACGCGTCGGCGGCAAGCCCGCCAAGGGCTTTCGCAAGGTTGAGCACTCGCGGCCCATGCTCTCACTCGACAACGCCTACTCGGCCGAGAATCTGACGACTTGGGAGTCGCGCTGCCGCGAGTTGGCCGGCGATGTGCCGCTAGAATACGTGGCCGAACTCAAGCTTGACGGACTGAGC
>Ga0224528_1002034_pt1 | contig 12159 bp, 4 predicted proteins | sample CBST25metaG_2_FD_179888 | JGI IMG/M metagenome (GOLD analysis project Ga0224528, IMG submission 179888) | Peat soil microbial communities from Stordalen Mire, Sweden - C.B.S.T25 | ecosystem: Environmental > Terrestrial > Soil > Wetlands > Peat | place: Sweden: Norrbotten County, Stordalen Mire...
AGCGCTACCTCAGCGGCAGCCGCGGTGAACACGGCGCTGGCTTCCGAAGCCGTCCTCATTGTGACGGGCATGCCAGAATCGGCGCAGGTCTATGGAGCAACATTTACGGTAGGCAGTAATGGCGGCAGCGGCACCGGCGCGATTACCTACACCGCGACTGGAAGCTGTTCAGTTTCAGGCACGACGGTGACCATCACAAGCGGCTCCGGCACGTGCGCGGTCACGGCCAACAAGGCCGCCGATGGAAACTACGCCAGCGCGACTTCCGCAACACGCACGGTCGGCGCAACGCTAGCCACTCAGGCAGCGCTAACGGTAACGGGGATGCCGACGCCCGCGCAGCCATACGGATCAACCTTCACCATCGGCAGCAGTGGCGGCAACGGCACGGGTGCTGTTACCTACACCGCAACCGGAAGCTGCTCGATTTCCGCCACGACTGTGACCATGACCAGCGGCACCGGTGTCTGCTCAGTGATTGCAACCAAAGCGGCGGACAGCAACTATGCCAGTGCGACTTCAACACCCGCGACGGTGACCGCCACCAAGACCGCAGCCGCGGTCACCGTGTGGCCTGCTGCGAGTTCGATCACCTATGGACAGACGCTGGCGACTTCCAACCTGACCGGCGGCACCTCCTCCGTGAATGGCATTTTCGCGTTCACCACGCCCGCCACTGCACCATCAGCAGGAACCGCACTTCAAAGCGTGACGTTCACCCCAGCCGACAGCGCGAACTACACCACGAGGATCGGCACGGCAAGCGTGCTCGTGAACAAGGCAACTCCGACCGTATCGCTTTGGCCGTCGGCAAGTTCAATCACCTACGGCCAGACGCTGGCTGCCTCCATTTTGAGCGGCGGTACAGCGTCAGTAAGCGGTACCTTCACATGGACCGCACCGGCGTCCACCTTCGCCGTGGGTACTGCTGCCGAGAGCGTGACATTTACGCCCACAGACGCCAGCGACTACAACACCGTTCCCGGGTCAACCACTGTCCTCGAGGGCAAAGCCGCGGCGACGGTGACCCTGAGCAATCTGACGGAAACCTATTCCGGCAACACACTGGCTGCGACCGCAACGACGAGCCCGGCAAATCTCTCCGTGACCCTCGCCTACACAAAGAACGGGCTGCCGGAAATTTCGCCCAGGAGCGCCGGAAGCTATGGCGTGACGGCGACCGTCACCGACAGCAACTACAGCGGAACAGCGACCGGCACACTCATCGTGAACCAGGCGCCACAGATCATCACGTTTACTCCTCCCGTTTCGCCGGTAATCAACGGAGTTTCTCCCATCGCCCTTTTGGCCACGGGCGGCGCCTCGGGCAACCCGCTGATCTTCAGCGTGGTGAGCGGTCCAGGATCGGTCGGCGGCATTAACAACAGCACTCTGACCATCAATGGCCCTGGCACCGTAGTTGTGGCCGCAAATCAAGCTGGCAATACAAACTATTCGGCTGCGGCGCAAGTGACGCGCAGCATCGTCGCACAATCCGTAAACCTCAACATCAATGTCGCCGGACTGGTCTTTAGCAGTGTGCCCGTCGGTTCCACCAGTGCCGCCCAGACCCTGATTCTGACCAACCCCAACAGCCAGGCGGTAACCATCAGCGGCATTGCGACAACCGGCGATTTCAGCGCGGTCAACGACTGCCCCACAATTGCTCCCTTTGCCACTTGCAGCGTCAACGTCACCTTTACGCCTACCGCAGCGGGCGCACGCAGCGGGACTCTTACGGTGAGCGAAGCCTATTCCAATTCCCCGCAGTCGATCCCGCTGACCGGCACCGGAAGCAAAGCCGGGATTCAGGTCACGCCTTCGTTGCTCAGCTTCGGCAGCCAGGTCGTCGCGACATCCAGCAACGGCGGGACCGTCACGATCATGAACATCGGAACCGCCGATCTGGTCGTTTCCAGCATTGCCGCGAGCGGTGATTTCTCCTCCAGCGGTAATTGCGCTCGCATTCCGGCGGGCAGTAATTGCAGCCTTTCCGTAACGTTCACACCGACCACAACGGGAGCGCGCAGCGGCGCCTTGACGCTGACCGACAACGCCGAGAACGGCGGACAGACACAGGTCGTCAATCTCTCCGGCGTTGGGTCGCAGGCTGGCGCAACACTCGCGCCCAGCGTGCAGACCTTCCCCGGCATCGTGATTGGCGCAAGCAGTTCCGAACTGAACGCCACGCTCACCAACACCGGGACAGCGCCTCTGACCGGTATTGGAGCTTCGATCCTGGGCGACTTTACACAGCGCAGCACGTGCGCCGCGACTTTGGCTCCGGCAGCCACCTGCACCATAAGCGTCGTTTATTCTCCAACCGTCGCCGGTGTGGAGTCGGGCAGCCTCATCGTCACTGACAACCTGGGCACCCAAACCGCAGCCCTGGTGGGCACCGGCCTCGCTCCTGGAGCGTCGCTGAACACTGCGCAGCTGGTGTTTGGAGGGCAGTTGGTCGGTACCTCTTCGCTGGCACAGACGGTGATCTTCACCAACACTGGAACAGCGGCGGTCAGCATTGCGTCGGTCGTTCCAACCAGCAATTTCACGGACACCACCAACTGTTCCGGCTCCATCGCAGCAGGGGCAAGCTGCAGCGTCAACGTCCTGTTCGCTCCCACTGTGACTGGTCCACTGAGCGGAACGCTGACGATCAGTGACGGAGTTGGAAATCAGGTGGTCACGCTGCAGGGGCAAAGCGTCAGCGAGGGTCTTGCGGTGTCGCCTTCCTTTGCCATCTTCGGCGATCAGGAAGCCGGAACCACAGGCCAGGCAAAAACACTGGTCGTAACCAACACGGGCACAATACCGCTGACGCTCAACCCGATCGCAGTTTCCAATAACTTCAACGCGAGCAGCCAATGCCCTGCCGTTTTACCTGCGGCCCAAGCGTGCGCCATCAGCGTCAGCTTCTCCCCCACTGCGATTGGAACACTCGCCGGATCGCTGGTTGTGAACGATGCAACCGGCCAGGTGTCGACGCTGGCAACCTTGAGCGGCCGAGGAACTCTGCCCGGACTCGCCACTGCGCCCTCGACGCTTTCCTTCGGCAGCCTGCCGGTAGGAACCGCAAGCCAGGGGCAAACAGTCACCGTCACCAACAGCGGATCGGCGCCTTTGCTCATCGGCACTGTGAGAGGCACCGGGGACTTTGCCGAGACCGACACCTGCGCGTTGCAGATCATTGCCCCCGGCGGCAATTGCGTCATCAGCGTCGTCATGACTCCCACCACGATCGGAACGCGCACCGGAACCATTCAGTTTAACGACAACGTGGACGGAACACATCAGATTGCACTCAGCGGTGTGGGCCAGCAAACGGGAGTCAGCGTCTTCCCCACCAGTCTGGCCTTTGGCAGCCTGGCCTTTGTCACCACTGCACAAGCCGCGTCCGCAACGGGCACTCCGTTGAGCGTGACGATTTCGAACACCGGCAACACCCCGCTGCAACTGGGCGGATTCAGAACTGAGGGAGACTTCAGTGAGAGCGATCGCTGCGGTGCTACGATTGCCGTTGGCGAATCGTGCACGCTCTCTGTCCGCTTCCTGCCCACCGCGCTCGGTCACCGTACCGGCACCCTCACCATCACCGACAACGCCGGCGGCGGCACGCAATCCGTTTCGCTGCAAGGCGACGGCAGTCCGGCAGGCCTCACCCTCTCGCCTCCGGTGCTGAACTTCGGTGTGCAAACCAAGAACAGCACGTCCGCGGCGCAAACAGCCACGCTCACCAATGGCACAGGGCAATCCATCGGCAATGTCGCCATTGTCGCCAGCGGCGAATTCAGTGAGAGCGACAATTGCGGCGCGACACTGGCCAATGGCACAAGCTGCACCCTGAATATTACGGTCACGCCCCAGACCACAGGCGCAATCACCGGAACGATCAATATCTCTTCCGCAGGTTCCGCTCCACCCAATTCCCAGGCAACCAGGGTCAGGCCTAAAGGCATGAGCAGCAACGCCACCTCCAACGCCGGCTCCAACCTGGGCGTGGTCGCGGTTCAGGCCTCCACTCTTGGGAATGGAAATGCCGCCGCCACCCAACTGGCTTTTGACACGGCGCCGGCTTTGACGTTGACTGCCGGTGGCAACGCGGGATCTTCCGTTACCGTGCAGGAAGACGACATCAACTGGAACGCGGTCAACGCTGCTGACGCAATCACGCTCACTGTCTCCGGCCCCGGCGGCTATTCCAAGTCCTACACTGCAACAGCATCCGGTGGCATAGCTTCCTTTAACCTGAGCAGCGATGCGTTAACGACCGGGGGCACCTACGCATATACGGCGTCCGTCCAATCGAATCCGTCGATCAAGTCGGCTGCGGCCAGCGAAACCGTAAACACCGGCGCCGCGGTCAAGGTCAGCGCTATCGCTGGCAGCGCGCAAACGGTGGTGATTGGCACTGCGTTCCCAACTCCGCTCCAGGTCCTTGTCACGGACGCCTACAACAATCCGGTCAGCGGAGCCGCGGTGACGTTTACCGGCCCGGCATCCGGCGCAGGCGTCAACCTTTCCAGCGCTCTGGGCACTACGAGCAGCACAGGTGCAGCCAGCGTGACCGCAACGGCAAACGCAAGCGCAGGCAGCTATACATTGACTGCGGCGGTCGCCGGAGCAACTTCTGCGAGCTTCTCGCTGACCAACGCCAAGGCCACGCCCACGATCGTCTGGGCCGCGCCCGCGCCCATCTCTCAGGGCACTGCACTCGACTCCAGCCAGCTCAATGCAACCGCCGGTGGAATCGATGGAAAATTCGTTTACACGCCAGCCGCCGGGACCGTGCTGAGCGCTGGCCAACAGACGCTTTCTGTCACTTTCACGCCGACGGACACCGCCAATTACAGCATAGTTTCGGGAAGCGCGGCGATCGTTGTGAATCAGGTGGAATCGACAGTTGACCTTGCCGCCAGCAGCAATGAATCGATGCTGAAATCAGCGATCACGTTCACGGCAACGGTGAGCCGCCTGACGGGCACAGCTACAGGAATCGTCAACTTCCTGGACGGCGCAACCATCCTGGGCCAGAGAACCTTGTCCGGCGGAGTCTGCACTTTCTCCACCACCTCCCTCAGCGCCGGATCGCATGCCATCACCGCCGTCTATAGCGGCGACGTGAACGCAACGGCTTCCGCCAGCGCTCCCTTGTCGCAACTGGTCATCGACTTCGCCGTCAATGCCGGCAACGGGGCAAGTGGAGTTGCTCAAACTGTCGCACCAGGCGGATCGGCGACCTACGCGATTGCCGTTCCTCCAACCACCGGTACGACTTTATCCACGGCTGCGATCCTGACCGTGACCGGCCTGCCTACGGGAGCGACGGCCGCCATCACACCATCGTCCTGGACGCAGTTGACCGGCTTCTCATGGCAATTACCGGCCAACACCGTTTTGACCGATGTCTCTCTGACCATTGGCGTTCCGCTGCAAACTGCCAGCGTCCGCGGCTCCGAGGGAACGGATGCATCCTCACGCAAGCTGCCATCGTTGCTATGGGGACTTTTGCTCTTGCCTCTTGCGGGCAAACTGCGACGGGCCGGCCGACGAATGAGCCGCATGATCTGCCTGCTGCTGTTGCTAGCGACCAGTGCTGCGGCAATGGCCGGGGTCACCGGATGTGGAGGCAGCAATGGATTTTTCGCACAACCACAGAAAGCCTACACCGTGGTCGTAACCGTCACCGCGGGTTCGCTCTCGCACTCCACCAACGTCACGCTCACGGTTCAGTAATCAGGAGGACTCGATATGCGCAGCTCATTTGGTAAAGTGGTTCTCCTTTTCGGAGCCTTCATCGCTTCAGCATTCGCCGCTTCGGCGCAAACGCGGGCCGCGTCAATCCCTTCGTCCGTCGATTTGGCTGTCACCTACGACGCTTCGCAGGCCAACACCGTTCCGGGCAGCAAGTTCTGGATGCAGGGCGGAAGCGTGCAGTTCCATGGGCAGTTCTGGCGCGATCTGGGCGTCGTGGCGGATGTTGCGGGTCTGCACACCGGCGACGCACATGGCACCGGTGTTGGACTGAACCTGGTGACAGCTACCTTTGGACCTCGCTATACGTGGACGCGTCATCGTTACGCCCTCTTCGGCCAGGCCCTGGCCGGTGAGGCCTTTGGCTTCGACAGCGCATTTCCCTCGACGATCAGCGTTACCACGAGTGCCGACAGCATGGCTGTGCAAGCGGGTGGCGGCATGAACCTTCGATTCTCCCGTCGTATTTACCTGCGCGCCTTCGAGGCCGACTGGCTGCGCACGCAACTTCCCAACGCCACGACCGGCGTCCAGAATAGTCTCCGCATCGGAACTGGCCTGGTCCTCAAGTTCTGAGCAAGTGCTCTCACTTTTCGAGGAACCGTCCAAGGACCCGGGCGAGATCTTCAAGAAAGCTCTGATCGCCCTCGCCAAATGCATTGAGAGTGTGACCGTCAGCATCGATCTCGCCAACGATCTTTCCATTGGCTCGGATCGGTACGACGATTTCCGACTTGGTATCGAGCGAACAGGCAAGATACCTTGGATCTTCGGAAACATCGTCAACGATCACCGTTAGCCCCTGGGCGACCGCTGCGCCGCAGATTCCTTCCGTAACCGGGATACGAACGTGCTCGGTGGGAGCGCCGCGATATGGCCCGAGAACAAGAACATTCTGGTCACTGGGGTCCAGCATATAGAAACCGACCCAGCTGTAATAGGAGAGGCGTTCCGCAATCAATGCGACGCAGAACTCCTGCACAGAAGTGAACTCCCCCGCTGTCTCGGCAAAGCCGCGAATTTCCGAGATGATCTTGTCGAAACCTCCGTTTGTCATCCTTCTATTTTCAACCATCAATGGTCACGCGAATTCCACAAGGCCGAGAAACAGGACGTGCATGCAAGCGTGGCGTCCATTTGAACGCGTACCTATCGCAACGCCTGCCGAAGCGCAGCTTGTGCGCGAAGATTCTCTTCAGGCAGGCCGATGGTGATGCGGGCCCAGTTGCTAAAGGGGGGATGTGCGCGGCCGATATCGATGCTCTGTGCGCGGAGTGCGGCGGCGAGCTTCGACTGGGGCTGTCCCGCATCGAAGAAAATGAAGTTGGTATGGGAATCGGTATGCGGGAGTTTCAGATCATCGAGTACGATTTGCCACTTGGACCGTTCGCCGGCAACGGTTGCGCGGGTGTGAGCCACCTGCGCTGTGTCGCTCAATGCAGCGGCCGCAGCGGCGATGTTGAGACGTCCCAGCGCTTCCGCGTCGCCCGCGCCTTGCTTACGAAGGGTGTTAGCGAGTGCGCGTGGGGCCAGCACATAGCCGATGGGCAATCCAGCGAGTCCATGGATCTTGTCAAAAGTGCGGAAGACGGCGACGTTTGCTCCCTGACGAACCAAGGAAACAGCTGAACGCTCATTAAAATCTTCGGTGTATTCCAGATAGGCTTCATCCACGATGGCGACTGCATGCTGGGAACTGGCGCCAAGAAAGTATTTGAATGCGCGATTGTCGCTGACCGTTCCGGTCGGGTTGTGCGGATTGACCAGATAGATGGCGCGCGTCTTCGATGTGATTTTTTGAGAAAGCGCGGCGAGATCGTTTTCGTAGTGCGCATTGAGCGGCACTGGAACACCCACGCCTCCCAGCCGAGCAGCCGCGTCAATCAGAGCCAGGTAACCGGGCGCCGAATAGAGGAACTCTGACCCCGGGCCGCCTTCACTGGCGAGAACTGTGCCCAGCAGGCCAAGGATTTCCCCCAGCACCACCTGCTCTACTGGCAGATGCTCGTGCGCGGCAATCTGCTCGGCCAGTTGCTGCGCGGCATTCACGTCGGCGTAACGATTGAGGTGGGTCAACTCCCGTTGAATCGCCTCGGCCACGCGCGGCGAAGGTCCGTATGGATTTTCATTGAACGAGAGACGGACCAACGGTACGGAGCTTGCGGCAAGAGTGGATGGTGGCGCTTCGGAGAATGCGGAAAGCAGTGGGAACGCCTGTACTCCCAGCGCGATTCCCGAGGCTTTCAACAAATTACGGCGGCTGAGATGGATCGACATAAAGGAGCAATCCTCAAGTGCATTGATTGGAAAAAGTGAAAGCGGCACTGCGCCGCCCTTTGCAGGTGCGGCGCAGCCGTGCAGAGGACTGTGGAATTAATAGGCTACGCGGAGACCAAGTTGCAAGTAGCGAGGGAAGTTGGCCTGTGACGAAATCTGCCCGAAGCTCGAACTGCCGAATGATGTGTTCGGCCCGTTGAACTGCGGCGTATTGAAGGCATTGAAGCTCTCGGCGCGAAATTGGATGTTGACTCGCTCGCGAATCTTGACGTTCTTGAAGAGCGCGATGTCCCAGTTTTCGTATCCGGGCCCCCGTAGTGAGAGCGTGCGCGGCGCGTCGCCGAAGGTAAGGGCCGTGGATGTTTCGAAGGCTGCGGGGTTGATATAGCCACCGAGGCGGTCATACAGACTGCCCTTGGTGCCCAGCGAAGCACCGGCGACCAGGTTGGGCCGCTGCACGCCATTGCCAACTATCGAACTGTTGGGATTGGTGCTCTGCCTTATAGTAACCGGGAAACCGGCCTGAAAGGTCGGAACCACACTCAGTTGCCAGTTGCCGGCGATGAGGTCCGTGACGCGCGATCCTGTTGAGAAACGCTCGCCGAAGCCGACGGGGAGATCGTAGATGACGCCCGCCGAAAATCGGTACGGTACATTGTTCACCGCGAGGCCGTACTCGGCGCGGAGATCATAAACGTTTTGCGGTGTGCTGGTTGCAGCACTCTGGATGCTGTTCGAGGTGGCGAAGGACGCATCCCGGTTGCGCGACCAGGTGAAGGACGAAAGCAGGTTCAGCCCGTGTCCGATGCGGCGCTCGGCCTTCACCAGCAGGGCGTTGTAGTCTGCATAGCTCGACGAAGTGAGAAGGTTGACGGAGCCGAACTGCGGGAAGGGGCGAAGCAATTGAGACTGTGCGACGGTGGCGCCGCCGATGACGCCGGTGCCGCCGCTGCCGTAGTAAGGGTTGGCCACCGCGCTGCTCAACGCCGCGCTGCCCAAACCGAAGTTCGATGGATTGAGCTGGTTGTAATTCGCCGCGACGCTGCCCGTCGGACCAGGAGAGAGATGAGTGGAGCGGGAGCCAATGTAGTCTGCCTCCAATGCAATGTGGCCGGGCAATTCGCGTTCCACGCCAACTGAGAACTGCTGCACACGCGGCGCCTGCAGATGTTGGTCGTAGGTGGTCACCGAACTTCCGACGCCGGTGAGCAAGCCTGCCGAGTTGCCGACTGGCTTCTCGATCCCGCTGGGAAATGGATTGTCGAGTACGTTGGCAGCCGTCTGATCATTGTCGTTGCTGGCAACATAGGGAGTGTACTGCGTGTATCCAGGAGCCAGCGCGGCGCTGGGGTCGTAGCGCAGCGGCGCATAGAGAATGCCGTAGCCGCCGCGCAGAACTGTCTTCGCGTCCAGTGCGAAGGATGCGCCGAGGCGCGGAGCAAATTTAAGCCGCGATAGATTTCCAATGTCGCGAGGATTCCCGTTAATGCCGGCGAACAAGATTCCACCGCTCACCGGGATGCTGCCGCCCAGTTGCGCGGTCGCCGTGCGATCGAATCCCACAGCAAGTTGATTGTGGTCTTCTTTCAAGCCGGTTTCGCTCTCGTAGCGGAGACCAAGATTCAGGGTGAGCCGTCGCATGAGGCGCAGATCATCCTGCGCAAAGAACGCGTAGTAGTCGGCATAGGTGTTCAGTTGCGTGGAGGTTTCTACCTGTCCGCTGACTGGATAGCCGAGCAGAAGATCGGCGAGATCGGACCCCGTACCATCGCTCGAGCCAGCGGGGGACTCTTGCGTGAAGGCTCCGCTGAAGGTGTACGTGCCGGGCGCATCGCCAAGGTCCTTGAAGTTCATGCGAATGCGGCGATATTCCGTGCCGAAAGTGAGATTGTGTTTGCCCAGTGCCTTGGCCAGTGTCCCGTTGATCACCTGCGATTTCCAATTATCCAGAGAACTGGTGTCCTGGCCAAGTTGCGAGAAATTACGCAGGAAGATGGTGGGGAAGAAGTTCGCCTGTAACTGGCTGGTCAGCGAAGTCGGAAAGCCTAGAGTGGACGGGTTGAATCCGTTGCTGACTTCGGCGATGAGGTTGGGGAAGCGATTGATGCCATAGCGTGCCGTAACCACGGTTGTCGGGTTCAGGATCCATGTGCTGTTCAACTGCGTCGCATCGACCTGGCGGTGATAGGTGTAGGAATAGCTTCCGGGGAGCGTCCCCAGCGGATTGCCCAGCGGCTGCAGGGCTTCATAGAAGATGTACGAGCCGCTCAGATTCCACCACGGCCGAATCTGCTGGTCGAGCTTGACCGTCACCTCCTGCGCATGGTCGCGCACATTGTCCGTTCCTGTGAAGTTGTTCTGTCCTGTGGGGGTGGCAATTTGTGGAAGCGGGTAATAGGACGCAATGTTTCTTCCGACGGTGCTCTGGCGAAGCTTGGGGATCACGTTGCCGTCGAAAGGCGTGCGATGAATGGTGCCCTCGGAATCTGTAAAGGTCTTGGTAGGGTCGTAAATTACATTGAGCGAACCGTCCGCGTTGTAACTCTTGGAAAAATCGCCAATGCGCTCCAGCGCAGTAGGCACGGCGAAAGCCTCCGTGTAAGGCGAGGTCTGGATGTATCCTTCCGAGCCGATAAAAAAGAACGTCTTGTTGCGGCCGTCATAGACGTGGGGCAGGGAGACAAATCCGCCCAGCGATGCGCCCCAGTTGTAGTAGGGGCTGTCGGGCCGCGCAATCCCAGAGCGGTTGGCGAAGAAGTCATTGGCCAGCCAATCGGTCTGGCGCGTCGCGCCGAACACAGAGCCGTGGTAGGTGCTAGTGCCCGAACGCAGCAGCGTGTTGAAGACCGCGCCGCCGGTCCGGCCCACTTGCGCGTCATATGTATTCGCCTGCACCTTTACGTCCTGAATCGATTCGATGGTGGGAATGACAATCGGCCGATTGTTCGTGTCGGTGATAGGCACGCCATCGACGAGATATTGGTTGGCGCCCACTGGCCCGCCAGCCACCGACGTTTGCGTGGTTCCATTCTGATCGGCGAAACGAACAAACTGAGGATTGCCGGTATTGACGAAGAGCCCTGACACCTTCACCGTCATGAACGGATTGCGGCCGAGAATGGGAAGCGTCACAAGTTGCTCTTCACTCAAGTCCGTGCTGACGGAAGCCGTTGAGGGATCGACCAGAGAAGCTTCCGCGCTCACCTGCACCACGTCGGGCGCGGCTCCCACCACGAGCGCGACGTCCAGCGTGAGAAAGTCCTGAGTGGCCAACTGGATGTGCGTGCGGTCCGTGGCTCTGAATCCGGGAGCTTCAATATGAAGCGTATAGCTGGAAGGACGCAACTCATTGAAGGCGTAAGCGCCAATCGAGTCCGTATTCGCCACGCGCACCTGGTGTGTTGCTTCATCGGTCAGCGTTACCTTGACGCCACGCACCGCGGCCCCGCTTGGGTCAGTGACCACCCCGCGCAGACCGCCATTGAAGGTCTGTGCGAGCACATACGGAGAAGCGCCGGACAGGAAAAGCAATGCGGCGAAGAGGACGACGAAAACGCTTGGTCGGTAAGAAAAGTATTGGGTCACGTGATCTCCTGAGGAACGCAGTTGAGAAATCCACATGGATGAGCCTGTGCGAACGAACGAGACAGCGCTGACAGAGGGGAAAGCTCTCTTGAACTCGACCTATGCGCGTATCTTCAGGCTGCCGATGCGATGGGCACGAAGGAAGTCCTCACCGAAGCGAAGAGCCGTGCATTTCAGGATGAAAAAGAGGAGTCTAAAGGGTCAGCGACAAGGATGCGTCTGCACCATGGCGCTCGACTCGACAGGAGAAGCCTGCGAGGAGCGACAACAACATTGGCGGGTCAAACGCATGGGCTTATGGTAGCGAAGCTTTGGGCGGGAGTCAACTCCTGGGACCTCGGCACCGAGCAGCGCAGGAGAATGTGCATATATTACCGCTTGCTTCGTTCTTGACCCTTGGGCCGATGCAAATTAAGATCGATCTGATGCAGCCGATTAGCACCTCCGTTTGTTGCGACATGATGCGCGTAGTACGCATCTGTTGTCCTGCGCGTGGGCGATTCGGCTGTAGTAGTGGGTAGAAACTAACTGCCACTACTTAGACTC
>Ga0224528_1002035_pt1 | contig 12158 bp, 6 predicted proteins | sample CBST25metaG_2_FD_179888 | JGI IMG/M metagenome (GOLD analysis project Ga0224528, IMG submission 179888) | Peat soil microbial communities from Stordalen Mire, Sweden - C.B.S.T25 | ecosystem: Environmental > Terrestrial > Soil > Wetlands > Peat | place: Sweden: Norrbotten County, Stordalen Mire...
GCATTCTTGAATCCGAAAACCACGCAATGCGCGTGCTTGCGCCGCGTTCCGATATGACTGGCGCGGACCGTGCCTGGGCCGCGCGCTATGAGGTTGGCGACGTGCTCCACTACCAGCGTGGCAGCAAAACCCTCGGCATCGAGCAGCGCAGCTATGCGCGAGTGGTCTCGACCGATACAAAATCAAATCTGCTGACCGTCGAGAAGCCGGATGGCCAGCAAGTCACCTACGATCCTGCCCGGCTGCACGGTATCTCCGCTTACCGCGAGATCGAGCTCGAATTTGCTGTAGGCGACCGGCTGCAATTCACCGCGCCCAATCGTGACCTGGGCGTCGCCAACCGCGACCTTGGAACAGTGCAGAAGATCGGTGAGCACGGCGAAATTACAGTCCTCATGGACGGCGGCAAGGAAAGGGCCGTCACATTCGATCCCGAGCAGATGCGCCATTTCGATCACGGATACGCCGTGACCTCGCACAGTTCGCAAGGACTCACTTCGGAGCGCGTTCTGGTCAACATGGACACCAACGTCCATCCCGAACTCATCAACACCCGCTTTGCCTACGTTTCCGTTTCCCGCGCCTCACACGACGCGCAAATCTTCACCAACGATTCCGCTACCCTTGCCGAAAACCTCAGCCGGAATGTGTCGAAGATGTCAGCGACTGACTTGGGTACAAATCGAATTCCATCGACAAACCGCAACTTGGAACAGATCCCCGCATTAAAAATGACACTAGCTGCAGGTCATGGATTTGAGCTGTGAATTTCCCGAACGCTGCACCGACAACTACCTTGCTTCCAATTTCCAGTCGAAGGTTCAATAGCACCAGATTTTGACTGAAGAGGTTCCGCAGACGCAACGTGCCAACACTTGCTCCCTGCCAGCGGGTGCATTTGGAATATAATGCTCTCAATCAAATGTGACTGATTATGCGGCATTTAGCCATAGAACCGCCAAAGGCTCATGGCTCGTAACGTGTAAGAACTTGCTAGGAGTATTCTCTGATGGCTCAATCAGGTTTTTTGGGCGCAAAGGCATCGAATGCGGGAGATAGTTTCCACGAACTATGGGCTCTCAACGCAGCCTTGGAGCTGTTGTATCCCAAAACGGTGCTTACAGCTCTTACCGTAGAAGGCGTTCGCACAGTTGACAGTGCAACTACCTCGGTTGACCCATGGAGTGGTGTTGATTGTGGCCTCTATTACGGCGGTGATACGTTCGATTCTGCCAAACGCGTGGAACTCATTCAACTTAAGTATTCGAGTGCAACACCCGACAAAAACTGGACCATTGCGAGTCTGACTACTTCAGATTCTAAGGGCGGAAATAATTCGGTAATTCGAAGGCTCGCGAACCAATTCATCGCGGCATATATCAAGCGCTGCAACAACTCCACCCAGCAAACTGTTACTAAACTCATAACAAATCGACCTATCACGGCCGAAGTGATGGCGGCGTTGCACGATATTCAGCAATCGGCGCTGCCGCGTGGCAAGAAATCGGCCATTCCCAAGGGACGACAGGAAGATATTGAAAAGCTTCGTAAGGCTTCTGGTCTTAATAAAGCTGGTTTTGAGGCGTTCTGTGCGTCGCTTTCCATTGAGGGGCGAGCGAGTTCGCGGTTCGCTCTGAAAGAGCATCTATTGTTGGCCATTGGAGCATGGACCAATACGAACTCACGAACTCAGTTGGACGATTTACTGCAATTCATCCGCGAACACATGATGCCGGAAAGTCGGCGTGACCTGATTTCTCGGGAATCCGTCTTAGCCAGATTTGGGGTATCTGATCAGAAATCGATCTTCCCATGTCCTCCCGACATCAAGGTAATCAACGAGCCCGTCCCGCGGAGTCAGGCCCAAGAAGTTTTGGATTTGATCAAGTCCGGCGCGAGGCGGATATGTCTGCACGGTGAAGGAGGCTGTGGCAAAACAACACTTCTGCAGGAAATTCATAGTAGACTCCCCCAATCTTCTACCGCAATCATATTCGACTGTTACGGTGGTGGAACATATCTTGATTCGGACGCATATCGGCACCGAGACCGGGATGCCTTTACACAACTGATTAACGAAATGGCCTCCCTCTTACGAGTACCACTCTTTCTCCTGCCCGCTCACGATACCTCATATCCGAGTCGCTTTATTGACCGCTTGAAAGATGCTGCACAGCTTCAACAAATCATAGATCCACAATCGTTGTTAGTAATCGCTATCGATGCCGCAGATAATTCAGTGTCGGCTGCACGTAAATGTCAGCCACCCGAGCAAAGCTTCGTAGTGAACTTCTTAAAGCTAGGTGTAATTCCTGCGAATGTCGTGTTTATATTGACGGCCAGAACGGGACGCCTCGATCTTTTAGAAATCCCAAAGTCGTATACGCTCCTCCCAGTTTCCGAGTTTTCCAAGAAAGAGACCATAGCTCACGTTGCGTCATATTGGCCGGGAGTATCAAGCGCTTGGATCGAAGAATTTCACGAACTTTCTTCTCATAATCCACGTGTGCAGTACTACGCCCTAGATGCCAGCCACCGAAGCAATAAGCTCTCTGATGCAATGCAGTATTTGCTTCCTGGCGGAAAAGGGTTAAACCAAGTCTTCCGGCAGCAAATCGAAGCCGCGATCATAAAGTCAGGAAGCAATGTTGACATCAAGAAATTCTGTGCAGCGGTCGTGGTTCTCGCAAGGCCCATCCCCTTATCGAACTTGGCAGCTGTAACCGAGCTCAGAGAAGCGCTCATTGCAGACATTTGTAACGATCTTGCACCTGGCATCAAGAAAGCCCCCAACGGCGAAGTGTCACTTGCTGATGAAGACTTTGAGCGCTTCCTCGACGACGAAAGCCAAGATCAACAAAGCGCAATCACAGAAGCGGTTGCCACGTATTTGTGGTCTGCTCGAAATGCGAATCCGTATGCGGCGACGCACATAGCAACTTCTCTCATCAGAGCTGATCGAGGCAGCGACCTTGTGACGCTACTTCAGACGGAAAAAGAGCCGTCGATTATTTCTGATCCTGTCCTTCGTCGAGAAGTGCAGCTTCAGCGGTTGAAGTTGGGCATCTCGATATGCCATGAGCTGAAAACTCCGGTCGATGCCGTCAAGACTCTGTTGATAGGTACAGAAGCAATCACCACCGAAGACGTAATCCGGAATCGCCTAGGTCACAACCCTGATCTAGCGGCTGCTTGCAGCGCGGAGAGAGCCTCAACTCTTATCCTGCGCGATCCAAACGAGTATGGATTTCATGGTGCACTACTATTTAACCTCTATCGCCAAGACGCGCTACGAGGAGACGGGCTTCAAGCACGTGCCAGAGGACGTCAGATTCGCGCGTGGATGAAACGACGCGGGGCGGCACTGAAACAAGCGGAGGATCCTTACCAACCCAGACAGGAATGGCCTCTCTCCGACCGGGAAATTGCAGCCGCGATCGAAGGCGACCTCGCTTTGTGTGGCGCGGATTACGCCATCGACTCCTTGAGATTGTGGACGCCAAGAATACTGGCACTCTCTGTTCTCACCATGGTCACAGAAAGTCTCCTCGCAGCTGGTAAGCAGGATTCCGTCAAAGCACTCTATACCTCGAACCGCCTGCATAACGCGTGGAAGCTTTTCATCTATATCCCCTGTGCCCAGGCCGGTGTCACATTCCCAAAGGATCTGCTTGCGAGGAGCCTCTCTTCGTGGGGCAAACGCAATCTAGACCTTCTACGGAATACAAACCGCGGCATTCATGATGACCCATACCGATCTTTCATAGCTGACTCGCTCATGAGTGGCTGCGAAATAGCAGTTTCGGCAGGGTATCCTCTTGAGCGTGTCAAAAGGATACTTATCGCCCTCACGAGCACATCTCAACGAAGGCGGTCGAGCTTTTCCGCGTATGATTACCGCGCATTAGACCTGACATTCCGAGCTCTAACCCTCGAATATCGAAGCAACGCGAAGTTTTTTGGTGCCGGAGAGTATTGGGAAGTCCCGGACGATCAATCAGACAACGACAAGCCGCGCTCCGAGGAGCAAAAACGGGAACAGGGCGCGTACGTTCATGCTCTTAGCGAAGTCTACACGCAACGTGCAAATCTGCTTCTCCCTGGAATCACACAATGCGACGTAGATACTGCTTTGTCCGCAGTTCTCACGAGTGCAAAACTGGGAGACTACACAGTCCGTCGGCAATACGAGGCGGGCCGGATTCGGACTCAGGTCGCTAGTACGCTGGCAGTTCTTTTGTCGGTTGATTCGATTGAGAAAAAGAAGCTACTGGAGTCTGCAGTGGCGATCATTGGAGACCAAGTCCGGTTCGCCACCGAGGAACAACTCGAAGCTCTCGGACCATTTCGCAATGTTTTGGCGCTGCACGAACAGTTGCTTGCCTATGTGAGTGAGTGGCCTCCGATCTTTCGGGAAGGAAGATTCCAGCATCCGAGCGAATCGATACGATGGTTCGACTAGCTCGGTTCATCTTGCCTGTCAGCCCGCCAAGTGCTGGAGCAATGTTCATTCAAGCGCTAAATTATGCCAGTGACATCGATGAAGATGTCTTGCTTCAAATCAGGGTTCAGGCTGCGCTTGCAAATAATGCCTGCCCTCAGTTGTCGATCAAGCGAAGGAACGAATTAGGACGTGACATGGTATGCGTTGCCGGCGATGCTATTCTTCGGTTCGACGACATCCGCGAATTCGATTGGGACAGCTTTGCACGGACTCTTACCCGGCTGAATTCCTCTCTCTCCCTTGCCGTCGCCGCCCGGTGGGAAGACTTCGGGATTCTTCATAGAGACAGGATTCTATCGCCAACCCTTATCGAGGCGCTGCGATTGCAAGAATTCACTCCAGAGCAAGCATGTGCTCTAGCAGCCCTGATCGAAAATGAGAATCCCCGCGTGCTCGTAGCAATCTTGGAGGCTGCGAAAAATAGGCCAATACCACGCAAGGAAGCGCTAGGGGAAATCGTGGCGTGGGATGATCTGTTTCGCTTTGGCAAAGGACTCAAAGATGACGTGGTGAAGGAATTGACACGGCTGGGTTTTGCGATGAGTTCTAAATGGGTCAGCTCGCTTCAAAGGACAGTAGCATTCGTTTCCTCTTATCAGACAGCACAGCCCACTCAGAATTCGGGCACAAATGTAGTGTTGTCTTCTGCTGGCGACCAGTGGTCTGAACCGGTTGGATTTCAGTCTGCTGATGAATTGCATGATTCCATCAAGAAGGCCGAAAAAGAAGCCGAGCGACGAGATCGTCGATATGATAGCGACTTTGTGCTTGAGCTGCTGCTTCAGCGGGTTCCAGTGGCTCAGCGCACGTCGGTCTTATCTTCGATGTGTGAGATGTTCCAGCGTGACCTCCATTATTCAGTGGATCATGCACTCTTACTCGCAATCAAGCGGTGGCCCGCGGATGCTGCTGTCGAAGAATGGTGTGCATCCAAATTGCCCGGCTTCCTTGAGAAAAATATCATTTCGCTGGGCAAATGGGTGCGGTATGGCCATTCGGTAATACATGAGCTACTTGAATCCACTCGTCTCGATTCCGAACAGATAGTCAACTTGATTCTCGCGGGTCTATCTGCTAAGGCCGGAGATCTATCTGCTCCGCTGGCATTGCCGCTTGTCGAATTGTTGGCCAGTCATCTGTTGGCGAACGATGCTGTCGTACTCTCTGAATGGTATTCGGACCGACTTGTGACGCACATTCCATTGAAAGATCGCGATCTAATCGATGCTGACGACGTCCCGACTGATTGTTGGACAGGTATTGCCCGATACCTGTTCGCAATAATGACGGACGTCGATTCAAGAATCCGCTGGAAGGCGGCACACGGATTTCTTAGACTGGCTCTGCTGCAAGAGAAAGAGACAATCGAGGCGTTCGCTATCCAGCATCTGCGGACTACTGATCTTCTATTCCGGCAGCCAGACGCTCCCTTCTATCACATTGCAGGCAGGCTTTGGTTTTTGATTGCGGCCGATCAGGCTGCATTTGCAGCTCCCGCGAGTGTCGCGTGCCTCCGCAGTGCGATTTGGAAATTGGTAATCGATCCAACTCTGCCCCACGTCCTGATACGTGCATTCGCACGGACGACCCTGATAACACTCGAGCAAGCGCAGGCTATTCAACTTTCGACCCAAGACAAGAAGCTCTTGAGGGCGGTAAATCGATCGGCGCTCAAGTGTACGAAAAGGGAAGGTACAAGGCCTGGACGGAACAGCGAAAAAGGTGACACAAAGCATCACTTCGATTCGATGGACACAATTCCATATTGGTATAGCCCGGTGGTCAACTGCTTCGCTGATGTTTCAATGGAGGAGTTCTTATCGCTTGCTGACAAGTGGATAAGTGAAAGATGGCAAGTGCAGCCTGATATCGGAATTTGGAAGGACGAGAAAAGACGTAATCGATTTTCGGAATATGAATGGGGCCTTTGGTCCAACGGTCATGGCGCCAATCCCGTGATCGAAAGGCCATCTCTGTATTACGAATGGCACGCGATGTGGTGTGTTATTGGTGAATTGCTTCCACTTCACCCGTTGGTGCAATCAAAGGAGGACTGGTCGTACGAGAACCTTTATAGGCGGATAGAGGATGAACTGCTTTCGTGCCCGCCAATTTGGCTCTACTCTCTGCGGATGCCGAAGCCACTTGAAAGTCAGTTTTGGTTCGAGCCATCAAGTTCAGACAACATTGAGGAGTGGATACAGGAACCCGATATAGCCTTCTTCTTAGACGAAGTCGGGATTTGCAACGGTTCCGCAACGATCTCGGTTGATGGCGGGCACGAAACCCAAGCTCCGTGGTTTCGTTCCGAAGTGCAAATACGTACCGCTCTTGTGTCTCCTGATCGGTCCGTTTCTCTGGTGAGAGCTCTCGCTACTGCGGATCACTATCGGTATTTTGTACCCTCTGAAGGCCACAATTTGGAAATCAATGCAGGGCCATACCGCCTTCTCGGTTGGCTAAAGAACATCGAGACCAGAGATCCTGGCATTGACGACCATGACACCTTCAGTGCCGACATTAAGCCTCATGGGAACATACCTGGTTCTGTGATCACCAGGAAACTTGGCTTACAGCACCAGTGGCCTCATGACGAGGTGATCAGAGACCGTAGCGGCAGCATGATCTTCACACGGGAACGATGGTGCGATGAAATCCCACTGGATAGTGATCGTCGTCGGAGATATCATGACACACCTACTTCCAAGGGAGAGAGACTCCGGGTCGACAAAGGCGCGCTGAAGGGATTCCTCGACAGCGAGAGTCTCGATCTAATCGTTCATATCGAACACACAAAAGCCAATCAGGGGTATGACTATGCCAACAGGAATGGCCATGAAAAGCGCCACACGTACGACAGACATTTCGTCCTCAGGAAAGATGGCACATACGAGGACGCCTTCGGAAATTCTGGAACTTGGTAAAACCATAGTCAAAGAGATGGGCCTTGATGATGACACCGATACCCTTGGACGATGGATGTGCCATCATGTAGCCGGATTGATCGATCAAGCTGCAAACGGGCAATCGGATCAAGCACGGCTCACAGCCCAACGTGATGCAGTGTCCACGATTCTTGCGCTTTGGGAGAAGCGCGTGGCTCTTCCAGGCAATGCATACCCATTGGCACGCTTCAAATATCTGTTGCAATGCCTTGCTGCAACAAGCCCAGATGCTTCTATCTGGGAAACACATAACAGAGCATCGATGGTTGATGCCGCAGGTAGCCTATTTCGCCATGCCACGGAAATCGCCAACATTGCTTTGTCACTCGACTCAAAGCCACCGCTCTTTGAACGAAAAAATGAACCAGAATCAGGTTTCCCCGCGAAGTTTTTGAAAATGATTGAATGGAAAATTCTCAGTGCGGGAGAAGAACTTGACGAACGATCAAAGTCTTTGCTGGAAGAACACATCGAAGACGAGGCCGAGCCATTAGACGCTCACTCAAAAACGCTTAAAGCTCTTCTCAAAGCCATTACATCGACTCAGACGGCGCTTGCGAAGCTGGCTGAAGAGGTGAATGAGAAATTATCACCGAAACTGCGTTCAACGTCCCCTACGGCCAGTCCGATTCTTCCTGATTGGAAGATTAGCGTCGCCAGAAAGCCGCTTTCCCTAACTGCGATTGGGTTATGCACGGAAATCCTAAAAGAGGGTGCTGCAGTAGATGTCGGATCGGCCAAGCGTAGCTTAGGGAACTCAAAAAAGATTGTTCTTGCAAAGAAAGGGAAAGAGATCATCGCTCTCGCTGCGCTGAAACCATTCAGGTCAAAATATGCGGCGAAGATCGCGCTGCAAAGTTCAGCTACTATCGAGCCCAACACTATCGAATTGGGCTATGTTGCTGTTCGGCAGGCATACCGCAGCAAAGGGTTGGGAAGAGATCTGATCCAAGTGTTACTTGAAGGAGAGAAATATCCTCTCTTTGCCACAACCGCATCCGCAGCGATGAAAAAGATTCTATCCGAACAAGGTTTTACGAAATCTGGAAAGCCTTGGGAGGGCCAAGCGGGACGTCTGACACTTTGGAAAAGAAAAGAAATTGACAAATCTGCATAATGGTCACTGGCCCACACAAGGACTAGTCTACTGATTTTGTACTGAACAACATGTATTCTTCGATCTCATGCAAACAGAACGAGAAAGACTCTTCACATGGCCTTATTTGCAAGACGATTCTTACAATACGCGTTAGACGAAAGTCAGGCCTATCTCTCTGTAGAACAGCGCCGAGATCTTTGCAAGCACCTAAATACTGTTCACGACAACTACTTGGCTAAAGAATGGGAGATCACATTACTTCATGCCCTAAATGGGTTAGGAACTCTTCAATATGAGCCTGACTTGCCAGGTACTCGCCATCCCGACATTTTGTATACGGCGGAGGATGGCCTCACCTTCGTCGCGGATATTACAGCCGTTTCTGACAGAGGGCTTCATAAAGAGAATCCCTACGATGCTCTTCAACAGGAGTTTTTCCGGCGGCAGAAGAAGTCTGGGATGTTGCATGGAGGATTCGATGTACGGGTGAACTCCTATCCGACCAACCACTATCGGGGTTCGGGCCAAAAGCCCCGGCTGAAATTGCCCAAGATAGCTGATTTTCCAACTAGAGTCTTCAACGCGGATTTTCAGGCGTTCATGAACAGCGTTCGCACTCATCCAGACAAAGAGCGCCAACTCAAGATTGAAGATGAAGAGGTCTCGATTCATTTCTCGTACAGCCCTTCGAGACGTGGATTCGGGGGAGGTAGCCACCCTGCATTTGATCTAACCGCAATTGTAGATCGCAACCCCTTCTACAATGCGCTTTCCTCTAAAGCTGATCAACTCAGAGAATCCGGCTACAGCGGAATGATGGGTGTAATTCTCTGTGATGCTGGTTGCTGGAGCTTACATCAGGACAACTCGACGTGGGAGTACTATGGAAGGAATGAGGTTGTAGGGCATTTCCTGCGTCAGACTCAAACGGTCTCATTTGTAGTTGTGCTGATCGTGGAAGACGAGCAGCACGCATTAGGACTCAGCAGAAGGCAACTGATTAAATCCAGGTTGTATGTAAACAGTCATGCGATGCCTCAGAAAGAGGCTCTCGAGCAATTTGTCGCAAGACTGGGACACAGTCTTCCATGCCCGGAACAGACTCCAAAGAACGCAATCTTGCAGTTGAAACGGAAGGACGGAATGACAGGTCGCCACTTAGGAGCACTCACGCATGGCGGAAGTATCGAGATGTCTGCCCGAATGTTGCTCGAAATTCTGGCGGGACAACTATCCGTTGACGATTTCGAGCAGAATTATCGAATGAAGAATATTGAGAATCCTTTCCGGATCAAGCTCCAGCAAGGTCGTCTAATCGACCAGATCATCGTCGAACATCATCCTGAGAAAGACGACGATCGTGTGACGATCCATTTCGGCAAACCTGATGCAGCGATCGCACCATTCACATATGAATGAGGTGCTTCCCAATATGGCCTGTCCTCATACGCGCACAGAATGCCTCAACGAGCATGAGCTAATTCGCAAATACCGGTGCTTGGATTGCGGGGCCGTGATGATGTGTGCTTGTGATAAACAAATCGGAAGATCCCACTTATCCCATCAGCTTCATCAAGGCACCGTCCTTGAAACCCAGGAACGGGTTCCCGTAACCGCGGGTTTCCAGCCCAGCATTTGCCGCGAGTGTAGAGGCCTGGCGCCGGCAGCTCATCCTGCAAGCTCGATTCCGGGACGGACAACCAAGATCAAACGCTACTACTGGCGCGAACTGGCCTTTCGTGAGATGGAGTTGTTCGAGACTTGGAAACGCACGGAAGAAGGTAAGACCTATTCCATAGGCTCGCCAATGCCAATACCAGGATTTGCAGAACAGGCACTCGAAGAAATTAAACAACAGCACGCAACGAAGCCCAAATATGTGTTTGACAATGTGAGTCAGCAGCAAATCCTGGAGAAGTGTAACGTCGAAGTTCTCGACCTCAGGGCTGAATATGTCTCTGGAGTCGAAGGTCGCGCTCAGCTCAACCAAGACGGGCGGGCGGTCGGAGTCGAGGAATTTGCCTGCTACCATCTGCATTCTCTCGGCTACACAACTGTAATCTGTGAAAGCAGGCCGTTCCATGCTCTGTTTGCCACCCTCCTATGGCCGTTAATCCAAGACCCGGCAGATTCGAGGCTCCAGACCGTCGGCATGGCAGATCGCACTGCGCCACCTAACCAGCAGCGCCCGTTGTGGTGGTTGCGCCCCGATGATTTTGGCACAGTGGGCTATGGCTGAAGGCGGGAACCTGAAATCATCACCTTTCTCGACGCGCTTCCTGATACGAGGGACGAGCTCTCTAAGTTCTTTGAAGATGCGCTTGAACCAAGTCGCATTCTCAGAACCTATCTTTGGGCAAATGAGCCTTCCGCGATCAATACCGCGAAGCGAATCTTGGAATTATTACCCCCCACCGTCATCAAGATAGTACTTCGATATCTCGTGGATTCTTATTGGGCCAATTACCTCGGATGGCCTGATCTCATTGCGTATGCCGAAAAAGATCTGTTCTTTGCCGAGGTCAAGTCCTCAAGAGACAAGCTGTCTGACGACCAGAAGCACTGGATAGAACAAAATCACATCCGCCTAAAACTACCTTTTAAACTCATTAAGATTCATCGACTCCGATAACGGAGCACATGTTCCGTTGTTTCTGGAGGGAAGGGCCACCTTCCCTGACTTCAGCCGCAGATCTTGCTGGCGTCTTCCGTCACCCATCCGTGCGGGCCTGTGTCCTGCCCGCAACGCCGACCCTGAAAAGCAATGCGGTGCAGCCTTCGGCTGGACCACCGTTTTCGACATTCATTTCCCGGCGAAGCCTCGTGCTTCGTTCGGCTCCTTCTGTCAACTCCGCTTGTGCAGCTCCGCGCGGCAAAGAACGCCGTGCTCGCTTCCGCGCCCCTTCGGGCTTCGGGAGTTGACAGCGCCTCTCTGCGCCCGTTTCGCCAGTCATGAAATGAATGTCTTTTTTTAGCCCTCCCAGGGCTGAAAAACGGCAAATCACACTCCGAAGGAGCGAACATCATGACTTACGCAGCAACCACCAGCAACACCGCCACGACCGCGCCGCACAGCAATAATGCGGCGCTGCCGAGCCAGTCGCCTTACCAACAGCGCACCACGCGGCGCGACAACCCCACGCAGCAACTCATCAAGCAAGCCGTGGATTACCTGCTCCAGCAGCTTGAAGCGGGTAAAAGCGAAACGCTGACCGCGTATCTCGCGGCAATGGCACGGTTCCACAAATATAGCTTCGGGAATATTCTCGCCATCGCACGGCAGCGCCCGACAGCTTCGCACGTTGCTGGATTCCATACGTGGAAGGAGCTTGGACGCTTTGTGAAGCGCGGCGAGAAGGGCATTCAGATTCTCGCCCCAATGGTTGGACATCGCCGCAAGAGAGACGAAGCCGACCGCAACAAAGCGCAGGAAGACAGCGCCAAGCCCGCGCCCGTGCTGATCGGCTTCCGTGCCGTCTATGTTTTCGACGTGCAGCAGACGGAAGGCGCGGACCTGCCCGAGTTCGAGCACAACATCACCGGCGAAGTGGGCGAACACCGCGAACGCCTGTTAGCTTTTCTCGACACGCAGAATATCGCTCTCGAATAC
>Ga0224528_1002036_pt1 | contig 12147 bp, 6 predicted proteins | sample CBST25metaG_2_FD_179888 | JGI IMG/M metagenome (GOLD analysis project Ga0224528, IMG submission 179888) | Peat soil microbial communities from Stordalen Mire, Sweden - C.B.S.T25 | ecosystem: Environmental > Terrestrial > Soil > Wetlands > Peat | place: Sweden: Norrbotten County, Stordalen Mire...
CCGTTCCTTCTTGCTCAACGCAACATGCACTCGATGGTAGACAGACATGCTTCCAATCTGCGGCCTGTTGCCCTCATAGACAAGTACACAATAAGATTCATCTCCATCCGGTCAGAGACCTAGTGTGGTGTCTCCGAAGTACTTTGAAAAACAACCGCAGATCCTTCGACTCACCACCCCCAAGCTGAAAAGCGCTTGGGGTCCCGTTCGCTCAGGATGACAACCCTTATTTGTTGCGAACTTCAGAGACAGGACACTAGGCTAATCGTACGCATCGATGTTGAATTCACGCTGAAGAAAACGCGCTTCAGCAAAGAAAGAAGAGGCTGCCGTTTGGAAACGGCAGCCTCTTCTGCTGAAGCATGGAGCTGGTTTAGAACTCGATGCGGGCGGAGAACTGCGCGGCCTTGCGGTTTGCATTGCCGTTAGCGGTTACCTGTCCAAAGTTGGCGCTGCCGACCACAGTGCTGGCAACACCGAACAGGGTGTGGTTAGTGACGTTATACCACTCAGCGCGGAAGTTCAGCTTGGAAGCTTCGGTGATGTGCAGCGGGAAGGTGCGCACCAAGGCCAGATCCAACTGATAGTTTCCGGGTCCAACGATGTTATAGGGAGCGGTACGGGGTGCGTCGCTGAACTTGTACGCATAGGAGCTCAGCATGGTGGTGACGGGATTCATGAACGGACCGGCAGCGTTCGACACGGTGGTGCCTGTGCTGGGAACGATGAAGGTAGTGGAGGCAACCGGAGCGCCTCCGGACGCCTGATTGTAGTTGGCAGTGGTGATCCCTTTGCCCCACTTGCCGTTCTGACGAGCAGACCCGGTAAAGTTCGGGTTCATGATCGGGTTGTTGGTGCTCTGCGCCTGGTTGGTCTGGCTGGCCGTTTCAGTCAGCGTCAAAGGAGATCCGGAGTAGGCCTGATAGATTCCAGAGAATTTGAAGCCGCCCAGGACTGCCCGCTCCACGAAGTTGCTGTTGAGAAGCGTCTTGCCGAACGGCCAATTCCAAACCGAGGTCAGCACAAAGTGCAGGGGCTGGTTGGAGGTGGAGACGCTCTTTTCGATTGCGTCCGCCTTATAGGACAGGTCGGAGTGATTGGCGAGTGTGCCGGCAGGAATGGCATAGCCGGTACGGAAGGTTCCGCCATTGTCGATGGCGCGCGACCAGGTGAAGTTGGAGTTGACGGTGAATCCGTGCCAGGGGCGCATGTTCACGACAGCCTGCAGGCCATGGTAGTGAGAGTTGGCAACGTACCCGAACGCATCGGCAACCGACTGGAACGGGAAGGGCTTCAGCGCGACATTCAACTGCTGGCCGGTATTGAAGTTGGCCGGGCAAGGCAGCGCGTACTTTGCGCAATCGGTGGCGATTGCAGCTCCCTTGTCTCCGAGTGCCGATCCCAAGGACAAATACTTGGGGTCGAGTTGGTTGGCCCAGTAGCCGCGGGCGTTGCTGCCATCGGCGGGCAGGAAGTGGCCTTCAGAACCGACATAGGTAGTGGTCAGGGTGAGCGCGCTGGTCAACTGGCGCTGGATGCCGAAGCTCCAGTTGATGAACTCAGGTGCACGGCTGCCGAGATACTTGTCAGGGTAGGCCATGGCCAGGGGTGAGCCCGTGTAGTCGATCGGGGTCTTGGTGTTGGTGTAGCCCGTGCCGTACGCGGGACCGGAGGCAGTACCCGAAGCCGCAGTATAGGCGGGAAGCACGCCGTTGGCGCCATGCATCGGCATGGTGCTGAGATCGGAGCCGTTGTTCGCAAAGATCGGCGAAGAGGAGAAGCCCAGGAGGCCGTTGTTGACCGTACCGCCACCCAAGGTGGTGGCGCTGCCGCCGACTGCGCCGCCATGGGTAAACATGACGCCGTAGCTGGCGCGGAGCACCGTCTTGGAATCCAACTGATAGGCTGCGCCGAGGCGAGGTCCGAGGTTCTTGTAGTAGTTGTCGACCGGGGTGGAGCAGTTGCAGGTGTTGGCGCCATGGCCGGTGAACTGCAGTGCGCCATTGATTCCGGTGATCGGGTTGGCCAGATTGGGATTGAAGAAGCTCATGGAGTTATTGACTTCAGTGAGCGTCGGGAAGAAGTCGTAGCGCAGGCCCAAGTCAAGGGTCAGCTTGGTGGTGAGCTTCCAGTTGTCCTGGACATAGCCGGAGACCGGCCGGAAGCGAGTTCCGTATTCCGGATGGGCATACTGCGTGAAGACGGCAGTTTTGGAAGAACCAAATTCGCCCAACAGGAAGCTGGCATAGGCCAAGCCCGTTCCGGGAGTCACCGTATAGGTGCCCGGCAGAGCGGCGGTGTTGGTTACGTCGGCGGAAAGGGTCAACGGAGTGGACGCGCCCGTGGCGTTGACGACGTTATAGAGCATCCATGCCATCTGGGCGCCGAAGGTGAAGGAGTGCTTGCCGACGTTCCACTGCAGGTTGTCGAGCAAGGTATAGTTTTCCGCCAAAGTGATATTGGCGTTGGTGCCGCCCCACTGGGTGGGAGCAGCAGTGCCAGCAAAGGCCACGATGGGGAAGGTATCCTGCGCCTGGCCGGTAGGCTGGCCGGTAATGCCCATGGCAGAAGCGGCATATGTCGACTGCTGGTTGGAGTTGAAGGTCGGACCGTTGTAGCGAGCGAATCCCCACTTGAACTGGTTGAGCAGGTTCGGAGAGAAGGTATGCGTCTCTTCGATGGCTGCCACGATGGTCTTGGGGGCATAGGCCTGACCGTAGTTATACGGAGTCGGCCCGGTGTTACGGAGCGGAGAGGTCGAGGGGCTCTGGCCTACCGGATTGGAGCTGGCCTGACGGCCATCAGCAAACAGCAGGGAGAGCGTGTCCCGCGAATTCATGAAGTAGTCGATGCGCTCGGTGGTGGACCAGTTGACCAGTCCGGTGGGGTTGGAAGCGATGTAGTTGTTTTGCAGCGAAGTGCCGATGCCGGTAGGCAGGAAGTGCTGCAGGTTCTTGGCCACCGTCGAGAACTTGGCGGGGTCGATGACGTTTTTCACGCCGTTATAGGAGAACTGATTGCGGCAGGGCTTGCCACCGTTGGCTGCCGTACAGGCGTCCTGAGTGAGCGGATCGTAGATGTTGACACCCACGGCGGAAAAGTCACCAGCCTGCTGGGCCGCAGTCGGGAAGGTGATTGGCATGGGCGTGGCGCTGGTGTAGCGGTAGCCGTTGTAGTTGCCAAAGACAAAGATCTTGTCCTTCCACTTGCCAAAGGGGACGAGAGGACCGCCGATGTTGATGCCGTACTCGTTGCTGTGCTCAACCGGCTTGCTCACGACACCGGTCACCGTGTTGGCCGCCTTGCCCCAGAAGCCCCAGGTATCGAGAGAGGTGTTGCGGAAGAACTCGTAGACCGAAGCGTGATACTTGTTGCCACCCTGTTTGATGGTGTAGTTCATGACGCCCTGGCCTTCGTAGATGGCCGGGTAGCCGGTGGTCTGGACCTGGAACTGGTCGACCGCGTCAACGGAGATGGCGCTCCACACAAAGCGCGGATCGCCGTTGCCGCCGGCGCGCACGAACGGGATGCCATCGATGTAGACGGCGGAGACTGCTCCCTTGCTGCCGGAGCCGTTGACCACGCCGGTGTTGGTGGTGGCGTTGCCGGTGGTGTTGTTGCCCTGCACACCGGGCATGAGGAAGGCAAAGTCCGTGGCGCGGCGCTGGTCGGCTTGGCCGTAGGCACCCATTTCAATGGGCAGTTCCGCGTACATTTCGTTTTCCATGGTGGCGCCCAGCGTTGCATTGCTGGTTTCCAACTGGGGAGGCGCTGCGGTGACGGTAATCTGCGTGTCTGCGCCACCGACGGTCAATACCGGGTTATAGGTCTGCGACTCCATCGCATTCACGTTGACGTTTTTCTGGGTCAACTTTTCAAAGCCGGGTGCGGCGATGGTCACCGAATACGTGCCCGGATCGAGGCTGGAGAAGTTATAAGCACCCGCGCCGGTGGTTTTGGCGATCACGGTGATTCCGTTGGTTTCATTGGTGGCGGAGATTTCGACATTCGGGATGACTGCGCCGGTTTTGTCCGTCACCGTGCCGGTGATGGCGCCTTTTCCTGAAAGCTGCGCGAGCGAGCCTTGAGGCGCCATGATGACAAAGGCCAAAAGCACCAGCCATCCCCACTCCAACATCCGTAAGAAGCCGATGCTGCGGCTCCTTGGTGTTTCACACGTATTCAACCGTCTTTTTGCGGTCAAACTTCTCATTCAAGCCTCCGAAAGGTAATTGGTTCGCTTCAAATCATCGCCCGTCAGAGTGGTCCTGAATTGCAGGATTCCCAACGGTGGTCAGACCACTTATTGAAGCCAAAATAGTGTCAAGCACTAGAACGTACTCTGTCAAGCAAGAAATATTAAGGCATCTTAAGTAATTATAAGACATTTAAAATGATCAACTTGCTCAACATGATGTCGTTTGAACGCTGGACATCTGGTCAGACCTTGCGAACGAAATGACTAACGTTAGGGCTGAAATTTCAAGGAGAGTCCCCTGGTTTGAAAACCTCGGCAACCAGAAAGTTGAACCACGAGGCGGGGCCGCTGCAAGGCGATCCGGGGGAAGGACTAGCTCACGCAACCTCTGAACACGCATCGGGTTCCAGAAAACCATCCCTCCGGGGCTGAAGCCCGCGTTGATTATGCGGACTTTAGAGGCACGGCTGAAGCCCTTTCAAAACAGGACTGATTCAGAGCTTCCGTCGTGCCAAGTTGTATTTGCGCCGGGTCCCTTACTCCGGGCCTGAAGGCCTTGGCTCTTGCGCTTATTTTCAGGGGGATGAATCCCCCTGCTCCCTCCGCAAATGACCTCTGCAACTGTGGGAGGCTATAGCGAAACCAGAGTAGATGTATCCCGAAAGCAAGGCTCTCAAGTCGACGCGACCACCAGGAAGCGGCGACCTTGCACAAGCTCCGGCAGGACACAGTGACTCTGGTTTCGCTCTAAAGTCCCGTTGATTATGCGGACTTTAGAGCCATAGTTGTGCCTTTTCAACGCCACGCTCCATGTGGGAGAGAAACGCTCCAGCCGACGAGATGGGCCAGCTTAGTCGATATGCGGGGGGGTGCTGTCCAAGGAAGGAGCTGCTCCCAGGTCCGCCCGCAGACTCTTGGGTTTGGAGCCTGGTTTGGCAGTCTTTTTGGCGGGGCGTTCCCCCTCCTGGGCGGTACGCGCCATGCGCAAGTGCTGTTCCATGAGCCGGCGTGCTTCGGAGGCGTTTCGCGACCGAATGGCGCGGAAGATCAACCGGTGCATCTCGGCCGATTCGCGCAGGTCCATTGAGCGCTCGACGGTCTTGCGACGCTTTTCATACATGGCCGACGTGACCGTTTCCATCAGCACCGCCAGGATGGGATTGCCGGAGGCCTGGGAAACGATGCGGTGGAAGAGCACGTCATGGATAAGGTAATCTCCGGGGTGGTCCACCGAGGCAAAGATCTCGGCAACCTCTTCGGCCAAGGCGGTATGGTGCTCTTCCTTGCCGCGCTCGGCGGCCAGAGCGGCCAGATTGCTTTCCAGAATGAGGCGCGCCTCGAACATCTGCCAGGATTGAAAGCCGTGCAGGGCGCCCATGAGGCTGAAGGAATTTTTGCCGAATTCGGCCGGGCCGTCGGCCACAAAGGTACCGACGCCGTGCTTGACCTTCATGACGCCCATCGCGGCCAGGTAGCCAATTCCGGTACGGAGGCTGGCGCGGCTGATGTTCAGCGACTGGGCAAATTCGCGTTCCGGGGGGATTTTGTCGCCCGGCTGCAGGGTTCCATTTTCGATGAGGGAACGAATGTAGTTGACCACCTGCATGGTCCGGTGCGTATCTGGTTCATCCTGTTTCTTCCGCGGCATAAATGGCAAACACCTTCTTGCATTGCCTGAAACGCAGGGCAAAACGAGATTAACACCGAACGGCCTTACCCTGCCGAAGAAAAATTTCCCATCCCTGACGATCTGTAAAGTGGTGTGTATACTGGTGGTCTGACCTCTCTTGTGGTCAGACCGCGCTGCCGTGCAGCGAAAGTGTGGAGTTCCAGTCATGTTGATCGACGAAGACCGTTTGTTTCCTGCCGAGCCCAGTGCACGAAAGATTGCCAGGGCGCTATATTCCCAAATCAAGAGCCTGCCCATCGTCAGCCCGCACGGGCATACGCAGGCGTCGTGGTTCGTCAAGAACGAACCGTTTCCCGACCCGGCCAAGCTGTTCGTGCAGCCAGATCACTACGTGTACCGCATGCTGTACAGCCAGGGCATCTCTCTAGAGGACCTGGAGATTGGGCAGCCGGAGATCAAGAATCCGCGCCGGGTGTGGCACATTTTTGCCAGCCATTACCATCTGTTTCGCGGCACGCCGACGCGCATGTGGCTGGATTTTGCCTTCCAGACGCTGTTTGGGATGGAGGAGCGGCTCTCAGACAAGACCGCCGACCTCTATTTCGATGCCATCTCGGAAAAGCTCAAGACGCCGGAGTTCCTGCCCCGCGCCTTGTTTGAGCGTTTCAACCTGGAAGTGCTGACCACCACCGATTCTCCGCTGGATTCACTGGCCGATCACCAAGCCATCCGCGAGTCCGGCTGGAAGGGGCGGATTTTGCCCGCCTTCCGGCCCGACCCGGTGGTCGATCCGGAGTTTGCCGGGTTCGCCGAAGGCATTGCCAAGCTGGGCGAGCAGAACGGGGAGGACACCTCCACCTGGAAGGGCTACCTGAACGCCCTGCGCAAGGCGCGGCAGCGCTTCAAGGCGATGGGCTGCACCTCGACCGACCACGGCCACCTGACCGCGCAGACCGCAGACCTGCCTCTGGCAGAAGCCTCGGCGCTGTTTGAGCGGGTTTTGGCCGGCAAGGCCACGCACCAGGAGCAAGTGCTGTTCCAAGCGCAGATGCTGACCGAGATGGCGCAGATGAGCCTGGAAGACGGGCTGGTCATGCAGATCCACCCGGGGAGCACGCGCAACCACAACCGCAAGGTCTATGAGAAGTATGGCCGCGACACGGGCGCCGACATTCCGCGGCCGACCAACTATGTGGACGCGCTGAGGCCGCTGCTGGACCGCTTTGGCAACGAGCGCGACCTGACCATCATCCTATTTACTTTGGACGAGTCGACGTACAGCCGCGAGTTGGCTCCGCTGGCCGGGCACTACCCGTGCCTGCGGCTTGGCCCCTCGTGGTGGTTCCATGACAGCCCCGAAGGCATGATGCGTTTCCGCGAACAGACGACCGAGACAGCCGGCTTCTACAATACGGTGGGGTTCAACGACGACACCCGAGCCTTCCTATCCATTCCCGCACGACACGACGTGGCACGACGCATCGATTGCGCATTCCTGGCTCGGCTTGTTACCGAGCACAGGCTGGGGGAGGACGAGGCGTTTGAAGTAGCCCACGCCCTGACCTATGGATTGGTCAAGAAGGCATATCGACTGTAAGGAGAACTACATGGCTGGCATTACGGCTTCCGGCTCCCAGACCGAGGAAGACACCTCTTTTAACGCGCGTCTCGGGCATGTGCGATGGACCATCTGCGCCATGCTCTTCATTGCCACCTCCATCAATTACATGGACCGGCAGGTGCTTGGACTGCTGAAGCCGACCCTCATGTTGAGCATTGCCGATCACGGCATCGGCATGACGGAAGTGGGCTACGGCTACATCATGGCGGCCTTCCAGATTGCGTATGCGGTGGGACTGCTGGCGGCAGGGCGATTCGTCGACAAGGTAGGCACGCGGATCGGCTACATGGTCATCATGGGCCTGTGGAGCGTTTCGGCGATGGGCCACGCGCTGGTCAACACCATGTTCCAGTTCGGTGTTGCCCGCGTTTGCCTGGGCGTTGGCGAATCGGGCAACTTTCCGGCCGCCATCAAGACCGTAGCGGAGTGGTTTCCGCAGAGCGAACGCTCGCTGGCCACCGGAATCTTCAACTCCGGCGCAAATTTGGGCGCCATCATCGCTCCGATCATCGTGCCCTGGGTGGCGATTCACTACAGTTGGCATGCGGCCTTTTTGGTGACCGGTGCGTTCAGCGCCACCTGGATCGTGCTCTGGTACAACAAGTACCGCAAGCCCGCGGACCATCCCACGCTGACCGGCCGCGAATTGCGCCACATCTACCAGGAAGCAGCCGCGCAGATGGGACCCTCTGCCCCCTGGGGCAAGCTGCTGGGTTACCGGCAGACCTGGGCATTTTCGATCGCCAAGCTGCTGACCGATCCGATCTGGTGGTTCTTCCTTTTCTGGCTGCCCGATTTTTTCAGCAAGCAGTATCATCTGGACCTCAGGCATGTGGGACTGCCGTTGGTGATTGTTTACACCGCCTCGTCGGTGGGCAGCATCGGCGGCGGCTGGCTGCCGGCACCGTTCCGCAAGCTGGGCTTCTCGGCCAGTTCCGCGCGGCTTTCGGCCATGCTGATCTGCGCCTGCGCCGTGGTTCCGATCTTCATGGTCAACTTCACCCACACAGAATGGGTAGCGATCGGCCTGCTTAGCTTGGCGGCTGCCGCTCACCAGGGCTGGTCGGCCAACCTGTTCACGACCGCGTCGGATATGTTCCCCCGCAATGCGGTCGGCTCCGTCACCGGCATCGGCGGCATGGCCGGATCGGCGGGCGGATCGTTGTTCGCCGTCTTTATCGGATATGTCCTGCAGCTCACGCACAGCAACTACGCGATTCTGTTCATCATCGCCGCCAGCGCCTACCTGACCGCTTTGGCGATCCTGTGCCTGTTGGCTCCCGGACTCAAGAAAGTGGAGTTTGCAGCATGAGCCTCTATTGCGCAACGGGAAGTGTCGATACCGATCTGACGCCGCAGCAGTTGAAGGATCTGCTGTCGGAGAGTCTGGCCAAACTGGGCGAGCGCCACCGGGTGCTCGCCATCCCACCCGATCAGACGCGGGAGCACTCGCGTGCGGGCGAACTGACGCGCTATGCCTGGCAGCACTACGGCGACCGGCTCAAGGCGGTTCTTCCCGCCCTGGGCACGCACACGGCCATGCAGCCCGAGCAGATCAAGCATATGTTCGGCGATGTTCCGGCGGAGCTGTTCCGCGTCCACAACTGGCGCACCGATGTGGAGACCTTGGGCGAGGTTCCGGCGGAGTTTATCCGCGAACAGTCGGAAGGCAAGCTGAATTATGCGTGGCCCGCGCAGGTGAACCGGATGCTGCCCGGGGGCGGCTTCGATCTGATTCTCTCCATCGGCCAGGTTGTGCCCCATGAAGTGATCGGCATGGCCAACTACAACAAGAACATTCTGGTGGGCACGGGAGGCCGCGAAGGCATCAACCGCAGCCACTACCTGGGTGCGGTGTACGGCATGGAACGGATCATGGGCCGCGCGCAGAATCCAGTGCGCAACGTGCTCAACTACGCCTCCGATCATTTCCTTCGCCAACTGCCCATCGTCTATGTGCAGACCGTGGTGGGCCGGCGCGCCGACGGCGAACTGGCCGTGCGCGGACTGTTTATCGGCGACGACGTGGAGTGCTTCAACCTGGCCGCCGCGCTGAGCCTCAAGGTCAACTTCGAGATGGTCGAAAAGCCCATCAACAAGGCGGTGGTGTATCTGGACCCACAGGAGTTTCACTCCACCTGGCTGGGCAACAAGGCCATCTATCGGACCCGCATGGCGCTGGCCGACAATGCCGAGCTGATCATTATGGCGCCCGGCGTGAAGGAATTTGGCGAAGACAAAACCATCGATGGCTTGATCCGCAAATACGGCTATCGCGGCACGCCCGCCACGCTGAAAGCAGTGGAAACGCAGGCGGATATCGCCAACGACTTGAGCGCCGCGGCGCACTTGATCCACGGCTCTTCGGAAGGGCGCTTCACGATCACCTGGTGCCCAGGCCACCTCACGCGGCTTGAGGTAGAGGGCGTCGGCTTTCACTATGGCAACTTGAACACGATGCTTACGCGCTACGATCCGCGCAAACTCAGCCTCGGCTGGAACCACGTGGATGGAGAGGAAATTTTCTTCATCTCGAATCCAGGACTGGGACTGTGGGCACATCACAGCAGATTTTAAGTTGGGAGTCATCATGGCAAATAAGGGTTTGAAACTCAGCAAGTATTCCGTTGGAACCGGAGACCGGTTCGCGCACCAGGCCAAAGCACAACTGCAGGCCTGCATACAGGCATTGGCGAGCGGCATCGAAGTTGTTCCCGTGTGGAACAAGTCGAACCGCGAACACACGATCATCGGCTCCGAGCCCGTTTCGGCGCGGCAAGCAGCCGACGCAGCCGTGAAGGCGCTGGACTGGAAGCTGCCCTACTTCTGCGACGCGGACCACATCACGCTGCAGACGGTTGGACGCTTTCTGGATGCGTGCGATTTCTACACGCTCGACGTGGCCGACTTTATCGGCCAGCCCGCCGCGGCAGCCGACATTGAGAACTTTGTCACGCGCCATCCGGAATTGATTGGGCACATCCAGCTCGAAGGAGTCGATGAGGCGTTTGAGATCACGGCGGAGAACCTGCGGCAGACCGCGCAGAAGTATCTGACCGCGGTGAAGAAGGCCGGCGAAGTCTATCGGACCATTTTGGCCGCCAAGGGCGAAGGCAACTTCATTCCCGAAGTCTCAATGGACGAAACCGACAGCGCGCAGAGCCCGGTGGAACTGCTTCTCATTTTGGCGGCCATCGCCGATGAAGGCATCCCGGTGCAGACCATTGCACCCAAGTTCAGCGGCCGCTTCAACAAGGGCGTCGACTACATCGGAGACGTGGCCCAGTTTGCGCGCGAGTTCGATCTCGACGTGGCCGCCATCGCGTACGCGGTGAAGCACTTTGGCCTGCCCGAAAATTTGAAGCTCAGCGTGCACTCGGGCAGCGACAAGTTCTCGATCTATGCGGCCATTCACGCCACCATGAAGAAGTTCGACGCGGGCGTGCACCTGAAGACCGCAGGCACCACCTGGCTGGAAGAGTTGATTGGCCTGGCAGAAGCCGGCGGCGACGGACTGGCGCTGGCCAAGGAAATTTACGCAGAGGCCTTTGCACACCGCGAAGAGCTTTGCGCGCCGTACGCGACGGTCATCGATATCGATCCGGCCAAGCTGCCCACGCCCGAAACAGTGCGCGGCTGGAGCTCGGACCAGTACACTTCCGCCTTGCGCCATGTGCAGGCAGACGCGAACTACAACAGCAGCCTGCGCCAGTTGCTGCACGTTGGATTCAAGGTGGCGGCCAAGATGGGTCGCCGTTATCTCGACCTGCTCGAAGCCAATGAAGGAGTAATCGCGAAGAACGTGACAGAGAACCTTTATCTCCGCCACATTGCACCTGTCTTTCTGGGACGCAAAGCATAACATGTTGTTGATGCGCAGCCGCCCCTAGCGGCTCTGCTCATAACCGGAATGGAGAAGCAAGTGAGCAATCAGATTTTCAGTCTTGAAGGAAAAGTAGCGGTCGTGATCGGGGGAACGTCTGGAATCGGGCTGGCGCTGAGCCTGGGCCTGGCCGATGCCGGCGCCGATGTGGTAGCTTCGGCGCGCCGCCAGCAACAAGTGGACGACACCGCCGCCGCGATTGAAGCCAAGGGCCGCAAGACCCTGCGGCTGGCCTCGGATGTGAGCGACCGCGCTTCGCTGGAGGCGCTGCTGGCTGCCACGCTGGAGAAGTTCGGCAAGGTGGATATCCTCGTCAACTGCGCCGGCAAGATCAAGCGCACCCCTACACTCACGCAGCCGGAAGCGGAATGGTCCGACATCGTCAACACCAACCTGACCGGCACGTTGCGTGGCTGCCAGGTTTTCGGCAAGGTGATGTTGGAGCGTGGCTACGGGCGCATCATCAACATCTCTTCGCTGAACGCTTTTGCGGCGCTGACCGAAGTGGCCGCCTACGCTGCCAGCAAGGCCGGCGTAGCTTCGCTGACCCGCTCGCTGGCGGTGGAGTGGTCGAAGAAGGGCGTCACGGTGAACGCTGTCGCACCGGGCGTCTTCCGCACCGCGCTCAACGCCGACCTGCTGGACAACTCGCCGCGCGGCAAGGAACTGCTGATGCGCACGCCCATGGGCCGCTTCGGCAAGACCGACGAAGTGGTGGGAGCGGTGCTTTACCTGGCTTCCGATGCCTCGTCGTTCGTGACCGGACAGACCATCGTGGTCGATGGCGGATTCCTGGCCAGCGGCGTCAATCAGTA
>Ga0224528_1002037_pt1 | contig 12131 bp, 10 predicted proteins | sample CBST25metaG_2_FD_179888 | JGI IMG/M metagenome (GOLD analysis project Ga0224528, IMG submission 179888) | Peat soil microbial communities from Stordalen Mire, Sweden - C.B.S.T25 | ecosystem: Environmental > Terrestrial > Soil > Wetlands > Peat | place: Sweden: Norrbotten County, Stordalen Mire...
GCGTGGACCCCAAGTTTCAGGAGCCGCGCTTTTCTCAATACATCACCGCCGTCGAAAAGCTGGACGCGCTGGCCAAAGATCGCTTTGGCAAGACGGTGCGCGAGCTATCGGTGCGCTGGCTGCTCAACCGGCCGGGCGTCAGCGTGGCCCTGTGGGGCGCCAAGCGGCCCGATCAGTTGAACGCCGTGGCCGATGTGATGGAGTTGAAGCTGAGGCCGAGCACCCTGGACGCGATCACCCGCATCGTCGCCGACTCCATCACCGACCCGGTGGGGCCAGAGTATCTGGCGCCGGCAGTGCGCGAGGGGTGAAGGCTATTCGTCGTCGCGGATGAGCTTTTCCAGCCCCGAGCCACCAGCCAGACGTTCGAGCTGATTGCGCCAATCAAGCGACTCGATAAAGCTCTTCGACTCGCGCCAGCCGGGCTCGACGATGACGTGCAGCTCCAGGTAGACGCGGGTGCCGAGGAACGACTCGATCTGACGGCGGGCGCTGGTGCCAATCTCTTTCAGCTTCGATCCACCCTTGCCGATCAAGATCGCCTTTTGGCCGTCGCGCTCGCAATAGATGGCGGCGGCGATGCGAGTCAGAGGCAGGCGGGCGGGCTCCTGGCCTTTTTTGCGCGGAGGAGCGGGCGGCTCGGCCTCTTCAAAGCGCTCGATGACCACCGCCGAGGCGTAGGGAACCTCTTCGCCGGTGGCGACCAGAATCTGTTCGCGAATCAGCTCGGCGACCATGAAGCGCTGCGGCTGGTCGGTGTACTGGTCCTTGGGGTAGTAGCGCTCGCCGACCGGCAGAGCCTCGACAATCTTGTCGACCAGAATCTCCATGCCGTCGCGCTTGCGGGCGCTGATGGGAATCACCTGGGCAAAGCCAAACTGGCGGGTGAGCGTGTCAATGAGCGGCAAAAGCTGATCCTTGGCCACCAGATCGATCTTGGTGAGAACGAGAAAGACCGGGCAATCGAGCTTGCGGATAAGGCCGAAGAGGAACTCGTCCTCGCTGGCCCAGTTAGGGGCGCCGTGGGCGCTTTTGCGCTTGTCGGCTTGGTGACTCGCATTTGTCGGCGCAAACTGGGCGGACCCGGTGTAGGCTCCCGCCTCGGCAACGGGAACGACGGCTTGGGAGTCTGTGGATTCCCCGACGCCAGAATCGGGACCGGGGGCACCCAATTCGGTGAGAGGTTCCGCGACCGGCGCGGCGGCAGCTTCTTCGAGCTGCACACGGCGGGTCGCATCCATCAGCACCAGCACCAGGTCGCGGGTCTCAAGAGCTTCATAGACCTCCTGCAACATGCGGCGGTCCAGGTGCGAGCCGGGCTTGTGCACCCCGGGAGTATCAACAAAGACGATCTGCGCCGCCGGATGCTTGCCCTTCAGCGCCTCCACCTCGACCACCCCGGCGATGCGGTTGCGGGTAGTTTGGGGCTTGGCGGAGACGATGGCTACCTTTTCGCCGGTCAGGGCGTTGAGTAGTGTGCTTTTGCCGGCGTTGGGCCGGCCCAGAATGGCGACAAATCCAGATTTCAAAGGCTTGTATGCTCCTACCTGAGTTTACGGCATTTTCTGATCAGGCACGGAAGCAATGTGAGGCCGCCAGCTCAGGATTCAGGCCGCTCGGGCTGGCCATCGTCGTCGCGATAGCGGTCGAGGCGGTCTTCGCGCTCCTGCCACTTTTCCAATTGGCGGCGCTTCTCCTGCTCTTCGCGCTCTTCCCGTCCGTCGCTCATTGCATTCTCCTGTTCATATTTTAAGAGAAGCCCGCTCCCCGGTAAATTGCCTCAGCCCGCCGGTCACCATGCTAGAGTGAAATTCCACGGAGGATTGCAGGCAATGGCGGCTGGAATTCCGCTTCCCGGCAGGGTCGAAACCATCGATTTGCAGCAGCAGGTGGCGCGTTTGCAGGCGCTGCTCGAGGCCTCGCGCCAGGTCCACGCGACCGTTCGCGAGGAGGATGTGCTGGAGCAGGTGCTGCGCATCGTGGTGCGCGAGCTGGAGATGGCCGGCGCTGCTTTCCCCTCTGCTGGCCTTGCCTATGGTGAGCACCCAACGGGCGGTTTCAGCTACCCCCTCGACGACCGCGAAGGCAACCGCATGGCCGAGTTGCTGGTTCAGCCGCCGGAAGGCCGCGAGCTGACCATCTATGAGGCCGATTTCATCGAGGGGCTGGCGCTGCAAGCCGCCGTGGCCCTGGAGAACGCCCGCAACCACAAGCGCAATGTGGAGTTTGCCCGTGTGCAGCAGGATTTGGACGCGGCCCGCAATATCCAGCGCTCCCTGCTGCCGCAGCAGTTGCCCGTCATTCCCGGCTACTCGGTGGGCTTTCGCTCGGTTACCTGCTACGAGGTGGGCGGCGACTATCTGGACATTGTGCCCCAGCCCGATGGCAGCCTGCTGATGGCCGTGGCCGACGTGGCCGGCAAAGGGATGGCCTCGGCGCTGATGGCCTCGAGCTTTCGCTCAGCCTTCAGGGCGATGGCCGCCAGCGGTCCGCCGCTGGACGAGCTGGCCGCGCGCATGAACCAGCACCACTGGGCGGAGGGCGAAGAGGCCCGCCGCCGCTATGTGACCGCGATCTTTCTGCGACTGCACCCAGGCGCCGGCAGCCTCGAGGTGGTCAACGCCGGGCACAATCCCGGTTTTTTGGTGCAGCCGGGGGCCGCGCCACACCTCTTCCACGCCGCCGGAACACCGCTGGGCCTGTTGCCCGGGATGAGCTACCAAAGTGAGCGGCAGCGGATTTTGCCGGGCGCGCGGCTGCTGTTTTATACCGACGGACTGACCGAGGTCTTCCAGGGCGAGGAAGAGTTTGGCCCGGAGCGGCTGCTGGATCAATTTTCCCGGTGCCCGTCCGCGCAGGCCGATGGTATTCTCGAAGCATTGTGGGCAGCCATTGAAGGCTTCTCGGCTGGCGGCCCGCAGGGAGACGACATGACCGCACTGGCGCTGTGCCGCGGAATCGCTTCCCCGGAGATGCCGGCATGAGCGAATTCAAATCCACCACGGTTGAAGTGCGACTCCCCTCGCGCATGGGATATGAAAAGGTGGCCATGAGCACGGCCGCCGCGGTGGCCAAGCTGATCGGCTTCCGCGAAGACCGCATCGAGGATTTGAAGACCGCCGTGGCCGAAGCCTGCATCAACGCCATCGAGCACGGCAATCGCCTGAACGAGAATTTGAGCGTCGGCGTGGTGTTGAACGCCAGCGCCCACTCGCTTGAAGTGAAGGTGACCGACGACGGCAAGGGCATGGCCACGCAGCCCGCCAAGCCCGACATCGACCGCAAGATGCACGGCCAGGAAGACCCGCGCGGCATGGGCATGTTTTTGATTCACGCGCTGGTCGACGAGGCTGAGTGGGTGGCTGGCGCCGATGGCAAAGGCAGTTATGTACGGCTGGTGATCCGGCTGGACAAAGACACGGAATAGTTATCAGTCGGCAGTTATCAGTTGTCAGTTAGAGGATAGGGAGAATCCAGATCGTGCAAAGTGAAACCAGGGCTCACGTTGACCAGCTCACCACCCCAGCCGGAGATCCGGTCGCCGTCCTGCGCTTTGAGGGCGACATCGCCAGCACCTCGCGGAATGCGGTGCTGGGCACCTATCAGGCGCTGGGCAAGGATGCCGCCAAGCTGATTCTGCTGGACTTTACCAAGGTGGAATACATCAACTCGAGCGGCATCGCGCTGGTGATTCAGTTGCTGATGGAAGCCGCGAACGCTGGGCAAAAGGTGGCCGCCTTTGGCCTTTCGGCGCACTTCACCAAGGTTTTTACGATGGTGGGCATCCCCAAATACGCCAGCCTTTTTTCCGCCCAGGCCGAGGCGCTGGCAGCGCTCTAGTCCCCCACCGGTGCTTCCAACCCACGGAACATGAAATTGTAGCGCCGACCTCCTGGTCGGCTGTACTGGCGGCGTCCTCGCCGCCAGAGTGGAGCCTGGGTTCTCAATAGAGTTTGCACACAACGTGATGGGACCAACGGTTGCTGGCGTGGACCGGGAGGTCCACGCAACAGCCGGCCAGGAGGCCGGCGCTACAAGTTTGTTGACGCGCCTTGTGAGAAGAGCCCGACTCAAGTCGGGCTCTTGTTACAAAGCAGGACTTGCGCGGAGCTTTTCTAACTCTCGACGAGCGGCGCGGAGTTACTTTTTTGCCGCCGCGTCATCCACGTGATAGAGCTGGAATTCGCGAATCGCCGCCGCGTCGCTGCTCGACAAAACATTGAGCCGCACCCGGCTAGCGGTGACCGCCGGAAAGATGTCAATCTTCTTGTGGCCAATGGCTTCGGCCTTGCTGACCGTCTTCCACTCCGTTCCGGTCCAGATGTCGATGGAATACTTTTGAACGCGCTGGCCGTTGTTGAGCCACTCCATGGTCAGGGCGCGATTGAAGGTGACGGGCTTGGCAAAGCTGACCTCGAGGGTCGCGTGATGCGAGCCTGCCGGCGCACTCCAGAATGTGTCGGGATTGCCGTCGAGCGCCGCCGCGACTTCAGCCGGTACGGGCGCATGAGTTAGCGCCAGGTTGTGCGCATAGCGGGCTTTAACCGCCTGACCAAACTCTTGCAGCCGCGCCACATCGCTATCGGGCAGCAAGCCGCGCCGGTCAGGCGCCAGACCCAGCATCAACTGCGCGCCGTGACCCACGGTTTCATCATAAGTCGCCAGTAACTCGTCGAGGCTCTTGACTGAAGCATCGTCGTTGGGATGCCAGAACCAGTGCTCGTTGCGCAGCGGCGTATCGGCCTCGACCGGACGCCAGCGCAGGTAACCATGGCGATCGATGACGTTCCAGTTTTCATAAGGAACACGGCCGCTTTCCGTGCCCACCCAGCGCGCGTCGCCATATTCAAACAAGCTGGTATCGGCAAAGACCGTGGTGTTGGGCTGATAAGTGCGCAGAGTTTCAATGATCTTGGGGAAGTTATAAACATGCCCCAGGCTGCCCGCGCCGTCCAGCCAGAATTCCACTAAGTCTCCATAATTCAAGGCTAGCTCGGTCAGTTCCGCCTGATAGTAGTCGTCATAGGCGGCCGAGTCCTTGTACCTGGGCTCGTGGCGATCCCAGGGAGAAAGATAAACGCCAAACTTGAGCCCGTATTTGCGCGCCGAGCGAGCCACCTCGGCCACCATGTCGCCCTTGCCGTCTTTCCACGGACTGGCCTTGATGCTGTACTTGGTCTGCTCGGTCGGCCACAGGCAAAAACCATCGTGGTGCTTGGCGACAAAGACAACATACTTGGCCCCAGAGTCGCGAATCGCCTTCATCCACTGGTCGGGGTCGAACTGGGTGGGATTGAAGACGGCTGGGTCAGCCGTACCGTCGCCCCACTCCTGATCAAGAAAGGTATTCGTCGAGAAATGGATGATCACGCCAAACTCCAGATCTTGCCAGTCAACTTGCTGCGGCGCGGGCTTGATGTCAGGAAAGCTCTGCGCGCTGAGGCCCGGGGTAGCCAGCAGGCAAGCAAGCGCCACGCCCAAACAAGGCACGCGAAAGGTACTCATCCAGCGCGAAAAAAGTATCACGATCTATCTCCTGAAAATTTCAGATCAGCAACGATTATTCTACGTCACAGTTTCCTGTGCGGTGGCCCCGATACTCCCGCAAGAAAGCCGAGAAAACTACCCCAGCGACCCCGGCAGCCGCACGATGGCCCGCGCTCCCAGGCCGTCCTCGCGATTGAGCAGGCGAATTTCGCCGCCGTGGGCGCGGGCAATCTGCTGGGCCAGCGCCAGCCCCACGCCGCTTCCCGCTGGCTTGGTTGTATAAAACGGCACAAAAAGGTTTTCTGGGTTAGCGATGCCCAGGCCTCGATCTTCAATAGAAACCAACACCGTCGCGTCAATCAGCCGCCAACTGACGTGTACCTCTTGCTCAGCATTGTCCAGCGAAGCGTCCGCGGCATTGGCCAGCAGGTTGATGAACATCTGCTCCAATTGATCGGAATCCGCCTGCAAAACCACGGCCGGACCAGGCGCGAGTTGTGCGGCCAGCCGCTGCTCCAGCGCCACCACCCGCTCCAGCAAGGCTGCCAGCGGCACTGTCCGTAGTCGCGGCGGAGGCAGTTGCGCCAGTTGCCGATACGACTGCACAAAGCGGTGCAGCGCGTCAGCGCGGCTCTCCACCACTCCCAGCCCGCGGCGAAAATCGCGCGCCGCAGCCGCATCGCCCGTCAACTGATCAACCCGCGCCAGCAAACTGCCGGCGATGGACTTGATCGGCGCCAGCGAATTCGACAGTTCGTGGCCCAGCACACGAATCAGCCGCTTCCATGAGCGCTGCTCCTCTTCCTGCAGCGACTGGCTCACGTCCGAGAGCAGCAGCATGGTGTGCGGCACACCGTCCTGGCGAAACTCCGCCTTGCGCAACAGCCAGCGCGTAGGGATCGCGCCGAGGATGTGAATCGACTGGTCCGGCGCGGCCAGCAGTTCCTCCAACCCCAGTTCGCTCGCCGTGCGGCCAAAGCAACGCGCGTGAGGACGCCCCAGCAGTGCGACACCGGCGTCGTTCACCAGTTGCAGTTGGTTGTTGCGGTCAAAGGCATAGAGCGGCGCGCTCATCACCTCCAGAATTCGCGCCAGCAGGGCCGTTGCCTCCAGCGAGCGCACCCGCTGCTTTTGCAGCAGACTGGCCAAGGCGTTGACCTCGGCGGCCAGTTCGCCCAGCGCGTCGCTCGAACCGGCTCCGCGGGCGCGGAAGGAGTAGTCGCCCTCGCGCAAGGAGGAAACGACATTGGCCAGAGTTTGCAGCGGGCGGGTAATGCCGTCAATCAGCGCCGCCGTCAGCAGCGCCAGATAGATCAGCAAACAACCGGCCAGCAGCAGCGCCGGCGCCAGGCTGATCTGCTGCTGATAGATGAGCAGCCCCGCAAAGCCCAGCCCCGGCGCTGAAAGCAAGAGGCCATAGAGCCATGCCCGGCGCACGACCGAGCGGCGATGTCGCCGGGCAATCTGCTTAGAGTCCATATTTTTCGATGCGCCGATAGAGCGCGGCGCGGCTCAGCCCCAGAGCCTCGGCGGCCTGCGAAATATTGCCCTCGCAGCGACGCAGCATCTTGCGAATCAGCAAGGCCTCAACCTCGTCGATGCTCATATTCTCAAAGGAAGAGGCAGCCGATTTTCCCGAGCCGATGGCCAGGTTAGCCGGCTCAATCTCTTCGCCGCGGCAAAGCAAAATTGCCCGCTCCACCGTATGCTCCAGCTCGCGCACATTGCCCGGCCAGGCGTATTGCATCATCTGCTGCATCGCGGCAGGCGAAAACCCGCTCACCTGCTTGCGATAGCGGGCGCGATTGCGGTTGAGAAAGTGCTGCGCCAGCAGGGGAATGTCTTCGCGCCGGTCACGCAGCGCGGGCAGGTGAATCTCGACCGTGTTGATGCGAAAGAGCAGATCCGCGCGAAAGTTGCCTGCCTCGGCCTCGGCCTGCAAATCGGCATTGGTGGCCGAAAGCAGGCGCACATCCACGCGCCGGGTTTGCGACGAGCCCACCCGCTCCAGTTCGCCGGTCTCCAACACCCGTAGCAGCTTGGCCTGCTGGCGCAAGGGCACGTTGGCGATTTCATCCAGAAACAACGTGCCTCCATTGGCCAGTTCGAAGCGGCCCACGCGATCCGTGCGCGCATCGGTAAAAGCGCCCTTCACGTGGCCGAAGATTTCACTCTCGAAGGTGCCCTCGGGCAGGCCGCCGGCATTGACCGCGACCAGCGAACGGCTCGAACGGGGCGAGGCGCCGTGGAGCAGTTTGGCCACAATCTCCTTGCCGGTGCCGTGTTCGCCGGTGATCAGCACGTTGGCGTTCGAGGGCCCAACCTGAGCGATCAGCTCCAGCACCGGCTGCATCGTCGGCGCGCCGGCCACAAAATCGGGCATCCCCTCGCCGCGCAGCAGGCTGTTTTCCAGCTCCAGTTGCCGCGCCCGGCGTAGCGCCTGGTGCAACTCGGCGTGGATACGCACCAGCGACAGCAGCCGCGCGTTCTCCCATGGCTTCTGGATAAAGTCGCGCGCTCCCCGCTTGATGCTTTCCACGGCCAGGTCGATATTGCCCCACGCCGTCATCACAATCACCGGCAACCGCGCGTCATACTCTTGAATGCGCGCCAACAGATCCAGCCCCTCCTGGCCGCTGGTGGTGTCGCGCGTGTAATTCAGGTCGATCAGCAGCACGTCAAAATCGCTCTCGCCCAGCGCCTCCAGCAGCATTTGCGGCGAGCGCACACACTCCACCTCGATGCCCTCAGGCGCCAGCAACAGCTCGACGGCCTCCAGAATATGCGGCTGGTCATCGGCAACCAGAACCCGGATTGGCGCTTGCTTATTGAGGATGGCTCGCCTCCACAACTCCGGTTTTGGCGTCGGAAATCGAAATGCCATAAGTTTCAAGCACGGAGCCGGTGGCGCGGCGCACCTCGATGCGGGCTTTTTCGTAAGCGGTTTCGGCGGTCACCAGGGCGGACTCGGCCACGGCCAGGTCGTGCTCGGCGCTCAGCGTCTGCTGGTTCGATCCCGCTCCCAATTTCTGCTCCTTCTGCATGATCTCCAGTGTCTTTTGCGCCAGGTCGCGTGCCTTGCGGGCGGCATCCACACGGCTGGTTCCCTGTTCCAAAGCATAACGCGCGTTGCGCACCTCGATGCGAATCTGCTTCTTCAATTCTTCCAGATAGACCTGCGACTGCCGGTATTCCAGCTCGGTGCGATATTGGTCGGCCTTGGCGATGCGGTTGCGCAGCGGAATGCTCATCTGGAAGCCGACGCGATATTCAGGCGCGGTGTTATCCAGAGCGCTTTTCAAAGCTCCGCCATAACCTTGCGGCAAGTTCGAGGTTTCTTTGCCCGTGTACTCTGGATTTTTGGTGCCCGCCGCGCCCGTGCCCACATACAGGCCATAAAGATCCAGCGAGGGCAACAGCGCGTTGCGCGCGCTTTTCCGGCTCAGTTCGCGATTCTGCAGGTCCAGGCTCGACTCCTGAAGCTCCGTGCGATTTTTCAGAGCATCGGCAATCATCTCCTGCACGGGCTCATTGATGGGCTCAATCTGGCTGGCAATGTGATCGGTGGGCACCACCGCCATCTCTTCCAGCAGAGGATCGTCCAGTGTGCGCGTAATGGCGTTTTTCATGTATAACTCTTGCAGCTCAAGGTTCGTTCGCGCTACGGTCAAATCCTGCTCGCGGACCGCCAACTCTCCCTCGGCCTTTAAGACATCCATCTCGGGAATCGCCTGCAGCTCAAGCTGCTTGCGGCTGGTGTTCAAGGTCTCGGTGGCAAAAGCCACGGAACGCTCACCGACCTGCTCGTTGTCATAGGCGCTCACCAGATCCCAATAGATATCGCAGATCTGCGTGACGGTGGCAATCACCTGCGCGCGGAAGGCGATGTCCGAGATTTTTTGATTGGTGCGGGCAATGCGCAGAAAACGCAGGTTCGGCCCCAGTCCAAAGCCCGCCAGCAACGGCTGCTGCACCAGCACTTCCATCGACGAGGAAAACGACGGGCTGAAGTAGTCATAAATGCCGTTGGAAGTAAGGCGGCTGTTATCCCACGCCACTTGCACACTGCTGCCAGTAGCAAAGGATTGGTTATAAGTGATGTTAGCCACCGACGTATTGTTCTTGTAGATGGGAACGCCCTCGACCTGCAAGTTGGTCAACTGCTCGGACAAGTGATCGGTATAGATGTTGGCGCTGAGGATGGGGTCATAGCCGGAGACCGATGTGCCGGTTCCCAGCGTCGAGGAGACAATGCCCGAAGCGCCCGCGCCCGCGCCGCCCGCGCCGCTCGACGTGCCTCCCGCTCCGGTTCCCGCGCCCGCGCCCGCGCCGCCGCCGCCCGGTGTGCCAGAGACTACGCCCGTGTTCACGCCGCGCACCGAGCCACCCGCCTGGGTGCGCAAAATATCCATCTGCGCGATGGGCAGGTTATAGCGCGCAATCACCATGTCGAGATTATCTTCAAGCGCCAGGTCAATCGCATCGCGCAGCGAAATGTAGATTTTTCCATCGCGCACCAGCGAACTCAAACGCGCCGAGTTCGCCATGTTGGGCGGCGGAGCGATCATGCCGCGATAGGCATTGACTGGATTGCTCGAAGTGCGCAGCAGTTGATCGAATGGAATGCGCGATGAAGTTGCCTGCGCGGCCGATGCGGCAGGCGTTTGCACGGAAGCCGCAGGCTGCACGGCCAACGCCATATTCGCCTGCAACAGGACGATGGCGACGGCCGCTTGCATGCCGCGCGCGAAAGAAGAAGTTAAAGAAATCACTGAGCGCCGCCCCCCTGCATGTTTTCCGCAACAATCTCGTCGCGCGTCAGCCAGCCGTCGCGCAGTTCCAGAATGCGCTTGCCGTAGCGCGCGTTCTCTTCCGAATGCGTCACCTGCACAATCGTCGTGCCCGCGCGATTCAACTCGCGAAACAGCTCCATGATCTCGCGCGCCTGCGTGGAGTGCAGATTGCCGGTTGGCTCATCGGCCAAAAGAAGCGCGGGCGCATGAACCACCGCGCGCGCAATGCCCACCAATTGCTGCTGACCGCCTGAAAGCTGCGAGGGATAAAGATCTTTCTTGGCCACGATGTTGAAGCGGTCGAGGATGTCAGCCACCATTCCCTGGCGCTCCCTGGCGGGCAGATTCTTGTAACTCAGAGGCAGATCGATGTTTTCCGCGACGGTCAGATCATCCAGCAGATGATAACTCTGGAAGACCATGCCGATGCGTTCGCGAGCCAGATCCGCGCGCTGCTTGCGGTTCAGCTTGTGGGCCGCTGTTTCGCCAAACCAGTATTCGCCCTTCCAACCGTCGTCAAGCAGCGCCAGCACATTCAGCAGCGACGACTTTCCCGCTCCTGACGGGCCCATCACCGTGACAAACTCGCCTTCGTTGATGGTGAGCGCGATCTTGCGCAGCACCCAGGTTTCCGTAGGTCCGGTCTTGTAACTACGTTCAACATTCTTCAACTGAATCATAAAAAAATTACTCCGATCTCAAGGCTAGAATGGGGTCAACGGCAGCGGCGCGGCGCGCGGGCAGCCAGGCGGCAACAAAAGAGGCCGCAGCCAGCACAACAATTACCGCAGCAAAGGTAAGTTCATCGTGCGCTTTCACTCCATAGATGTAACTGCTGGCAAACCGAACGGCAAACCAGGACAGTACTCCGCCAATGGTCAATCCGACCACAACCAGCAGCAGCGCCCGGCGCAGAATGAGCGAGAGGATGTTGGTCTGCGGCGCGCCCAAGGCTAGGCGTACACCTATCTCGCGTGTGCGCTGCGCCACGGTAAACGAAAGCAGCCCATACAATCCGACCGACGCAATCATCAGCGCCAGCCCCGCAAAGCTTTCCAATAGATGCGCAATTAACGTCTGACTCCCAAAGGAATCTTCGACCGCTTCGTGGATTGTCTTTACATCGGTGGTAGTGGCGTCAGGCGCAACCTCGTGCAGTGTTTTGTCAAATTGGGCGCGCAGCGTATCGGCTGGCACCGCGCCGCGAATGGCCACCTGGATGAAAGCCGTAGCAATGCCGTAGAGCGGTGTGCCCGGTTCGATCTGCGCGAGGCAGAAATAAATCTCCGGCTTGGTGGCATCCGTAACTTTGGTTTGTTTTACATCGCCGATGACACCGACAATATGCGCTTCTGCCAACTTTCCTTTGCCCATGCCGTAGGTGTGTCCGATAGCGTCTTGGCCGGGCAGATACTTGTTCACGAAAGCTTGATTAACAACCACCACGGCGGGAGAAGCTGCCGTATCGTCTTCGCTGAAAAAACGCCCGCGCACCATGGGGATTCCCAGCGCCTGCGTCATGCCGGCAGAGGCCAGACGGCCAGAAACCATCGGCGCCTGTGCTCGGGGAAGATCCTTGTGATCAAGTGTTCCCCCGATCAGCACGTTGAACTCTGAGCGCATGGGCAGCACCGAACTGAGCGCCGCCACCTTGACGCCAGGAATGGCGCGCAGGCGATCAAGTAGCGGCAGATAAGAGGTGCGCAGGATATTCGTTTGCGTTGGCGGCTCGTCCTCATCCTCGTTGACATCGGAGGAGCCGTTGAGGATGATGCCGCCAGTCAGCACGTTCTGCTCGGTGAAACCCAGCGGCGCCGTGCGTAGCGCATGAATGGTGCGCAAAAACAACCC
>Ga0224528_1002042_pt1 | contig 12108 bp, 7 predicted proteins | sample CBST25metaG_2_FD_179888 | JGI IMG/M metagenome (GOLD analysis project Ga0224528, IMG submission 179888) | Peat soil microbial communities from Stordalen Mire, Sweden - C.B.S.T25 | ecosystem: Environmental > Terrestrial > Soil > Wetlands > Peat | place: Sweden: Norrbotten County, Stordalen Mire...
CGCCCGAACCCTTGTCCGCGACAATCGGGACGGGTGAGCACGCCTCCGATGCCGGCTACTTGAATCGGATGTTCTTCGATAGTGACCACGTGCAACAGGAATCCGATATGAGTGACAGGGGTATCGTCTTTCATCACAAGTACGTGCTGCGTCTTGGGTTGCCACACGAGGCCGAAGCTGGCGGTCTGGGCTGGATCGCTGTCGCCCAGGGAGATGGCAAGACGATCGACGGCCGTATAACTCTCGACGATGCGAATTTCGATGTGATGTTGCTCCATGAACGCACCGTTTAGACCGCTGCGGCAGAAACTCCAGCCGGGTTGGACCTGTCCGTTAGCGCTGCGGTTGCGCCTCCAGTGTAATCACTTCGAATGGCTTGAGCGTGAAAACGTGCAACCGTCCGGCTTCAAGTTGAATGGAGGGAGCCGGCGCGTCTGCAACCCACGGGCTATGTGCCAAGTATGTGCGCGCTGCCTCGGCGGGGAGTTCGAATGCGTCCGCCACATCGATGCGAATTTCTCGCGGGCTTGCAGAAGGATTGCGCAGAACGAGGATTCCCTTTTGCGCGCTCCAGGATGCCCAGCCATAAGCCTCGCCCTTGCCCGGATCGCCTCCGATCCAGTGCGTATCGCGCAGGGTTTCGGCATTTTTTCTCGACCAGCGCGCACTCTCGGCCAGCACATCCCAGTCTGCTGTGGTCAGCAAAGCCGGGGTAATATAAAGCTCCTGCAACTGAGTTCCACTGCCGAAATACGAGCGGACCTCGGAGGCGAAATCATGCCCAGGATCGGTAGAGAGGTTCTTGGCTTTTTGGGCGTAGACGATGCCATGCAGCATGAGCGAATTGAGAGGAAACAGCGGTCCACCCTGCACGATATTGCGATAAGTCTGCTCGTCGCGATAGGTAATCCACTTCTGGCGCCAGGAGCCCTCGCCGGCGAAGTCATGATCTTCACCCGAGCGAAAGATGGTGTCGGAATAGCGCAACCAGAAAGGAGAGGGACGGGTGCCGGTGGTCAGGTTGATAAAGACCTGCGGGTCGGCCTGACGCAGGCGCTCGATCAGATGAATAGCGGCGGAAAAATCGCTGTCGAAGATGCTGCCGGCAAAGACCTGGCCCGCATTCCCCGTTCCGTCGATCTTGAACTGATTCACGCCATAACGGGAGATGAAGTTCAGGCAGGCTTCTTCAAATTTCGCATAGTAGCGAGGACCTGAGAGCGCATAGCCGCCCTCGACGATTTCGTATCCATGTTCCTTGCCATAACTGATCCTTTGCTTCTTCTCTTCCTCGTAGCCGCCCCACGGAGACAGCCACACACCGAGCCCAAAGCCATACTGCTGCGCGGTGGAGCGAAGAGGTGTGAAGCCATCCGGAAGGCCGCTGTTGAACTGCCACATGGAACTGGGGTTGTCCCATCCGTCATCCATCAGGAATGAGTCCATGGTGACATCGCGCTTGCGCACCAGTTCCTCGCCGAATGCGTGCATCCGATTCTCGATCGCGGCGACGCCGAAGCGCTGTCCTTCCCCCAGGTCGTACCAGGTGTTGTAGTGCAGGAATGTGCGGTAGGGATGGGCTCGCTCCAACTCAATATAGGAAAGGAAATCGCGCCGCAACTGGCCGCGTTTTGCTACGCCGATGACCGAAGAGTAAGTGATGGATTGGCCGCCGCTCAGCGGGAGCGTTCGCTTGAGCCCGGAGTTTACTTCGCCATGAAGAACGGAACTCAAAGCGAGCGGGTGCTCAAACCCCAGATAGAAATCTCCGGCGACAATGGGCGACCCGGCGACCTTGCCGACAACTTGGGCGTCTCGCGCCGCGAAGTGCAGAAGCTCGACTTCGGCGATTGGAAGCGGCTGAGCGCCGGCCTGGATCGTGATCTCCTGCCGCAGGTACGGAGCATCCCCGCGAACGATCATGCACCAATGAACCGTGAACAACCCAGTGTGTTCTTTCAAGTCTGCGCAGATTTGCTTGCCTGGTAAATGCGCCCCGGCGCGGGAAGCCTGCGGATCGGCAGCGAGGAGCGTCTCTTCAGGCTGCGCAACCAACTCCATTGCCGATGAAGCAATTTCGCGACGATCATCAAGGAGGAGTACAAAGGCGTTCAGCGGCCTTAGGGCAGTGCCACTCCCACGGGCCTCGACGGATTCAAGCAGCAGGTGGTTATCCTGAACCCGCAGATGCGCAGTGATGGCGTCGTTCCCGAATACCTGAACCGGAGCTTGCTGCGCCGCGGCCGCAAGAACAGAGGTACAAAGGAGCAGATAAGCTAAGGACGATCCAGATCGTTGAGGCATTGTCACCCCTGAAAAGAAGACTCGCTGCGAGCTTGTTGACTACCTGAAAGCAAAATTATATCCTAATGCAACCAAGTGAAAGGCAAAAAGTAAATAAACAAAGAAGTCCGCGCCAAGTCTGTAAGAGAATGCGAGGAGACAGATGAGCCAGGAGAAAGGTCCGGTCGTCGACGACAGATTCGCCGATCTGATGAGTGCAAAGGCGGAGGTTGATCTCCGGCTGAGTGATTTTCACCCTCGCACGGCACTCAAGACCCCAGTGCATCGGATCGAACATCCGCGCTTCCCGGTGATCGACTACCACAATCATCTGGATTCGATGAATCCGCACGATGTGCTCGCTGTCATGGACCGGTGCGGCGTGGAACGCGTGGTGAATATCACGATGCAGGTGGGGCAGCGGGCGCTCGACATCATGGATCGTTATCATGCGGCTGCGCCTGGGCGCTTTGCAACCATCGGCTGGATGGACTGGACCGGCATCGAGCGCGATGACTTTATCCAGGTCTCGATTGATCGCCTCCATCGTCTTATGGACCATGGCGCCTGCGGCGTCAAGTTCTGGAAAGACTTCGGCCTCACCTTGCGCGGAGCCGATGGAGAACTGCTGCGCATTGACGATGAGCGGTTCGCGCCGATCTTCGAGGAATGTGGGGCGCTTGGTTTACCTGTGATGTTTCACACCGCCGATCCAACCGCGTTTTTCGAACCCATCGACGGCGCCAATGAACGCTACGAAGAGCTGGCCGCACATCCGGATTGGGGCTTCTCTTCCTCGCCGGTTACAAAACGAACACTGCTTGAGCAGCGCAACCGCGTGATCGCCCGTCATCCGGCCACAACGTTCGTCGGTGCGCATTGTGCCGAGAGCAGCGAAGACCTGGACTTTCTCGCCAGACAGATGGATGAGTTGCCTAACCTGCTGATCGATATCAGTGCGCGCACGCCCGAACTGGGGCGCCAACCTTATACGGCTCGCGCCTTCTTCCTCAAGTATGCCGACCGCATTCTCTTTGGCACGGACCTGCTGCCGGAAGTGGAGATGTACCGGCTCTATTACCGCTTCTTCGAAACGGCGGATGAATACTTTGAGTATCCCTCACATGCCTCGCGCCAGGGACGCTGGAATATCTATGGCATCTTTCTTCCTGATGATGTCCTGCGGAAGGTCTATCGGGAAAACGCCTTGAAGCTGTTGCCGAAGATGCACTGACTTCACTGTCGATGCCTTTTGTGTCATCGTTCGCACGCGATGTTCTTGCGAGCGTCGTTTTATCCGGGCCTTTATCCTTCGTTTCGAAGGGTAACTCCCTTTTCCCGAAGTTCAGTGATTGGAGAACTGTGGTGTCCAATGTTTTGCAGCAACTCGCCGTCGCGCGCCGTGAGGAACGTCCCTTTGGGATCTATTCGATCTGTTCCGCACACCCCTGGGTCATCGAAGCAGCCATCGACCAGGCACTCGAAGATGGCACGGACTTATTGGTCGAGGCGACCAGCAACCAGGTGAATCACCGCGGTGGGTACACCGGGATGCAACCGGACGACTTCCGCCGGATGGTTTGTGAAATCGCCGCGCGCAAGGGGATCGACGAGTCCAGGCTGATCCTGGGCGGAGATCACCTCGGGCCAAATCCCTGGCAGAGGCAGCCGGCAGCCGAAGCGATAAGCGAGGCGAAGGAAATGGTGGAGGCCTATGTGCGTGCCGGGTTCCAGAAGATCCATCTGGATGCCAGCATGTCGTGCGGAGACGATCCTCATCCTCTGCCCGGAGAAACTGTAGCTCGCCGTGCGGCTGCCTTGTGTGCCGTGGCCGAGATAGCCGCGGGTGAGCATAAGCCGGTGTATGTCATCGGCACCGAGGTCCCGATTCCCGGGGGAGCGACGGAGAGCCTCTCGGAGTTATCTGTTACCAGCCGTGAGGCAGCCTCTGAAACCCTCGCCGTGCATCGCCGCGTGTTTGAGGAAGCGGGCCTTGCCCATGTATGGCCGCGCGTCATCGCGCTGGTCGTGCAGCCCGGTGTGGAATTCAATCACGACAGCGTGGTGGACTATGCGCCGGAGCGCGCGACGCAACTTGCTGCGCTGCTGGATGAGCAGCAGGGCATGGTGTTTGAAGCGCACTCCACGGATTACCAGCGCCCGCAGGCCTATCGGGCACTGGTGCACGATGGCTTTGCGATTCTCAAGGTCGGTCCCGCGCTCACGTTTGCGATGCGCGAAGCTCTTGAGGCGCTCTCGTTGATCGAGGCTGAACTTGTTGCGCCGAAGAAGTGTTCACGGTTGATGGATGTGATGGACCAGGTCATGCTGGACGACCCGCGCAACTGGGAGCATCATTACGCGGGGGATGAGCACGCCAAACGCCTGCTGCGCCGCTACAGCTACAGTGATCGATTGCGGTATTACTGGAACGATGTGCGGGTAAAGCAAGCAGTGGACATATTGATGACCAACCTGCGCGAGATCACGATACCCCAGACCCTGCTGAGCGCCTATTTGCCCGATCAGTATCGCAGCCTGCGAGCAGGGAGCCTGAAGCTTGATGCGCATTCCATCATTTTGCATCGGATTCGCGAAGTGATCGGTGTGTATGCCGAAGCTTGCAAGGCGCAGGCGCTCTAACAAATTCGGCCTCCAATTTGAAGCTCCGTGCCCCATCCATTTCGCTGGCTTTATCGCGAAATGAGTGGGAGGGTACAACGCTCTTTAAGGACCGGATGAGTAGATAATGCTAGAGGCTGTTTGGCTTTGTTGACATCCTCACTTTAAGAAGTCACAAAGCGGGCAGCCAGAGGCGGTATAGGTTGAAAGCCAAGCCGAGCAGGAGAGCTTGTCTGGACTGCGTGTGCAGGGTTCTGCCAGGTGCGCGAGCAGAGAGTTTGCGTTTCACGGCCGAGTAGACGCTTTCGATCAAGGAGCCTTTCCATATTGCTCTGCGGGGAAGTTCTCGCGCATTTGAAGACGCACACCGGATGCCTTGCAACTGGAGCGGCGTTTGGCCGGGATGATGCTTTGAGCCTGAAGTTGTTCGCGGCAGAAGGTATGGTTGCGGTCCGAGTCGAATTCGGCGTCGGCCAGCACGCAGCCTATCGGTGTCTGTCGATGTGCTTCGCCCACCAGCGTGGGCAGTGTGGCGCAGTCGTTCCACGGCGCTTGCCGCGCCTGCTGGGCGAGGATGAGTTGACGGTCCACATCCACCACGGTGAGCCATTTCAACCAATGCTTCCAGGTGCGCTGCGGCTGACCAAAGTGCCCGATACGGCGGATGAAATAGCGACTCACCGCTGCTTGTGCCAAGCCAGTCGCGTCGATAGCTACTGTAGCAGGACTTCGGTCGCTCCCTGGCATGCGCCGTCGGATCTCGTTCATCACTCGCGCCACATCGGCCGGATCAAGCCGCGCCAGAAAGCGATAGAGCGTGGTGTAGTCAGGAACAGAGTTCAGTCCGAGGGCGGAACGCAACTCGGAGTGTTCGCTCAAACGGACCTCGGCCTCGCGAAAAGTCCAGTCCTCATACCGCATCAGACAAAGCACGGCCAGCAACTGCGGCTGCGTGAACTGCCGCTTGCTGAACTTCGTGCGTTGCGCGGGCAAAACCGCCTGACTGACTTCCAGAGCCAGACAGCCTCTAGAACGCTGAAGGCGCTGTTTCTTGAAGGGTGCCTCCTCACAATCAAAGCCCGCTGGCGCTCTCATCCTTTCTCAGCGAGCAGATCTCTCACAAGCTGCGGATCGCGGAAGGACTCCGTGCCTCCGGGTCTCAGTGTTGAGAGAGCCGCGGTGCGATTGCCAAAGGCAGCGCAGGCATCGGGAGTTTCGCCCCGCACATATGCCGCGAGGAACCCGGCATCGAAACTATCGCCGGCGCCGATCGTATCGATGGGCGCGACGGACTGGCCCGGCACCTCCCACTTCTTATCTCCCATCTGCACCAGGGCACCGCGCTTGCCGCACTTGATCGCGACGATAGGGATTCGTTGTGCGAGCGAGGCCAAAGCGCTTTCGGCGTCGGGTTTGCCGGTAATCCGGCAAGCCTCGTCATCGTTGGGCAGGAAGATGTCGACAAGGCCAAGTAACTCGTCGAGACCGCTCTCCCAGCGATCTTCAGGGTCGTCGTTAGTGTCCAGAGAGATCGTCATGCCCGCCGCCTTAAATTGCTTGAAGATGCGCGGCAAATCAGGCTGAAGCGCCTGGTGGAGAAACAGAGACGAGAGATGGAAGTGGCGTCCGGAAGCCAGATAGTCCATGTCAAGATCGGAAGCCGACATCTCGAACATCGTTCCCGGATAGGTGAGAATGTGACGCTTCGCCCCATGGTGCAACAGAATTGTTACCCCGGTGGATGTTGCGCTCGCAACGCGCCTGACCTTGCTGAGATCGACATTCCTTTCCGCGAGCCGGGCTAGAGCGATGCTGCCCAGGGGATCCTCTCCCAGGAGGGTGATGAAGCCCACCGAGATACCGAGCGCAGCGAGATTGTGCGCAAGGATAGCGGAGGAGCTACCCAAAGTCAGCCGGAAATCATTGCCCAGCAGCTCACGCTCCAGCGGCATTTCCTCTGGCAGGCCATAAAGAATCAGATCGAGATTGATCTCGCCGGCAATCGTAATATCGAAACGTTTCTTCATTTGTTTCTCACGCTTGGATTTGCTGATGCTGTTGTTAGCGCAGATTTTCATCCGCGGCATCTTCACATCGAAGCCGCAGATGAAACTTAGCCACAAGATTAATTCGACTGATATCTCACATTCTTGGCAGGATCGAACAGGGTTGGCAGATGGCCAGTCACACGCACGATGCACGATTTCTCGCTGTGAGAATTGTCCAGTCCGGCAGCGGTTACGTGGATCTCGTAATCGCCCGGCTCAGTCCAAGCATGAATGACTTGGGCCCCATCAATATGTGTGCCGTCTCCGAAGCTCCAATGGAAGTCAAGAGCCGGGCGCGTCTCTTCGGTTCGCGCCGAGAAAGCAAGGTTCGCTCCGGTTGCTCCGCCTTGCGCGCAGTCCGCTACAACTGCAGGTGCATCGCTGCTGGCCTGCCGATCAAGCACCTTCAATACTGTGACCGAGTGAGCCGGTTGATCGATGGTCACCGACCCGGAAGTTGAATCCAAGACCGAGTGTTCCAGGACTTCTGTGATGGCAAACTGGCCTGTCTCCGCGAGCCCCAGGTCTGCAAGGCGAATCGTTTTCGAGTGAGATTTCTCCGTCCAGTTGAAGATGGTCACAATGCTCTGACGCTGGGACTCCTTCAGATAGAAGATGCTCGGCAATTGATCGGCCGCTGAATAGCTCATCAGGTCCACCGGCACAGAAGCCTTGCCGAGCCGCACCATGTTGATCAGATCCGGGTTCTCAATCAAGACCACGCGATCCGGGGAGTTCTGGAGCGAAGGCAGATCGTCGCCTATCTCAAGCATTCCGCCTGAAACGGCCGCCAATGCAATGGAAACCTTGGCTTCGTTGAGGGTCAGCGGCGCAGTTCCTTCATGCCACGACTGATCCGTGGCACGCTGCGTCGACACGGTGAACGCGTCCGGGTCGGCCACAAAGTAGTTACGGTTCATGAAGTAACGCGCGGCGATTCCAGTAACCGCGTCGTGGCTCGACTCAAAGCTGTGACCGGTATCCTGGGAAATGCGTCCATAGTCGACGTAGCCAACGGGATTCAGCATCACGCTGCCATCCTTGTCGAGCAGAACATCGTCGCCCACTGCCTTGCGAATCGTGTCCAGTCCGATGCGCTGCGCTTCCATTGCTGTGGTATGCGGCTTGTAGTAATAGCCCTCGATGGCGCTATCGTCCATGAAGTCCATCTTGATGTAGCGGATTCCCCACTCGTGGACAAGCTTTCTGTATGTCTCGCGCAGATATTGCTGTGCGGCGGGATGGGTCACATCGAGTATGTACAACGGGTCCGTCCCGTCTTCCACGAAGCGAGCATGAATCGGCTGGCCCTGCGCATTCTTCACCAGCCAGTCGGGATGTTGGAGGAATATCGACGAGCGCTCGGAGACTTCGAAGGGAGCCGTCCAGATGCCGGGCGTCAAACCGAGTCCGCGAATCTTCGATTCCAGGCCGGTCATGCCATTGGGAAACACATGGGCATCCGGTGTCGTGTAGTCCCCGCGCGCGAATTGATAGCCTTCGTCGATATGAAACATGTCATAACCGAAACGCTTGAGATGTTCCGCTTCCCACTGAGCATTGGTAAGCGCGGCCCCTTCGTTGAGGCCAAAGTAGAACGATGTCCAACTCCACCATCCCATCAACGGCGGAGCGGAGACTCTGGCGTGGTGGATCTTGCCAACCAGCGAGCCATAGGTCTCCAACTGCCGGTGATAATCCGCGCCAACGCTCATGGCCAGAGTCTCCGACGTCAGCTCGCCGCCAGGCGCGACCGGCAGGCTCAGCTCCACCTGGTCAACAGGTGAAGACTTCTCCAGGGAGTTCTCCAATTCCATTTCTGTTGTGCCGGTCGAGTCAACTTCGTATCGCGCGATATGACTGGCGGCTCCGGCGCCGCCCACATGCAAGCGCAGTATGGTAAGAAACCGCTCTGACGTCAAGGTTCCCAGGAAGAGACTTTGTCGGCTGTCGAGGTTGTAAATCAGTTGGCTACCGACAGCTCGATGCATCTGGTGATTCGCGTCCGCCAAATCGTGAATCTGCATGGCCGGGCGATCTTCGCTGAAGCTGTCGGAGAGCACGCGATCGGCCGCTTCCGGCCCGCCCAGGGCTGCGATTCCGTCGCCAGAAGCGTCGACAGCACGAATGTTCTGGACGTTGACGGGATTGTCGGTATGGTTTTGCACCGTTACCTGCAGATCGGCGAACGGCTCGGCCTTATAGGAGCGGAGTTGGTACTGGAGATCGGGCTTGCCTGCAAGACCCGAGAACTGGACCGTCCATTGTTCGGCCGCCCCCAGGTAGCCATCGGCGTTCGATTTCTCGACCGCATGATGCGGGTACTCGTCTGAACGCACCCACTTGTTGTCGATCTCCGCCGCAACACCCGAAGCCAAAACCGGCCTTCCGTCAGCGGTCGCTGCAACGGAGTAGTGCCCGCGGGCATCCACCGATACTGCCAATCCCTTTTGCTGCGCGGACATGCTTATTGCGCATCCCGCCAAGCCGGCAAACATGGCGCAAAGAATGGCTTTATTCGTCTTCCCAAAATGGTCGCTCACGGTTCCTCTCGATCATCTACACCAATGTTTCGTTTTGTTACAGTTATGAGCGAGAGGCTAGAACAACGAACCGCTCATGTCAAGAGAATAAGGCAACGGAACGATTACAGAACAAAATGTAAGTATATGATAATCTTTCGAAACACGGGAACGCGCCGCATCGGCCGTTCCCGGAAGCGATACCCATTCAGTCAAGAATGCCGGCTATGGTGATCACGGGAATAAATGTGACTGTCCGGCGGCGGTGGATATGCGGAGTCGGGGCGATGGCTGGCGTCGCGGCCGCACAAGCCCACGCTTTCACGAGCGGCGAGGAGCAGAAATGGACGTGTTCGAGAGTACAGGTGCTATCGAAGACATTGCGCTCAGCACAGATCCGGGCAATGCATTCTGGCGATCGACCCCTGCTGTTCACGCCGAGAGAGATTCCGAGGGCGCCGCGATGCCGCTCTATCGCGCAGAGATCCGCTCTCGCTGGACTAAGCGGAGTCTATATTTCTTGTTCATCTGTCCCTTTGATCAGTTAAGTCTCAACCCGTCTCCCAATACATCCTCCGAGACATTTCGGCTCTGGGAGTGGGACGTTGCCGAGGTGTTCATTGGTTCTGACTTCCAGAATATCCAGAGGTACAAGGAATTTGAGGTCTCGCCGCAGGGCGAGTGGGTCGATTTGGATATCGATCTAGCCAATCCGCACCACGAGAGGGGATGGATATGGAACTCAGGCTTCAGCGTCGATGCGCGCATCGAATCGGCGGTTAAAGTCTGGTACGGAGCCATGCGCATCCCTTTTGCGGCCCTCGATTCACGCATACCCGCAGCAGGCGCAACCTATCGCATCAACTTGTTCTGGAGTCAGCGGATGGGCGCAAAGGTAGCGTGGCAACCCACGATGTCTCAAACCTTCCATGTTCCCGAACGATTCGGTCTGCTGCGGCTGGCGGGAAGTGCAGGTTGAGTTGGCTCATGAGTCTGAACCACGCTAGGCCTAGGACGCGGCAAGATCGGTCAACGTACGGCCAAGAGAAAGGAAGTGACTTTGATGCGGCGTAGAGACTTTCTCAAGAGCGGTGTTGCCGTTGCAGGAGCTCTGCAGGTTGGGTCCGGCACAGCAAACGCCATGGTACGCGCACACAATTGGGATCACTACAATTTCGGCTCTGGGCCTGAGGTCAGGGATCGTCTCAATCAAGGACCATTTCCCCAATATCCGCCGGATGCCGCGATCCCCGGCGACGAAGTCGTGATGACCACAATGCCGTCGGAAGACGCGGTGCCGAACTTTGGCAGGGGGCTCATCACCTACATCACTGCCGATATGGGGACAGAGGAGATCAAATCCGACAACGTCTTTCGGGAGATCGAAGAACTGGCTCGATTCCCGTTGGGACAGCAGCTCTATATTCGCCCGACATGGCGGGAGGTGCAGTCCCGACGAGGGCGGCTTGACCTGCCCGATTACGTGAAGCAGGTGCTCGATCTGTCGCGAAAGAGCGGCAAGCGCGTCGGCTTGCGCGTACAAATGAGCGCACCGGACTATACGCATGCACCAGCGCTGCCCGACTTCGTTCTGCAAAAGGTTCCGAAAGTCGATCTGATTTTGAGCGGTAAAGAGGACCAGGCGTCGGCCGAAAAATATCTCCGAAACCCACACGCACGTTACCAACCGCGCTTTGACGATCCATTCTTCCAGGATGCATTCAATGAGTTGGTGGGTCTTCTGGCTGCGGAATTTGACGGAAGCCCCAACATCGAATTCATCGATACGTTCATGTACGGCTTTTGGGGCGAGGGCCACACTTGGCCCTTCAGCAACAATCCGTTCCCCGACTATGCAACCGCGGAGCGCACCTGGATCAGAATGCTCGAGGTGCAACTGGAGCATTTCAAGCGAACGCCCCTATTGACGAACACGCAACCCGACTTCAGCCGGGTTGGAAACTCCGAACTCCTGGACCGCGCAGTTCGCAGCAACAACTGGATTCGCAGCGACACGATCTTCATCGAGAACGAACAGATAGAAGCACTCAGCAATCGGCCGCCCTGGATTGCCGCGCTTCTCGAACAGGGGCTTCCCGGCGAGGCGCCGGAAGTCAGCAAAGACCCCGAGGGCGTTTCGCCGACCGAGAACATGATCGCTCACGTCATGGACATCGGGGCGAACTACTGGTCGCTGTGGAATTTTCACCAGATCAGCGCCCGAAACCTTGGCCTCTATTATCAGGCGTACAAGCCGTGGTTTGATCGAATCAACCGCCGCATCGGTTACAGCGTGAGGCCCTCATTTCTTTGGAGCTATGAGGACACGGGATATCTCGGACTGATTGTCGGATTTGCCAATGACGGAATCGCCGGCGTGCCTGGTGTGCTGCGTGTCAGCGTGGAAAGCGAGGACGGCAAGCCGCTCCAAAGCGGATGCCTGGATGCGGGATATCCGCTTCCCGGAAAAATCAGGCAGGCGCAGTTTGTCCTTCCGCGAGGAACTAGGTTGCAGGGGCTCAAACTCAGAGCGGAGATCGAGGTGAAAGGGATGCGCTATCCAGTGCGCTGGGGCTGCCGCCAGAAGCTGAACGACGACGGATCGCTTACCCTGCGCTCGAATCTTCGCGAAC
>Ga0224528_1002043_pt1 | contig 12107 bp, 8 predicted proteins | sample CBST25metaG_2_FD_179888 | JGI IMG/M metagenome (GOLD analysis project Ga0224528, IMG submission 179888) | Peat soil microbial communities from Stordalen Mire, Sweden - C.B.S.T25 | ecosystem: Environmental > Terrestrial > Soil > Wetlands > Peat | place: Sweden: Norrbotten County, Stordalen Mire...
AGCTCGAATGCCTCAGTCTCAAGAACAAACTGAGTCCGTTTGCCCTCTGTCGCAAGCTGCTCATCAGCGCTTCTCGATCAGCCTACGGCGAACTGATTCAACTGCGGGCTGCCGCGTAACATCAGTTTGTAATGCCAAACGATCCATCGGCATCCCTTGAAAAACGGCATGGCAGCGACCTTCACATCGGCAAGAACTTCGGAAAACCCGCACACATAGAGAGTGCCCGTTTTCTTGAGCACCCTCGATGCCTGCTCCAGCCACTCCTTTGACCACTTGACGTAATGGTCGTGGCTTTCGAAGTTGTCCCAATCCGCTTTTTTGGCATTGTAGGGAGGGTCGGCGAAAACTAGGTCAACGCTCCCGGATTCAAGCTGATTTAGCCAAGCCAGCGAGTCGCCGCAATAAAGTTTTCCGTGGGGATGATCGTAATGAAGTTGGGGCGCACCAGATGGTTCGACCGGATGAATTGTCCCGGCCGGCTCTCGGATTCCCGCCAATTCAAATTGCAGGACCGGCGAATTTTGTTTAGCTGGCGGCACAAGATGATTATAAGTGAAGGCTAGAATGTGGATATTTCCTGCTCTGGAAATCTCTTGGAGCAGGTTTGTTTGGGCCGTTGAGAATCATTTCCGAAAGCTGCTCGTTTCCGCGCAATGAACGCAACCGGCCTATAATGAGGCATGGCGACACTCCGGCAACCCATTCCGGAAGAGCTTCCTGGCGCGGCTCCGTCTTCTGTGGAGTCGCCAGAGCTGCTTTGTGTCGATCCCGCCGAGATCGAGCGGCGCATGGAAGCCCTGCTCAAGCTGGTCCACGCCAACCGCCCCAGCGAAGACATCAATCTCATCCGCCGCGCCTGGGAATTCAGCGTCCAGCACCATCGCGGCCAAATGCGCGCCTCCGGCGAGCCTTACGTCATTCATCCCCTTGAAGTCGCCGAAGTCCTCGCCGAGATGAAGATGGATGCCACGGCGATCTCCGCCGGGCTGCTCCACGACGCAGTTGAAGACACCCCCGCCACCAATGAAGAAATCGCCGCCAAATTTGGCGATCAGGTGGCGCACATCGTCGAAGGCGTCACCAAGATCGACAAAATCGAGTTCGCCAATCGCGAAGACCGCCAGGCCGAAAACGTGCGCAAAATGCTGCTGGCCATGGTCTCGGACGTGCGCGTGGTGCTCATCAAGCTGGCTGACCGGCTGCACAACATGCGCACACTGGAGCACCTGAAACCCGCGCGCCAAGAGGCCATCGCCCGCGAGACGCTGGATATTTACGCTCCCCTGGCGCATCGCCTGGGCATGGGCAAGGTGCGTGGCGAGTTGGAAGACCTGGCCTTTCGCTATACCGATCCGGTCAGCTACGAGCAGGTTTCCGGCGCTGTCGAGAGCCGCCGCGTCGAGGGCGAGCAGTTTCTGCGCACAGTTGAAGAGACGCTGATCGAGCAACTGCGCGAGAACGACATTCCCGCCCGCGTCGAGTGGCGCATCAAGCGCATCTACTCCATCTTCCAAAAGCAGCAGCGCTCCAAGGTCTCTTTCGATCAGGTCTACGATCTGCTCGCCATTCGGGTCATAACGCAGGATGTGGCCGCTTGTTACGCCGTTTTTGGGCTCATTCACACCTTGTGGCGGCCCGTGCCAGGGCGCATCAAAGACTTCATCGCCATGCCCCGCGCCAACCACTACCAATCGCTGCACACCACGGTGATGAGCCCAACCGGCCACCAGTTCGAGGTGCAGATTCGCACCGAAGAGATGCACCGCATCGCCGAGGAGGGCATCGCCGCCCACTGGAAGTACAAGGCGGGCAGCGGCGTGGTTACGGCCCGCGACGAGGAGCGGTTGAACTGGATCAGGCAACTCGTCGAGTGGCAAAAGGAGATGACCGACCCCAACGAATTCCTCTCCAGCCTGAAGATGGACCTCTATCCCGACGAGGTGTACACCTTCACGCCCAAGGGGAAGGTGGTGGTGGTGCCCGCCGACGGCACACCCGTCGACTTTGCCTATACCATCCACACCGAAGTTGGCCACACCTGCGTCGGCGCCAAGCTGAACGGACGCATGGTGCCCCTGCGCACCAAGCTGCACACCGGCGACATTGTCGAAATCGTCACCCAAAAGGACCACAAACCCAGCCGCGATTGGCTGACGTTTGTCAAAAGTCCCCGCGCCCGCAACAAGATCAAGCACTGGCTCAACGAAGACCAGCGCCGCCGCGCCGTTGACATTGGCCGCAAGCTGCTGGACCGCGAGGCGCGCAAGTTCAAGGTGCCGATGAGCCAGATTGTCGATCAGGATCTGGGCCGCATCGCCAGCGATTACGGCGTAGTCACGGCCACCGATCTGCTCGCCGCTCTGGGGCAGGGCAAGCACACCGCCCGCAACGTGCTCAGCAAGCTGGTTCCCGGCAGCACAAACCAGCCCGAAGCAGAGCCTTCGGCTGACATCAAGCCCGGCATTGGCGCGGCGGCCATGTCCGACGCGGTGCGCAAGCTGCACCTGACCGGCTCCGACTCGCTCCAGGTCGAGGGCCAAAACGATTTGCTTGTCTATCGCGCGCGCTGTTGCAACCCCATTCGCGGTGAGGAGATTGTCGGCTACGTCACCCGCGGCAAGGGCGTCGCCGTCCACGCCCGCAGTTGTCCCAACGTGGAAAACCTGCTCTACGAGAGCGACCGCCGCATCAATGTGGAGTGGTCGCGCGTGGGGGACCAATCGCCGGCGCGACGCCAGCGCTACCCCGTCAAAATGACCGTCTTCTGCGATGATCGCGCTGGCATGTTGAAGGAGCTGATCGCCGTGATCAGCGACGACAACACCAACATTCGCGGCGTCGAAGTGCGTCAGGCCGATAACGGCGAGGCGGTTGTCGAGTTTGTCGTCGAAGCCGAGGACTTGCACCATCTCAACCGCATGGTTCTGGGCCTGCGCCGCGTCCCCGGCGTCCGCACCGTTCAGCGTGCGCATAAGCTATGACAGGATTTACGCTGATATGCCGCCTGTGTATCATTGGTATCAATGAAACACGTCACGGTCATACACTGCTGGAGCGATAATGATTGATCCGCGCTATTCTACGCTGAATTTCAAGATTCCTGTAGAGTCTTCAGACTACGAGGAATGCTCTACATTTGTCATTAAATGCGTGGACTCCATCATTGAGAGTGCGATCAGCAACAAGAAGAATCGAATTATTATCAACACGAATCTCCGTTATGGAATTCCGATGGAGAATGTGAACAAGATTGCCGGTCCATTCGTGGAGGCATGGGCTTGCGAGACATTCCTGGAAACATTGGAAGATACCAGAAACAACTATCGGCTTATCAATGTCGAGGCAAAAGAGCGCCTTAACATGGCGGATGTGGTCCTGCAATTCAAAAGAGAGCGAAAAAATCAAACATCCGTTACAGGCCATATCGATGTCAAGGCAACGAGCAAAGACATCAAAGGAAGCGGTAAGTCTCCCAACATTACTTCCTTCGCCAGAATACGCTCGATGTACATCAAAGATCCTGACTACATATTTGTAATACTCTCGCTGAAGCATCAGGTATACAGCACAAAGGACGCTGATACCAAGCTCATGATGGGAGTCATGGAGATCGTAGATCACAATGCCTATGATTTGAAATATTTGTCCGCGCCGGACATCAGCTACAATCCGGCTTTGGGGTCTGGCCAGCTTCAGGTGCGCGACATTCATTACGTATCCCAGGAGAAACGCAGCGTTTGGGACTTCTGTCAACTCTTGGACCAAAAATGCATCTCTTCCAAAAAGGGATATGAAGGATGGCATGAGTATGCCATCCAGAATGGGTGGATAAAGCAATGAGCCAGATCGAAATTCAACTGGGCGATGCCTTGAACCTATTCAAGAAAATTCCCGACCGGAGCGTCGACCTGATCGTCGCCGACCCCCCATATAACTTGGGCAAGGACTATGGGAACAACAACGACACGATGAACACCGACGAGTACCTGGCGTTTTCTCGATCCTGGATTGCCGAGTCGGTGCGTGTTCTTAAAGATACCGGCACTATCTATTCATTTATGGGCTTTCGGTTTATTTCATACTTGAACAGCATTTTTGATAGCGAGATGCGTCTGGTATTTAATAGCTGGATATGCTGGCACTATACGCAGGGAATTGGGAAAACGAAAGGATTTTCTCCACGCCATGAAGATATATTGATGTACAGCAAGTCTGCCGAGCCAACGTTCAATCTGGACGATGTGCGGGTTCCACAGAAGTATTACCGGGAACGCAATAATATGAGAGGCGCAAATCCGGGTGATGTTTGGTCATTTTCGCACGTTCACTATTGCCATCCAAATAGACAAAGCCACCCAACTCAAAAGCCTGAAGGCCTGATCGAGAGGATGATTCTCGCCTCGACGAATGAGGGCGATATGGTCCTTGATCCTTTTGCTGGATCAGGCACTACGTTAAGGGTTTCTCAGCAACTCGACAGGAACTGCATTGGGTTTGAATTGAATCCGGAGTTTGTTGAAATGACCAAGGAGAGACTGGCGCAGCCTTTCGACGGATTCGATAGTATCGACTCAAGAATGGAGCGTGTGCCGCTCGATTTGAAGGATGAAATTCGAGCTGAATATCTAAGGAATCACAGAAATTGGTTTCTTAGAGGCCACCAGAATTCCATGGATACATTTCGGAAGGTAGTCATGGAAATGTACGGCGTGGATATTGATCAATCGACAACTAGACATTCTCCACTGAAGGAGTGTTTCGAACAGATGAGCATTTTTGCGGACTGACCCTGCGGTGGGGCTGGCCCTTTCGCCAGCCCCACCCGCAGGGGCTTATTTCAGCAACTCTCCGAGCAGTCCCGCAGCGGCTTGGAGCGCCACGTCGATCTGCGTCTGATCCTTGCCCCCGGCTTCGGCGATTTCGGGTTTGCCGCCGCCTGATCCGCCTACTAGTTTGGCCACCGCGCCCACTAGCTTGCCGGCCTGGACGCGCTTGGTCAGCCCCGGCGTAACGCCCGCGATCAGCGCAACTTTGCCCTCCGGCTGCGCGGATGCCAACACCACCACACCCTCGCCCAGCTTCTGCTTCAAGTTATCCACCAGCGTCCGCAGTTGCCCACGCTCCAGCGAGTCGGCCCGCAGCGTCACCAGCTTCACGCCCTTCACGTCCACGCCGCGTGCAAGCGCCTCGTCCAGCGCCCCTGCGGCAGACTTCATCCGCGCCTCTTCCAACTCCCGGCGCAGATGCTTCAATTCCTCTTCCTGCGCGGCCAATTTGGCGCGGAAAGATTCCGGCAAGCTGCTGCCCTCGGGCGGAGGAGCCAGTTGCGCTGCGATCTGCGAAACCGCAAAGTCCTGCCGGAAAGCATCGAGCGCGCCCAGCCCGGTAATGGCCTCCAAACGGCGCACGCCCGAAGAAACCGACCCCTCGCTGACAATCTTGATCAGGCCAATTTCGCCGGTGGCCGAGGTGTGCGTACCACCGCAAAGCTCAGTCGAAAAACCGTCGGCCAGCTTGACCACCCTCACCTTGTCGCCGTACTTCTCGCCAAACAGAGCCATGGCGTGATACTCGTTGACGGCCACGTCAATCGGCACGTCCTCCAGGGTGGTGACCTTGGTGTCTACCAGCACTTCGCGATTGACGATGGACTCAATCTCTTCCAGTTCCTCGTCGGCCACCTGCGCAAAGTGAGAAAAGTCGAAGCGCAGCCGCGCCGGATCGACCGACGAGCCAGCCTGCTTCACATGCGCGCCCAGCACCTGCCGCAGCGCGGCGTGCAGCAGGTGCGTTCCAGTATGGTTGCGGCGAATGGCGTTGCGGCGATCCGCATCGACCACGGTATTGACGTGATCGCCAACCGCCAGTTCCTGCTTGAGCAGAGCCTTGTGCGCGCGAACGCCCTGCACCGGCAACACGCAGCCAGTAATCTCGGCAACAGTAGAGTTACCGTCGGGCGTCAGGAAAAAACCGGTATCGCCCGCCTGCCCACCAGAGTCGCCATAGAAGCTCGTTTGATCGAGAACGACTTCAACCTCTTCGCCAGCCTTAGCCACGGGAACGCCGACGCCGTCTTTCACAATCGCCAAAACTTCAGCGCCCGATGCGGTGAGCACTTTATAACCTAGAAACTCTGTTTTCTGAAGATCGCGATAAGTCGGGCTGGCAGTCTTCTGGCTGCCACCCTTCCAACTGGCGCGGGCGCGGGTCTTTTCTTCTTCACGCGCCGCATTGAAACCATCCTGATCAAAGACAATGCCCGCATCGTGGCAGGCATCCGCGATGAAATCTTCAGGCAAGCCGTAGGTTTCGTAAAGATGGAAGGCGATCGGACCGATCAATTCTGGTGAATCTAGTGGATCATGATTTTGATCTACTCTCTTAACAGCATCATTGAGTTCAGATTCAAGCTTTGCGCTACCAATCTTCAGCACTCGATCAAACTGCTTTTCTTCCGCCTCAACAACTTTGGCAACGCGGTCAGCGGAGTCGATCAACTCAGGGTAAGCGCCCTGCATGAGATCGCGCACAGCGTAGACCATCTGGAAGAGAAACGGCTGTTCCTGGCCCAGCAAGCGCCCATGCCGAATGCCGCGCCGCAAAATCTTGCGCAGCACATAGCCACGCCCTTCGTTCGAGGGCAGTACGCCGTCGTTGATCAGGAACGTCGCCGCGCGGGCGTGGTCGGCAATGATGCGGAGCGATGCCTTATGGCTGTCCGAAAGAATCGCGATCACCAATTTGGATTGATTACCTTCGCAGACTAGCTCCCAAGCTTTCTCAATCAGCGGCGTAAACAAATCCGTCTCGAAGTTCGAAATTTTGCCTTGCAACACAGCGGCAACGCGCTCCAGCCCCATGCCGGTATCAATCGAAGGATTCGGCAACGGAACCAGCGAATAGCCAGTAGTCTTGCCCGCAGCGTCCACCACCGCTGAGCGGTCAAACTGATCGAAAACCAAGTTCCAAATCTCGACGTAGCGCGCGTCGTCTTCGCCAAAAGGCTTGTCCACACCCGGCGTTTCGGCGGCCTCAATGCCCAGATCGTAAAAAATCTCCGAGCAGGGACCACAAGGCCCAGTCTCGCCCATCTGCCAGAAGTTGTCCTTCAGCCCATACTCGCGGATGCGGTCGCTGGAGACGCCAATTTCGTTCCAGTAGCGCTCGGCCTCGTCGTCGCGGGGCACGCCCTCTGCCCCTTCAAAAATGGTGACGTAGAGGCGGTCCTTGGGAATGTCGAACCACTCCGGGCTGGTAATCAGCTCCCAGGCAAAGGCGATGGCCTCGCGCTTGAAGTAATCGCCAAACGAGAAATTCCCCAGCATCTCGAAAAAGGTGTGGTGGCGGCGGGTAAAGCCAACGTTTTCCAAATCGTTGTGCTTGCCCCCCGCGCGGACGCACTTCTGCGAGGTCGTGGCGCGGGTGTAGTCGCGCTTCTCCGCTCCCAGATACATGTCTTTGAACTGGTTCATGCCGGCGTTGGTAAAGAGCAGCGTCGGGTCGTTGGCAGGCATCAGCGAGGAAGAATGCACCCGGCGGTGCCCCTTCAACTCAAAAAAGCGCAGATAAGCTTCGCGAATCTCGTTTCCAGAGCGATATTTCATGGCGTATTCAGTGTACCGAATGCGGGCCGCTGACTGGGAGAAGTGGGGCTACTTTGCAGCTTCTTTTGGCCCCAACAGGATTTGCAGGCCCAAATAAGCGATCCAGTTGGGCTCACTGTTTCCGCGCCGCACCGCCTGCAAGCCACGTCCGCCCATGAAGAGCAGCCGCAGATGGCCGCGCCGGTCAAGGGTCTGGCGGCCGCCAAAGTCGAGCGTCAACTCGCGCTGCTTGGGGCTCGTGCCGATGCGGTTGGCGTCTTGCAGATTGTAGATTTCCCCATAAAGCTCGAAGCGCTCGCTGAACTCGTGGCCAGCGATCAGCCCGCGTCCCCAGCGGCTGGGCACGTTGCGGTTGCCGATCCAGCGGCCCACTTCGCCATTGAGGCTGATTGGCCCCAGCCTGGCCGTTGCCTCCACGGGCAGATAATATTGCGGGCCCGGCTCAACCACGCCGCGCCGCACCGAACTAGTGGGGTTATTGAGGGAGACCTGCGGATACGTGCCCAACGAGAAGGTCATATTTTCGTAGGATTTGGGCTCGCCCGCGGTGTGGTGTTCGTAGAGCCGACCCTTGACGCCGACGAGCGACTCGCCCAGTCCGGCGCGGGTGGTGTTGTGCTCGTCGGTGGCTGCGGCCAGGGGCAGTTCGTACTTGAGCTGGATGCGGTCGCCCCAGCCGTAGTTCATGTCGATGTCAGGCAACTGATAGCTGGCGTGAGCGGGGTTGTGGTCGGCAATCCAGCCAAAGTTGATCTCCCAATGGCGATTGCCGGGAGTTGCGGGGTCGTCAGTGATGAAGGGAGGCCCGCCCTGGGCGCGCGCGGCCAGCGCCGCGGACAGCAGAAAGAGAACGAAAAAAAGCCTGTGCAGAGGAAGAATGGCAAATCTCCGCGCAATGAGGTTGACCAGCGCGTCTGAAAAACCGCTTTAACCAAGATAGCACCGCGGCGCTCAGGAGGGCTGTGTGCGAGGCAGATCATGCGCGGCATCTCCCGGCGGCGGAAAGATGCGCAACCGCTCGACCCGGCGGTCCGTCGAGGCGACAACTTCGATGCGCAGGCCGGCTTCTTCGAGCATCACTACTTCGCCGGTGAGGGGGATGCGGCCTTCGATCTCGCAGACCAGGCCGCCCAGAGTGGTGGCTTCGTAGCCTTTGTCCAGCTCGACCGGCGCGCCAAAGAGGTCAGCGAGCTGATCGACGGCAAAGTCGCCGGGAACCAGCCAGACGCCGTTGGGCTCGCGCTGCGGCTCCTCGATGGGAACGACCACTTCATGCTCGTCGTGGATGTCGCCGACGATCTCTTCGAGCAGGTCTTCGATGGTGACCAGGCCGCTGACCCCGCCGTACTCGTCGATGACGATGCGCATGTGCTGCTTTTCGCGCTGCATCTCGCGCAGCAGTTCGTATCCGCGCTTGGTTTCGGGCACAAAAGCGGCCTCGTGCTGGATGGAAGCCACCGTGCGAGTGCGCGCCTCTTCATCGGTGATTTGCAGCAGGTCGTGCGCAAAGGCGATGCCAGTGATGTTGTCGATGGAACCGGAGTAAACCGGCACACGCGAAAAGCTGTGTTCGCGCAACTGAATGAGGAATTCCTCGAGCGTGGCGCTGCCCTGCACGGCAAAGACGCGGGGGCGGGGGGTCATCACCTCACGCACCAGCTTGTCGCCAAACTCGACGGCCGAGCGCACCAGTTCACGGTCGTTTTCCTCCAGAATGCCCTCTTCCTCGCCGGCTTCGAGCAAGGCCTCGACATCGACGGCCGACTCCTCCTCGGGGCTGGCTGGCATCTCACTGAGCGAGGCCACGGAAAAGAAGAAGCGAATGAAGACGGTGATGGGCGTGACCAGCCAGAGCAGCAAGCGAATGGGCCAGAGGATTTTGGCCGCCCAACGGCCACGGGTGCGATTGATCAGCAGCGAGGGCAAAACCTGGTTGCAGAAGACGACAACCAGCACTACGGCCAGAACCGCCTGGACAATTTCGCCGTAACTGGGGCGGGCCAGATGCGGGGCGCGGTCAAAGAGGACTGCGCCGGATTCGAGAGCAATCATGCCCAGGGCAAGCTGCTGCAAAACGGCCGCGCTGAGCGAAGCATGTTCGCGGCTCAAACCAAGATGCGGCTCGACCCTTTCCTCCCAGGCGTCAAGGTTGTCCTGCTCCTCGCGGGTAAGGATTCGTCCAAACTCCGCATAGACGCGGCAAATGTAAGAGGCCAGGGTTTCAACCAAAGCCAGCAAGATCAGCAGCGCAATGACTTGGTGGGTCATGACTTGCCAGCCCTTGCGTTGGAAGTTCGTGGCTTTCTGGTTTTCGCAGCCGAAATCTGGAGTGCAGGGCGATTTATTTTCGAGGCTTTGGAAGGGCACGACTTTAGTCGTGCCATAACGCATCCAGCAGGAATGTTGGGCTTTAGCCCCTGAGGGATAGCGTTCTCCGCGAAAAAACTTCCCTCGGCGGCTAAAGCCGCGTTGTTCTTTAGACTTTTTTTGGCACGGCTGAAGCCGTGCCCTTTCAAGACGCGAGTCTTCGTTGAATGGATGGCGAGCTTTCGGGCGGAAGGATGGAGTGTGGCCACGCGCTCGATGAGCCCTTGTGGAAGCCGCAGGCGAGTGCGAAGCAGACGCTCGCGGCGGGCCATTTGGCCGCTGTCGGCCTCGTGGTCGTAGCCCGCCACGTGAAGCAAACCGTGGAGCATGAGCACCTTGGCCTCGGTGGAAAGCGAGTGGCCCTGTTCGATGGCCTGACGGAGCGCGGTGGGAACGCTGATGGCCAGGTCACCCGCTATCTCTTCGGCGCCGATGCCCCCGGCGGGGAAGGAAAGCACGTCAGTGGCCTTGTTTTTACCGCGAAACTGGCGATTGAGGCGGCGAATGGCCGTGTCGGTGGTGAACAAAACGTTGACCTGCCCCTTGAGCCGCACAGCAGCCTGCGCCAGCTTGAGAAAGCCCGCCAAAGTGCGCGCCGAGGGCAGGCGATGGGTGCGCGGGATGGCGGGCGCGGCGGCCGGCGTCAGAGCTTCGGGTAAATCTGGATCGAGTAGAATCATCGTGCTTAGAGATACAGTCTACTCGCGTTGCATATGCAGACAAATAAAGAGTTAGGCGCAGGGGGCAATTTTTTGCGCCAAGAGCGCAACGGGAAGATTCCTGACGCGGGTCGGCTGCGCATGTCCTATGCTCATAAAGTGAGCAAAAAGCAGAGTATAGCGGGCGGCGAACGGGCGCTGCTGCGGCAAATTCGCTTGCGGGCGGCGGGGACCGCGCGGGGCGGTTTGCGCCTGGGCATTGGCGATGACTGCGCCCTGCTGGTGGCGCGCGCGGGCGAGGATCTGGCCGTAACCACGGATTTTTCTATCGCCGGACGCCACTTTCGCCTGGATTGGCACCCGGCCGAAGCTGTGGGGCATCGGGCGCTGGCGCGGGGCTTGAGCGACCTGGCGGCGATGGGGGCGCGCCCGGTCGCGGCCTTCCTCTCTCTGGCTTTGCCGCGCGAGCTGACCACGGCGCAGCGTGGAAAAACCTGGGTAGAGCGATTTTTGGATGGGCTGTTGGCGTTGGCCGAGGCACAGAAAACGCCGCTGGCGGGCGGCGATCTGGCCGAATCGCCGCTGGCCGTTGCCGATATTGTGCTGGTGGGCGCGGTTCCCCAGGGCCAGGCTCTGCTGCGCTCTGGGGCGCGGGCTGGAGATTTTCTGTATGTGACCGGAAGCCTGGGCGGAGCCGCGGTCGGGTTGGAGAGGTTGAGAAAGTTAGCTCATGCGGGCCGCTCTACCCCGCCTCGCATTCCCAAAAATATGGAGGCGCAGCTTGCCGCGCATCTCTACCCACAGCCGCGCATCAAACAGGGAATCTGGCTGCGGCAGCATGGGTTGGCTTCGGCGGCGCTCGACTTGAGCGATGGGCTTTCGACCGACCTGGCGCATCTTTGCGCGGAATCGGGCGTTGCCGCGGAAGTGGAAGCGACCCGGCTACCGCTTGCCGCCAACGCCACGCTGGCTCAGGCTCTGGACGGTGGTGAAGATTACGAGCTGCTTTTTACCGCTCCAGCAGCAGCGCGGCTGCCCCGCTCCATTGCCGGGGTGCGCATCACGCGGATTGGGCGCATCGTGAAAGCGCGGCGCGGACGAGCCGCCATCACCCTGCTGACGAACGAGAGTTCGCAGCCTCTTGAGCCCAAGGGGTGGGAGCATTTTTCTTGATTTTTGGAAGAAGAACTTGGTGCGCCGACGAAGCCGGAGTGTCACAAGAAAGAGACAAGCGTGGACCGGGGGGCCGCGCTACAGCCGGCCAGGAGGCCAGCGCTACAGGTTTCACTTTTCCTGACGCCGGTAAGGTACTGGCGGCTGCGCGCTACTCAACCACCTTCAACTCAGTCTCCGCCGTGGCCAGGGAGCTGCCGCCGAGCCAGATTTTGTAGGTGGTGGGTTCGACGGTGCGGTGAATGTTGGCATTGTAGAAGTTGAGTTCGTCGAAGCCCAGAGGGAACTCGACGCGCTTGCT
>Ga0224528_1002044_pt1 | contig 12102 bp, 9 predicted proteins | sample CBST25metaG_2_FD_179888 | JGI IMG/M metagenome (GOLD analysis project Ga0224528, IMG submission 179888) | Peat soil microbial communities from Stordalen Mire, Sweden - C.B.S.T25 | ecosystem: Environmental > Terrestrial > Soil > Wetlands > Peat | place: Sweden: Norrbotten County, Stordalen Mire...
ATGGATTCGACGCAAAGCTCAGCCGAATCGGGCAACAACGTGCGATGCCTCATCGTGTTTTCCGGAGTTAATCCAGAGCTACACAGTTTACCCGCAGCAGGCTATCTCAGGGAGTATCACCAAATATGCGGAAGAGCCAGTTCTAAATGAGCGTTGACACGCGCTCAGCCCGGTGAAGCCGCGTCGCATGTCGGTCACGCCTGCCGCAATCCAAATGCGCGTGTTTGCTGGAAGCGCAATCATCGGAGTAGACACTCCATCACGACGCGTAGCGTGGAAGCGTCCGCGCAACCTTCGACTCGAATCTGCGCTTTGGAAAACTGGATATGAATCGAACCTGGAGCGGCAGTGCACATAGCTGGCGTTGATGCCGACGTCGTATCGGCCACAATCGCGCCAAGGTGTTGATCTGCGTCGCTGACAGTTACTGGCAAAAGCCGAGGAGAAACATGGGTAATAGCTTTCGAACTCTTATCGATAAGCTTACCGGTGAGATAAAGCTTGCGCCATGCAAACACCTGGTTCGCGTTCACCCCATGTGCACGAGCCACCAACGAAACCGATGCTCCCGGTACTAAAGTCTCCTCGACAACTCGAAGTCTCTCCGCACTGCTCCGATGCTGGCGCTTCTTGCGCTTGACCGCAACGGTCGCCATTGCCGCGCTCACCGCAGTGCTCACCCCGTCCATCCTCGCCTCCTGGAACGCAACCCCCGCGTCCACAAAACGAGAATGCCGACTCATCACGCACAAGTCCAGACGGTCGTCACCGGGTGCTTACCGAATAGGAAAATCACTCGACAGACCTAGCAATGCCCGCCACGAATACGAGTTCACCGAAGTGTTCAGAACAAATCTTGCTGAGGCAATCTCATGGAGTGAAAAATACCAGATTTTCGGGATGTCGCGGCCTGCTTCGATCGATGAGTCAACTATCGAGCTGACGATAGATAACGAGCCGAGAAGCTTTCGATCTGCAAACTCACCGCAGGCTGTGACATCGGAAACTGAACTCTTGGCCGATTGCGAACCCTGCATGATCTTTGGTGATCCTGGATCGGGCAAAACGACCACTGTTAAGCGACTCATCAGACAAGTAATTAATCCTCCGTCCTCTTTGACCGACTAAAACATCTCTCGGGTCGACCAGAAATTGGGGAAACGCGATACGTTATGAGATACGTTGGTTCTTGAAGATTCGCGCACTTACAAGGACTTACGAAGCCATCGGGATCCTGTAAGTATTTGAAAATCTTAGTCTTGGTCGATTGACACAGTAAGAGGAAGTACGGGAAATCCACACACCGAGCGGCCCTGTCGGAGCCAAGATGAACTAAGCAGTAGAGCTGCAAACCGAGCAGACGTGCGGAGCTGGAGTTCACTCACTGCGCGACTACAGACGGAACGGAGAAAAACCTATTGGTGTCTTCCATCGGAAATAACTGGGGCGTTTCAGCTTTGGACGTAATTGGAAAGGTCCTCGGGGTCTCAGGTCTGGTCTATGCCGTCGGCTTAGTCTCTATCAATGTTTCTTACTGGTTCTGGGGCTTTCATGATCTCGAAGTACCGTATCAGCAATGCATCTATGCTGGATTCCTCGCCTTGGGGTTCGCTGCATTGGCTTGCCTTCCAGCTGTCTGGATCAGAGCTCTTTTCAACATATCGCGAACAAGTGCAAGCCGACACAGGAAGACATTTATGCCACTAGTTCTCACATTCGGCGTACTTATTGCTGCTTTCGCTTACTGGTCCCGTGCTCATCTTCAATTCTTCCTACGTTTTCATCGAATCGGTGTGTTTTATTCGATGGCGGTTGTGATGGCTGCTGGAGCAGGTTTTGCACTGTTGACTTTTGCTCCGGAGGTAAGGAGTACAATTCTCTCCAACGATGAGCGTCACGAACTGCTAGAGAGTACGGCAGTTCTTCTCCCTGTAGCAGGAATCGCATTCTACCTTTTGGTACTATTTGCTGCCTTCTACGCGACCATCCCCCAAGCTTGGGGTGGCGGAAGACCAGACCATCGGAACCTATGGGTTTCCGGTGAGGCGCTGCCGATCCTAAATATATGCAACAAACAAGTTACCAGCAATGGTTTCGAAGAACCTAAAGGTGTCTCTCTTCCTGACGTTTGGGTACTCCACGAAACTCACGAGAAGGTAACCATCTGGAGGGATAGCTGCCCAACTCTCGAACTTCCGAAACTATGGGTCAGAGCAGAGTACTGGCCACAGTAGCGATAAAAACAAAGATCAAAATATTAATAGTATGTTGCGCGATGCATTGGACCGCACCTGTGTGTTGAACTTAGGAGAACTCGCGACGCTTCGGGAACTCGTAACTGGCGCGGCGGGACGGAACCGCAAAACCGGGGAACATCTGGGGAACGATAACGAAGCTGATCTTGTAACTTTTTGATTCCAAAGTACGCTATTGATCATCTGCACCGCAACAATTCTTTTAATCAGTTAATTAGCTTCCTCGTAACCCAAAGGTCTGAGGTTCAATTCGTCTCGTCCCCGGGTCAGATTCAAAGTCCCCGCCAGCAAGAAAGTTCTAAAATCGTCCGCTAAGGCCGACCATTTCTTGATTTGTTCTTGAACGTAAGCCTTTGCTCAATGCTTACTGTTTGATTTACGAATCGCAAAAATCCCCAAAATGTTACTTACGGTAAAGCTACCTGCCATAGGGAAGGGACTCGATTTCGTCCCGTTCCTCGCCGGAGCTGTTTTGTAGCTCTTACATGATTGACGTTGGCGCGTAGTAGTCGGGGATTTGATTGTCTCCGCGATGTGCGAAATCATTCGTCTGAGCACCTCGACGACCGGTTCCGGAGGGATGGTTTCCAAGTTTGAATCTGCTGATCAGGTCAATCAGGTCTGATGAGAGGCCGGACAGATCGTTACAAGCCTGCGCAGAGTTCTGCGCCCCATCGGAGGACTTCTTTACTAGATCGGCAATCTGCTCCATGTTGGTCTTGACTTGCTCGGTGGCGCTGGCCTGTTCTGTGGCGGCGGTTGCGATCTGAGTAATGATGTCCTGCACGTTCTCCGCACTCTTGATGATCTTCTGCAGAGCTTCACCTGCTTCGCGCGCGCTATTGACGCCTTCATCGACCTTTACAGTTCCGGATTTCATGGCTTCAACGGCCGTATGGGTCTCCTGTTGTATGGTCTTGATCATTTCTGCAATTTCTTTTGTGGCGATCGATGTGCGCTCTGCAAGTTTGCGAACTTCATCGGCGACTACGGCGAATCCGCGTCCTTGATCCCCGGCACGAGCGGCTTCGATAGCAGCGTTTAAGGCGAGTAGATTGGTTTGGTCCGCAATGTCATCAATGACACCGACGATGCGGCCAATCTGATCAGAACTCTTTCCTAGTGCCTGGATTTTTTCGGCAGTCTCGCGCGTGGACTTGGCGACTTCGAGGATTACCTTGACGGTGGATTCGACTGTCTTGCCGCCTTCACGAGCTAAGCTTCCTGCCTCGCGGGCGCTATTCGCGGCCTGATTACTGTTATCGCTGACTTGGGTAACAGTCAAAGCCATTTCAAGCATCGAAGTGCTGACTTCGATTGCTTGTGATTGTTGAGTACTCGAGTGTTGCGCAAGTTCCGAAGCTGAAATGGAAAGATCAGATGTAGCCTGCGCCATGCGCTCTGCGTTGCTGGCCACACGCAACATGACTTCCTGCAACTTCTCCATCAGCGTATTGAACGATGAACTAACCTTGCCGACCTCATCCTTACTGGTGACTTCCAGTCGGCGGGTTAGATCTCCATCACCTTGAGCAATCTCGTCGATTCTGCCCACCAATTCACGTAGAGGCTTGGTAATACTACGCTCGGTGAATGTCCCTACACCGGCGGCGCAGATCAGGACGACGATGAAGACGATTACGCCCGACACTCTCTGTCGCTGAGACCACGTACTCACGGTTTCCAGTTCAGTTTGAAAGCTGGTTGTGATGGCAGCGCGAAGCTGCGTCAGACCGCTGGCAACTTCCTTGTTGTCCTTTGCCAGTCCTGCCACGGAACTCATGACCGAGTCCGGCACGTTGTCCTTGGCTTCTATCAGGGCGGCGTAAGTAGATTGCGAGCGGCTGCGAGTTTGCGTGAACTTTTCGATCAACCCTGAAACTTGCGCCTGCAACTCAGGGGAGTTAGATGTCTTCGCTTTCACGTTCTGTAATGCGGCCATCGCCGCTTCGGCCTCCATGTCAGCCTTGCCCAGCATGGATACGTTCTGAAGCAGTACGGCGTCGTTGTAACCTTTGACCATCCGCGAGTATGCTGCGTCAGCTTCCTGGCTGCTGAGCGCTGCAGGGTAAAGAGCCACGGATGCCACAGTCAAGTGGGCTTGTGACTGGGCAGCAGTCCACTGCACCAGTAGCAGGAAGACTACATATCCCGCCCCTAGGACACCGAGGCCCAGCCAGATCTTTGCTTTCATACCAAGTTGAAGCATTCAAATCCTCATTTCACTGCGAAAGTCGTGACCTTGTTCGTGGGCGCCGTTGATTACATAGCCGACGGAAACTATTGCAGCTGGTGCGCAATTAACGCTGCTTCTCCATCGAATATTTCTGGCACATCGCCATGGCGATCAGAAGTGTTATTACCTGTTTCGCCCTGTCGACCATTCGAGGAACGTGTTGCATGATTCGTAATATCTGGATGTGCGTTCTATTTTGTATATCGGTCAACAGTTTCTTCTGCATTAGTGCCAAGATCACGAAAAGTGCAAACGTTTTTCTGGTGGGACGAGTTGCTTTTCAGGAAGGATGGTGGGTTCGCGAATCTTCAAGGGGAAAAAAATACTCCCAAGCCCTGGGGCCTGGGAGTTGATACTTGATCGGCATCCGGTCACTTTATGGCGAGGACCTTGACGCCCTCATGTGGTGTGGCCTTGCTGATGTAGCCGATAGCTCCAGCATTATGGGACACGAAGTCGACAGCAGCAGCATCGCTTTCGACGCTCTTCGGCATGGCTCCCTGTCCGGAGAAGACTAGACTGCGCCAGCCAGCGCGGTAAGCTGAGTCAGATCTGCCGATGTATTCCTTCAGGAATTCCTCGTGTGTTGTGCCAGACTTCAGCAGAACTGGTACCGCGTGGCTTCCGTCCTTAAGCGCAGTTGCGTTGCCCGTGAAGACATCGCTGAGCTCTGCTTTGGAGACCGTGGAAGCTTTGACGCTGGGGTTGGCGATCACGATGACTTGAGCATAGGCACGTTGACTGATCAACGATGCGAAGGCTGCGAAGAGAAAACCTAAGAGTAGCTTCTTCATGAGATGTTTTCCTTTCGTGCCTAAAAGCTGACGCCAATCTTGAAGATGGTCATACGTGTGTCGGGCTTGAGTCCGTTCGGATTCAGCCCTGTGTCGTAGCCGATTGCCGTGCCGTCAACGAAGTGCTGTTCTGCTTTGGCGTAGAGGAACTGGTTGAAGTCATAGCGTCCGGAGATGGCCCAATCTTTTTGGTAGCGTCCCGGACCGAAAGATGCCTTGCGATCTAATTCGCTGCTGTAATAGATTCCGGTCGTCAGTTTGTCCGTTGCTTTATAGGTAGTCATCGCATACCACTGCCGCTGATCCTGGAAGGTGGAAGATACAGGTACGCTTGTCAGAGCTGTTCTGTGTTGCGCTGCCACCCTGCTGTATTCACTGGCGAACATGAAGCGCTTACGTTCATAAGTGCCATAAAAGTAAGGAATTTTGAATGGGGATGACAAGTTGTATCCACTCAATCCGGCGGCGGGGATAGTGACAGCCCCTGTTGGATCTTCGCGATCCATTGCGACTCCCAACATTAGACCTTTAATAGGAGTTCTCCAATGGAGAGCGCCTCCCCAAGTGGGGCCACTGAGGCCGTTGGTGAAATTGGCGCCAGACTCCTTAATGGAAAGAAAGAAGCCATCATCAGCAGACATGACACGTTCGCCACCGTATGCACGATACTCGAACTTCCCAAGCCCTTTAATTGGAGCAACAGTTCCGTAAATAACTCCTCCATTGTGCGCGAGGATCGAATTTCGACTACTGATGGGGTAGATACTTTCTGGCAGTAGAGACCACATGTACGAGGGGTCAATGTCCTGAGTTTCGTTAAAGAGTGCATTAGGAGTTTTTACTTTTCCAAAGCGCACGCCAAAACGATCGCTCACCTTATAGTCTGCGGATGCCCAGTCTAGTGTGATGGAATTTCCATAGTTCCCAAGCAGGAAATAACGACCTTGAACTGCAACGCGCAATTTGGGAATGGGTTGCGTGCTGACGTTTACGACTGCTTCAGTCCACGAAGGGCTGCCGCTACTCGAACTGGTGGTAAGTATGTTGTTTTGTGTGGTGTAGATAAAACCTTGGGTGGCGTAGCCATGGATCTGAATGTTCAGATCTTCCAGACTTTGTGCCGAAGCTGAAGTCACACCTAGAGCCAGCATCATTGCGGCGGTCAGAAGCTTTTTCACTTATCCCTCCCTGAACCACTTCGGCGAGCATGTTGTTTGGTCGGTAACATCCGGATGTGAGTTCTAGTTTGTCTATCGGTTAATAATCTATTCTGCTTGAGTAGGAAGGGCGGGATTCTGGTGGGTACGATTCCTGGAGGTTCGAGTATTACCTTTACTCCGGCTCAAGAAGACTCGGGAGTAAAGGTGATATTCGCCAATCAGAATACGAGTTACTTTACTGCAAGGACTTTGACGCCTTCGTGCGGTGTGGCCTTGCTGATGTAGCCGATGGCCCCAGCATTATGGGACACGAAGTCGACAGCAGCAGCATCGCTTTCGACGCTCTTCGGCATGGCTCCCTGTCCGGAGAAGACTAGACTGCGCCAGCCAGCGCGGTAAGCTGAGTCAGATCTGCCGATGTATTCCTTCAGGAATTCCTCGTGTGTTGTGCCAGACTTCAGCAGAACTGGTACCGCGTGGCTTCCGTCCTTAAGCGCAGTTGCGTTGCCCGTGAAGACATCGCTGAGCTCTGCTTTGGAGACCGTGGAAGCTTTGACGCTGGGGTTGGCAATCACGATGACCTGGGCATAGGAGCGTTGACTGATCAACGATGCGAAGGCTACGAAGAGAAAACTTAAGAGTAACTTTTTCATGAGAATGTTTTCCTTTCGCGCCTAAAAGTTGACGCCAATCTTGAAGATGGTCATACGTGTGTCGGGCTTGAGACCGTTCGGATTCAGGCCTGTGTCGTAGCCGATAGCCGTACCGTCAACGAAGTGTTGTTCGGCCTTGGCATAGAGGAATTGATTAAAGTCATAGCGTCCAGAAATGGCCCAATCCTTCTGGAAACGCGCCGGCCCGAGTGCAGCCGCTTTATTCGTAATCTGGCTGTCATATATGCCAGCCGTAAACTTTTCCGACACTCTATAGCTGGCCATCGCGTACCAATCCCGGTCGTCATTACGGATCGGAATGGTCGGAATCCCTTTTATCTGAATGGCTCCGCTCACCGGAAGCCGGTAGTACTCGTAGGCCACCATTATTTTGTTCTTCTCGTATTTTGCGAAGTAGCTGGGCTGGTTATTATGATTGATCGTTTCCGTGCCAGAGAGAGCGCCGTTTCCAGCGGTCGCCGTAGAACTCCAAAGATTGTTCTTGATGTCGGAGATTCCTACTGTCAGACCTGGCAGTGGAGTTTTCCAATGAATAGCTCCACCGAATATCATCCCGCCCAATCCGTTGGGAAGGTTGAGTCCAGCTTCTACCTGATTGACGAAAAAAGCGTCAGTAGAGCCAAGTAATCGCTCCCCACCCCAGCCCCGATATTCGATTTTTCCAAATTTGTGTCCGAGGTCGAAGGTACCGTAAGCAACCCCGCCAGTATGTGTTAGGAGGGAATTGCGGCTCGGAAGTGGGTAAACGCTCTGGGGGAGTAGCGACCAGATATAAGAAGGATCAATGTCCTGAGTTTCGTTGAAGAGACCATTGGGGGTCTTGACTTTGCCGAAGCGAACGCCAAATCGGTCATTGACCTTATAGTCAGCAGATGCCCAATCCAGCGTTATGGCGTTGCCATAATTGCCAAGCAGAAAGTAGCGGCCCTGGACGGCAACGCGCAGTTTTGGAATCGGCTGTGAACTGACGTTGAGAACAGCTTCGCTCCATGCCGGGCTACCGTTGCTCGAACTGGTGGTGAAGATGTTGTTTTGCGTGGTGTAGATGAAGCCTTGGGTGGCGTAGCCATGGACCTGAATGTTCAGATCCTCCAGGCTTTGTGCCGAAGCGGAAGTCACACCTAAAGCCAGCATCATTGCTGCAGTCAGAAGCTTTTTCACTTATCTCTCCCTGAACCACTTCGGCGAGCATGTTGTCTGGTCGGTAACATCCGGATGTGAGTTCTAGTTTGTCTATCGGTTAATAATCTATTCTGCTTGAGTAGGGAAGGCGGGATTCTGGTGGGTACGATTCCTGGAGGTTTGAGTATTACCTTTACTCCCGCTCAAGAAGACTTGGAAGTAAAGGCAATACTCGTCAATCAGACTACGCGTTACTTTACTGCAAGGACTTTTACCCCGTCGTGCGGGGTGTTCTTTCCGATGTAACCAATGGCTCCGGCATTATGCGACACGAAGTCGACAACAGCAGCATCGCTTTCGACGCTCTTCGGCATGGCTCCCTGTCCGGAGAAGACGAGACTGCGCCAGCCAGCGCGGTAAGCTGAGTCAGATCTTCCGATGTACGCCTGAAGAAATTCTTCGTGTGCCGTGCCAGCCTTAAGCAGAATGGGCACTGCGCGGCTTCCGTCTTTGAGGGTCGTTGCGTTGCCGGTGAAGACATCACTGAGCTCTGCTTTGGAGACCGTGGAAGTTTTGACGCTGGGGTTGGCGATCACGATGACCTGGGCATAGGCACGTTGACCAATCAACGACGCGAAGGCTGCGAAGAGGAAACTTAAGAGTAGTTTTTTCATGAGATGCTTTCCTTCGCGCCTAGAAGCTGACGCCAATCTTTAAGATGGTCATATGTGTGTTGGGTTTGAGATTCGGGTTGAGATTGGCGTCGTAGCTCAGTGCTGTGCCGTCGATGAAGTGCTGCTCGGCCTTGGCATATATAAACTCGTTGAAATCGTAGCGTCCTGAGATGGCCCAATCCTTCTGGTATCGGTTCGTCGTTCCCAGCGGCTGACCGTGATCGAATACCTGGCTGTAGTAGACACCGGTTGTCAATTTACTTGTCGGTTTGTAGCTGGCCATCCCATAAGTTTCAAGTTGGTCGATGTTGATCGGTGATCTGGCTCCTGGAAACAGGAATGCGCCTTTTGGTGCATAGGTTGTGAATTCGCCGGCCACCATGTACTTGCCATTGTCGTAGCGGGCAAAATACGCCGGTTTGCTGGGCCAAGTCACCGCTGTAGCTCCAGCAAGTGCTCCGTTTGCGGCGGTCACTGCCGAAGTGATCTTGCCATTTTGAATGTCGGAGATGCCTACCATCAGCCCGGACATCGGAGTCAGCCAATGCAAGGCCCCACCGTACGTGACCCATGAGAACCCATTGGGTGCGCCGAGCCCCGCTTCCTTGAAAGGAAGGAAGTATCCGTCGTCCGAGCCAAGTACTCTCTCCCCTCCCCAGCCTCGGTACTCCAGCTTTCCAAACTTTCGGCCCAGTTTCTCCGTGCCGTAGAACACGCCGCCGAGGTGCGAAAGGGACGAGTTGCGGCTGCTGATCGGATAGATGCTCTGCGGCAGCAGTGCCCACAAATAGGAGGGATCGATGTCCTGAACCTCGTTGAGCAGGCCAGCCGGAGTCTTGACCTTTCCAAAGCGGACACCAAACTTGTCGTTAGCCTTGTAATCTGCCGCAGCCCAGTCCAGGGTGATGGCGTTGCCGTAGTTGCCCAGCAGAAAATAGCGTCCCTGTACGGCGATACGCAGCTTCGGGATGGGCTGGGCACCAACGTTGATGACTGCTTCAGTCCACGATGGACTGCCACTGCTGGACGTGGTGGTCAAGATGTTGTTTTGTGTGGTGTAGATAAAGCCTTGGGTGGCGTAGCCATGGATCTGAATGTTCAAATCCTCCAGGCTTTGCGCCGAAGCAGAAGTTACACCTAAAGCCATGGTCATTGCTGCAATCAAGAATCTTTTCACTCGTCTTCTCCCTGAACCACTTCGGCGAGCATGTTGTCTGGCTAGTAACATCCGTATGTGGGGCGTAACGCTTCTATCGGCCAAAATTGCGTTTGGTTGAGTGTCGAAGCACGAGAACTGAACCTCATGCCTGAACAGGCGGGTATCACTTGGTTAACTGTAGGGTTGTATGCTGCTGGATTGTTCCGCAAAGTGTTTGTGCAATTCTGAATACATGGAGCGTCGGGACGGGTTCCCGTATTGGACGCAGCTACGGATGTGTTGACATTCTGGCGAACTTCCCTCAGAATTCAAAGTCAATGAGGTTCTATGGCGCAAACCCGCTACCGCAGCCGCGACCGTCGGTCGACGGCCTGCTTGCGTGGAGAGAGCTTCAGCACCAGTAATCGCAAAAAGCAATCATCTCCCGGCTCGCAGGCATTACGCCCGCGGGCCTTTTTGTTTTATAGGCAATTCATCTTCGGCAACTGATTCCGGGCCGCTTGCTGCAACATAGAGCGGCCTGTGAGTGATGAAAGGGACCCATGAACACGTTCAATGAAGAAGTGACTCTCGAAGGACACATCATAGATTCGTGGACTCTTCCACGCGCCTTTGACACCATCATGGACATGGGGGGCTCCTTTGATGTCCAAGAGATACAAGTCGGGCGCGCAAAGGACGAAGTTTCCTTTGCCCGTCTCAAGATCCATGCCGCAACCGAGAAGAAGTTGGAGGCCATCCTCCTGGCGCTTCAGTCATTCGGAGCGGTGCTCGCTTCTCGCGACGACGTGGCGTACAAGCCTGCTCCCGCGAATGGCGTGCTTCCTGAGGATTTCTACTCAACTACTCATCTGCCCACACAGGTGCGTCTCAATGGTCGGTGGACCGATGTGAAGAACACGGAGATGGATCTCGCGATCGTCGTCAGCCCCGCCTATTCAGAGGCTCAGATGATTCCGGCTTCGGCAGTGTGCCAGGGAGAGCTGGTGGTTGTGGGGCATGAAGGGATTCGCATCCTGCCGCCTCAACGATCACGTGACAGGGAAGTGTTCAGCTTCATGGGAAGCAATGTTTCGTCGGAACATCCGAAGCGTCTTGTCATTGAAGAAATCGCCAAGCAGATGCGGGAGATTCGTGCGCGCGGAGGAAAGATACTGATCGTTGCGGGGCCAGCCATTGTGCATAGCGGCGCGGGACCTCACCTGGCGAAATTGATCCGGGACGGGTATGTGCAGGTTTTGTTTGGCGGCAACGCTATCGCTACTCACGATGTGGAGAGCGTGTTATTCGGCACTTCGCTCGGAGTCGCGCTCAGCAATGGTCGTCCGGTTCCGGGAGGGCATCGCAACCACATGGCGGCCATCAACGCCGTCCGTAGTGTTGGGTCGCTGCGGCAGGCTGTTGAAAGTGGAGTGCTGCATGCGGGCATCATGTATGAATGCATCAAGAACAACGTTGAACTCGTTCTGGCGGGTTCGGTGCGGGATGACGGTCCCATGCCTGATGTGATTACCGATACTTCCGTGGCACAGGTACGCATGCGTTCGGCACTGGCTGGCGTGGAAATGGTTCTGATGATTGCTACGATGCTCCACTCGATTGCTACGGGCAACATGCTGAAGGCGTCGGTGAAAGTAGTGGCCGTCGATATTAATCCTGCCGTGGTTACGAAACTCGCGGATCGAGGGACGTTTCAGGCGTTGGGACTGGTCACGGATGCAGAGCTTTTCGTTCGCGAACTGGCCAGCGCTATCGCTTCCGGTGAAGAGCAGGAAGAATCTGAAGCTCTGGCGACCGAGACGACCTAGGTGTGTGTCGGTCATAGCGTTTTGCCAAGGCCGATTCAGCGGTTTGCAGGAGAGGTATTCGAACTGAGGAGCGCAGGCAGTAATCCTGTTGAGGGCTTACTGCAAGCTTTCTTCGCGGTCTCGGGTAAAATGGCCGCCTGTTCCTACTGTTTTAGACTATTTCCAGAACCCAACCGGCGCGGAACAGCTTCAGCAGGTTGCTGACCGCGCACACCAGTCT
>Ga0224528_1002048_pt1 | contig 12089 bp, 10 predicted proteins | sample CBST25metaG_2_FD_179888 | JGI IMG/M metagenome (GOLD analysis project Ga0224528, IMG submission 179888) | Peat soil microbial communities from Stordalen Mire, Sweden - C.B.S.T25 | ecosystem: Environmental > Terrestrial > Soil > Wetlands > Peat | place: Sweden: Norrbotten County, Stordalen Mire...
CCACAGAGGGTAACTTCCCCCCGCGGCAGATCTGCCTTAAGCCTTCTCTCTATGGCCGCTTTTAACTTGATCATCGATGGCCGCTTTTGCGTGATCACCGAGGCTCCCGCCGGTCCAGCCATCCTGTTCTAGGACTTCAACTCACACAAATCCAAACATTTGCTCCCGTTACAAGAGGATCCACTTCCCTGGCAGGCGAATCTTGCGGCATCTCGGGATGGTCTAACGCTGTTTTTTGCGCAAGGACGGCACAAAAGCTCGATTTCAATGGCTGATTTTTCTCGTTGATTTCCGCGGCGTGTCGCAACATTTTTTGGAATAAGGAATTCCACTCAGCCTTGACTCTTGCCTTCAGGCCAATGCATCCATTGACGTATGGATACGCGCGATCGGCATACAGCGCATCGAACTCCGGGCTCAAAGTCCGCAACACCGTGTCCGTCAGCTTGCGAACCGCTCGCAGCGGATGATCCTGTGGCACCCGCTGCTCCAACGAAACATAGCTGAACATCCTATCCTGAATCCGCTCGTCGCCTCGCATGTCGGTTAGACGAATAGCACCATCTCAAAGGATGCGGAACAGTACCTATTTCAACAAGTTCCTAGAAAACATTGATTTGCAGGCAGCAGTAGGTGAGCACGAAGCCACCAATCCATTGATGGTGACTGAGGTTTATATGAAGGAAAACTGTAAGTGGAAGCTCGCCCAACTCACGTTCTCGCATCTGCTCAGGCCGGTCAAAATGAATAGTAATAAGAATTAGCCACAAACATCGAGAGAGGAGAAGCCATGCAAATGCATACTCTCGGACAGAATCTCGAAGTCTCTGCTCTCGGCCTCGGCTGCATGGCCATGAACTCTGCCTTTGGCCCGGCAGCCGACAAGGGCGCAATGATCCTGTTGATCCGTTCCGCCCTTGATCTTGGCATCACGTATTTTGATACAGCCGAAGCGTATGGACCGCTCGCAAATGAAGAACTGGTGGGCGAGGCGCTTCAGCCGATCCGCGACAAGGTAACGATTGGGAGATCGAGGAAACTTCTTCCGGCTTGAAGCTCGAAGGAGGCCGTCTGCCGGAAGCTGTATTGAATATGACAGGACTTTGATTGCTTCTGTTCTCAGCCGATTGCAGGTCATCGGCTGCCAGGAAGGCCGAAGGACAAGTAGGGCCTGCGATTTGAAATCTAAGCTGCCCGGAGGTGATATTGCCACTTGGTGAAAGAAGTAACGCTCGGCAATTCTGGAAGGCAACCAGATGAGTTTGCCTTTAGCTGCCACTGCGTTGTTCGTCGTGTTAACTGCCCAAACATGCTCGTCTCCCAAGGTCAACCAATCGACGGAGAGTCGGCGGCACCAAAAGGTAGGAGTGTAAATCTCGCAAGAGGTTTGACCCAAAATGAACCAAACTCGATTTTGAAGGAAGTTCTAAGTGCCTGATTTAATTGGTGGACGCGGTAGGAATCGAACCTACAACCTGTCGGTTAAGAGCCGAATGCTCTGCCAGTTGAGCTACGCGTCCAGACCGTCTGGATAACCCGTGCAGTTGCGACTTCGCGCACGGTCTGAGCAGATCGAAAACCCCTGCCTTATTCGAAAAATATATCACATTTGCGCGCGGTTTCCAAAGGCCGCGATGATCTCTGCCACGGCTGGCGCGCGCCGAGTGCGGTCCAGACCATGTTGCGCGGCTGCGATTTCACGACTTCCCTTCCCTATTTGCCTAATTCTTGAGCAAAGAGGGGAGACGGAGGCATCAGATTGTAGCGCACATGAGATCTGCGCCCGAAGGGTCGCGCAGGTTTAGAGATCCCCCGCGTGTGAAGGCGATATCGCGAAGCGAGCATCTTCGATGCTCTCCGCCTCCGTAACTTGCGTTCCCGGTTGCTGTAAACCTCTGCCGAGCCACTCTCACTTCACCGCAATCCCGCTGTCGATCCAAATGGGGCAAGCGCAGACAAAGCCAGCACCCAGTGAAGCGCAGGCATAACCGAATCCGGCCCCTCGCCTCGATGTAAGAGCACCTTCCTTTTCGCTCATAGACTATGAACCCCTCAAAACTGGCTACGCCGCGATCTCATGGTTCCGCGTGAGCAGGCAATAGACGATAGGCGTGACGACAAGCGAAAGGGCAACGGAGATAAAGATGCCTCCGATCACCGCGATCGCGAGCGGTTGCAGCATCTGCGAGCCGGAGCCCAGGGCAAACGCTAACGGGAGCATTCCGCAGACTGCGGCAAGCGCCGTCATCACAATGGGACGCAAGCGACGCCGAGCAGCATGAAGCATCGCTTCCCGCGGTCCATAGCCCAACGCACGGAACTTGAAGTCGGCGTCGAGCAGCAGTATGCCGTTCTTGGCGACGATGCCGATGACCATGATGACTCCCATGAAGCTGGCGACATTGAAGCTGGTCTGCGTGATCAGCAAGGCGATGACGACCCCAGAGATGGAGAGTACCGAGCTCGTGAGAATCGCAATGGGAGCATAGAAGTCGCGAAATTCCACAAGCAGCACACCGAAGACCAGCGCAAGGGCCAGGATAAGCACACGCAGCAAGTCACGAAAGGACTTTTGCTGTTCCTCGTAGGTGCCGCCGTATTCCACGCGGACGCTTGCCGGCAGATGCAACCCGTCTACAGCGGTTCGAACCCTGGCCATCGCCGAGCCCAGGTCGGAGCCTTCCAGGCGGCCGCTCACCACGATGAGCTGTTGCAGATTCTCTCTGTGAATCTCATTCTGCGGAGGCAGTTGGATAACTTGCGCAATGGAACCCAGGGTCGCCGTATGACCGCTCGATGAGTTGAAGACCGTGTTTTCAATCGCATCAAGCGAGGCCCTATTCTCCTCGGGAAGGCGGACGCGGATGGTATAGGGCCGGCCGTTCACGATCAGCGGCTCGTTGGTGGGCAGGCCGTCGAGAATTGCCGTCGCATCTTCCGCCACCTCTGCCGGAGTGAAGCCGAAACGCGCTGCCAGCACCGGGCTCACCTGGAAGTTGGTGGCAGGCCCGCTGACGGTGTTGTCGATTCCGTTTTGCGTGTCGACAACGCCGGGGATTTTGCCGATAGCTTCCTGCACCCTGGGTCCCAACTGGTTGAGCAGCGATTGATCGCTCGAAAACAACTTGATCTGGATGGGCTCAGGTGAGTTTGAGAGGTCGCCGATCATGTCCTGAAGAACCTGGGTGAACTCGATGTCCAATTCCGGCTCGGTCTTTTTGATCTCGTCGCGGACATCGGCCATGACTTCGTCAATAGCGCGCGATCGCTTTGACTTGAGGCGAACCGTGAAGTCGCCGTAATTGGCCTCGGTCACCGCGGCGAATCCCATCTGCAGACCGGTGCGCCGCGAAGTGATTTCGACCTCGGGGGTGTGGTGCAGAATCTGCTCGACATGCGCGAGGACACGATTGGTCTCTGTCAGCGAACTGCCCGACGGCATGATGTAGTCGAGGATGAAGCCGCCTTCGTCCATCTCCGGGAGCAGATCGGAGCCGAGGCTTTTGTAGCTGAAGGTTCCGGCGATCACGAGGGCAAGGCAGATCACGCCGAGGGCAACGGGCCTGCGCAATGCCCAGTGCAAGGCATACGCGTGGATGCGGAAGACACGCGCCATGAATCTACCGGATTGATCGGAAAAGTCCGAGGAACTTTGAGGCGAGAGAGCGTTGCTTGCTTCGGCTGGGGCCGGGTGGTCTTTGAGAATGAGAAGCGACAGAGCTGGCGTCCATGTGAGCGCCAACAGCAGCGATGTGAGCAGCGCTGCGGTCATGGTAATCGCCAGCGCGCGAAAGAAGCTGCCCGTCACGCCGGTGACAGCGATCAGCGGCAGGAAAACGACGACCGGCGTGATGGTGGAACCCACGAGGGGAACAATGATTTCGCTCAGGGCGCTGCGGACCGCTCCGACGCGCGATTGACCCGAGCCGCGATGGACGACGATGTTCTCGACCACCACGATGGCGTCGTCGATCACCAGGCCGATGGCGGCGGCCAGCCCGCCGAGAGTCATCAGGTTGAACGATTCGCCGATCACCCAGAGAGCCAGAATGGTGACGGCCACTGTCACTGGAATCACCAGCCCCGCCACCAGCGAGGAACGCCAGTCGTGCAGGAAGGAAAAGAGAATGATGCATGCCAGGACGATTCCGATGAAGATGGCGTCGCGCACGCTGACAATGGATTCCCTCACCAGTTGCGACTGATCGTAAAACGACTCCAGGTGGACGCCCGCGGGAAGCTTGGAGCGAAGGCTGGCAACCTGCGCCGCCACCGCATCGGCCACCTGCACAGTGTTCGACGAGGGCTGGCGCGCGATGTTCAACAGAACCGCCTGCTTGCCGTTTGAAGTCACCGATGTGTAGACCGGCATACTGGCCGGCTCGACTCTCGCGAGATCCACGACCCTGATAGGCGCGCCGCTCGGCGTGGTCTTGATGACCAGATTGCCAAGCTCGTCGGCGCTGTGAGCCTGCGCGCCGATAAGACCGAGAATGAGCTGGTGGTTGGCTTCGTAGAGGCCCGGCGAGTCGACGATGTTCGCTGCCTGGACCCCATCCACCATGTCGAGTATCGTGACTCCTGATGCCTGCAAGCGAGCGAGGTCGGGAATGATGTGAAACTCGGGAACCTGGCCGCCCTGGACCAGAACTGTGCTGACGCCGTTGACGCGATTCAGCGGCGGTTTCATATCGTACGTGGCGATTTCCCAGAGCCGGTTTTGCGAGACAGTCGCAGGGCCGCGCTCGTCCGCGGTGAGCGCGTATCCCAGAATCGGAAAAGTGGCGAAGGTGAGCCGGTTGGTGGTGAGGCGCGCGCTGGCGGGTAGCGTCTGCTGCACCTTTGATAGAACCGCATCGACAAGCTGCAGAGTGTGGAACATGTCCACATTCCAATCGAAGAACAGGCTGACCTCGGCCGAACCGCGGCTGGTGGTGCTGCGCACGCTCCGCAATCCGGGGACCGAGTTGACCGCGTCTTCGATGGGCTTGGTGATGGTCACCTGCATCTGCTCGACGGGCATTACGCCGTTGTCCACGCCAATGACGACGCGCGGAAAGTTGGTTTCTGGAAAGACCGAGATGGGCACCTGGAAGGCCGCATAAATGCCCGCCAGTGTGAGCGCTACGAGGAAAAAAAGGACAGGCGTTGAGAAGCGGGAGAGCCAGAGGCCGTCATTCGTTCGAGGCCCACGCGAGGGCGGTTCGGCTTCCCGTGCGGTCTGCTCAGCGGGCGGATCCGATTCTGATGGAGGGATCACTTGTCATCTCCGTCTTTTCTGTCTGCCGCCTTTTCGCCGGCCGGCGATCCAATCTTGACGTTGGTCCCCTCTTCGAGAGCATAAGCGCCGGTGACGATCACCGAGTCGCTCGCCGTGATGCCGGAAAATATCTGCATTTCCGTGGCGCTCTGGATGCCGACCGTGACGGAGTGCTTGCGCGCTTTTCCATCGGCGATGACCATCACGAATTTGCTGCCGTCCGGAGCGGTTTGCAGCGCTTCCGACGGAACGAGCAGCGCCTGGCTGGCCTTACGGCCCGTGATCGTGGCGTGAGCAGGAGTTCCCGCCTTCAGCAATCCTTTGGCGTTTTCTACCCGAAGCCAGACTTCCACCGTTGTGCTGCCGGGATCGAGAGCGGGGCTGACGAGCGAGATCGTCGCGTGCACCGGATCGTCCGCTCCGGGCACTTGGATGGTCGCATCGGCTCCAACGGAAAGATGCTGGGCCAGCACCTGTGCGATATGCAACTTTGCGATCAGGGCGGAGGTGTCCATCACGCTGATCACCGGAGTTCCAGCCGCGGCGGTTTCGCCGGCAAACAGTGGCCTATCTGTCACCACGCCATCGATAGGGCTGCGAATTTCGGTGTAGCCGAGTTGTGCCCGAGAGCCAAGATACTTTCCTTTGGCGGAGTCCAGCTGGCCTTTTGCCGCATCGAGCGACGCTCTGTTGCTGGTTTTCTGAACCGCGTCGCAATGCTGTTTTGCGATATCGTAAATTGCCTGCGCCTGCACCAATGCGGCCTTCGCAGTATCCAGATCGCGGCCGGGGATGGCTCCCTGCGCGAAGAGCTGTGTGCGTGCCGTAACGATGCTCTGATTGAGGTCGAGATTCGCCTTGGCCTGGGTCAGGTCCAACTGGGCTTTGGTGTAGTCCTCAGGTACCGTGGCATGAATCGCGGTTTCGTAACTTGCTTTGGCCGCGGTGTAGGAGCCTTCGTTGTCCACCACAGCGGCAGCAAGATCGTTGCTCTCCAAGGTTGCCAGCAGTTGACCAGCCTTTACATGCGCACCGCGCTGGACCATGAATCTTTTGACAGGGGCGGTAATCCTAGGCGAGATCGCGGCCTGTGCCAGAGGGGAAAGAACGGCATCGGCGGCGACTTGCTCGGCGATCTCGCCCAACTGCGGATGGACGGCCTGAACAACCGCCTCGGGAACAGGCGCGGACTCCTGCTTGTGGCAGCCGGAAAGCAGCAGGAATGCGCACGCTGCAAGGACGCAACGAATGACAGGACGGCGCGGTGCTTCGAGGATTCCAGCAAGCATACGTTACATCGATCCCGTAAGAATTTGAAGGTTGGCCAAGGCCGTTTGATAGCGAAGGATACCGTCTTCGCGCGCCATCTCCGCAGCAGTCAGCGAGTTCTGTGCGTCCACGACTTCAAGCACAGTCGACTCCCCAGCGGTGTAGCGAAGCCGCACAAGGCGAAGGCTTTCCCGCGCGGTCTCGACGCTTTGGTCGAGCGAGCCTAACTGACTGCGCGCAACAGTGGCTTCTGAATAGAACTCATCGAACTGCGCGATCAATCGCCGTTGCGTTGCCGTCAGTGCAACTCGCGCGGACTCTCGCAGACTCTGCTTTTGGCGAATCCGGTCATGCGTAGAAAACCAGTCCCATACGGGAATATCGAGCGTCACCGTCGCAGCGTAGCCGAGATTGCGCGTGCCGTCCGGGCCATGAACCGCAAACTCGGGCGCATCGATTCCATACGCGAAATTAAGCCCAATGTCGGGCAAATAGCCTGCCCGCGCGCTGACAACATCGAGCGAGCTCGCCCGCAAAGAGGCCATGGCGCTCTTGAGTTCGGGGTTCTGCCGTGCTGCCGCCATCTGAATATCTTCGCGGCTAGCAAGCTGTGTTGGAGCGGCCGCATCGACCAGCGAGTAAGTAGTGCGCGGGTCTGGAAACAACAGAACTGCGAGTTCGAGGCGAGCCTTTTCGCTCATCAGTTTTGCATCCGCAGCGTCTCGCTCACGCTGCTGCTGCTGAAGCTGAGCCTTGACCAGGTCGGCGTGCGCCGCTTCGCGCGCGTCTTCGCGTTGCTTGGTAAGAATCGTAAATTCCGAGGCCTCTGTCAGCGCGCGCTGGGCCACCACGACCTTACGATCGGCCGCGAGGCTGCCGTAATACAGGCTGACCACGGTGGCGACGAGTCCGCGCTGGGCAATCTCAAACTCCGCTGATGCCACGGAGGCTGCGGCCGACGCGCGCGCTACGGCCGTCACCTGCTGTACGCCAATGGTCTCGGTTACGAGCCCCTGGCTGGTGTACTCGTGAACCGCGTTGTTGGCGATGAACCGCGGATTGCTGGTCGTCGCCGACGCACTGGCATTGGCGGATTGAGTGGGGCCGTGGGCAGCCTGCGTAAACAGATATTGATTGTGATAGACCACGGTAGGCAGCAGCGCCGCGCGGGCCAGTGAATGGTCGAGCGAAGCAACCTTGCTGACAGACGCCGCGGCCGCAAAGGAAGGCTCGTTCTGCTTGGCGCGAGCGATGGCCTCTTCGAGCGTCACTTCTGGAGCCGGCTTTGTGGGCACGGCCGCCCTCTGCGCCGAGACGGAGGCGGGCGGCTGTGTCTGCTGAGCCGCGATCGGCACGCCAAACGTCCCCACCAAGACGCACAAGACCGCCTCGACCGTTCTTCTCGAACGCCCAAACGCGGCACTGGCCCCCACGGACGCAGGTTGCACCATTGGAATGAATTTGATCTTATTCATGACCTACAACAAGCACAGTGAAGGAGTCCGGAACAACTGTCGGACGGGGTCTGGGGTTGGCTGCAGTAGGCGCAGGCCGCGGCCCGAATTGGGCGCTGACAAGGTAAACCTTGCCCGTCGATGGGTCCAGCGTCATGGTGCGGGCGCCCTGCTGTGTGACGACGTTTTGAAGCACCTTATAACTGCTGCCGCTGGCGTCAATCACCGTGAGCGTTCCATCGCCGTTCGAAGAGAATGCAAGCTTGGCCCTGGCGTCGTAGCCGGCCGCGTCAGGACTCTCGCCGATAGCCGGAGTGGCGATCACCTTACCTGAAGTGAAGTCCACAACCGCCATCTTCCTTCCGTCGCACACCGCGAACAACCGCTTGCCTTGGAGGTCGATAGCCAAACCGGAGGGCGACTCCAATCCCAAAGGCCAAGCGGCTGTGACCGTCCGGGTCTTTGCATCGAGACGGACGATTTCATTTTTGTCTTCGATGTTATCGAAAATTTGACCGGTTCCATCGGCGACCGGGAATTCCGGCTTGCCCGGCAGCGCGACTGTGGCGACTACCTTCTGCGTTGCGGTGTCAATCACGGTAACATCGCGGCTGGCGCCATTGAAAGCCCAGATCGTTTTGGTCACGGGTTCAAAGGCGATTCCGTCAGGATTGGTTCCGGCAGGAATGGTCGCCACTGTTGCGAGGGTGTTGCGATCGAAGACCACAACCGCATTGCCGCGTCCGTCGCTGATGTAGCCGAACTTCCCGCTGTCGTCGAATGCGACGCCGTGCGTTCCCTTCAGTCCCGTGATTGCGCCCATGGATTTGCCCGTCGTGGTGTCAAGCACGTCGACGCGAGTGGAGTGAGTCATGTAGAGGCGATGCGCCGATGAGTCGGCAACGAGGTAGTCCCAACCGCCTTCGCCTCCCACTTTCCATTTGTCCTGCACACTGAAAATCTTCTGCGCCTGGACCGGCATTGCGGCCGCAAGCGCGAACAGGAAAGCTGCCGCAATAGCCGATTGGCCAAACTTGAGAGCAGTCATCTTCGATGTCATCTATATCTCCAATTCAGAGCGGCGAGTGCTGTCCGCACACTCACTCTTGCACCGCTACCTTAAACCACGCTTAAGAGATCCGCGACTTTTTGCGCTTGACGCGGAAGGGAATTCCGACAGCGAGATTCAAAGACTGGAATCGCCCGTTTCAGCCCCGGCCTCATTCGCCAACGGAAAATAGACCGCAACCGTAGTACCCTCGTTTAATTTGCTGACGATCTCGATGGTCCCATTGAATCTCTCGACGATCGCCTTGCAGATGGCAAGCCCCAGGCCAGTGCCGCCGGTCCTCCTACTGCGCGAAGGGTCGCTGCGATAGAAGCGCTCAAAGACGTGCGAAAGATCTTCAGCGGCGATCCCGTCGCCTTCATCTGAAATTCTCAGCTCCGCCATCGCGCCGCAGCGCTGGACGTCCACGGATACGGTGGAACCCAATGGGCTGTGTTGAAGAGCATTGGTGAGGAGATTGACGCACAGGAGTTTGAAAAGCTCGGGGTCGACGCGGGCGACGAGCGACAGGTACGAGCGCGTCACAATCGCGGTTCCGTTTGCGATGGCCATTGGTTCCAACTGCGCCGCTACCTCTTCGACACGCAAGTCGACACTGGTTTTGAAATCCGCAGTCGCCTTGGCCTCGCCTTCTTCTACGCGCGCCAGCGTCAGCATCTGTGCAACCATCTGCTCCATGCGCGCACAGTCGTCCAGGCACCGTTCAAGGCCGACCTCGTACTCTCTCGGGGTGCGGGGCTTCATTCCGAGCAACTGAAGCGACGACTTCAACACGGCTACACCCGTTTTCAGTTCATGGGCGGCGTCGCCAACAAAACCCCTCTGCTGTTCAAACGAGCGCTTAAGGCCTAGCAGAACAGTATCCAGCGCAACGATCAGCGGAGTCAGCTCCTTAGTCATGCGCGCACTTTCAGGAGGAGAAAACTCCCAGGAAGTGACAGAGACCTGGGCCGCCCCGGCAGCCAGCTCACGCAGAGGCGCCAAGCCCCGGTTCAGCAGCCAGGACATCAGAACTCCCGTGGCCGCAAGCACCGCAAGGCTGCTCAGCGCATAGAACCCGACCGTTCGCAGAACAGCGTTCCATACGCGTTTGGTCGGCGAACCGTAGCAGATGGCCACGTACCTGCGAATGCCGCCCCCCTTATCGCCAGGATCGACGATGCGCAGGCCCTCGATCCGTATCAGACGATAATTTCTTCCATTCAAAGACGCTGTATAAAAGGATGCATGGCTGCTATCGGATGAATGCGGCCTGATACCATCCCGCGCATCTTGCTTGAACTGTCCACTGTCTCCCAACCAGTTCGCGGATCGACCCAGCACTCGGCCGCCTGCATCGCGCACTTCATACATGTCTTCGGAAGGAACGGAAACTTCGGTTCCGTCGAGCATCACGTTGTCGTTTACGTCTTCCGCGTCCTGCACGGCTCCCAGCATGGAATCGGCGCGGCCGCGCAGCAGAATGTCGAAAGAGCGGAAGTGCGTGTGCTTCTCGTAAATCAGGGCGACCGCTGTGACGCAGAGCGCAGAAGCCAACTCAATCAGCAGCACTGTCGCAATAAGTCGCCGCGTGATGGAATACGGTTTCATTCTGTCTCAGCCTTGCCAACGACCAGGCGATATCCGCGTCCGCGCAGGGTCTCTATCCACGCAGTTCCGTCGGCGCCGCTGATCTTCTTGCGCAGATTCGAGACATGCGCCTCGATCACGTTGGAGTGATGTTCCCAGTTATAGTCGTACAGGTGCTCCAGCAATTCCTGCTTGGAGACGACAACGCGTGGCCGGTGCATCAGGTACTCGAGGATTCGATACTCCATGGCAGACAGCACGACCGACTCTTCGGCGCGATACACCGTCTGGTCCAGCGTGTTCAGAACCAGGTCGCCTGCCTCAAGAGTGGGATGCGTGACGCCCTTTCCCCGGCGAATTAGAGCCTTGGCGCGCGCGAGCAATTCGCCCAGGTCGAACGGCTTGCTTAAGTAGTCGTCCGCACCGGCGTTCAGCAGACTGATGGTCGAGTCGACCTCGCTGCGCGCCGTAAGGATGAGCACCGGCACCTTGTCCTTGCGCGCTCTGATCTGCTTCAACACGCCGAACCCGTCGAGTTTGGGAAGCATGAGGTCGAGAACGATCAGGTCGTAACAGCAATTCGCGGCAAGCAGGGCCCCTGTTTCGCCATCCTCGGCGCAATCCACGGCGAAGCCCGGCCCGTCGCGAAAGGCGGACGCTACATTCTCCGCCAGACGAACCTCGTCTTCGATCACCAGTACGCGCATGACCAGATTATCCACCAGGCAACCTTAAGCAAGCCTGAATTGGGGCTGTAGAACGAATTCGATCGGCTCACTTCGGTAAATCAGGCGCACAATGCGACTATTCGATCTGACCTTCACAACTTGGCAGAGAGCCCGTTCAAGTTCGCAGTCCTTCCCGATCACGCTTAGCTGAAGCGGGCAGTGGATATCAACCAACTCCTTACTGCACTTCTTGCGTGACTGTAACCGGAGCCAAAACGCAGAGTGGCTTCCCCAAGGGGAAGCCACTCTAAACCCCTTGACAAGGGGCATCATTACTTTGCCTTCGAACTAGTAACTGATTTCGAGCACATTGATCGAGTAAGGCGCGAAGCTGTGCTCGAACTTTGGTCCAGCGATCTGAATGCGATGCTCGACCGGCACAATAGCTTCGGGATTCGTGATGCTGTTAGTTGCGTTCGGCGATTTTCCGCTCAGGGTGATCAGCGTTCCCTCATGATGAATGCCCGATGCGCCTTCAAGCGCGATGTTGAGCGGCGCCGCTTCCGACGACGCATTCACCAGCTTGACAAACAGCTTGTGCTGCTTCTCGTCGCGCGTAACGGATGTGTAGACGCGTGGGCCTGCGTTCGCCAGCGTGGTGGCGACAACCTCTGTTCCCAAGTGGCTGCCGAACAACACCTGCGCCCAATAGCTGGGTGAGCCGTAGCTGCTGAGCGCGTCGTAGCCAATCAGGTCAGTCTCCCACTGCATGCCGCCTGGGTTCACGTTGACAAATAGCG
>Ga0224528_1002050_pt1 | contig 12069 bp, 8 predicted proteins | sample CBST25metaG_2_FD_179888 | JGI IMG/M metagenome (GOLD analysis project Ga0224528, IMG submission 179888) | Peat soil microbial communities from Stordalen Mire, Sweden - C.B.S.T25 | ecosystem: Environmental > Terrestrial > Soil > Wetlands > Peat | place: Sweden: Norrbotten County, Stordalen Mire...
GCCATGCGGAGACAGTTTCGTCTTTTCTTCGCTTAAAAGCAAGAAGAATTCATGCAGAAAGAACTGAATGACAGCGATATTTTTCCGATGGTACACTTATGGCGCCGGGACTCCGGCGTTCCGAAGCTGAATACGAATGACTGTGGTCAATCCGACACAGCAGGGGTTTTGGAGCAGAACGTATGGTCACGCTCAATATGCACAGCTTGATGCACTGGTTCGCGACAAACGAAAGTATTCTCGCCCTGGTGGTTACAGTGGGCGTTGCGGTGCTGCTAGTCTGCTGTTTGGAGTGCACCCATTGCCCGTGCCGCGATAAGGACGATCTTTTTCGCCGTCACGAAGTATAGACGTTGGTCTCGCAAGGCGCCCTCAACCTCGAGGTTGAGGCATGTGGACCATTCCGGGTGTTTTTTATGTCCGAGTGGCGCCAAGGCGCGATGAGCCGAATCGCCCTACGGGGCCTTGCGAGCGCGCTGGTGGAAGGTGCACGGCGGTACTGGCGGACCAGTCTTTAGACTTCGCCATAGCAGCGCTTGGACTTCGTAATCCGGTCATTGGAATGGTAACGCCGGACGAGAGGCCGGCGTTACCAACTGCTCCATTCCGCGACTTATCTACTACCTATCTTACTTATCTGCGACTTATCTCCACGGCAAACTGCTTCTATTGACCGTTTGCGGCTGCGACCGGCGGCTTCAGATACTGCTCAAAGTGGGCCAGGATGCGGTTGTAGAGATGCGTGCGGACATCCGCGCCGGCGATGGAGTGGGTTTTGCGGGGGTAGATCTGCAAGTCGTAGGGAAGGTCGGCTTCGATCAGCTTCTGGACAAATTGCACCGAGTTTTCGATGTGCACGTTGTCGTCTCCGGTGCCATGCACCAGCAAGAGATGACCCTTCAGATGGGCTGCAGAGTTGACCACCGAGAAATCCTTGTAACCCGCCGCAAACTCCGCGGGCAGGGTCATATAGCGCTCCGTGTAGATGGAGTCGTAGTTGCGCCAGTCGGTGACCGCAGCCACGGCAACCCCGGCGCGGAAGCGGTCGGAATGGGTCATGGAATAGAGGGTGAAGGTCCCGCCCCAGCTCCAGCCCCACCAACCCATGCGCTTGGGGTCGAGTTGCGGGTACTGAGCCAGCGCCGCGTCAACCACGGTAAGTTGATCCTCAAGCTGGACCGGGCCGAAGTTGCGATAGGCCGCCTGGGCAAAGGCGCGTCCGCGGTTGCCGGTGCCGCGATTGTCGGCGTGCAGGACGGCGAAGCCATGCTGGGCGAGCAGTTCGTCAAAGAGCAGGCCGCCGCCCCAGCTATTGGTGACTGTCTGCGGGCCGGGTCCGCCATAGGGGTTCACGATCAGCGGAACCGAAGCCAGATCCTTGCCCTCGGGCAACAACAGGGTGGCGTAGAGCGTGGTGCCGTCGTGGGCCTTCACTTCAAGCTGCTCGGGGACGCGCAGGTGGTAAGTGTCGAGGGCCCGCGTGGACCAGAAGATATTGCACTTGCCGGGCTCCGCGCAGAGGCGCAGCGTGGGCGGCTCCATGCGCGAGGATTGGCGATCCACAAAGGCGCTGCCGGCGGGCGCGAAGTTGCCGGCATGGACGCCGGCGCCGGTGGTCAACTGCTTGCGTTCGCCAGTGAAGCTGACCTGCCACAACTGCGCTTCCAGCGGATTGCCCTCGTTGGAGGAGTACACCACCAGCTTGTTCGCATGGTCCACGCGGGATACTTCGCCAACTTCGAATTCGCCCTTGGTCAGTTGGAGTTCCAACTTAGCCGTTGTGGTGGATGGGCTGCCCAGGTCGTAGCTATAGAGATAGAGGTGGTTGTGGCCATCGGTCCAGTTATTCAGGACAATGGTGCCAAAGCCTACCGAGACGTCATAGCCATCGTCGATGAACTTGTCGTCAGTAAGTTTGAGGACCGGATGCGCCTGGCCGTTGGAAGCGTCGGCAAAGTAGAAGTCGCGATGCTTGTGGTCACGCGTCAGGGTTTCGATCCACAAGGTCCCCGCATCTGCCCACCCGAAGCGCGGAATGTAATCCTGGCCGGCCTGAAGCGGCAGCTTGACCCAGATCGTCTTGCCGCCGGAGGCGCTCACCACGCCCACGCGCACGTCGGGATTGGGGTCGCCGGGCTGGGGATAGCGCTGCGGGTCCACCTGGGCGTGGGTGGGAATCCAGTCGGTGATGGGGTATTCCGGCACGTCGGTCTCGTTCATTTGCAGATAGGCGAGGCGCTTGGAGTCGGGCGACCAGAAGTAGTTGCTGCGCGTCTCCAGCTCTTCCTCGTACACCCAGTCCACCTGGCCGTTGAGGACACCGGGCTTGGGCGCGGGAGCCACCATGTTCATGGGGGTTCCTGGCGTCTTGAGGCGGATCACCGCCAGACTGTGGTCGCGGATGAAGGAGATGGATTCGCCGTTGGGAGAGAACTTGGGGTCGTCGCCTGAGGCTGCGCCGGTAAATCCCACCTCGACGCCGGTGCCGTTGTGCAGGTCGTAGAGCCAGAGGCGGCCATTGGAGTCGAAGACCAGGTGGGCGGAATCGGGCGCCCAGAGGTAGTTGGCCATCTTGTAGCGGTCGCGATGGTCCTGGTCGACATCGGAGTCCTTTGCGCCGGAGAGCGAGGCCAGCTTGGCGCGGCTGACGAGCACGTGCGCCTTGCCTGATGCGGGATCCAGATCGACCAACTCGCCGCTGTCCAGATAGGTCAGGTGCTTGCCGTCGGGAGACCAGGTAAGTCCGCTGGGCGGGGTTCCGATGAGCGGTCCGTGGGCAAAGATCGCATCCACAGTGAGCGGCTTGGCGGGCGCCTGGGCGGCCAGGGGAAGAGTTGCCAGGAAAAGGGCGCTTACGGCCGAATACGTGAGAGCGGCTGCACGATTCAAGATAGGTTCCTCCGGGAAAGGAGCCCGCCAGGGCATTTCAAAGTGCGATTTGAATGCGCGGGGCTACCTCGGAGAAGTGTAACTCACCGGTGAATCGTGAGTCGGCGTGATGTCCGGCGCCCCAGGGCAATCGCATGAATCCATCTTGTTGACGAGCCTGGTTCCGATTTCTATCGCGCCGGAGGCGCAATGGTGGTTAGCCCCGCGCTTCAGCGTGGGGAAAGGGACCAACAATAACCAGTCAGCCCCGTAGGGGCGACGCAAAAGGCGAAATTGCCATCAAGGTATCGTTCATGCGATTGCCCTGTCCGGCGCCCTGCTTCCACAGGAGATCGATTTAGCTTGTGTCTCGTTGAGGCTGGTGGAATAATTTGCGCATGAATCGCCATGGCGTTCTCAAGCGCAGAGTGATTGCGGACTTTTTGCTGGTTTGTGCTTTTGCTCTGGCTGCTCCGCTCTTTCTTGCGCCGATTTCCAGAAGCTGGAGTCTCATGGTGGCCGGTTTTGTCACGTTCCTCTTCAGTGTCGGATTTCTGCTGGATGCTTTGCGAACCTTGCAACGCTTGCGTTCGTCCGATGGAAACTGACGGGTAAGGCAGCTTGCGCCACGCAGTCGGAACGAGTATCTTCCGGTTCATGCACTGGGCAAGCCCCGAAGAACGACGGAATCTAGGCCAGGCGCGACGCAAGCAAGTGGGCCGCCAGCAACACAATGAACTCAACCCCAAGGCGCGGAAGACGCCCGCGCACACGCTGATGGAGCGGTCCATGCGCGGCCGCGTTCCGGCGCTCATCAAGCTCAAATACCAGTTAATGGCCGCGTCGCCCTTCGGCTACTTTCGCGGCGCGGTCCCCGTGATGGCCGCGGACCTGGCCCTGGCGCCGAATACCGGCATTGTCGCGCAACTCTGTGGCGACGCGCACGTGCGCAACCTGGGTGCCTTTGCCGCTCCCGATGGACGGCTGGTCTTCGACATCAACGACTTCGACGAGACCATCCGCGGCCCCTTCGAGTGGGATCTGAAACGGATGGCGACCTCTCTGGTGTTGGCCGGACGCGCGTCCGGGCACAAGGAATCTGCGGCGCGCGCAACCGTGGAACGGTGCATCGAGAGATACGCCACGCAGATGAAGGCCTTTGCCCAGATGGCAAGCATGGAGGTGAGCCATTTTCAGGTGCACCGAATGAACGAGGTCGAGCCCATCCATGCGGCTTTGGCCAAGGCTGAGCGTGCCAACCCCCTCCACACGCTGGAGCAACTGACCGAGCCGGAGAGCGACAAGCCGGGAGCGCCGCGCAGGTTCAAGGAGCAGAAGCCCATGCTGACCCGCGTGACCGGTGCGCGGGCCGCTGCGGTATTGGACTCGCTGGGGCCGTACCGGCAAATGCTGGAGCCGCAGAGGCAACATCTGCTGTCGCTCTATCGGCCGGTGGACGTAGCTTTCAAAGTGGTGGGCACGGGCTCGGTGGGGTTGCGGGACTATTGCATCTACTTTGAGGGCAACGGACCGCAGGACCCCTTGTTTTTGCAGATCAAGGAGGAGCCGGAGTCGGCCTATACGGCCTATCTGCCCGATGCGCAACCGGCGCACCACAACGGCCAGCGCGTGGCTGAGGGCCAGCGCGCCATGCAGGTGCAGTCCGACCCATTCCTGGGCTGGACGCATATCTCGGGGCGCGACTACCTGGTGCGGCAGCTCAACGACCACAAGGGTTCCATCGAGTTGGAAGACCTGGCGGGCGGTGGGCTGGAGGCCTTTGCCGAAGTCTGCGGCGAGCTGCTGGCGCGTGGACATGCGCGCTCCGGCGATCCGCTGGTGCTGGCCGGCTACCTTGGCTCTGGAGATGGTTTCGCCGACGCGCTGGCCAAGTTCGGCTCGGCGTATGCCGACCAGACGGAGAAGGACTGGAAGGAACTGCGCCGGAGTCCCAAGGGCGGAGGCAAAACCAGGTAACCAGCAGGACAAGGAGTGGGCATGAATCGCCGCACGTTTACGCAATCTCTGGCTGCTGCCGCTGTGGCCGCCGCCGCGCCTTCGCTTCCGGCCGCTCAGAGCGCTGCCGTGGCGCGTAGAACGCCGACTTTTTCGCTCTCCGTCATGCTGTGGACGGTCTTCGGGGATTTGCCCTTCGAGGAGCGGTTGGCCAAAGTGGCCGAGGCCGGCTACTCGAACGTCGAACTCGTGGGCGAGTACGGCAAGTGGTCCGCGGACGATTTTGTCCGCGCCAACGCCGCGCGCAAAACGCTCGGCATCCAGTTCGATGCGACCGCGGGACTGGGCCATGGCGTTGCCGATCCGGCGGCCCGCGAGGCGTTTCTCGCCGAACTGGGACAGGCCATGAAGCCGATGGAAACCCTCGCCTGTCCGGCCATGATTGTGCTCTCCGGCAACGTGGTTCCGGGCATGAGCCGCGAGGCCCAGCATCAATGCTCGGTAGAAACCCTGAAGCGCGCCGCGGCGCTAGTGGAAGGCCGCACGATCGACGGCCAGCCGGTGCGGCTGCTTCTCGAGTGCATTCATCTCGATGAGAATCCGAAGTACTTTCTGACCTCGGCCGACGAAGCCATTGAGATCGTCCGCGCCGTCAACCATCCGCAGGTCCAGTTTCTCTATGACATCTTCCACGAGCAGATGAGTTACGGCAACCTGATCGAGAAACTCGAAAAGCACATCGACATGATCGGACTGATCCATGTGGCCGACGTGCCGGGACGCCATCAGCCGGGGAGTGGGGAGATCAACTACGTGAATATCTTCCGCAAGCTGGCCGCGCTCCATTACCGGCACACGGTGGCGATGGAATTTATGCCCCTCGGCGATGCGGTGGCCGCGTTGCGGGAAGCGAAGACGATGGCGTGGAACGCAGGGGTGGTTTAAGGCTGCATCTGGATCTCGTTCGAGTTCTGGAGGAACGGAAAGCCCACGCCCTGCATCTCCAAAACCGGAGGTCAGGCAGCAGAAATCCGTTCGTAGGGATGGGCGGGTGTTGGCGTCAACAGCCACGCCGCGGAAAACGGCTCATGAACATTTCAAGAGGCATCTCGCCGTCTTTCGGCTGATCCAGCCAGGCCTAACTGCATTCTGCTCTGCGGCATCCGCCCTTCTGCGATTCTGCCCGCAAAATTCATGTTGAGGTTCCAGTTGATTTCGGGCTATAGTTGAACGGCTTCAGAGGTCTCCTCTTGAAAAGAAGACGCTGCTTCCCCTCCGTCTCCTTTGGCCTCGTACTCGCGGCAGGTTTTCTACATGCCGCGCTGGCTGTTGCTGCCACGCCTTCACCCACCACCACTGAATTGACAATCTCTACGGGCAATTCAGTCGCCGGTCGCGTCCTTGTAACTCTAACTGCTTCCGTTTCGGCTTCAGGCAATCCGGTTTCCCCCGGGTCGGTGCTGTTTTGTAACGCTCAGGCAGCCTATTGCGAAGACCTCAATATCCTGGGCCAGGCGCAACTGACAGCCAGCGGGTCAGCCTCGCTCAATCTGATCCTCCCCATCGGCTCCCATCAGATCCGCGCCGAATTCAAGGGCACCAGTTCCCATGCGCCCAGTTCGTCTCCGACGGAGAGTGTGACGGTCGCTGGAAAGTATCCCACCATAACTACATTCACCGCGGTCCCCAGCCCGGCCACCTACGCGATCCAGGGCAAGGTCATCAGCGGTGGACTACCTGCCCAGACTGGAACGCTGAACTTTCCCGATGGCAGCAACCACCTGATTCCACTGGTGACTTCCCCGGTTGGTCCTCCCACTTTTCAGTTCACGGCTCTCGCTGCGTTGCCGGGAACCACCGCATTGACCTCCGGCGCCGTCGCCGACCTCAACCGCGATGGCAGGCTCGACCAGCTGGCCTATGACAACGTCAATAACAACGTGGTCGTCCTATTCGGAAACGGCGATGGAACCTTTGTCGCCGGCCCCGTGATACCCGTAGGCAGGCATCCGGATGCGATCGCGGTGGGAGATTTCAACAATGACGACATACTCGACTTCGCCGTAGCAAACCAGGACGACAATAATGTGTATGTTTTTCTCGGCAATGGCGATGGAACTTTTTCGGCTCCGGCTGCAATTGCGGTGGGGAACACCCCCAATTACATCTCCGCCGGCGATTTCAACAACGATGGCAATGCCGACCTGGTCGTAAGCTCAAGTGCGGGATCCTCGATCTGGATCGGGAACGGCAAGGGCGGGTTCACGCTCTCCACTGCGCCAGCGTTGCCCCAGGCCTTCTCTTCCATTCGTGTCGCGGATCTCAATGGCGATGGAAATGCCGACCTCGTCTATTCGATTCAGTCCTCGATTCACGTCTCTCTGGGCAAAGGCGACGGCACCTTCACCACGGCCGCTGCGCCCTCCGTTCCTTGCGGCAACGCATGTGTCGATGCGGTGGTGGCCGACTTCAACGGCGATGGCGAGCCCGACCTTGCTGTCGCATCCATCGGCAATTTCACCAACGGGTCCGGCAACGTATCTTTCATGACCGGCCTTGGCGACGGCACTTTTGGCGCTCCAACCGCCTTCTCCTATGTGTTTGTCACCAGTCTTTCCGTGGGCGACTTTCTCGGCGATGGCAAGGTCGATGTATTTGAGAGCAACCTGCTGAACTACCAAGGCGAATTGCTGCTGGATTACTTTGTCATTCTGCAGGGCAACGGGGATGGAACATTTGTAGAATTCGGGTCACTCTCTGGAACCGTGGCGGCAATTGGAGATTTCAACAGCGACGGCATGACGGACCTTGCGCTCTCCACTCCAACCGCGATTTCATTGGCCTCATGGCAAACCACTGTGGCCGATAGCCGCGCGACCGTGACGGGAAGCCTCGGTATCCACAACGTCTTCGCGAATTATGAAGGGGACGCGACCCACGCCGCCAGTGCCTCCGCCGCCCTCGGGCTACAAGGGCCCAAGGCCGCCACCACCACCACTCTTCAAGCGTCTCCCACCCCCATTGCTCCCGGCCAGGCGATGCAGTTGGTTGCCACAGTCTCTCTATCCCTCGCGGGCCAGGACAGGGCCACCGGCACCATCACCTTCTCAAACGGCCCGAATACACTGGGAGTGGTTCCGGTCTCCGATGGGAGAGCCGTCTTCTCCACCACGGTTCTTCCCATCGGCAGCAATATCAGTCTCACGGCACACTACAGCGGGAACAGTGACTTCATTGCGAGTACCTCTCTCCCCATCTATCTGACCACTCGTGGCGCTCTGCGTCCTGGTTCGACCATCGCTCTCGGCGTGTCACCCGCATCGACGGCCCCACAAGGAACGGTCGTTACGCTTTCAGCCAAAGTGTTCGACGCCGGACAGCCTCTGACCATTGGACTCGTCACCTTTTATGGCTCCACGTCCGCTCATCCCGGCAAGACGATTCTGGGCCAGGCTCAACTTACGCCTGCGGGCGTCGCCACCATGAAGTTCAAGCCTCCTCTCGGATCGCTCGCGTTCCAGGCGATCTATCAGGGCACCAATTCTCATGCAGGCTGCGCATCCACCTGGCAAGCTCTAACCGTAACTGGAAAACTCGCAACCAGCACGCTCATTTCAGCCAATCCGCCCAACTACTCTGCAGCAGTAACTGCCTACGGGCTCCTGCCCGCAAGCGGGCAAGTAACCTTTGCGGACGCGACCAACTCCAACCTCGCGTTCGCGACCGCTCCCTTGATTCCCGTCAACACGCTCACCACGCAATACTCGCTCACGCCCGCGCCTTCGCCGAGTGTTGTCAATGGGCAGCTCGCGTTGGCCACCGCCGATTTCAATGGCGACGGCATTCTCGACATAGCCACATTCACAAGCTCAGGGTTCTCCATTCTGCTGGGAAACCCGGACGGTACTTTCACCCAGAAATTCACCACCAACGTCGCCGGATATCTCCCCTCGCTCGCTGTAGCGGACTTTAATGGCGATGGAATTCCGGATGTCGCCGTGCTTCAAGTTGGGGACCCCCATGGAAGTATCTTCGTTTTCCTGGGCCGCGGTGATGGAACCCTCACCAGTCAACCGACACTCGTTGTCGGCGAATGGTCGGCTTCGCTCGTTTCTGGCGATTTCAACGGCGACGGCATCCCGGATTTGATTGCCACAAATCTCGACGACACGACCAACGTCCTGCTTGGCAATGGCGACGGAACATTTCGCGCGGTGCCCTCTCCCAATCTCGGATCGTCGGCCGTTGGCACAGCCATCGTGGCCGACTTCAATGGGGATGGCATCCCGGATGTGGCCACCGGCGTCTACGGGGATGGCGTCATCCTCCTGTTAGGCAATGGGGACGGTACGTTTGTGACCCGATTCCTGCCTTTCTACACCCAGGTCGCGCCCCTCACATTGGCCGAAGCGGATTTCAATGGCGATGGAATCCCAGACCTTCTTTTGACCGGCGCCTTGCAAGGTCTCACTCTGCTTTTGGGCAACGGCGATGCAACATTTGCGACCTACAAGCTGCTTGGGGGGCTGCCTGACGATAACGTCACCTCCATTACGGGCGATCTCAATGGGGACGGGATCCCCGACTTGGTTATTCAGGATTGGAGTAATTCCGAACTGGACATTCTACTGGGAAAGGGGGACGGAACTTTTGTGCAAGGCCCCGATCTTCCATTGCCAACCCCAGGCATAGAGGGCTCTGCGGGGATCGCGATTGGAGATTTCAACGGCGATGGACTTCCTGACCTCCTTGCGGTGAGTGGATTTGGCGCCCCCGCCATGTATGAATGGCTTTCGGCGGTCACTCAAACCTCCCTGGCAACAGCCAAAAACGTCACTCCCCCCGGAACCGGCACCCAGCAGGTCTATGCCATCTACCCTGGCGATGCCACACACACCAGCAGCGTTTCAGCAACTGTTCCAGTAGCCTCGGCAGCGCCTGCACGTCCACAACAATGAAGAATCTCTTATAGGATGGCTTCATGCCGCCTCTCCTTGAGATTCGCAACCTGCACATTCGTTTCGGCGCCACGGAAGCGGTGCGCGGCGTAAACCTGCACCTGGACGAAGGCGAAGTCCTGGGACTGGTGGGCGAGTCCGGCTCCGGCAAAAGCGCCACGGCCCTCGCCATTCTCGGCCTGCTCGGCCCGGCAGCGCAGGTCGAGGGGCAGATTCTCTTCAAGAATGCGGAAGGCTCTGAAATCGATCTCCTCCGCCAACCGCCCCATGCGCTCCGCCGCCTGCGCGGCCAACAGATCGCCATGATCTTTCAGGAGCCGATGACCGCCCTGAACCCGGTCATGACCATCGGCCGCCAGGTAGCCGAGTGCGCCCAGGCCCACGCGCCCTCCTGGACCGGCCGCGAAGCCAAACGGCGCGCCCTTGCCGCTCTCGAAGCCGTCTCCATTCCCGAGGCCGCGCGCCGCTATGGCGACTACCCGCACCAGTTCTCCGGCGGCCAGCGCCAACGGATCCTCATCGCCATGGCGCTCATCAACCGTCCGCGCCTGCTCATCGCCGACGAGCCCACCACCGCCCTCGACGTCACCGTCCAGGCGCAGATTCTGGCCCTGCTCGCCGACCTGCAGCGCCAGTACGGCCTGGCCATGCTCTTCATCTCCCACGATCTGGCGGTGGTCGGCGAGGTAGCCGGCCGCGTAGCCGTCATGCGCTCGGGCCAGGTGGTCGAAGCCGGCCCCACCGCCCGCCTCCTCACCGCTCCTCAGCACGAATACACCCGCAGCCTTCTGGCCGCCGTCCCCACCCTCCGCACCGACCGCACCCGTCCCCTGGCCATGGTCGGCTAAAGCGTTTCCCCGCCAAGAATTGGTAACACCGACCTCCCGGTCCACGCTCACTTTACGCATTCAGGAAAACCATTCCAGGCATTTGAGGGCCCGTCCCCCCGATGGCAGATGGCCGCAACAGATATCCCTGCTCCACCAAAAAACATTGCAGATCATTCGCCCCGCCCCGCGCACAATGAAGATAAGCAGCCCTCACCCGGTTTCCAAGGGGACGGGCCGGATCGAGAAACTCCCAGGGTACCCCCCACCCCGGGGGGTACTATTCCCTTTTTGTTCGCTTTAGTGACGTATAAGATGTTTAAAGTGAATCGATTACCAAAAAATACACGCCTCGAAATACCTTGAATTTGCACCAAATCAGGTGCAAGAATCTCCGCCTTAAAAAGCAGAAGGCGGCCGTTTTTCAGCCGCCCTGCTCATTCATCCCACTTCGAAAGCTCCAAACGCGCCGCCAGAAATCAATGACCGGCAGGCACCATCTCCAGCTCGGCAAGCCGTTTCGCCAGCAGCGTTTCCAGTTTCACCAGCGCAGCCGAGAAACCTTCGATGCCTTCCTTCAGCTTGTCGCTGGCCATGCGGTCGCCGTCGTGCATGAACTCAAAGACATCCTTGTCCATCACGATGCGCTCGATGTGCTTTGCCTTGGAAACTTCCGGGTCCAGCTTGCGCGGCAGTTCGCCCTCGGTCGACTCCAGCTCCGCCAGCAGCTGCGGGGAAATGGTCAGCAGATCGCATCCGGCCAGTTCCTTGATCTCGCCAATGTTGCGGAAGCTAGCACCCATCACCACGGTCTTGTAGTCGAACTTCTTGAAATAGTTGTAGATCTTGGTGACGGACAGCACGCCAGGATCCTCGGCAGCTTGATATTCCTTGCCGGTGTCGTGCTTGTACCAGTCCAGAATCCGGCCCACGAAGGGCGAAATCAGCGTGACGCCCGCGTCGGCAGCGGCAATCGCCTGGTGCAGCCCGAAAAGTAGCGTCAGGTTGCAGTGAATTCCTTCCCGCTCCAGCACTTGGGCGGCTTGAATGCCTTCCCAGGTGGAGGCAATCTTGATCAGTACGCGATCCCGGCCAATGCCGGCAGCGTCATATTGCTCAATAATGCTGCGGGCCTGCGCGATGGTGGCTTTCGTGTCGTAGGAAAGGCGTGCGTCCACTTCCGTGGAGACCCGGCCCGGCACAATGGCCAGAATTTTCTTCCCGAACTCAATGGCCAGGCGCTGAAACGCGAGATTGGCAACCACTGCGTCCGTAGCGTTGCCGCCCAGCTCTCTCCGCGCTCCCAGCAGCACGCCATCCACAATGGGCTGGTACTGCGGCATCTGCGCGGCGGCGGCGATCAGAGAGGGGTTGGTGGTGGAGTCCTGCGGGCGAAACTTGCCGATCGCCTCGATGTCACCGGTATCGGCGACAACCACGGTGTAGGTGCGCAACTGTTC
>Ga0224528_1002055_pt1 | contig 12059 bp, 7 predicted proteins | sample CBST25metaG_2_FD_179888 | JGI IMG/M metagenome (GOLD analysis project Ga0224528, IMG submission 179888) | Peat soil microbial communities from Stordalen Mire, Sweden - C.B.S.T25 | ecosystem: Environmental > Terrestrial > Soil > Wetlands > Peat | place: Sweden: Norrbotten County, Stordalen Mire...
TCGCTTGAGCGAACGGATTTGCGCTCCTCCTGAAAGGCCGGCGGATCGTGGACAAAGCGGCTGGAGAGATAGATGGAAACCATGCCGATGGGGATGTTGATAAGGAATACCCAACGCCAATTGTAGTTATCGGTGATCCAGCCGCCGAGTACCGGACCGATAGCCGGAGCGGTAACGATGGCCACCGTGTAGAGGGCAAAGGCGGAAGCGCGCTTCTCGGGTGGAAAGGTGTCAACCAGGATAGCTTGCTCGACAGGCGCCAGCCCGCCACCGCCGATTCCTTGCAGGACGCGGGCAAAGAGCATCACCTCAAGCGAGGGAGCAATGCCGCACAGAAGCGACGCCGCTGTAAACAGACCTACGCAAAGAATGTAATAGTTCTTCCGGCCGAGGACCCTGGAGAGCCACGCCGACATCGGCAGAACGACGGCATTTGCCACAAGGTAAGTAGTAAGAACCCAAGTAGCCTCGTCATAAGAGCGGCCCAACCCGCCGGCAATGTGCGGCAGGGCCACGTTTGCAATCGAAGTGTCGAGCAACTCCATGAACGTGGCAATGGTGACAGTGAGGGCGATGGTCCACGGATTGATGGCGGCACTTTTCGTGGGCAAAGTGACGAGCGTGCCGGGAGAAGATTGAGGTCCGGGAACTGAGGGCAGCGGAGCGACGGCAACAGCCATGGACAGAGTTCCTCGAAGCACAGAATAGGGACCGTTCGGTCTCTTTATCTTTTGATTCTGAATAAAAGAGACCGATTCGTCTTTTTTGGCGTAAACTTCTGTCCTGAGAGGACACAATGCGCAAGGGAGAGTTGACGCGGGAGAGAATCATCGCCGAAGCGGCGCCCATCTTCAACCAACGGGGGTTCGCGGGGAGTTCCATGCAGGATGTCATGGAGGCCACCGGACTCGAGAAGGGCGGACTTTACCGGCACTTTCGCAGCAAGGAGGAGTTGGCGGCGGAGTCATTCCGGTATGCGCTGGCGCAGGCCGTAAAACTGCGCACAGACAAGGTGGATTGCTCCCACGGCGCAGTGGAGCACCTGCGCTCCATTGTGAAACGATTTGTGGAGACGCCATCGGCTGTCCCAGGTGGATGTCCGCTGATGAATACGGCAGTTGATGCTGACGATGGGAATGCCGTATTACGAGCAATGGCCAGAAAAGGGCTCTCGGACTGGAGGACGCGCCTCTGCGCGGTGGTAGAAAAGGGGATCAAGAGCGGCCAGATTGCTCGGGAAACGCAACCCAGGAAAATCGCGAACACAATCATTGCAACACTGGAAGGGGCCCTGATGATGAGTCGGCTGGAAGGCACGAAGACCGCACTTCAGGATGCCAACGAAGCGCTGGATTCGCTGTTGGAGGGTATTCGAAACTCGGTAAATTAAAGATCTTCCTCACTCTAGGTGCAGGTCGGAGAGCGTCTTGACAGGTTTGGTACGGTGAGGGCATGAGCCAACGGTGTTGATCTTGTGGGGAAATCGCTTCCATCGCCGGATGAATTGACTCTGGAACCTGTTGAGGATAAAGGTGATGGCGCAGGGAGATCTGGAAGACCGCGTGTCAATTCCAGGGCGTTGTGAATTGCTCGGCCTGCTTGTTAACTCTCGTCATAGAAATCCTGTTGGCACTGAAACTGATGGTGAAAAGGAGAGCTTCAGTTGAAAAGAATCTGGCTGGTGTTTGTCTTCGTTCTCGGCTTTGGTCTTACGAATACCAATTCATGGTCACAGGCAGTCGCGGGACGTGCCGACCCGAAGAATCCGCAGGTCGAGGTGTCCTACTATAAGGTTCCTCCAGGAAGGCAGGACGAGTGGCTTGCCCTTTACCACAAATACCACTACCCGATCATGAAGTATTCGATCGAGAAGGGGCTCGTTGTCAGCGAACAGCTTTTCACCCGCCAGCAGCACGAACTGTCGCCAGATTGGGATTTCATGATCATCATTGTCACTCCGCCGCCGAGCAAAGCAAAGCACGATGACAAAACCCGGGGTGAAGTGATTCGCCAGCTATTTCCCGACGTGGAAGATTACGTTCGCGGGGAAAAGCAGCGCTGGGCACTCACATTGCTGCATTGGGACGACACACTGCTCGAACTCGACCCTAGCAAGGCAATGTCGCTCTATGAGCCGCAGTAGATTGCACTCGATGACAGAGAAAAAACGAGACGCCGTTGCTCATCGACTTGCGAGGTTTGCGCGAGAATAGTTCCATGACTGATGTTCAGCGTGTCCTGCAACTGTGGCGGGAATTGGAAGCTGAAGGGGCGGACTTCGTCCTCGCGACGATCATCGCCGTTGAGGGTTCCAGTTATCGCAAGCCCGGCGCCTGTATGTTGATGGCGCAAGACAGCCGCCGAGCAGGTACTGTGAGTGGCGGTTGCCTTGAAGCAGAGGTTGCCCGCCGCGCCTGGTGGCACACCTCCAATGGCGCGTCCATACAGCGCTACTCCACTGTTGAAGAGGACGGCGACCGGCCCTATGGTTCCGGCTGCGGCGGCGTGGTCTGGCTTCTGCTGGAGCGCCGTCCATCCGCAGGCCCGCTGCTGAACGCGCTGGAGCAAGCGTTCCAGCGGCGCGTGCCGATAGCCGTGGCGACCATTCTGGAGGGCGAGCAGATGGGACGGCGCGCGCTTGCAGGCCTGGGTCATGGGCAGATGGCGGATCCTTTGTTCAGCATGTGCGATCCGCTGCAAAGCCTTGCGGAAGTGGCGCTGGCAAGAGGAGGCCTAGCGGAGGCCAGGCTCTCACTTGATGGAAAGGAAGTGCGCACCTGGACCGATTTCCGCCCCGCCCGACCCGGCCTGTGGATCTTCGGAGCAGGCGACGATGCACAGCCGCTGCTCGAGTTGGGCAAAGCATTGGGCTGGTATGTGACCATTGCCGATGGACGGCGCCAACTCGCTACTCCCGAACGCTTCGCTGCCGCCGATCAGACTCATGTACTCCCATCCGGAGAAATGCATGGGATTGAATCTGCCGGGAATTCGTCGGTGCTTGCCAATCTGCGCCGGCAAGATGCAGCTGTGGTGATGAGCCACAGCTTCGAGCAGGACTCAAGCGCCCTGGCATCCCTGCTTGCGCTGGATGTTGGGCCTGCGTATATTGGCGTGCTCGGACCGAAGCGCCGGACTCGTGAACTGCTCATTGAAGCTGCCCGTCTGCTCAACCTGCCTGCCGATTCAAATTTCTCTGGCAATGCGTGGGTCGAGCGCAGGTTGGCGGAACTCCACGCTCCCATCGGCCTGGATCTGGGCGCGGAGTCGCCGGAAACCATCGCACTCTCAGTCGTTACAGAGATCCAAAAATCACTTACCGGAGCCACGGCACTGCCGCTCAGCGAAGTGCGCGGCGCCGCTCCGAAGATCTCCTGTTAAGCCAGTCTCAAGCCCAACTTAAGCCGCTCTGCTTGAGTGGGAGCGTGCGAATTCTTTTTCCCGTAGCAGCAAAGATGGCATTGGTGACCGCTGGCAAAATCGGCGGCAGCGTTGGCTCACCGAGGCCAGTCGGAGCATAGTCGGTCTTGCGCCAGTAGACCTCGATCTTCGGAACTTGTCTCATGCGCATCAAAGGGTGGTTATGGAAGTTCGACTGCTCGATTTTGCCGTCCGCCAGAGTGATCTCCTGCGCCAGGTGCCCCATGCCTTCCATGATGCCGCCTTGCGCCATGCTCTCTGCTGCTGCCGGGTTGATAATCTGGCTGCCGACATCGCCCGCCGCCCAAACCTGATGCACCGTGACCCTGTTCTGGGCGTCAACGCTCACGTCGGCAACTTCGGCAAAGTAACCCAAATGGCAGAACCATGCGGCAATACCCATGCCGCGGCCCGGCTCCTTGCTCCGCTTCGCCCAACCGGACTTTTCCGCGACTAACTCAAGCACACCCTTGAACCGTTCCGGGACCAGAACCGATTGTCCTGATGGCTCGTGGTCGCCCACGGCATCATGTTCGCCCGAGGACCACGGCGATTGGTTGTTGCCCAGCAGTTCGAGTTGGAACTCAAGCGGATCGCGTCCGGCTGCGTGAGCAAGCTCGTCCAGGAAGGACTGCGACACCCAACAGTATGCGTTGTCGCCCGGGGCGCGAAGCGCTCCCGTGCGCAACATGAGTGGCTGTTTCGAGGTGTAAAGCGCGTAAGCAGGCGGAAAACCGGCAGGATACGAGTCCTGCCCGATGCCGCCGCCGGAGGTCGCATTCTTTTCATCGCCATAAGTGATGAAGTGCTGCCGCCAGGCCGTGATCTTGCCTTGCGCATCCAGGCCGCCTTTGAACCCAAACGTTCCGCCAGGGCGGAAGGGGTCATGGGCAATGTCGTCTTCGCGCGACCAGAGTAACTTGACAGGCGCGTCAATCTGCTTGGCCGTCTGCTTTGCAATCCAGGCGGCTTCGACCAGGTAGTCGTTCTGCAGGCGCCGGCCAAAACTCCCTCCCGAGCGCACCATGTGCGTGGTGATGTCGCTTTCCTGGATGCCGAGAGTTTTGGCGACGAGAGAAAGGCCGTTGCCAGGCAGCGTACTGGTTGACCACATCTCCAATTTGCCATCTTTCCAATGCGCAGTGGCGCCCTGGGGCTCCAACGTGACATGGGCAATGAATGGGTACGCATACGTCGCCTCAATCACCTTTGCCGACGACTTGAGCGCAGAGTCCACATCGCCATACTTTCGCAGCGAATTTGCGGGCGTGGAATTGAGAAGCTCCTCTGCGCGCTTCTTGAATCCTTCGCTGCTTTGTGTGGCGGCAGGGCCAAGATCCCAGTCCACCTTAAGTTGTTTGCGGGCCTGCTGCGCCTGCCACCAGGTGTCGGCCACAATTGCGATGCCCGGCTCCATGCCCGGCTCCCACGGTGTAAAGGCGGCGGGAGTGATGCCGCCGTCGATGACCAGGACATGACGCACGCCCGGCAGCGTTTTGATCTTGTCGACGTTTGCGCTCTTCACCTTGCCGGCAAAGACAGGAGCCTTCTCAATTGCTGCGTACAACATCCCCGGCACGTCAACATCAATGCCGAAGAGTGGCTTACCGGTGACGATGGCGTGTGTGTCGACGCCCGGCTGCGAGTGGCCGATGATGTGGTAATCCTTGGGGTCTTTGAGCTTGACGCTGCTCAGCGCGGGGGCGGGCAGTGCCGCGGCCCTGGTGGCAAGTTCACCATAACCTGCGGAGCGACCTGAGGCAGTGTGAAGCACCCGGCCGGATTGCGTAGTGCATTCTTCCGCAGGCAGGCTCCACGTTTGCGAAGCTGCGGTGATGAGCAACTGGCGCCCTGCCGCGCCCACGCGACGCATCGGCTCCCAACCCTGAGGCGTATTCGCGGAGCCTCCTGAAAACTGCCGGCCATAGACTTTCTCGTTCAGTTCGGCCTGCTCGACGCGAACATCCTTCCATTCGACATCCAGTTCCTCTGCAATCAGCATCGGCAGCATATTGCGCATGCCCTGGCCAGACTCCGAGGCGCGCGCCATGATCGTCACCACGCCATCCGAAGCGATGTGGATAAAGGCCTGAGGCGTAAGGTCTGGGGGCGCAACTGGTCCCTGAGCCGCGACGAACGGAGAGCGATACAGTCCCAAAGCGAGGCCGCCGCCCGCGAGGGCTGTCAACTGCAGAAACGATCTGCGATTCATGCTCATCGGTGGGCCCTCCTTCACTTGGTGCGGGCAGCGGCGCCCGCTTCTGCTGCTTCGTGAATGGCTTGACGAATACGCGTATAGGTCCCGCAGCGGCATAGGTTGCCGCTCATGGCCAAATCGATATCCGCGTCAGTGGGATGAGGTGTGCGCGCCAGCAGGGCGGTGGCGGACATGATCTGCCCTGCCTGGCAGTAGCCGCACTGCGGCACATCCAGCGCCTCCCAGGCGACCTGTACGGGATGCAGGCCATCCGGCGAAAGCCCTTCGATGGTGGTGATTGGCTCATCCGTCACAGAGCCCACATGCGTCATGCAGGACCGCACCGCGCGGCCGGCCACAAGGACCGTGCAGGCCCCGCAAAGGCCAATCCCGCACCCGTACTTTGTGCCCTTGAGATTTAATTTGTCGCGCAGCACCCACAAAAGGGGCGTATCCGGCGGCACGTCCACCGTCGCGGCGATGTTGTTCACCTTCAGTTTGATAGGCATCTGTTCACTCCACAATCCACCAGGGGAAGAGGATCGCCGACGAACACGGGATTGAGACTGGAGTCTATCAAATATCCGCTCTGAGATTCCACCCGGAAGCGGTGCCAATCGATACTCTGGCAGAAAAGAGGTTGGAACCACGCTATTCGTCGTGAGCTCAATCACGGATTGAACATCGAAATAGCAGAGCCGCGAACCAGCTCTCGGCTCATCGAGGCAGGCTTCGTTGCTTCACGCACCCTCGCGGCTCCAGCGGAGCCTCAGATGTTGACTTCCCAAACCACTCATCCAAAGTGTTTTCGGGAATATTTAGAGGATAAGTCCCCCTAACGCGGCAGCATCCAGACAAACGTGGCGCGCGTTTGCTCTCGGAAAACGCGCGAGGGCGATTTCAGGATACTGATCTGCCGCTTAGGAGTGATTCGGCGATTTGCATCAGTTGAGGTCTGTTCCAGGAACCGCAGTTTCTGGTTTCCGGCGATGTCCCCAGAGCCTTGTTGTGGCTTTCGGTACCACGTCGTCTCTGGCTCATTTTGGATTGGCGCGCTCCCCGGCACTCGAGCTTGCACGAAATCGCAGCGTCCATCCCACCAACATTCCCGCCGCGCCGCACAAATGCACGACGGCAGCAGCATGATCGGATTCTCTTGGGACGGCTGCCGCTTCTTCTGACATTGCCTCGAGTTGGCGCTCACCGATTACGGTCCGTACCGATTTGCGGTAGTGGTCAACGCGAACGTGCCGGGCAATCGCGTAGAACCATGGAAGCGCTGCTTCACCCGGGCGAGGGGTGTACCGCACCTTGTGGATGCGAAGCCAGGTTTCCTGCAGCAGGTCATCGGCATCCGTACGGCTCTGCGACTGCGCCAGGGAAAAGCGGATTCCTCGGAACGGGCAACCCACGAGTTTGCAATCGCGACCTTTGCGGATCAATCAGCCCAGAGGCAAAGGCAGTTCGACCCCGAGTGAAATCGCGTCATCGTTTGCAGCAGGATTCGCTGTTTTGTGTACGAAGATTCTCATATTCATCGGCCAGTCCAACCTTGGCCGCGATGCGGCTCGCATCGATGGTCTTGTCTGTTAACCCCAGCTCGAGGTTTTCCCCTTCATGAAGAACAACAGGAGCGGCGATTGCCGCCAGCGCGATGAACAGCCGGCGCCGCTCAGCGGAGATCGGTCCCCGGAAGCTGTTTCCCGCCGCGGTCAGATTCGCGTCTCTGACCGCGAGGGCGTAATACCTCCCCGGCGGAATCTGTTGGATGTTTCCGTCCCAATATTGCTGCACGCCGTTCGCGACTCCATTGCAGAAGACGCCAAGACTCCACGCTGTAAAGAGATGGAGCGTCTGTTCCGGCTCGCTGTCGACCGCGGGACTGACAAGCGGGTCCGGAAAGAGTAGAACCGTGTAGCGACCGGTTCCCTGGCAGCGTTCGTTCAGCGGGATAGCGGGCAGGGAGAAAGAGGTATCCGGGTTGACCTTTGCATGCACTGAGGCCACTTCGCTACCTAACTCGACTTCGAGGCGCACAGAATCGCTCGGGGGCAGAGTAACAAAACGTGGATTCATATCTTTCCCGTCGAGTTTCGCGGATTGGACGTAGAACATCCCCTCAACACTGTGACCATTGACAAAAAGATTGGGTTTTGCGGGCTTTATTTGGATGTCGTACTCGTCCGCATCGGCGGCGGCGATTGCAAACTCGGCTTGTCCACGGGCGCTCAGCGTAATGGGCGCGATCAGGGAGCCATTTTTGCGGTGCGGAATCAGGTTCACGCTGAGATCACTGAGCTGAAAATCCTTCCAATTGGCGGGCGGGTGCTGGATTTCAACGATACCGGCGACAGCGGGAAGCGTGAGCGGCTTCAATTCGATTCCTGAAATATCCTGGTCACGTACTTCGATCGTTTGCGTGGCGATCAGATGGCGCAATGGTTCAAAATACGGGCCAGAGATAGACACGAAGCGATTGTTTGATTGTGGTTCCGGTCCATAAACCCCGTAGATACTCAGCTTGTAGTTTCCGCCAGGCACATCTTCCACAAGGAACTTGTGATCGCTATCGAGTTTGCCGCTGGCCTGGAAGCCACTTACGTTTAAATCAGCTGCATCTTTCAACTCCACAACAAAGCGGTCGCCCAACCGGGCAGGAAGGTCTCCTAGGACCGCGCCGGAGATGGTGTGCGTGGAACCGCCATGGGCGGGGAAATGCAGTTCGAGCGGAGAATTGGCACCGCATCCCAGATCCTGGTCGCCCGTTAAATGAACCGGAACGCTCTCATACAGCCGCCCGTCAGCAGAAAGCGTGATAACTCTTCCAATGTCAGGAGCTTGCAGCAGATAATCGCCGGGCTGCAAGCCATCCGCGCGGAAGTAGCCGCTATTGTCTGTTGTGACTTCCTTGGCTTGTTCAGATTGATTGAGAACGGCTGTCGAACGAAACCAGATTCGGGTGGAGCGGGAGTCGCCGTTGGTGTCGGTGAGATGGCCACAAATGGACTTCGAGAAACTATTCTTGTACGCGTTTATCGTCAGATTGTTGATGTGCGCCCCCGCGGCGATGAGCAGGGGCTCGCCGAGCTGCTCTGCTTTTTTGGAACCGTAGTCGAAGCGAACAAAGTTCTTATCGTGAGCACGCAGGCGATAGAGTCCGGGCGGCACGGCATCGAAGGAAAAACTGCCATCGGCGGCGCTCTGGGCGGTGAGATTGGCTTCAGCGTTGGAGTTATAGCCAATGGGCAAAAGGCGCACAGTATAGACGGCGATGCCGTCTGTCTCGATCCGGCCCGAGACAGAGGCCAGCGGACGCATGCCCTCGGTCTGCCAACGTTTCTGGCCGCGCACGTCGGGAGACGCATGTCCGGCGGCCTGTGCCAGATCGCCGCTGAGCGTGACCTTCATGGAAACGAACTTTGGATCGGAGATGGTGAAATGGCTGCCCTTGCTTTCCACGCCATCCACGAGAATGGATTGCAGATACACCTTATCGAGCCGGGTCGCCGTAACGAAGATCTGATATTCGCCGGCGGTGACATTGCGAAAGTCGAAGTGATTGCCGGAACTTAACAGCGAGGTCTGAAACTCTCCGTCGCCCTCGCGCAGAATGCTGACGTAGACTGACTGGCAATTGGGGCAGAAGTCCGCCTTAATCACCTTGTCCAACAGGACCTCGCCTTCGATTGAGGCCATGGAGTGCGGAGTGAGAACAATGTGCGCGGCTCCGTTAGGCGAAACCGACACGTGCTGTGTATCGAAGACGATCTTCGACGTTGGCGCACTTCCCCACACGTTGTTGCCGGCGTGCTGTTTCTGGTTGAGCACAACATCGTAGTCCCCGGCGCAAATCTGAGTGAGAAAGCTATCTCCCGCCGCCTGCGCCGTCATCTTGTTGAAGGCCATAGGCCCCCCGTAGTTCCCTGAAGCGCTGACACTTGCATGGTTTCGATTCAAGAAAGCGATTTCATACCGATTCTTCTCCGCGGATGGCTCCGTCTTGATCTCTCCGAAGACCTCGCCCGTCATGCAGGAATTGCTCGAAATCAGTTGAAAATCGACCTTACAGGATTTGGCTTGCGTCTCGGAAACAACAACAGGCTCCGCCTGATCGAAACTCCTCACACCCGGATACCAGGTTTCGTATGAGCGAACGTAATAGGCACCAGGGGCAAGATCGGTCACCTGGAAGCTTCCGTCTTTGTTGGTGTCGACTTTTACTTCGTTTTCGAGGACACCGAATTCGGCATTGTAGTGAAAGAAGCTGATCGCGGTATCGGCGGGGACGATATTCGGAGGTCCAGTTCTACGTCCCCAGGCGTCGGTCGGCGCAATATCGTGGGTCACATGGCCGCAAAATGAGAGTTTACGGGCCAACTCGAGCACCACGCCATTGCGCGTCTCGCCAGGGCGAAGCGTGATGACATTGGCGCCCATGCTGGTGGACAGTGTCGTCGAAATCGCACTCCATTGCCGCCTGTCACGATCGTAGGCGAGATGGGGAGTAATCTGAGAGCGAATGGGCGCAGCAGCGTCGGGCGGGGTGACAATATCCTCTTCTACCGATATTCGGTACTCGCCCGGAGGAACCTCGGTAAAAGCAAAGCTGCCATCGTTCTTCAGTGTCGATTCATAGCCGTCGTAATATCGCACGGGGGTTTGTGTCGTGGGCTCCAGGTGGACGGCCAGGTTGGTTCCCGAACCCCCTTTGACGACCCCGGAGAGCGACGCCATTCCGCCGGGATGTGCTGCCGCCAAAGCAATTTGGGAGAGGAAAAGGATACAAGTCAGGGCGAACAACTTCCGAGTGGAGCAGTTCATCGTGCAGAACCCTCGTTATCTTAGACACCACGGAGCCATATTCGGGCTTTGTCACGCCAAGAATACATCGTTGTTCATTTTTGATTCCTAAAGAGTCGGTTTATCGTGTCGCAGTGGCGAAGCAATGCGAAGTTGACGGCAGTCGCAATGCAGAAGCATTGGCCATCCCTCACGATTCACTTCGGGCTCAAACCCTCTCTGCTTTCAGCGATCCAGGAGGGACCTCCAATTCGGAGATTCTTCCTGCATAACAGACTGGGCGTTGAGTTGCTGCTTCTTGTGTGTGGTCCGATGCACCCGGCGCGTCAGCAGGAGCCAGTGCTTCGCGCAAATCCAGAGGAGATAGTCTTTGCGGGCCGCAGTTCCAACATGCCCTGAAACGTTGAACCGGCAAAACCAATTCATGCTTCTCAGCACGCAAGGCGAGATCCTTCCGTTCCTTGTTCGCCAAGAGCCGCGACGCGGGTTGCTACGTCGGGATTGCAGCCGGCCCGCGCAACTCCAGGCAAAGCGGCCGCAGCTGCACGTCAGCGAGGAAGGCGAGGTGCTTTCGCTTCAGCGTTCGCTTGTACAGGAATCGCAGCGCTGAGATGCGCATCTCCCCAGTACGGGGTGCAAGCTTCCTCTCCTGAAGCAGGTATCGCTGATAACGTCGCAGGTGCTCTGGACCGAGTTGTTCCGGCGAGCGATGGAAGAACTTGGCAAACTGGCTGAGGGCGTTGAGATAGCCGCGGATGGTGGACGGTGAGTAGTTGCGCCGCTGAAACTAGTGCAGCATGCGCTGGCGAATCGGGGTTATAGGAACCTCCTCCCTATGACCTCTCACCCTAGCCCGTCGTGCCCCGCCGCGCTAGCCACAACGCCCAGTCCGTCGCCTAAGCGACTTCGTTCAAACCAGCTATCCGGGAAAAGAAAGCAACAGATGAGGAACTTGCACCAACGCAAAAAACACTTGACTTCGACCGGCCTTCTCATGGAAGCCCGGGGTGGAGCACAGCGGAACCCTGGGAAACCTTGCAGACCATGCCGAGGCGTCCCGAAGGGCCGCCTCGAAGCTTATCGGTGCCGATAGGTCGCATTCATGCGATTGAGTTGACCGTCATCAGCCCGGTCGATGCGGCCTGCTCATGCGCGTGATAGCTCGATCGCACCAGCGGCCCCGACTCAACATGGCGGAAGCCCATCTTGAGCGCCTCGGTCTTCAACTCGGCAAACTCCCGCGGCGTGTAGAGCCGGGCCATGGGCAGGTGGTCGCGCGAAGGGCGCAGATATTGCCCGATGGTCAGGATGTCGCAATGTACCGCCGCCAGATCGCGGCAGACCTGCAACAGCTCGGCAGTTTCCTCGCCCAGACCGACCATCACGCCGGACTTGGTGATCCCCTCCGGCCGTAACTCCTTTGAATAGCGCAGCAGCTCGAGCGACCGCTCATACCGCGCTCCGGAGCGCACCACGCGATAGAGCCGGGGAACGGACTCGGTGTTGTGGTTCATAACCTCGGGCCGGGCGTCGACCACCGTGCGGATTGCCTCCGGATTGCCCTGGAAGTCGGGGATCAGCACCTCGACACGGCAGCCGGGCGCACGGCGGTGAATTTCTTCAATCACCAGGGCGAAGGCGC
>Ga0224528_1002056_pt1 | contig 12051 bp, 13 predicted proteins | sample CBST25metaG_2_FD_179888 | JGI IMG/M metagenome (GOLD analysis project Ga0224528, IMG submission 179888) | Peat soil microbial communities from Stordalen Mire, Sweden - C.B.S.T25 | ecosystem: Environmental > Terrestrial > Soil > Wetlands > Peat | place: Sweden: Norrbotten County, Stordalen Mire...
GTCCGGCGGGAACTTCCGGCTCGGGAGCAAGAAACTCGAGCCACTCTCGGCCCCGGCGAGCGGCGTCATAGAGGGCCGCGCAGGCCGGGCAGGCAGCCTTGTGGGCATTGAACTCCGCTTCCTGGCTGGCCGTCAGCAACCCGTCCAGGGCGTCGGCCAAAAGCGTCTCCCACTGCCCGCAGGCTGGGGAACTCGGGATGTTTGTGTATTCGGCCATGATTACATCACCTCCCGTTTATTACGTTCCAGCAGGCGCGCAAGTTCCGCGCGGCCCCGGCTGATGCGCGACTTGACGGTCCCTTCGGGAATGCCCAGCACCTGGGCGATCTCCTTGTAATCCATATCCTGCAAATCCCTCAAAATGACCGCCTCGCGCAGTTCGGTTGAAACCCGTGCCAGAGCGCTCTGCACCATCTTTGCCAATTCGTTTTTGGCCGCCGCCTCATGGGGCGAAATCCCGCGCGCGGTGAGCCGGTCGATGGGCTTCAGCTCCTCGGCGTTTTCCCAGCCGTCGTCGAGAGAGCCGGTGGCGCGCTGATTGCGGGTGCGGCGAAAGTTGTCGACCAGCAGATTGCGGGTCATGGTGGCGATCCACACTTGCAAGGAACCACGAGCCGTGTCGAAGCTGGCCAGGTTGGAATAAATCTTGAGGAAAACATCCTGGGTGAGGTCTTCGGCGTCGGCAGGATTGCCGGTGAAGCGGTAGCAGAGCCCGTAGACGCGACGATGCTGCGCGCGCACCAACTCGGCCCATGCGCCGGAATCCCCGTCCATGCAGCGGCGAACGATTTGGGACCAGTCGATCTCCAGTGGAACCGCCTCCCCGCGCGCCGTCTGTGGAATGGCCGCCAGTGCCGGGGCGTCCAAAATGCTGCCCTGAGCCGTCAGCCGCCCAGCGCCTTGAGCTTTCTGGTCGCGCCGCGATGGCATGGCCATTGAGGCCATCCCCATCACGCTCCAGCTTAATGTACCCACGCATTCCATGCAGCATGAGTACGCAGCTTTTTGTGGATTTGTTCCGTGGGCGTGAGCCCTAGCCGGGAGGTGGGAAGAAGAAATAATGAGGGCTAGCCTTCTTTCCTCGCTTTTTCGCAACTCTTTTTCGTCTATCGTGTCCATAAGGACGAGAGCCATGATAAACAAATTGCGCCAATTCGCTACTTTGCCGCTTGCGGCGATTTTTGCCTTGATTCCCGCCGCCGCCCAGTCGGGCAGCTTTGTTGTTTCGCAACATGGCAAGGCGGTGGGCACGGCCAGCTTCAGCTTCACGGCCACGCCCCACGGCTACGACTCAACCTCGCTGGTGCGCATCAACATGCAGGGGCTGGATTATTCGCTCTCGAAGACGGAGCGGCTCACGGCCGCCAACCACCTGCGCCATGTGCAGTTGAGCGCCACGGTGAATGGCTCGGCCGTGACCGTGACCGGAGCACCCGACACGGCGCAGATTCTGCTGAACTTTTCGGCCGGCGGGCGAGCCACCACGACCCGGCTGGCGGCGCACAGCTCCGCTGTCTTTCTGCCGGATTTCGATCCCGGAGCATTAGAAACCCTGTTGGCTCTTGCCGTAACGCAGAACAGCCGTGACCTGTGGGTGATTCTGCCGAAAAAAGCTGGCTCGGTCGCGCCTGTGCAGATGGCCACCTACGCCGACCTGAAAGGCACCCTCGACGGCAAACCAGTGGTGGTGCATCACCTGATCGCGACCATCAATGGAACTTCGACGGATTTGTTTTCAGGCCCGGAAAACCAGCTTTTGCAGGCGGAACTGCCCCAGCCCGGCTTTGCCCTGGCGCGCAAGGGATTTGTCCTCACCCAGCCCGCCAAACCCGGCGCGCCGCCAACGGAATAGTTCTTTACTGACAACTGATAACTGACAACTGCTTTTTACACCGCTCTACCTGCCGCCGCGCCCGAGGCCCACGCCCACTGGAAGTTGAAGCCGCCCAGTTGGCCGGTCACATCGACCACTTCGCCGATGAAAAACAACCCCGCAACCGCGCGCGACTGCATGGTGCGCGCCTCCAGACCAGCCGTATCCACGCCGCCGGCCGTCACCTCGGCCTTGGCAAAGCCCTCCGTCCCCACCGGGTGCAGCTCCCACTGGCGCAGGCGTCGTTCGCAAGCCTCCAGAGCCGCATTTGACCAGCCCCCCGGCGCGCCGATCTGGGCCAGGTAGTTGGCCAGCCGCTGCGGCAGATGCTCACGCAAAATCTGGCGCAGCGCCGCCTCGTCGCGCCGCGCGCCGGGCTGCTTCATCGCATCGAATAGCCCCGGCTGCGTTTTGAAATCAGGGAAGAAATCCAGCAGCAGCGCCTCACCGGGCCGCCAATATGAAGAAGCCTGCAAGATCGCCGGACCGCTCAACCCGCGATGGGTTACCAGCATCTTTTCCTGGAACGACGCCCCGCCAGCCCGCGCCTCGACCGAGGTTGCAACCCCGGCCAGCGCCGTCCACTCGGCCTCCGCGCGGCCCAGCACCAGCGGAACCAGAGCGGGGCGCGGCTCGATCACCGCCAAGCCAAACTGCCGCGCCAGTTCGTAACCCAACCCGGTCGCACCCAGCGCGGGAATCGAAAGCCCGCCGGTGGCAACCACCAGTGCGCTGGAGCAGAACTCCCCTTGGGAAGAAAAAACGCAAAACCCACCGGAGGTGGCAGAAACTGAGATTTGGTGAGCGTTGAGGACCATTTCCACGCCGCCACGGGTGCACTCGGCCAGCAGCATCTCCACAATCGCCCGCGCCGAGCCATCGCAAAAAAGCTGGCCCAGCGTCTTCTCGTGCCAACCAATGCCGTAGCGCTCCACAAATTCAATGAAGTGCTGCGGCCGGTAAAGCGCCAGCGCCGATTTGGCGAAATGTTTGTTTTCAGAGAGGAAGTTTTGGGGCCCGCAGTGCAGATTGGTGAAATTGCACCGCCCGCCGCCTGAAATAAGTATTTTGCGCCCCGGCTGACCGTTGTGGTCGAGCACCAGAACCCGCCGACCGCGCGCGCCTGCCACTGCCGCGCACATCAGCCCAGCCGCGCCCGCGCCCAGCACGATCACATCGAATTGGCGGGAGGCTGCGGGCATAAGCTACTCGTTCAGAGTAGCCTATATTGTCCGTGGAAATTCAAAACGGAAAATGGCTTTGTCTATTCGGGCAGCTTCTGCGCCAGCACTTCCTGGGCGCGCGCCTCGCGCCAGGCCGCCAGCCGCTCATGGAGCGCAGCGTCGTTCAACGCCAAAATCTCGGCGGCAAACAGCGCCGCGTTGCCCGCTCCGGGCTTGCCAATCGCAAACGTGGCCACGGGAATTCCCTTGGGCATCTGCACCATCGACAGCAGCGAATCCAGCCCATTCAGCGGCGTCGAGGCAATCGGCACGGCCAGCACCGGAATCAGCGTCTTGGCCGCAATCACGCCAGCCAGGTGCGCCGCTCCGCCCGCCGCGGCAATCATCACCCGCACTCCGCTGGCCGTCGCCGTTTCGACATACTCGAAAAGCTGATCCGGCGTACGGTGCGCGCTCAACACCCGCGCCTCATGAGGAATTTCAAGGGTGCGCAGAATTTCTATCGCGGGCAAAAGAACTTCGTAGTCGCTCTTGCTGCCCATCACGATGCCAACCAAAGGTTTCTCGCTCATGAGTCAATTATACGAAAACCTTGCTTGGGGGAAAAACGTCGACGAGCATCAGCGCACTTTTCAGTGCCGGTGTAACGCCTCGATGGCCACTTCGACCACCGCAAACAACACACTGACCGCGGCCAGAAACCCTTTGGCGCGCTGCCAGTTCTGCTCGTGTCGCTCCATGCGCCGCTCCAGTTCAGCCAGACGCCCGCCATTGCCATCACCCATCAGACCGGTCATCTGCGTCTTCAGCACGCACAGGTCGCTCAGCACTTGCGCTTCAAATTCATTCATCATCCGCATCCGCCGGACTCCATCCATCCATCATTCGCGCTGCAATGTTATCGCTCACGATCCCAGCGGCAGGTTGATAAACAGCGCCGTTGAAAACTCCGAATAATTCGGCGGCGTTGATCCATCAAACATCCGGATATAAAACCGGTCATTGGCCGTCTCGCGCGCAAAGGTCATATTCGGCTGCGTTGAGCGCATCACCAGGTCTGGGTCTTCGCCCGCCATGAACGCAAAATCCCGGCGGCGAATCTCGAATCCTCCGCCAGTGGGAGGCGTAACATTTGCATTCACCGTCACCGTGCTTCCATTCAGCGCGGTCACCGTCAGCCCGGTAAGATTGGCAAGCAGTATAGGCGCGACCGGGGCAGGAAGCCACGCATCCACCGGCACCGTCGTGCTGGTCTTGATCGCCAGATCGTCAGCCCAGTCATTGGCAAAGCTGATGGCATACTCCACAATATCTGGATAGCTCGCTTTGTAACTCACCTTGACCGTGCGCACCACCACCTCGGCATCGAGGCTGGTCGAGGGAGCATTCAGCAACAGAGCATCCCCTGGCCATACGTCCGTGGAAAAACTCAGCCTGGTTCCCTTGTAAGTGCCGCTCCACAGCGCACTCACACCCGCCGCCGCCTGCTCAATTACCGCGGCGGCATTGCGGCAATCCTGCGAGCTGCGCGCCGCCGGGGCCGTCACCGAGCCAATCCACGCCGCTTCGGATGGCAGTCCCGCCGCCGCCAGCGCCTGCTGGCTAGCGGCATTCACTGAGCGGCCAACGGCTCGGCCCACAGTGCGATAACTTACCGCAATCTGCTCGCCCTGAGCTGGGGCATATCCGGTATAAAACACCAGCTTCCCTGTGCTCTCAACATGGCATTCAGACGCTTCAGCCAACGTGCCCGCGCGCCGCGTATGAGTAACTCCTCCTGGAGGCGTACTTACAACCCATCCTGAGCCTAGATTAGTCAAGCGCAGCGCGCGCATGGTCCCAACCAGATTGATGCTGCTGGCGGCCACTACCGAACAGGCTCCCGGCAGACTCGATATAGCACCGTCATAGAGAGTAACCGGTGTGCCTCCCACGCCGTTCACGAACTGCTGTATCTCCATCTGCACAAATCCAGAAGCTGCCCGCAACTGCCCGCCCAATGCAATCGGGCCGCTATCTCCATTCGAGCGATAGATGGGCAGTTCGCGTTCGTTTTCCGCACAATGCACTCGAATACGCAGAGTGTATTGTACGGCTGAATTGATGGCATATGCGGTCCCAGACGGCGTTCCCTGAATCAGCGGTTGCAGGGTTACTGCTCCAGTGCCAGCTTGCGCGGTCGCTTGAAATCCAGCTACGCAAGCGCTCTGCGTATCCAGCCCGGTAAAGAACCCGGCCAAAGCACCCGTGCTGCCAGGCGATAGAGTTACTCCCGACGCTTCCAGCAGCAGCGTCCCGCCCATCTCCACAGAATCAATCCAGGCTAGCAGTGTTTCTCCGTCAATGCCGTTCCCGCTGTTCATGACTAACCCGCCAGGGCCCAAGGAAAGAGCACCCGCGCCACCGGTATAGCCCCAATCAGATTGGTTGATCTGCGCTTCATTGAAGAGTTCGCTGATGATGACCGACTTAGCCGCAGTACGAGAAAACGGATCGGCGGCAAGATAGAACTGCGTGGTCAACCCATCGCCCAGAAAGTACTCCGTAACACATGCAACAGGCTCATGCTCGCCGCAGATTGTCACGTCATTGGCCAGCGCGCGCTTGACGCTTGCGGTAAAGGCTAAACTGGCCAGATCCAAACTGCCATCTGTCTCGTTCAACGAATGTACCACGCTCTGCACGGAGGTCAGCAAGAGCGCTCCATTCAATGCACGGTAAGCCGCTCGCGCCAGATTCGCCACCTGTCCGGCGCTCTTGCTCCATGGCGCGCCATGCTCTGGGACAAAGTTGCTTACAGGCGTATTCAGCGATAGATTTTGCGTTGACAGCACAGTGCTTCCGCTGTGAGTTACCAACGCCGCCAGCAGTGCCCCAACAGTTTCTCCTGTTGCTCCCGCGCTGGCCGGCATCAGCAGTTGATCCAGCAATGTCTCATCGCTCAAAGCCTGAATGGCAATCCGATAGCGCGGCCCTTCAATCGCACAACCCGCATATTCCGGCATGGGAGATACGGCAATGTAACCCGTAAAATAACAAGTCCCGTCATCGCCCGCTACCACTAGAAGCTGGTTGCGCACGGGCGTGGCAAGGCTGCCGTTGGCCGGCAAATTCAACCATAACTGGCACAGGGCAGGCTCATTCAGTTTGCGCTCGATTGTCAGCGAACGCTGCGCGTCGAGAGCCGCCGTGTAGTCCTGACCGTTAATCGATACTTTCATCGTAACTCTCCAGCCTACCTGCGGAATTTCTCCTGGAATGGGTCCAACAGCTAGCTGCTGGACTTGCGGGCTCAACCCGCCAAATACTAAGAAGTCGATAACTCTTCAGTGCTCAGATCAAAGCATTCGCCGCCGGCCGATAACTTCGATAGCAAAGCACACGCTCTCCATCCAACGGATCAGTCACCGGAAACGCTAGGAACTGCCCCTTGAGCGCAATCCGCCGCAACCCTTCCTGGTCTTTTCCATTCAGCGGCAGCGTGGCTTCCTGGGCGCTACTCATGTTCTGCAAGCGCGGATAGTAATAGAAGATTCGTTCCCCCTGGCTGCCTTGCGCAACAAACAACGCAGACCATTCCTGATAGAAGCTGCCGCCCTCGCGATCAACAAATCCGGTAATTGCTTGCAGCTTTGATCCTGCCGCCGGCGCGCCGCCCGGCAGCGCTTCGGCCAGCGTCAGTCCGGTCGTGCCCTTCGTGCTGACACTCGAAACCAGCGCGACATTGAACGTCACGCGCCGAATGTAATCCACATCGGTCAAAGCCTGACGTACATAGGCACCCGAAACGGGCGTACCCACGTATCCCGTCTGGCCCGTGTAATCCGCATCCAGCGCGATCAGCGCGCCAGCCACAAACTTTGCTGCATCGGTCGAAGCCAGCGCCACAAAACTCGCCGTCGATCCGCTGATCGTCGTCACTGCGGTTGCGGCCTGCGCGCCATCAGCCGCGGCCGTGACGCCGCTAGCTGGCATCAGCAAATTCATGTGTTGCGACCCGGTGGCCAGAGCCATCGTCAGCTTTGTCCAACTTAGGAATTCAAAACACACCTGCGCGCCGAGCGTTTCTCGCACCTGCTCCAGCGGCGCGGCCGGAATGCCAGCCATAATCGCCGTGCTCTTGCTCACTGATTTACGCGTAAACTCCTCAATCCATCCCAGGCTGATCCACGGCGCTGGCGGCGCATCCAGGTTGAATCCGCCCTGCTCTGCCGGGTCGAAGATGACCGGTGTGCCAGTCGTCCGATTTACCGGCGCAAAATATCCTCGCATTCGCCGCGCCACCGGTGCGGGAGCTGAAAACCAATTAGCCGCCATTTACTCCCCCTGCTCCTGATAGCTGTAAACCATCACCTTTGCCGAACGGCTCAATCGATCCCGCTGAGTTACAACAGGAGTAAAGCCTGGCTCGTCCCAAAACACCTTTGTCAGCATCGCACTCGGCGGCGTCGCCGTATAGTTCAGTTTGGGCGTATAAAACGGCTCCAGCATCGACATCAGCTCTTCGTCCATCTCGCTTAACAATCGCCCACGATCCAGTCCGCCGAAACTCTGCGTCCCGCACGTCTGATAGATCACTTCGCACTCTTCGGCTGTCATCGTCGAAGGCAGGTCCATCTTCACGCCCAGCCCCAGCCAGCGCAAAATGAACACATCGTTGGGAAGCTGGCTAAATGGAGCCTCTGCCTCTTCCACCAGAATTCCCGGGCGCACCGCTCCACGCAGCAGAATCGTCCGCTCCGGGTTGATCGCCGCCAGACGCGTGCGCAGCGCCATATAAAACGAATCTTTTGCATTTTGCATGGAGTTATCTTCCTTGTGCACTGCGCCCTTGTCGTGCCTGCCGCCGCTCGCAGCCAAGCGGCCATGGTCTTCCATGAGTTAGTGCGAAGTTACTCAGCCTGCTGATGAGCTTCCCGCAGCAGCAGCCGATAAAGATACACATGGCCGAACGCTTCATTCGATGCGATTGACTCGATCAGGTAATCCTGGCCTGCCACGGTGACAGCCAGAGTCATCGCGAAAAGGGATTGCGCCGAAGACAGATCTAGCGCATTTACCTGCTGCTGCACACCGCTGGCGGATACCAGAAGCTCCCACTTTGACTCGCCACCTTCCTGCCACGACGGTCGCAGCTTGCGCATCACCACCGGACTTACTACAACATCCTCGAAGGTCGTAGCCACCAGTCCCAGTTCAGACATGCTGGTGTCAGTATTTGTTCCCGTTACGCGCAGAAGAGCTGTTGTCCCCGCCACGCTTCGCAGCAAGGCATCAGCCAGCATCCGCGGCGCTCCCACTGGGTTGCGCGGCGTTGTATCGCTCATCGCTCACCCCAGCCTGTTCGCGACGTAAGGACGCAGCCAGGCCTGCACTGTTTCGTCCACCAGCGAACTCGAGAAATACTGCATCTGCATCGTGTCAATCTTCGTCTTGCTTGCGTTCAACGCCGGCGTGGACTGCGCATTGCGAACAATCTGCGCGCACGCCGTCTTCACGTCGTCGCCAATCGTCGCCAATCCAGCCGTGTAAGTCACTGACACCTCGTTGTAAGGCAGCCCCAGCACATTCCATGGCAACGTCAGCTCACCCGTGCTTGGGTCATAGTCAACCGTGTCTGGATCGATTGCCGTCCACTGCCCCGGAAGAGAAAACGCCCACACCACGTCAAACAACGGCTCGGCCAGCAGTTCTCCCCGCCGAAGCTTCGCATAACGTCCCTCGATGCTCATGATCGGGCTCGTGGCAGTCCCCAGCGTAGCTAGCGGGAGATAACTCAACAGCACAGTTTGCGCTCTGCTTGTAACTCGCAGCCGCTCCGTGTACTGGATAACATTCAGGTCCGGCCGCCTGCAGTAGCTGTTGATCAAAGCCGTGGCAGCCGTGATCCAGTCCGCCGTCGTAGCCGCCGGCAATCCATAGTTCAGGTAATCCGCAGGCTGCAGATATGCCATACCTCACCCTTCCCTTTTTTGTCCCCACTGAATTCATCGATAACTGGTAGTTAATGATATGGGGCTCCGCGCTTTCCCTTGCGGCTGGTTGAGCCGTCAGGGAAAAGCGCGAAGCCCTATTGCCGATGATCTAGCTTGAGGCCCGGGTTTCTACCGGTTCACCAGCACCTGGCAATGCGCAAAGTTCGCGCCCTTCACCACTGGCGCGCCAAACTTCACTGCGACATACTGATGAGTCAGCGAGTTCGGCAGGCCAAGCTGGAAGACCCGCGGTGTCGGATCGCCAAGCCAGTGATACTCGATCAGATCCTCGGTCACGATGTAAGCCGGCAGGACCGCCGAACCCGAGCCCGGCGTCCCCGTATAACTCAGGCTCCAGTCCGGGATCAGCGGAAGATCGCCCGCCTGCGTCGATAGCATCTTCACCCGAACTCCGCCCGTGATGCTGTCGGTATTCAGCACAACGTTGAACTCGGATTTCATTTCCCGATCAATCAAATCCAGTAGAACAGGGTTGGCATAAATTGCCGTGGGGCGCACATAGAAGCCCGTATTCGCGACCATCTGCGCCACGGCCGACTTGATTCCGTCCACAATCGACGCAGTCTCGCCGATCGTAACCGAGTTGTTGCCAGCCGCAATCTGCTGGATGACGCCCATATACTGCGTGGTCGTCGGCGCGCTCAGGCTGGTATCGTTGCCGTTCCACAAGGCCACGTCGTGCGTCACCATCACGCCGCTGACCGTGTCCACCAGATCCTTGGCCTGCAAATAGGCAAACTGCTTCTGCTGTTCACCCAGTTCAATGTCGAAGAGGTTGTAGTTGATCTGCGAAACAATCGCTTTCAGCGGCACACTCAGTTCAATGCGCGTCGGAGTTACAACTGTCGGCGTGATGCTGCGCGGATTCACAAATCCCGCAGTGCCCGGATTGGGAATCGCCGTCTCTTCAAAAAACCGCGACGGATGGCCGGTCGCCGGCACCTGCTTGATACGCTGCCCGAAGGGGCTCGAACGGCGGCAGATGTCAAAGATCTCGGTCTGGTACAGCGGAACTTCGATGGCGCCCGGCCCAATAAAATCTGCTGCCGCGTGAATGTCTGCAAAGGTTGCGTTCATAGGCTTTTTCCGCCCCCTCCATGGGGCCAGTCGTTGCTCGAAGATCAGTTGCTCGCCACTAGCTTTCAGCAGCTCGCTCTTCTTCCGAGCGGTCATGCACCTTGTTGCCGGCAGGCTTTCTTCCACTTCGCAAGTCACAACCTGGTAGAATTCCTGCCGCTTCTTCTCGGCCTGCCCCACTGCCGCAAGCCCGAGCATTCTGCAGCTTCTAGAGCGGTTCTCCCATAGGTGTAGAGTGTGGGTGCCCCACCCTCGCCGCGTCTTTGTTTTTGCGGCTAGGGTGGGATACCTCTACAGCAACAGGAGAAATGCCCTAGTTAGAAGCTGAAGGCTGACTTAGGCGATAGCCCCGGCCCGTAGCAGTTGACTTTTTACCGCGATGCGCTGCTCCAGGCTCAATCCAGCCAGTGCCGCATCCAAAGTCCGCACGTCCACCGGCCCTTCGCCAATCCCGTGTTTGGCCAGCATTTCACTGGTTGCCGAAGGCAGTGTCCGGCGCAGCGGACTCAGCACCGAAGCAGGCCCAGCGGCGGCCTTCACTTCCGCCAGCTCCCGCTCCGCGGCGGCCAACTTCTCCGCCAGTTCCACCTCGCGCCGGCTCTGCTCCACGGTTGCCGAGATGCGCTCCACTTCCCCGCTCAACGCGCCTTGCCGCTCTTCCAGCCAGCTCAACGTACGTTCCAGCAGCGATGTTGCGGCCTCCAACCGGTCCGCAATCTCCTTCTCATCCTTTTCCATGCCATTCCTTTCCTGTTTTTTGTCAAGCTTGCCGCGAATCGGAATCACTTTCTAACTCGCTAAAAAATAGGCCCCGCATCGCGGAGCCCGTTCGACAATCTGCTAACTTGCCAACTTTTCTGCTTCCTAGAGCGGTTCTCCCATAGGTGTAGAGTGTGGGTGCCCCACCCTCGCCGCGTCTTTGTTTTTGCGGCTAGGGTGGGATACCTCTACAGCAACAGGAGAAATGCCCTAGCTCGCCATGCGGAAGCTCGTGCCCCGGTAGGCTGCTTTTTCCCGCAGCAGGATTGCCGCCCCGGTAAAGGTTACGCGGGTCAACTTCCACACCTCGGCCCGCATATCTTCCACCCGAGCGTCGGCCAGCTCATAACTCATTCCCATCGCCGCGGGCATCTGCGCCTGAATCGCTCCAGCTACTTCGGGAAAATCCCGCGCATACAAATAGCCGCGCACCACCAGTCGCTGACCGATCAGGTCCGCCTCGGTCAGCAGCCCAATCTTGCGCCGCGCATCGTGCCCATCCCACCCCGGCCGGTAATCCACCGCCATGCCCAGCAACGAAGGCAAGGCATTCTCCGCCGCTTCGCGCGTCAGCATCACCCTGTGACCCCGCGCTCCAGACGGCGCCTTGTCGCTGGGCGCATTCACCACTGTCAATACCCCCTCGAACGCCACCCGGTTGGGGTGTCCGTCCACATGGGGAATCTTTACCGCCATTGCTTCCAATCGCATGCGCTCTCCGCCCATCTGCTTGTTTCCAGCCAACTGCCTTGCCCCTGGCACCGCGGCCAGAAGGAAATCCTTCACCCCGCCTGCTCCGTGGTTGCCTCTGCCGCCTCGCCCGCCAGTTGCGTTGACCCGCCCTTTTCCATCGGACCTAACCCCCGCATCGCCCTCACCTCGTCCACCGTATAAACACCGGCCTGCAGCAATTGCACCTGCACCGCCAGCTCTGTCTCCTCGTCCCGCGCGTTCAGTTCGTTGAAGACAAACTCAAATTCCCGCCAACCAATGCACTTGCCAAAAAGGTCGCGGGTAATGTGCCCCGCCAGCAGCATCGCCAACGGCGAAATCGCCCCGCGAAAAGCCTCGTCCGTCATCTCCGCAGCCGTCGATTGGTTGACATCCGCCTCCAGCCCCAGCATCAACGGCGGCAGCCCAAATGCGTTGGCCACCATACGAA